>JAABUO010000181.1_pt1 | contig 167158 bp, 180 predicted proteins | sample 5559291 | NCBI WGS metagenome assembly JAABUO01 (sample SAMN10711878, study PRJNA513372) | rock metagenome | isolation source: Antarctica rocks | place: Antarctica: Victoria Land, Finger Mt sud
TATCTGGGCCAAACCTGGCTAGCTCGCTGGTTAGCCCTAATCATTACGCAGGGAACTCGCTAGCGTTCACTGCGAATTGATTAGGGCTTCAGCCTTGTACAGCCTTGGTACGCTCGTAACAATTAGTTTCTAGGCATGATCTCAACAGAAACATCATGATCTCAAGATCATCAAAGAAAACTAGATGATAAGATGCTAGAACTCTTCAAGATTCTGATCAAGATCGAACATGCATATCAACTGAAACTGTTGTTGACTATGAAGATTCATTCAAAGTTTGTGTCAAATCTGCTGCAACTAAATTCAAAAGATGCTTTAAAAGAATAATGAAATGAGTTGTTTGATTCTATAGTAATTGAAGATGAAAATGAATGAGAAGTGAAGAACATATTGAACTTCAGACACTATGAACGAGACAAACGACTACAATATCGTGTCAATTGAAAAGAATACAATGTTGATCTACATTAATACAACGTCGATGAAAGTGAATTCAAAGATTGTTTGAAAGTTATCAATAACTTTTATGAACATTATTCAAACAAGTCAAGATAGAAATCAACTCAAGAAAGATCGACTGAACTGCAGCAATGAGAACATTGCTAGATGAAGAGAAAGAATAATGTTGCAAACATGCACTTCGAATTAGTCTAACATAGATCGTGTCAAACTATCTTAAACTAATACAGAGCTGATGTTGACACGCTAGTGATCTAACGTGTCTTCGTGAGTACAAGATCTTTAACGTGTTACATCTTCTTTCTTCTTTAGCTTTGAACTTCTAGTTAGAATACACTCATATGATTCACTCTATGCAGATTCATAACAGATGTAGTCTGAATGCTTGAAGTGCTGTCTCAAATATCTATCACATTCGCTTCGTTCAACAGCGTAATGAAGAAAGTCATCAAAGATGTCTTCAAAATGAAGTCATATCTCGTCAAAATGTCTACGAACTCAGATCTTTAATACGCTGAAGATGAGTTTTATGAGATTGTAATTTGATGAGTAGAGAGACAAATATCACATCTGACATTCATATCAGTGCTAAATCATCAATTCAACGAGGCAAATAACTTATCTAACATTCATGTGAGATGATGAGCTTTTCAATTCAACTATTGCAATGAACACTTGCATTATTCATGATGATCACACTTCTTGAAGTTGCAAAGAAACTGCATAAAGATAGCAGTTCATCTGCTAGTCATTGAAAGAAAGTCTCGTCGTTGAATTAATCTTCACGAATATCAATACAGAACAGATATTCATCTTTCATATAGATCGAAAGAACACTTCAGCAATGTTCTCTCGTTCTAAAGACTTGATAGCGAGTCAATTGATCAACGAAAGTATAGACTTGATGACGTCAGTTCGTGATCTCATTGAATAAGAACTCATTCACGAACACGAGCTGTTCAGTCGTCAAACGAAGCATGTCTGCTATTCAATTCAAACGAAGCTCATCGTTTTGTCTGACTTCTACACGCTGTTCTTTTTTATTACTTCAGCATCTTCTCTTCAGAATTCTTGATATCGTGAATCGATGCACATTAATGTCTCACTTCTTTCATATGTATCAGATCATCTCTTTCTGCATGATTCATGACTGCTCTTCGAGATAGGCTATGAGGTCATTTTCAGCTGTCTTAAACATCTTGCGAGGGGCTTCTTTGAGCCGAAACTGAGATCTGAAAGATGAGTTATACATAAAGAGGTTCTCTTGAATATTGTATACAGTGGCAGAGCAACAATGAACCTCTTCAGCGATTGTTCAAGGAGCCCAATGAAGTAGCAGAAGGCGTAGTATTCTGGAGCGAAGGCTTGCAGGAAGTGGTCCCGGCATAGCTATAAAAGCGATCTGTAAGCGAGGAGGTCTGAATAGCTTCAAAATCAGCTTTTTGAATGCGATAATAGATGGTGGGGTTGAATTTTCGAATTCCTCATATAAACGGATCACCGTGGGGCAGCGCAAAAATGAATGCCAAGGATTCTAAACCTTTCTGCACACGCTAATACCCACGTGACTCATCTTCTTTCTTCTTTCTTCTTTCTCCTTTCTTCGCCGATACGCCGACCCTGGAAGCTCGAAACAGAATCCGCAATGATCCCCACGAAAGCGCTTCTTGCGCGGTCGGTATGGAAAGGTACCTAACATTCGGTCTCAACCTATGTACTCACGTATCTGACACATATAATAGGTCCCCACATTGTGCCGTAGGTTCTCGAGCGCAAACCATTCACAAGCACTACTACTCATTCTCTGCAAGATTTGCGCCCTTTTTTACCAGCCCTGAACCTTCTCTGACTTGCTTGGTATCTAACAGACTCCCAATCGTCCGCCCCGCCCCCGGCCAGAAGGTCCCTCCCATCAAGACAATGGCCCGCGCCGCTACAATATTGCCGAATTTTGTGGGGTTGAAGTTTCAGGTCCATAATGGGAAGATATACCATGATGTGACGATTACGGAGGATATGGTTGGGCATAAGCTTGGGGAGTTCTCGCCGTAAGTTTGGACTTTGCGCAGATGGCTGTATAGGGGAGGAATAGCTAATGGACGGCCGACAGGACGAGAAAGGCCTTTGTGTATAGGCTAAGTAAGAATAGATAGTTGAGGTCTCTCTGTATGTGAAAATACTATTGACCCACAGACAACCACTGTGCCTTTACCAGTATTGCTAACGCCGGATGCACCTTTTAATAGGGTATCTGTTGTATGCACCTTTTGCCCCGTTGATAGATTCAACATCCATATGCAGGCAACCTATGATCCAGAACGCCTTGACTACCCCCTTAACAAGTGACTGCCCAAGGTGTGCTCTCTTACCGATAGAACTCTCCTCTCTTAACATTAACGCCATACTCCCCTACCGCGCATCCTAGATCCTCCATAGTAAGCACTGCCCTCCCCTGCCCTCCACCTCCACCCCCACCCCCACCTCCATATCCCGCCCTCTGTACTCCAAGTACATGAGCGCCCGCCTTACCCTTCTCCTTTTCCTGTTGCTGCTGTTGTGATTGCGTCGCCTGGGCTCCCGGTATTCCTCCAGCTAATGCTGTAGCGGCGGTAGGCGCAGAGGAACCTGAAGCTGAAGAGCGCATGCGACTATATTGGTACGCGTCGGCGGTGATGTCGGCGATAAACTTTTGTGTAGCGAGAGCTAGGAGGCGCGTGAGGGGTAATGGCGTGCTATTCGGAGGAAGGCCGGCGAGACTGAGGTGATGCTGTGTCACGGCGTCGGGAATCTGTTAGGAACCGACGGTTTGCATTAGCTTAATGGCATGATAGATGTAGCGGTGGTTTGAGCACAGCGTACTATTGGTGCGTAGTCGTCCATTTTCGCAAGAAAGTCGCGGAGTGATATGTCCTTGCGAGTGGGAATGCGGGGTTCTGGAGGAAGTCCTGTAGCGTTTGGACCCGAGGGTTCAGGGACAGGGCCGCTATCAATAGCCATATCAACATCGGGGTCTATCTCGAGTGTAGGATCTACAGAGCCTATGGGTTCGGAGGAGGGAGGAGGGATTGATGGATCCTGGAGTGACGAAGAAAAGTTTGGATCTGCCATGCTGAGACTGGCCGGAACTTATGGCATGCCACTAAGAGCAATTTATATCAAAGACGTGTGATGATGGAAATTCTGATGAACGGGGAAGAGAGAAGGCGGGCCATAGGGCTGGTTATCAAATCCTAATCAGTGAGGGTCTCGACACGGGATTTGGCTAGTATGCCTTAGGACGAAAGTGGACTGCGTCAAAACATCCGTATTTGAGCGAATCTATCGTTAATTGCACCTTCGATGGCTACACATAGCTGCGAAACCATGACCTACAAATACACGCATAAGCGTAAGACTAAAATCATCTGATGTGACCTCGCCGGGACCTGGTATCGTGCCATGAAGTCGTATCATACAGCAACGCCAACTCTTAAGCCTTGGTATCGCCATGCATGTAAGTAGAAGAAGATAGAGACGAAGTAGAAGAAACGGCATGCAGAGTACCACCATTGACTCTTATGCAGTCAACATACTATGGACACGCCATGCGCCGCACTTGCACCCTACGACTCGATGATGGATATGATATGGAGATAAGAAAAAGTGGTTTCTGTCAACCACGACCAGAATTCCGAGAACCCATCCGATATGCGTATCGTAGAATGTAGATCCAGGCAACGACAGATATCAATATTCATAAATTGCCGGCTCCGTCCAAGGGATGGCTAAACGGAAAGGATGTATTTGTGATCTAAACGAGACTAACGGCCTCGATCTTGGCACCCTCCGCACTAAGATTGAAGCCTCTGGCTGCCAGTTCCAGTTCGTAGTTAGTTTTGTTATCGGCATGTACTCCATTGAGTTGAGAAGTAGCTTCGTTCGGTCCCACGTATTGTTGTTGCTCGCGTCCCACAGGCACAGCATCACCGGTGATAAAATTAGGTGGTAAGCTACCATTCTGGTGGGGAGCACCATCTTGAAAACTCTCTATTGATATGTCGCCCTCTTCTGCATCTCCTACGTCGTCCTCCATTCCACCGTTGATGTGCTCTGGATCTTGCATTGGCCCTCCAGCAAGTGTCATGACACCCTCAACGTGGGCACGGTCATCAACTACCTGGCTCTGATCTCTTTGCTCGTTCTTCATTGCTTGTGCTGGGGCTCTAGTCTTGAGCTCACCGGTCACGAATTGCAGGTAATAGGGTACCTCGATACCGCTTTTTAAGAAGAACAACTTCAAATTCCGAGCTTTGTCCTTGAGTTGTACCTGGTTACGGTCTTTTAGTGTCTCGTTGATGGTACCACCCGGTCCAAACATGGCGAGAATCTGACTCCAATGCGGACCTTTGACACGATCAAGACCGGCCATAAGCGAATTCTCCTCATCTGTGGTCCATGGCCGCCGTTGGCTTGGATGGCCAGCACGGCGGCTGCTCGGCGAAGCTTTGGCGGTTGCGGCCATGCGAGCCCGCTCATACAATACCTGTGTAGGTGCTGACTGTGTCGGATATGGAATCGCATTCTGGTCGGCGTAGGCTTGATGTTGCTGGTTCATGCTGACAGGTTGTTGATTCATCGGGTTCGACATGTGCTGATTCTGTTGGAATGGAGGTTGCTGGTAGTACTGGGATGGTGCAGGTTGATGCTCGAAATGATATTGGAATTTTTGAGGATGAGGCGGTATCTGTTGCTGCCCCTGACCCTGCGTCTGCTGTTGTACTTGACCTGGTAACTGGTGTTGTGGTATCTGGCTCGATACCTGATGCTGTGGTAGCATTGGCGCACCTTGATTCAGGCCAAAGCCCTGCATAGCAAAATGAGCAGCACGAGCCGCCTTTTCCGCGATGTCATCAGTATCAATAACGAACTGGGAATTTTGCTGATTCGGTATCTCGGTGGAAGGCCGCGGCACGTCTTGCGGACGATGATCCTGCAGGATTTGTCTGCTTTGCTGACCTTGCTGTTGACGCTGCAATTGCTGTTGCTGCTGCTGATCTGTAACAAAGAAGTTGGAACGACCGGGACGTATGGGTTTACGGAACTTGCAGGAGTTTCAGTACGGTAAACGACTCAGCAAATACATATGGCTTACAGGCGTTCCAACAATTGTGGCGAAATTCTTGCTGACATATGCACTGACGTCTCTTAAGAAGTCTTCCCATATGTACTTGCGAGGTAATGCCGCAACAACTTCTTGAGTCATGGGCTCCTCCAGTAAAGCTCTGCTTCGATTTCGTGCACGCTGTAGAAATTCCGCTTCGCTTGGTGCAAGTTGTCTAGCACCGGGTCTCCGGCTTAGTAGCCTTTCCTCTAGATCAGCTGGAAACAGGTCTTCGAGAATCTCCTCTCTTAAACGTTCCCCATGTGACAAAGCCGATATATATGCCTGTGTTTTCAAATCTAGAAACAGCTGAGCTTGACTTTTTAGTAAGCGACTTCCGTCAGCAACGAAAGTATCGAGAAAGTATTCGTTCAAATGGAAAAACCCAACATCCTGGCTCCCAAAAACGCTGGATACGAATGTTGCCAGATTCGCTTTTCGAATCGTGTCAATGTGTGCTTGCTCCGTATTCGGACCCAACAAATAAGGGGACAAGAAAGGCTCGGTGATTGAGTAAACTTTCTTGGTATGGTCGAAAAGTGATTTTAAAATCGCGTATGCTTGCCCAGTGTCCGACTCAGGGTCGGTGGCTATAGTGAGGATTTCTTCATACGTGGATTTTGCTAGCGTATTCAAGATTTGGGTCGCCTGTTGTTTCTCGTAAGGTAAATGTAATTTCAAATAACGGAATGACTTACTAAGTTATCTAGAATCGGCAAGCTCTGGGTTTTAAGATGTAGGCTTGCTCCAAGAGGCAAAAAGCTTTCAGTATCCACCATTCCCATATCGTCATAGCCTTGAGCGGCGTAATGATTGTCTATATGTTCACCGTGATCGATGATTCTGGCGATAACTGCAGCTAGATCTGGTGCCACCGAAGCGTAGGAAGGGCGCTCTCGAGGCTTTGGTGGAGGCTTAAAAGGGGCTTCTTGTGGGATGTGAGGTTGTTCAGTATGCCCGTTGACTCGCAGCTCGGTTGTGACCGAATTTTCTAGAGGAGCATCGCTTGTTGGAATTGGCGTAACACGTCGCGGTGACCTCTCAGACGCATTGTGTACAGCGGTGTCTTGAGGACTGTCCTGTGAAGCTTCTCGTAACGATACCTTATTCGGCGTTCGTTTGCTGTTGGGGGACTTTGGCTTTCTCGAACTTGTGGCTCTGGGAGCTGGGAGCGTGGCTGGCGATGACCCGGTGCGACGTCTCTTCCTCAACCTGGACCCAATTGTCCCATTCTCGCCATTACCGAGGTCATCGTATCTAGAAGTCGAGGGCTCTAGCGACAAGGGCATTGTTTTAGCATGTGTACAAAGAAGTCAGGCATTGGTATACGGTTTGGCAGGAGAAGCTAATGTAGACCATGCCATGAAGCGCTGGTAGATCCAAACCAATCGGGCAGGGAGAGCAAAAGAAATTCCAGGGCTTACCGGGCTGTGAAGGCGGATCGATCACGTTCGAATGCTCGATTGTGGTGACTCCTGATGCCACGACAGGGTGCTGGCCTCGAGTAGTCACCATTCTAACGTGCGGAGATTATAAGCTTGCTGGTTGCCGACGTTCGTAACTTTTTGACGCACTTTGAACCCTAATCGGTCGACAAGCGAGCTAAGCTGGATTGCGTTGGCTTGAGATTTCCAACACGAAAACCTCAGTTCACGAGTCACAAGCGAAGTTTTCATGAGTGATCACGCCTGTTGGCATGTTTTGCAGTTCAGGTTGTGTCTCAGTTGGTGACTATTGGAACAAGCTGTCGAACATGGCTTACTCGATAACACAGTTTGCGAACCTAAAGGAATCATTCGAGCAACTCTTCGGATCTAGGATACTGAAGCCGGTTCAGCTAAAGCATCTTGATAACTTTCCGGTGCCTTCGTCGCATCGCCTAAATGCTCTTTTGTATGAATGTCCTAGCTAGCATATATGTACCATGCGGCTGTCGTCGAGTACATAGTAGAATGTACCAGCAAGGAAGCCATTTCAAGTTGCAGCAATACTGACCACTCATCTACCTACCTTACTGTAGGTGCCTCTGGCCCAGCCAAGACTAATATAAATGTCCCTCGAAGTGATCACAGCTTAGACGTCATTTTCAACTATCTATTCTTTTACTCATAAGATTCTTAGGTAGGTGAAAGTAGTTGATTTTTGATAGGCTTGCATCTCATGATGTGGTGTGCATCTAACTCCACCTTAGTCTTTTGCTCGCTAGAATAGCTGTGGTTGATCTCTGTCGCTCTTCCTTCCGGAGCGCTTGAGTGAATGCTCCATCTAGCCTTATAATTCGCCACTTGACTCCAGCTTCCTTTTGTACTTCACATACTCTGCTCTGGGCTGTATTGTACACTTTCTCGGATACGACAACATGCAGATGTTCAAGACTGGAATCGTCACTGGCGTAGGCCTCGCAGTCTGCACTTTGGCGCCGGCTAGGAGCAATGAGATTATCTGGTCTTCGGGAGTCTACAATTATCATGGAGTACGCACGTCTCTGATTCTTCCCGTTCAAAACGGGTTGACTCCATTAGGGGCGCAGTAGCTGTACGCCATCGCTATGTTGCACCGAGAATGAACGAGTCCAACTTGGCTATCAATGGCCTATCTAAGGATGAGCTCGACAATACTCAAACATTTTCAATGTCGGCTTCGGACGAATTTATCGTGGTTTCAGCGCAAGCTTTTATGCAGGGCTTGTATCCACCGCTTAATATATCTTTGGGGACGCTGCTCAATCTAATGTCAATTCTTGCTAATGGATCGATTATTGGCTTTCCTCTTGATGGCTATCAGTATCCCCATATATACACGGCGTCTCCACTGGAACCAATTCTTTCTATGTCTCTGGCGCCGCCAATTGTCCGGTGTATGACGATGCTGCAATGGAGTACAGTACATTAAATCTCAGGATTCAAAATAGGCGAGGTCTGCGACCATGGATTTCTATGACAGTCTTGGATCGACAGTCTTGAATGGAGTATTTGAAAGATCCGAGGTCAATTACGACGAAGCTTACCTCATATATGATTATTTTAAATTATGAGTACACGCATAATCAGACGGTTAAAAAGCAATAGTCCGAAACCGATCTCTTGCAAGTAAAGGCGCTGGCTAATCAATGGATTTATGCCACAAACGGAAAGACGTCGGCAACAGGATCTGAAACCGACATCCGTACGGTTTCTGGGCGGACAATGGCTGCACAGGCCATTGAGTAGCTGATTAACAACATAGAGACCAAAGGAACCGCAAGTAAGCTAAATATTCCGTTTGACAGTTTTGAGCCAATGGTAGCGTTTGCCGCTTTGGCTCAGCTACCACAAGCAAATACGAACTTCTATGGGCTTCCGGAATACGGCTCCTCCATGGCTTTTGAGTCGTTCAGTAGCGGATCGAATAGCAATCTTACTTATCCCAATATCAATGATCTCCGGGTTCGATTCCTTTTCTGCAATGGTACTGAGTCAAACGTCCGACTTGGAAACTTATCATTTTGTTGGTCGTAACGATGCTCGAAGGACCTTGTCACTAAAAGATTTTCTGGCACTCATACTTAATCTTACTCTTCCATCTGTGGGAAACCTGGTGTAACACATGCCAAAGTGGGAACGTTAGTATATTCTGTGCTTCATACGCGAACTCAACCTTGTCCGGCATTGGTGGCTCGTTCTCTAAACAAGGGTCGCAGAAGAGTAACATGAACCTGGCCGTAGCTGGAGTAATTGGGGCGATCGTCATTTTTTCTCTGGTCGGTCGTATGCTCGGACTTGCCATTTTAATTAGTGGAGTACGCTTTTATCGATTAAAACCTAAGCGGATGTCTGAACTTGGCGGCTTCAAAGCAGGTAAAAAGCTTACGTCAGACCCAGACATTCCGGCAAAGAATGGAGTCGGCGCCATGGTGATTGGGAATGATAATGGGCGAGTCGGCAGCTGGGAGCTTCGTGAGCATAATCATGTGAAGGAAACCAACATCAGCAGCTTTACTATTCCGGAAAGTGCCGCAAGGTCCAGCTTCGAAGCTGATGATCTTGACATTAGCCATCCATTGGAGCCAATAAAAATCGATGAAAGGGTGTAGCATTCGGTATCTAGGTGGTTCCTTTCGATGAGAAATCTCGCCTGTTTGGATCTAGATGAAAAGGTTTCATGAAACTGTGATTTGAGCTATGAGTCTCCTGCTATCTCCAGTGCGAATATGATAATGGCTTCGATGTACACATTGGAGCCGTTAAAATAGATAGGTAGAAAGCCAGGTACGTATCACCATCGAATAGTCACGTGAGTTATTTTCCCTGCTGATGATTTAGAAAAGGTCACTAGGCAACCATGCACAAGTTATAATACTCTGACTGTAGTATGAAGAAATAGCGATAGGCTACTATGGTTTCAAGAACGACCTGCCGTTCTTATTTAGAAAGAGCACGCCGCACTACATGTCCAAGACTGATGATCATGCATCTTGTATGTTTTTCCTTAGAGAACTTGGAATCACAGATAAGACAAATTAAACCTGAACCGTTACATGCCGACCTCTTCTTCTTACTTTGTGCAGACCACGTCTGAAAGATTCACGTGTTGTAAGGATTCTTTACGTTACAGAAGAGAATGGCAAACCTCGGAATGGCAACTGCACCTGCTTTAGATCGATTGGTGTGCAGGTAGCTGCCAAGTAAGGTAGGAGCAACATAACGGGCAACAGCCGAAGTCTAAGAAAAGCGACTAGCACGGATGGAAATCAACAAAACTTCCGTACCAAGTGGCGATTCTCACGATACTTGCATCCCCGCCACCTCCCTCGGATCATTGCTTTCCTACCGCTAGCTCGAACAACATCATCGATGAATCAGTGCTTTCTCGTGTTGTATGTGAGCTAAGATAGCTTTCGCTCGTGGTGAGTCTCCCTCGTTCGCGATCTGACCAGATCAATATCACACGACACGAACACCGTACTGCGAATGTCAAGATGGCTCAGTTCCGCACTCCCTCTCTCGTCTGGACCGAGCGCGGGACGCCTACCAAGACTCCTAGCACTAATTATCGAGCAGACATCCGGTATCACTATTACGAACCACATGGCGTTGAGTTCAACTTCGAGGCTGTCCAGGAGTACATCCAGAACCTAGATCCAAGCTTTGAGGTTGACGACATTTCTATACGAAGCACTAGCTCCATCTTCGAGCTCGATAGTAATTCCTCTATTTCCAGCAATTATATTGCTCGATTCGGGGATACGACCATCTTGGTCGACATGGCTGTAGATATGACAGCTCCATTTGAAGGCGACCAAGAGGAACCAGAATCATTCTCAACGAATACTTCGTACGAGATAGGTTGGGATAACCAGCAGTCTCCACACGCGCTATCGGCTAGTGTTGCGAACCCAAGTCAACACACATCGGTGAGCAAGTCCTTAACACCAGTGACCAAGTTCCAACAACAACAACTACGACGGGCTAATCTTGGGAACTTCAATCTCACACAGATTTTCACCAAAACTCCACAACCTCAAAATCCCCTATCAATAGTCTATGATATTGATACTTTGCTGAAGCTACGGCAAGCAATGGATGGAAAACGTGTGGAGCTGAGGATCAATCCTGCTGCCCTGGCCGGTAAGCTTCAACACCTTGTTGACCATTCCATATTTCATGACCCCTTTTCCACCTTTAGCTTTGTTAGAACACTTATTCTGTCGTTCCATGCGGTGAAAGGCTACCAGATGCGTCTCGCAGCCCGCTGCATCTACCACTACGCACTTCATCCCCCTTCATTGCCTTTATCTAGCTAACAGATTTGACTCCAGAAAACGTTTTCAAAGATTCGGCCAATGCGCATCTCACACACCAGAGAAACATGTTCTCTCGTGGCCTGTCCAGTTTCACACGTCGGTCAACGGACTCTGATGAAGAGCTTACTTTTCAAGGTCGCTTCATGCACCAACCGCTTCGACAGCCTCGTGCGCCACCCAGAACGCCTCATGCGCAGCAGAACGAAGGATTTGCGCGCTTTTTGAAGCAATATGCCTCGCCTCCGCATCACCGCGTGACTGCAGGGGGCAAAATAGTTCCTGCTGGGCCACTGTCGCCGCCACCAATGTTAACCCTAGGTTCAATCCAAGGTTTGCTGGATGAGCAGTCCGGAGCGGCAGAGCCGTTTAGCAAGATCGACCGAACGAGTTTGGCTTTGAAACGTGCCCAAATTGCCAACACTGACTTGCGCTTGGGAGAGTTCCGGCCAAGTCGAAACGGTGTTACCAATACCGAAAATTTGGGTTCCACTATCCAAACCCAGGGTGTTAGCAACAATAAATATAACGTAGGTAACGGAGTCACTCAATCACACGCCACCAGTACGTATGGATTGCAACCGATGGGACCTATGGTACAGCTTCCTTCTGGACCCGTGTCAACTATGATGCTACAGGATGGCAGCACGATTTACTCTATGAACGGCCTAATGTATAGATCTTACTGGAACGGGACAGAGATGGTACTGGAGCCTTTGAACGTCCCGCCAACAGCACCTATTTTCCACGACTACTCTATGCCAGGTGTTGGGAGCTCGCAAGCTTGGACTGGGACTCAATCTACAATCAACCTGCCAACACTTTTTGGAAACGCGGCGAGTGAACCTCAAGCCTACCCTCCACCAGTAAATCATGATTTGCGTGCCCCGGCTCTGCACAATCATTTCGAAAATTTGCAGTCTCGGCTTACGGCGCTGGATAAACATATGGCCTTACATCTTCACGAACTTCCACCAACAGTCCATGCTGCCTTGGTCGCCCAGCGCAAAGACCTGGTGGAGCAGTTGGATAGTGTAAGAGTCGCCAAGGAACAATTCGAGCGTTGTGGCTCCACTGCTACGTCTGTTTTCAGCCCATATGCAATGGCCAATATAGGCGATTATCAGCACAGCTTTGGGCCTCAAGGCACTACGCCTAACTTTGCTATTCCAGCAGCCACCGTTCCGATTAGCTTCATTACGCCTAGGTTTGCTGCGACTCATGTGGCTATGGAAAGTGCCATTGACCAGACCGGATCTGCAGCGAACAACAGCTGGGGCGCAGCTACTAATAAGGGCCTCTCCCCTGACGCGCCAGCCTTCATTCCGGGCTTTGCACAACGTACATCTTCTGAATCTGGTAAGAAATGCGTTGACGAGCTCAACCAGCATGGGCATCGCAATCATGCATCAGCTTCGGGTGCTAAAGTTCGCACATTAGACGGCAACAAATCCGTTTGTGCTTCCGCGTCTGGCAAGTACGGAGTCAAAGACGCCTGCCAAAAGATGGTAGGACAAATGCATTTAGAAAAATCTGCGGCAGCTCATCGATCCGGTACCAATTTAAGCCCGAGGAGCTCCTCGCAAGACGTGTTGCCAGTAGTGTCCGACCAAGAAGCCGAGTACGTTGATAGACTCGGTCTCAATCCTGCAAACGGCCAGAGGCTCTACTGCAGAGTGCCCGCTGAGTTTCAAGAAGTCATTCGTCGCGCTCGTGAACAGGCTACGTTATACGGATGTCTGGGGGGCCAGAGCAAGGACCCAGCCTATGATGCTGAGCAGGATATTCGCTGGGCCATGTCAGACTCCGAGCCCATTATGTTGCCAAAGAAAACCCTCGATCATTTTGCGGAGCCCCGTCCCTGGAACTGGAATGATAGTGCTTACAATTACCGGGTTGTTCATCACACCAGCGACGGTCTTGAGAAAGGCGCTTCCCAGAATCTTGTGTCGGTTAGCGGCAACAAGTCGGAGGCAAACTGCCCGTCAACACCGCCCAACAGTTCGAAGTATGAGCACCAATCACACCAACACGCGGACAGCTGGGACAGAGATCGAAAAACAACTGGCTGGCTAGGCTTGACTTCCGTAGATGTTGCTAAGGGAAGGCCTTCTGAGTCTGTAGAGCGAAGAGGATTGGAAAACACTGCTGCTAATCACGGTCCTCTTTCGACAACAAGTGGTAATGCTTACCCTTCCCAAACAGGCACAAAAGCCTTCGTACCAACCATACAGAACTCGGCATCCGGAACGAAGAACAACCTCGGCAGCTTCAATGAGTTAGAGGCCCAAGTGGAAACAAATGAGAACATCAACATCACCAGACCCACTGAACAGCAGCCTGAAACTCCACATCGCCGTCAGTATCACGCCTACGTTGAATCTTACGCTGGCAGTCCATTAACGCCCCGCAACAAGTTCACAGCTCTCTTTGTGCCTGCTGAAGTGGTAAAAGACAACGCTACATACAATGAACAGATGCCGTCTGAGAAAAGCAAGCCTGGCGACGATCCTAATTCTTGGAGCACTGTCACAGAGCAGAAAGACAACTGGGAACCAGATCAGCATTCAGACAACTTGTCTACTGATAGTTGGAGCATACCAAGTCAAAGCGGGAAACAAGAGCCAGCACGGTAAATAGCATCGAATTGGAAAAGATCAGTCAAAGAATGCTAATGAGATGACTAGTGCTCGAGAGAAGCCGGTCGCAACGACTCATACTGTTAATCATCCTGCTTCAACTGGGGATTATCTCACGGAGTCTCGCAAAATATCAAGGCCAACCACTTCCACCTCTGAACAGCAGGCGACTACAATTCCAGGCGGTATATTCAACGCACCAATCAAGCCTACATTCATCCTGCCTGAGGTTAAGAACTTAAAAGCTACCTATAGGAATAAAAAATCAGTAGATTCCTCGAGGTTAGTGACTTTAAACAGGGTTTTATGATGCCGTACCAAAGACCATCAACTGACCTCTCATTTAGCAATTCCAGCAGCAAAAGCAAGCATGAATTTCTTCGTGGCATGCTTGACTCCGCTCTTAATTCTTCCGCTCGCGCCAACGTATCTTGTGTAAGGCACGCCAGATATATTCCTGCCTCGGAGCGCGGGCCAGTGCATTTTACTACCGACGCAAACGGTTGGGAAGAGGATGCTCTAAACAAACAGGATTTATCGGCTGAAGGCCAGCATAGTAACAGCAACGACAGCGGGAATAAGCCTTCGATGGCAACTCAAATTAACCCAAGCGATCTCATCTATTCCGGACAAGATGCTCGTGCCATCAAGGCTCCATATTCACTGGCATCTTCAACATATCACGCACAAGGTTACATGCCTCAATATGATGGTGCAGGCAATCAGCTCGCTTTGAAGGCTAATGGTGGCTTTGTACCTCGATACCAAGGCCCGAACGATCATCGTGTTGCTTCCCGTGCTCCCGCTCAGGCCAGCCCGCATTATCAGTACAATGCTTCGGACTCTTTCAACCATTCGTACCGCGACTCTCGCAATGTGCAAAACCCTGGCCGTGACTCGTCAGCTGGGCATTTCGGAGAAGAATACTTGAATGCGTTTTGATACACACGATAGGGTTGAAGCGAAGTGGTGGGGATTTGTGCCGTGGAAATGTTATGTGTAGTCGATCAAGTTCCACCGAGTCTCATGGCGGTGTCATTAGATTTGTATCCATTGCCCTCACTCGTCAAAACCTTTGCGAAAGAAAGCACGAGGCACCACCATACTTATCTTCAGTATGTTCTACAACGCTTACTTTGTATAGCCACATTAGAACTCGGCTCTATGAGGACCTTTTCGGTTTGATGACGCTGAGCTAGGCCGACCAACAAAAATTTCATCGCATCACACAGGAACGGGGAGGAGACTAAGAAGAGGCTAAGGAGGCATGCAATTATGTTGTCAATTAGGATATCAATCGGATAGGACCCTGTATGAGAGTAAACCATCATACTGCATAACAGGAGGACTACTTCATTGAGCCGGCGCTATTGGTTCACGTAGTAGCTGCGCATTCTGTAAGCTGCAGGTCAATTGCATGGAGCACTGTAGCCAGTAAGACTCCTCATGTGTTTCTACTCTACCTTATGAGCTCGATGCAGATGAATCTGTAAAACCTCAAAGATGCACAGTGATATGCTTACCTTAACGCTGTTCCGTAGACAATGCGGAGGATGACGGTTGCAGCTAGTCGAATTGACCGCCCTTCAGCGCCTTAACGTTCTGCTACGGAAGACATGCTACTCTACGCGACCCACGAACCAACGGCCGAACCCCCATGTCATCATCAGCTGCTGCCAAGTTGATAGTAGATCGAGAAGATGGATACTCGTATTCTCGAGGACTACATAGCCCTCACTATCCGCACTATTCCCTCGAGGTGTCAATGGAATGGACTGTGATCTGTGATCCACAACGGAGCTGATAACGGTTGAATGTGATAAAAGAAATATCGACCGCAATCACGCCTTTATCAACAAATTTATTCTTTGTGCCTCTATGCACTTAAAATGTCGGTTGAGTCCATAGCTTGAGTTTTTACAATAATACACCTACCAAGGTGAGCCTCGAATAGAGCTCGTTGCGAGAGAAAGTGTGGTGGTCAATCACCATTATTACACTCCTCCCACTGCTTCGGAACCCATTCGACCAACGAAAGGCCCAAATCCGAGCACGCACGATCAGAACTTCGCCTGGTAGCGCGTATCAGCATCCTCAAGCGCGACTAGAAAATGCTCTACTGCAGGAGCCGTTAATCCCTTAAACCCTCTACATGGCGGTCTCGACATCCTCAACACCGCTTTTCTCCGCTGCCGCCAGCAGGGTAAGATTGCGGCCTGGTTTGTGATCAGCAGAGGAAGTGCCTGGAAGCTTTGGTAACTCGCAATCCCCGAGGTGCTAGGCCTGCAAAATGAAATTCGGAAGGAATCTATCGCGGAACGAGGTGCCAGAATGGGCAACCTACTACATCAAATATAAAGCTTTGAAGAAGCTTATAAAGTCTACAGCTGAGACTTCGAAACAGGATAACACCGCTGACACTGCTGGTAAGTAATCGGGATAGAGAAAATCTGTCAGTCGAGACTAATTGTTGTTAGAGTTCTTCTTCTCACTTGACCGGAACCTAGAAGATGTCGACAGTTTCTACAACAAAAAGTACGCCGATGCAGCTCGACGGCTCAAACTTCTCGAAGACCGTTATGGGAAACCTACAAAGCTACCTACTAGCATGGATAGAGATGAGGTGGAAGACCTTATGGGGGCTTTGTTGGAACTTCGGGGTCAATTGAGAAAGCTACAATGGTACGGCGAGGTCAATCGCCGAGGGTTCATCAAAATCACGAAGAAACTTGATAAAAAGGTAGCCAAGGACTCAACACAACGACGGTACCTGGAATCCAAGGTTGATCCTAAGGAATTTGCAACCAATATCAACCTTTCCGACAGCATGAAGATAGTTAATGATTGGCTGTCGAAGCTTGGAGACGTCAAACTCTTCGATGATAAGAGCTCTACACATTCCTCTCATTCTTTGCACCGGGTCTCATCCAAGGTCATCTTAGATCTACCAGTAGGCACGTTGGATAAGGTGGATCATGCAATACGAAACGACGATGCGTCGTCGTTGATGATCTATCTAGAAGAGCTCAATCTCTCCGCTGGTGGCGACAAGGACATCGCGCTGTTGCTGCTGAATCTTCTGCAGCGGGCCATAACATGTAAAGCCAAAAACTGCGTTGATAAGCTTCTCGACCAGGTAGAATCGCTAGACGAAGGCGATGATTTGAACAAGCGCAATTGTATACACCGCTTTGTCATCACAATGGGGCGTCCCAAGCGCTCAAGTGATGGTGACACAGCAGCTGATGAAACCCATCTTGACGACACAACCAATTACATTACCCCAGCCGCACCGCCGATTTTGGCTCCACCTTCATCTTACGCAAAGGAGCTGGACGGCAGCAAAAGATTTGGCAGAGACGACAAGTCGGTTGTGCTTTTGGAACATGTTCTGGACAAGCTACGGCTAGAGCAGCGGGATGCATTGTGTACAAGAGACGTGTATGGGCGGATGCCACTACATTACGCTGCGCAACACGGATTGGCGGTTGTCTGTCAAGTCATCACAGAACGCATGCAAGCCTGGGGACAGTTCGATGTATCCGCCGGCCTCGACGCGCCCTACTGGCAAGACCTCGATGGATACGCACCTCTGCACCTCAGCGTCATTGGTGGTCACCCGCTGACGGTGAAAGCCATTCTCGAAGCTGAAGACTGGAGAGGAGTAAGCGATCGAAAGGCCGCAGTAAGCCAGAATATATCGAAGTCTGGTGAAGTACTTGCTCTGGCAACCAAAGCCAATTTCGTTGTTATCGTCAGGTTACTGGTGGAGGCAGGGGTAGATCTGGACTACCAGGACGATCAAGGCGAAACAGCTCTTCATGTAGCTGCTCGCTTTGGGCATACTGAATGCGCTAGTGCTCTTTTAGATGGTTCGGGTAGCCAACGTGCCAACACAGAAATAGGAGAGAATGCTTTTGGTTGGACACCACTGTTCATTGCAAGCGTAGATGGCCACCTTGGTATAGTTGAGCTTCTGATCGCTGCCGAAGCCGACTTGGACAAGATGGACACTTCGGGGTGGACTGCAAAAGAGCATGCTGCCTTGAGAGGGCATATGAATATCGCTAGGCTTTTGGCAGCGACAACAATCGCTCCTTACGGCTCAGACTCTGAAGCTTCGACCGTCAATTCTCCCTCCCCTCCCTCGTCTGTCTTCAACTCTTGCTCTCCCCCCTCCTCCAACGGTTCAATCGCCGACCGAAAGTCAAACTTGGCGACGAGCAGCAACGCTGCAGTACGTACTACAGAGCCTGTCAAAACATTTGGACATCGCTATCTCACAAAAGAAACTATGGTTCTTGTTAGTCTAGGAACGATGGATACGCGAAAAGCTATTGAAGCCGTCAACCTCGACCGTATCCCTTTCACCAGTGCCCATTCGACACTACTCGACACTGCACTTTCAGTTGTAGTCTCTGCTACTAATGCGAATGGTGAGCCTTCAATCACTGATTTACCTGTGCAAGATAACGTCAGCACGGAGCCGATCGTTTTTACTACGAATGACGCTACGAAGGTCAAATTGCTTTTCGACATTGTACCGACTTATGCTGGGACCAACGAACAGGTTGTTGGACGTGCTGTCGCCCTACTTTCTAGCATTAAACCTAGCATTGGATCAAAGCGGATATCGTTACAAGGAGATGTTACTGTGCCTATCATAGCAGCCAATACCCTCGAAGTCATCGGATCAGTCAATTTTAACTTTCTTGTCATTACACCTTTCACCCACCCTAATATGACCATCACGGAGAACCAGACATATTGGAAGAGCATGACTTCGACAATGGTTATTGGGCATCGAGGTGACTCGCCACCAGAGTATTTCCCTCTTGGTCTCTACCTAACCGATGCGAAGGTTTGGGCAAAAATGTTGCCGCCCGAAGCTCTCTTCAGCTTGGTGAAAACACTATTCAGGTACCTCAATGTCCGTTGTGAACGGTGGTATGATGCATCTGACCCGTCTCAGTCATTTATCGCTGCGGCAAACTTGGGAGCGTCATATGTCGAGGTATGATTACTACCTTAATTGACACCGGCAATTACTGACCTGTTCGTAGTTTGGTACGCTGACTTGCGTGGATCACTACATTTTGTTGGACTAATGCATAACAGATGTCCAGTTGACCAAAGACCATGTTCCTGTGATATATCACGACTTTCTCGTCAGCGAAACAGGCATCGATGCTCCTGTTCATACCCTTACTCTTGAGCAGGTGGGTATAGAGCTTTACGCTCCGGTAGTATGGAAATGTTAATCCTATTCTAGTTTCTTCATGTCAACGACGCTCGAACTCCGCGGCCATCTCGCCCATCTTCTCCAGATCCGACAGATGGAAAGGCCCAACCTAACAAAGTCCAAGACCCGCGCAGGCATCGATCGATGTCCGCTGGCAATCTAGCTAAAGATGACGTGTCGGAAATGAGCGAACGCATGAAACATACTCGTGACTTCAAGATCAAGGGTTTCAAAAGCAATAGTCGTGGTAATTTTATCCAAGCGCCTTTCACCACGCTAGAAGAAATGTTCAAGAAGCTTCCGGAAAGCATAGGTTTCAACATTGAGATGAGTATGTCAATTCCAGCGACCTTGGGAGCGAGTGTATCATACTGATACCAGAATTTAGAGTATCCCATGCTCCACGAAAGTGAAGAGCAAGAAATGGACACCTATGCCGTCGAACTCAACTCTTTCGTCGACACCGTACTTACAAAGGTGTATGATCTTGGCAAGAAGCGCAACGTCATTTTCTCGAGCTTCAATCCAGACATCTGCCTCCTCTTGTCCTTCAAGCAGCCTTCCATTCCCATTCTCTTCCTTACCGACGCTGGTACCAGCCCAACAGGTGACATAAGAGCAAGTAGTCTGCAAGAAGCCATTCGGTTTGCGTCGCGGTGGAATCTTCTGGGTGTGGTTTCGGCAGCGGAACCGTTGGTTATCAGTCCGAGGTTGGTAAAGGTGGTGAAGGAGTCGGGGCTCGTATGCGTTTCGTACGGTACGGTCAATAACGACCCGGACAAAGTCAAGGTACAATTCCCCATGCCCAACACACTACTTACCTCAATATACGAGAAGCTAAACTATTGTTATCAGTTGCAAGTTGATGAGGGCATCGATGCCGTGATCGTTGACAGCGTACTTGCCATTCGAAAAGGCTTGACAGCTTCTGAGAGCAAAATCGCTCCCAAAGCCGCAACTGTCGCTACTGAAGGTTGAGTGCTAATAGTGAAATTTCAGCTAGAAAACATGAAGGATTTTTCATAAAAACCCGATACCCCGATGATAACATGATGTCTCATGCTAGCTACAAGAAAAGCGATGATTGATAGAAAATTAGACAGGCGGATAATTCCAAAAGATTTCGGCTTAGATCTTCAACTTGGTCCCTGCCAGATTGTAATCTTATGTGACTCTCGGGTCGTTTGTGAATAGTCTTTCTGTGTATTCTTCCAGTATACAAGGCGACTATGCTCTTGGCAATGTGTCTGAGATTGTGACCATAACACACCTGCTATTCCGGACCGATCGTTCTTCAGCGGACTTCTCCTGGCTTGTCCCTCCCTAATTCTAGCCTTCCATTTCACTGCCCTAAGCCCTCCTCATCTGAGCCATACGCGTCCCACTGTCCTCACCCCTATGACTTCGCAGGCCCCTTGGCCTGTACTTGCGCGGCTCCCTTCGGCGCAACCTTCTCCCCCGAATCAGCTTTAGGACCGTCATCTATGGCGTTGATCTCGAGAAAGTGGTAGAGCACAATTAGGAGCATCGCCAGCGAGCCCAGAAATATGGCGAGCTTGTAGAGTTGGTCGTCGGTGATCATTCTGCCGGGTGGAGAGGAGAGAAGATGGCTGTAGGGACTGAAGTGCGAGAGGGCGATTGTAAGTGTCCTGGAGGTTGCTGTTAGTGCATTGGCGGAACAGAGGGATAGTGGTGACAGGTTACTTTTTCCCTTAAAGAATGTAGGCCATGTATGAAGGAGAGCGCGCGTTTAGGATGTTCTCGATTTGGGGAGGACAGCTTTAACTTGCGATGAAGATTGCCTCGCCGCAAATCCACGCTAGCAAATCCGTTGCCCTACCAAGCCCCGGTCATTATCTTGAACTCTCAAGAGTCCCCGCACTCCTCAGTGTAAGAACAAAAGACACAGAAATACTTTTACAATATTTGGTTTTGGTTCAAACTGTTTTTTTCCCCATTCTCATTGACCTTTCACCCCCCCCATCGTCCCCATCCATTTACCACCTTTTCCCCAGCTTTCTCCTACTATTCTTAGACATGCCGCCCAAGAAAGATGTACCGAAGGTGAAACCTTCGTCTTCTAAGATTCTTGAAGACAAGGTAAGTCTTTGCCCCTGAGTTCCCTCCTGTGCTACTGCTGATTGAGACATTATAAGACCTTTGGTATGAAAAATGTTAGTCCACCTTCTCCTCTAAACAACCCACTCTCAGAGCCCCCGCTCAATAAGCCGGCACACCTTCAGCCACCGACTTACACCCAGGAAACAGAAAAAAGGTGGCCAAGCCAAGAAACAAATCGAACAATTAAAATCTCAAGCCGCCCAAGCCAAAACCCCCGAGCAAAAACGAAAAGACGCAGACAAACTACAACGAGAAAAGGAAAAAGCAGCGGACGAGAAAGTGAAGCGGGAAACGGCCGATCTATTTAAGCCTGTTCAAGTACAAAAAGTGGCGTTTGGTGTGGACCCGAAGACAGTGGTGTGTATATTTTATAAGCAGGGGAATTGCGACAAGGGAAGAAAGTGCAAGTTTAGTCATGATTTGGCGGTAGAGAGGAAGGGAGAGAAGAGGAACCTGTATCAGGATACGAGGGAAGGGGAGGAGGAGGAGAAGAAGAAGGACGACATGGTGGATTGGGATGAAGGTGAGTCTGGGCATAGCGTTCGGCGATTGATTATTCCCCGCAGAGTGTATACTGATATAATTCGGATATCACCAGAGAAACTACGGCAAGTCGTTTTGAGCAAGCACGGCAACCCAAAAACCACCACCGACAAAGTCTGCAAATACTTTATCGACGCCGTCGAAAACGGGAAATACGGCTGGTTCTGGTCCTGTCCCAACGGCGGCGATAAATGCATGTACAAACACAGTCTTCCCCCCGGGTATGTCCCCCGCTCTCACATTCCTTCCAACCCCCTGAAACCTCCAAAGCTAACCCCAGGCCCCCGCCCCACAGCTTCGTCCTCAAAACCAAAGAGCAACGAGCCACCGAAAAAGCCCTTCTCGATAAATCCCCCCTCAAAACCCTCACCCTCGAAGACTTCCTCGAGTCCGAGCGCCACAAGCTTTCCGGCACCCTCACGCCCGTCACTCCAGAGACCTTTGCAAAATGGAAGAAAGAGCGCTTGGATAAGAAAGCTGCGGAACAGCAGGCGCGAGAGGCAAAGGAGGCGACCGGGAGGGCGATGTTTGAAAAGGGGGGTTGGGAGGATGAGGAGGATGATGATGATAGCGAGGAGGATGAGAGTGAGGGGGAGGGGGAGGAAGAAGGGGAAGAAGGGGACAATTGGAATATGGAGGAATTGAGGTTGGAGACGGAGAAGATAGCTGCTGAGAAGGAAAAAGAGCGGATAGCGGGGTTAGGAGGAGGCCAGGTGAATATCGAGGGGACGAATGGGGTCGATGGAGAGATCGAGGATCAAGCGGTGGGCGTGGGGGAGGTGGTTACGAATGGGGTTAATGGGCATGCTTCTGAGTAAAAAAGGCTATGGGGCGAGATTGGAGGGATGACATTTTGTTGCGATTTAGCGGCATGTATGTTCTTCTTTTTCGGGTTGATGAGAATGGGGTTGTAAGAGAGGAATGGGAAAAGAGGGGGTTGTGAGTGGTATATACTCATCCTTTCCAATTAAGCTTCACGAAAGTATCCTTCCAATAGATACACCGGCTTGATGATAAATCATCCTCTCTACAATATACGCCTGGTAAGGGGAATCTGGGTACTCTGCTCTATGTATGCATGGATATCGAATCATAACTTGTCCACGCATCTCTCTTTGATTACATGCAAGCACACTCATGTCAGGGTCAGGCTTATCTCCGTCCAGCCCCTTTAGTCGCCTCCTTCCTGCGGATTTTCTCCATCGTCCTTATCAGCGCCGTTTTGACCTCGCCCTTGCCGAATGTTGAGATGTCATAGTAAGTCGGCGCGATGTCCTGTACATCACCGATCAGTCTCCCTCTCACAGATTTCACAACAGACCCTTTCAAAGAGTACTTACAAGCAACCACTCCGCCTTCACACTCGTAACCGTGCGGATATAATTCTTCGTCGTCAGCACAAACTCATTGTACACCAGCCACTCGCTCTCCTGCCCGAGCACCGTGCTCGGATGTAGCAGCACGGTTTGGTTATCCTTGACCGTCACGTACGTCTTGCCGTTGCTCTCTTTCATAGCGACCTGCATGAAGAAGCCGCTGACGAGCGCGCGCCGGATGTTCTCATAGTATTTCTTATCTTCAAACGGGACGCTGACAAGCTCGATCTCCGAGCGCTCCATGATGGTGCGGAGTTGTTGACGGACATTGTCGGCGGATTGGAGAGCGCGGAGGGAGAGGAAGTGCTCGTGGCACCATTTCTTGGGGTCGACTTGAGCGGCGGGGGATTTGAAGGCGTGGTATACGTTTAGCATGGTCAGATGGTCGCCGTCTGGGTGGGCGAAGAGCTGTTTCATCTCGTCGGCGCGCTTGCGTGCGGAGGCGGGACGAACGAAGATTTGGGGAACAGAGAGAAGAGCAGTAATGGAGAGGACTTCGTTGGAGCAGTAGAATTCGGGGGAGGAGATGAGCATGACGGCGAGGGCGGGGTCCAGGGGAAATTCTGACGCGAGTTTGCCGAGAACCGTGAGATTGCCCTCGTCATCGAGGCAGGCAAGGAAATTGAGTTCTTCAAGTGCGCGCATGAGAGTTTCAGGGGCCGGGGGGTCCATTAGATCGAAGTGGACAAGGTCTTCAATGCCGAGTTTCTTGAGGTCGAGGACAGTAGAAGCAAGGTTGGAGCGAAGAATCTCAGGGTATGTGGTTTCGATGAGTTCTTTCTTGAAAGCGCCTTCGGTGTACAGTCGAAAGCATTTCCCTGGCCGTGTTCGACCGGCACGACCGGCTCGTTGTTGTGCAGAAGCTTTTGAGATTGGGGATACGAGCAGAGATTCAACTCGGATACGAGGATTGTAAACTTTCTGCTTGCTAAAACCGGGGTCCACCACGTACACAATACCGTCGATTGTGAGTGAGGTTTCGGCAATATTTGTCGAGACTATACATTTTCGTCCAGGCCGGCCACCAGGCTTTCTTGCGGGCGGCGCAGGGTCGAAAATACGCTGTTGCTGCTGAGGAGGTAGTGTTCCGTAGAGAGGGTATACCTTCAGCGGTCCAGCATCTGCTTCCCTTATCATCTCATCCACTTCAAGATTGATCTTTCGGCATGCATCTTCAATTTCCTCTTCTCCTGTCAGGAACAGAAGGATGTCCCCTTCCGGCTCGCTGTCGTGTATCTGTAGCACTGTCCTCAGGGCGGCCTCTACGTAGTCTCGCTCCGGTTCCTGGGTGTAGAAGATCTCAACGGGATGCGTACGCCCTGGCACAGCGAGTAAAGGCGCATCATTGAAATAGCTCTGGAATTTCTGCGCATCCAAGGTGGCGGACATGATGACTATTTTCAAATCTGGCCTTCGAACAGCCACCTCTTTGAGCAGTCCCATCAGAGTGTCAGTCGCAAGTGTACGTTCGTGTGCCTCATCTAATATAATCGTGCTGTATCGGGTGAGATTGTTATCGTTCATGGCCTCCCGGAGCAACATTCCGTCCGTCATATACTTCAGGATAGTTTTCTGGCTCGTCACATCCTCAAACCTAATGTTGTAACCGACCTCATCACCCAAGGGCACATCCATTTCATTGGCCACACGCTGTGCTACCGACATGGCTGCTACTCGGCGAGGTTGGGTACAAGCTACCAGTTTGCGGTTGATGTGAGGCAAGTCGTCGAACAGAATGAATTGAGGGATCTGAGTGGTTTTGCCTGAACCAGTCTCACCGACGAAGACGAGGATCTGGGACTTTTGGTACATCTTGAGAAATTCGTCCCTGCCCCAATGGTCAGATCGAAAAATCTCAATACGTGAAGATTTGTGCATACCTCTGCGCATGTACCGGCAAGTTCCTCCGGGTCTTCAGGATATTAAAATACTGTGTCGACAGCGGCTTTCCACTAAACGGATTATTTGGCCCATCCTCTACCTTCTTCGCCATATCTGCAGTCGTAGCATGTCGTGGGAAACTTGGTAATCCCGAACCTCCTGATGTCCCATTCGCCCTAGATTTTCTCCCGTAACCATTGCTATATCCGTTTGCATAGCCGTTGCTGTAGCTGTTGTCATCCGCATCGTCCTCATACATGTGCGCCAGATACGGATTGGCCTTTGGATTCATATCCGCGGCTGAGGTCTTTTGACGCTTGAAAGGAAGAATCTCCTCGGCGTCAGGCCTACGGTGTGCCATGGCTGGTTCGGTATGCCTATATATCGGTGTGGGTTCATTCACTCAATGTACTGACGTTCTCCGAAACCGTACCATGCTTTTATGACTGGGGTTACCAATGAGGCTAAGCGGAATTGGAACGGTGTTTATTCTACCTTATGCAGGGGCGCGAGCATAACTTTATGTATCTAAGCTGACCATTCCAGAGACACACGCAAGGCTCGAGTACAACTCTACTGATAGACCGCCTTATTCCCCTACTTTATCTATGTTGTTCGGACCTTTCTTGTTCAACTTACGGTGTAATGGTATGAGGTTCGGACTGCATGACTGCGACATATAGAGCTTCTGCAGTCCTTGTCAAGAGTTGAGCTCTACTTTATCACGCATCGGTTCTTGTAGCATGAAGTCTACCATGGAATCTCCAACATCCGTATCTGGGGATGATTTCATGCCAACTTTCTACGTTGGCCAACATGAAAGCAAACGGACTCTGCCTGTCACAGATCAAGTTCTGCGGCAGGCGCAAGATTGCGCTGTAAGTCTCCAGGATCCTTGATTGTCTAAAGCTGATAGTTCTCAGTATGATATGCTAACAACCCCCATCACAACACCTCACTTTCAAAGCCGAGTAATTGCACAGCTTTTGAACCATTTGGAGGCACTGCGATCTCATCCAAACCTTTCACCACCAACTCTACCAGAATTGTCACCGGTGGACTCATCGTTAACCCCTGGAGAAGTCATATCTCAATTACTCGCAGTCGCCAGCCCTTGGATTGATCTTTGCTCTCCCGACCCCTTGGTCTATAATATATCGCGCCAGGTCTTGGACTTGGAGATAGCATATGCCGCATTCTGTGGTATTGGGAATATCATCATCCCGGGTCCGAAGCTGCACCATGGAAAACTGCATGGAGAAGGCGTTACACAATATGCCTATGCAATACAAGAAGCTCTTGCTATTGGCAACTACATTCAGGTTCAGATCTGGCTGCCAATGATTGATCATTCCGCAGATGGCGAAGATGTGGAGGGTAGCCTAACGCCTTTTGCAAGAGAAGAGTATGTTGGAGCTCAAGAAGAGAGCAAACCAAACAGAAGTGATATTTTTGGGACGTGGGATGCGTGGAACATCATTAGGAGTGTATGTAAACATAATGCTAGGCTATTCGTAGGTAAGAATACAGAAATACATTCATTGCTTTTCACCTCACTCCGTGAGATTCTACTCCGCTCCCTTTCCCGTACGGTTCACTTCCTGGACACCGGAACAAGGCGGCAGTCAATGACCCATACCTGAGGTACTTCCTTATGTTTCTTAGTCTCTACACCAAACGGTTCGGAGGACTAACTAACAATTCTATGTTTAGCTCTATCAATACCCAGACACCTCCCGCCCCTAAGTATACAGTCTCGCTGGCATTCGGAGCCTCTGCGTCTCATTTCATTGAGCGCCCAGACATTTGTTCGAAATTCCCCAGGTTATCCGGTCTTATCCAAACATCACCGGGAACTCATCAGCAAGTACATGCGCATAAGGAACCCGCCATGGATCCTGCTTTGTGATGTCGGCCCGATTCCAGGTCTAGACAGTCCAGACTCTCGTGTTTCCACGGCCGATGGCTTCATCAGCCCAAACGCAGCACAGGATGCGCCAACTCCGGCTGAAGCAGCTCAGCAGAAGCAGACGGGCAATAAGAAACCTGATGATCCCAATCCCCACTTGAGTTACATCCGGTGGCTGCAGCGCAAACAGCCTCCGAGGACTATCCTCGAGCGTTTTGGCGCCGGTTACCAAGATTACCTCCAAGCTCCTTTGCAGCCCCTGGCTGATAATCTCGAAAGTATCACCTACGAGGTATTCGAAAAAGACCCTATCAAGTACGACCAATACGAAAAGGCTGTGGCGCAAGCGCTGGGCGACTGGGTTCAGCAAGGAAAGCCAGCGTCGGGTCCGAATGGACGCATCGTCGTAGCAGTAGTTGGTGCTGGGCGAGGACCATTAGTCACAAGAGCACTCCAAGCTAGCGAAGCCACCGGCGTTGACATCGAACTCTGGGCACTAGAAAAGAATCCTAATGCCTACGTTCTCCTCCAACGGCACAATGAGCATACCTGGCAGAACCGTGTTAACCTCGTCAAATCCGACATGCGATCTTGGAAAGGGCCATTACCAGAAGCACCTCAAGACTATCCCCAGAGCGATATCGCCTCACCCAGTGACTCAGGACCAAAGCACTACCCCATCGACATCCTCATCTCCGAGCTCCTCGGCTCCTTCGCCGACAACGAACTCTCCCCCGAATGCCTTGACGGCATCCTCCCCCTGCTAAACCCCACCCACGGCCTATCCATCCCATCCTCCTACACCGCCTACCTCACCCCCATCGCCGCCCCCAAACTGCACGCCGACATCGCCGCCCGTATGCCCGCGGACCCCACTGCCTCCAATACCCCCTACGTCGTCATGCTTCACGCCATCGACTACCTCTCCACCACCTCTCCCGCGTCTCCATCCGCCGCAGAGCCGGCCCCCCTTCCCATGCCCAACATCCTGCCCGCCTGGTCGTTCACCCACGGACCCCAGGCTCCGCTGCCTCCGAGGTCGCAGAACAAACACAACACCCGGCACGCGCGGCTGACGTTCCGCACGCGCGATCGAGCCGTCTGCCATGGCCTAGCCGGCTACTTCGAAGCCGTGCTCTACCCCGGCACCGAGCTGAGCACCAACCCGCTGACCATGGATGCCAAGAGCGGCGGCATGATGTCTTGGTTCCCCATTTACTTTCCCCTGAAGGTGAGCAACCCCCACCCTCAACCTCCCTCTTTCTCTCCTCTCCCCACCCCCCCCAAAACCAACCCAACCCCTCTAACACCAGCCCGAAACAGACACCACTCTACCTCCCCGATCACGGCGAGCTCACGGCATCCATCTGGCGCTGCACCGACAACCGCAAAGTCTGGTACGAGTGGCTGGTCGAGAGCTATGGCTGGAACATGCTGGTTAGCGGGGAGAAGAAGCGGATCCGGCTGGGCGTGAGCGAGGTCGGGTGCTCGAGGGACGGAGGGTGTTTGATGTGAGGATGTTGCCGGGGAGGGGGGGGGATTTGGTTAGGAATAGATGGGGAGAGGGATGAGGTTATAGGGGCTGGGGATAGAGACGGCGCGTTTGAATTTTATTTCTTGTGTTTTTACGAGGATTTGGGAGCGGGGGGGTTAGAAAAGTTGGGATGTCTTATGATTTTCTGGTTGTCTTAGTCACTTTCCTTTTCTGTTCCAGCTATTATGCACGGGTATTAGTAGTTTGAGAACAATGCAAGGGTGACACACGCGGTACCTTTGACTTCATCAACGAGCTACAGAGATCTGTCACTAAACGTCCTTCGTCTACGAGACAGGTAAGAACCGCCGGAACGTCAGACCGGTTCCCTGAAGTACATTCACGACCTCTGACCTTGAATCTGTAGGTTTGAGTGTAATTATGCTACCTAAGACTCGCAAGTATTATTGAATAGCAGCTGTAAAGGCTGGGCTGGAGCTGAAAGGATAAGCCGTTCGTGGAGAATTTTTCGAACTTCAAGACCGTGTCCCCAGCAAAGGAGTCTCAATTTGCTGATAAGTGAATTGGATGGGAAGCCTGGGTTTAGACGCCAACAGCAGCCAGCCAGCATCCAGCAATTGTAGCCGCAGCAGGCCTTTCCAACAAACATCCCTAGGTGTCCTCCTCACCGCCCAAATGACCTGATTTCCATTTCCTCGCTTTCTCAGCCGCAACGTATGCCTCGGCCTTCGCCAATTCCGTCTTATTGCCATGAGCTTTGTGATATACGCGGGCGGTTTTGGGAGTGGTGCCTAAGGGCAGAGGGTCTGGAGGGCCGTGGCCGGGGGAGATTATGGGAGTGACTTGGCGGCCTTGGGAGTCGCTGACATAGTCGGAGGTTTCAGTGTCTAGATTGGATTTCTTAGTAACAAGCATCGAAGGATCGTTCAAGGTTCGGGGTTACCTGAGGGGTGCGTGGAGGGTCCATCGCCAAGTTCCCAGGCATAGCGATCCAAATGCCTGCCCTCCATGTGCCTATTCCAGCCAGCCTCCGTTTCGAATTCGAGTGGTTGGAGTTCACATTCTCCTTCCTCGTCTTTGGACACCTTACCCGCCCCACAGCCGGCCCACAAGCAAGGGAAGGCCCCTGTCGAGGACCCCTTTCGATGCAGTCTTACATGTTTGCGAAGAGTCTCGAGGTTATGGAGTTTGGATGGGCAACGTTTCCATTGACACCTGTAAATTTTGTGGTTTGGCGCAGATGGGTGACGGGTAACGGGTGAGATTTTTCTTCGCTTTCTGGGATCTTTGGACTCGCTCTTGCGTTTTCTCTCGTCATCATTGGTCTTCCTTGGTGACTCGATGACAACTGCGATACCATCGGCGGGAGTCATGGTCTGTCTCAGCCCGCTAGGCCTAGCAGGCGTTGTGTCCGTGGCGCTCGATCCAGGACGTGTACGTATCGACACGTCTGTACTTCTCAGGATTGCTGCACTCTTCCGAATATTCTTGTCTTTGGAACCCGGGGAACGTCCTCTCCGCTTCTGGTCTGATCCAGACCCTGCGCCTAGAGGACCCTGCATCCGTACCGTGTTTGCAGTTGGTGTTAAGAACGATTTCTTGCCACTATCTGGTGCAGGGCCGCGGCGGAGACTTGGTGCTCTTCCCGTAAGAAATCCTTGATCGGCTTCCCCAGAACGCATATGAGCATAGTTCTTCGATGCACCCGCACCCGCACCCTGCCTGGATAAATCCTGATCTTTGGGTCCTTTGCCTTGAAGATGATTCGCAGAAGCGTCAACATCAATTGGCATCAATTGAGTACCAGAAACACGGCCTTGACTCTTTTTCCATCCCCTAGTAGAGAAAACGCCCTTGACGGGTTTCGTGCCAGCGACAACTGCTGTTGCAGCGCCCTGACCATCAACCGTGGTTGCCATGGTGACATGTCGGCGGCGGATTGCCGGTGGAGAAAGTCTCGGCTGTGCTTCCTCCTCATCTGCTTCATTCATCTCAACGTTGTCTATGAACTTGGGAGCCGAGATAGACGGCCCAGAGTGGCCTCCTGGATCTATGAGATCCCAGTTGAAAGTGCTTAGATCTGAGGTATTATCCACGATTTTAAAATTCTTGCGAAGTACCTCTAGATGCGAATTCAGTGGCGCCATTGTGGGGTGTTTTCCAGATGACACGAGAATGTCTCTACAGATTGTTTTGGGATTGTAACTAGACCGGCGTAGTGCATCTCGTCGGTCCATTGAACGTACAACATCCGCAGATCGAAGATGTTCTCGTTTCGATGGTTTGGATAAAGGCGGTTCGCTCAAAGGTGCATACTTGTACTTAGATAGGTCAATATTTCCCCTTGCATCAGCAGGTGAGCTTCGGCCAGATTTGCGTTCGGTTGCTGCAATTTTCTGCAATTCTTTAGTCCGTGGCATAGATGAGATGGGCATTTGAGCGCTTTTCGTTGCCATAGATGGGGCTGGAGACGCAGACTGTGGAGGCGTCGAGGTGGAGACACGACCAGCTGTCATCAAAGTCGAATCATCGACTTGCCAACTTTCAGTTCGATGGATCTTTGGTTGATGCTGAAAGTCATCTTCGTCAGACAACGATAGCGTGAGATCCACAATATCATTAAAGCTTCGCTTTCTAGCCATTTCTTCTTTAGTAGGTGGCCGAGGTGCAGGTGCAGACATAGGTGGCTGGGACGGTTGTTGTGGTGGTAGTTGTGGTGGTGCTTGAATGTTGTGGAGTGATGTTACCGGATAACTGGGAGTACCAGTGACGTTGCGCTGATCCGCCCACCTAACGTTGTAATTCTCGTGTACAGAAGGGGCTGCGGGTTGAAGTTCGACTGAAGCTGCATTTTGCACTTTGTGTGGCACCAACATGCCGGATGTGGGCGGTCTAGTAGATTTGGGAAAGCTGGAAGGTGCGGATGATGGTTGGGAAATTGGCGGGTGTTGAGGGGTCTGCAACTGTTGAGAGATTGGCGGCTGTTGGGACGTTGGTTGCTGTTGAGGAGGCGTCTCATTCTTTGCTTGACTTCGAACAGACCCTAAACCAGGGACGGCCGCCAGCAAAGTGCGAGCAAAAGGGCCCCGTTCAATGACGAAGCCCTTGGCCTCAAGAGTCTCGCATAGCTCTGTATAGCTCGGATTTTGGCCTAGTATTTGATGGACCTCATCGGCAGAGAGTCGCTTTCCAGCATTTGCTGGAATTGAGGTAACTGCAGTCCTCGCGGCAGTTGCCAACTGCCACTTGTGGGTTTCAGGCCATATTGTTCCTCCGGAGGGTGGATCGCGTGTGACGTTGCTCTCAGCACGGTTTAGAGCTACGTTGATAGGAAAAGAAGATGTCATGTTGGCTACTGGAGCAGAACTGGGGGTGCCTTTTCTAAGCCCACCATTTGGGTTGGTCGGCGAAGAGACAACAGCATTGGCTGGTGGTGCAGGGTTCGTAGGTCCCATACCACTGACATAACCTACCTCCGGGCGCGCTTGCAAAGGTGCTTGATAGGGCGATTGATATGACTGCAGTCGAGGATCCAAGTTCCCATGATTAGGTTCCATGGCCTTCTGCATTGTTCCCGAAGCTACTTCTTGGTTATCAATAGAAACAGAAGTCGAATTTTCAACTACTTCGTTCTTGTCTTCACGTGCTTGGGCAGCTGTAGGCGTTTCAGTACTATCAAGAACGGAATCAGCTAACTTCTTTGTCAAAGCTTTACCGCCACCTCGTTGTCGCCTCTGGGCCGGAAACCTTCCGTGGTCAGGCTCTGGTTTCGGTGCTGAACCGTTGATTGCTAATTCGGATTCCAGAGGCAGCTGATTATGTGTTGGGCTAGGACTACGTGATTGATCTTTGCCATTCATCGCTGAAGAAGAATTCGCATCAGCGGGTGATTCTGGCTGAGTGACATCTTGAACAACCGATTGCGAAGACGCTCGAATTGGAGGTTGCCCCTAGAATGGTCAGCTCAATCTGACATTATGCGTAGACTGAGGAGTGTTAGAACAAGTAGCAAGAAATTCTGACCTTTTTAAGTTGCTCCCAAATCTGCGAGAACAGAGATGGATCCTTAGCCTTATAATCGCGCATCTTTTCAATCATCTGCTTCATTTCAAGCTCCATCTGTGCCTTCTTGGTTGAATCTGGATCCGCATTAATCAGCGCACTAGCTCTAGCCTTCGGAATTTCCTTTGTAGCGGCAGCCTCGACAGCGGCAGCAACCTGACGGCGTTGATATTCGTACTGGTTGAAGATTTGACTAGGATCGACGGTTCTAGCGACTTGATCATCAACCGATATCGTAGATTGCAGAGAAGAGTTATCAACAGCCAGAGGTGATTGATCTTTGGTGTGGCCATCCGTAACAGGCGAAAGAGGAGGCATTAGATGGTTGAGTTGCCGATTGTTGGTCTGCTGTACATTGGTTTGATATTTGTGGGGCTGTGGTGGATCCGGCATAGCCGAGTGTCTCCCATCAGTAAGGCTTTGCTGTTCATATGAGTTGACAGCGCCAGGCCGTGAGTTCGCCGGCACAGTTGTAACATTAGCTGACGAGCTAGGCAATTGCTGTGTCGTGTAGGTTTGTGGGTGATCTGATAGACGTGTGGCACCGTTGAGTCTGGGTGACTGCTTGTTGCCGTAATGAGCAGGTGTAGGAGAAGACCGGCCTGAATGAGTGCTCAATTGCGAGTGTGACGCACTGGTGGGCCGCGGAGGTTGCTGATATTGCTGGCTTGGCCTTCGGTTCTCACTTGAATCAGACGAATGCGATCCTCGTCGGATTCTTCTACCAGAGGTGTCACTACTAGGCGTTGATACGCCCCCATTAACATTGGGGATACCGCTAGTAGAAGGATAGTTTGTATAAGAAGCCATTCTTGATTGAGGTGGTCGTAATTCTCCGCCATGAGGTACCGCATTCACTGCCCCCCCACTGCTGGATCTGTGGTGGTCGTATGAGCTCATGACGGCTTCGTTTGGAGATGAGCCAGTATAACTAATTCTGCATTCAGTACGGTTGTAGTTTACTATCTGCTGCATTGAAGGATTGCCCCTGGCCATCGTTCCTTGTCCTCTTGAATCCTGGCCCAAACCGGAGACATATGCAAGACTACCGAGAGCAGTGGTATCCACAGAAGCGCGTGGGTTGGGGCTTTGAATATAACCTCCTTTGATCCTCTCGGCTCGTCCGTTGTCCACACCTCCGTATTCTTGACTTCTGTAAGCATTCGTGGTATGGTTCATCGAAGTCGGTTGCTGCGTATACGTGTGGCCCTGAGTGGTCTGATTCGGACTTACAGCTGGATAAGCTTGGCGATGATATGAGCCGGTGTTAGGATCTGGGTATGACTGCTGAGAGTGCCCATCGTGTCCAGTACCCTGCTGAAAGTAGGGCGAGTAATTATAGTTGTTGTAAGACATTTTGGAGCATGTCAATGAGGAGTTTGGCGCGAAGAGGGTAGTTGACAATTCATCATTGTTTCGAGGCGCGTCCAAAGATAACCTCCAGTGAGATCCTCGCTGTAGATCTGGATCTCGTTGCTCTTTGAAGGGACGAAGTGAGGATGTTCGGAGTGCTGCGGCGGGAAAAGCTGGTTCAGCTTGGCTTCACACCATCGAAGACTGTTCGCCTGGAATTTGACCAGCTGTGTCTGTTACAGAAACTGCACTTCATAGCTCGTACCTCACTTCCTGTAGATACTTTAGTGATTACCTGGAACCGTTTTCATGCTAGCACGCGTTCGCTTACAGAGCCGCTAGTTTCGGAGCTTAGCGCCCACACTCCAGAAGCGGCATCTTCAAAACCGACATTCTGTAGAAGCAGCGCCAGGAATCACGTCGACAATACCGCCGCGATGACGAAAATCAATACCTGTGCGTATTTGCCGGCATGACTTAAAGAAGCTATGCTAACCCTGCTCGAAATCTAGCCCTCCACTCCTCGCGGAGAAAGTCCCGCAAGGCGCACTTCAGCGCTCCCTCAAGCGTCCGACGGGTGATAATGAGCGCGCCCCTCAACAAGGAACTACGAGAGAGGCACAACGTAAGTAAAAACCGACGACCTCACGGAGATCTCCAACTGTGTTTCTATCACGAACGAGAGCTTCCAGATCACCCATAACTAACCCACCCCCTCCAGGTCCGCTCAATGCCCATCCGCAAGGACGACGAAGTCATCATCATGCGCGGCGCCAACAAAGGCCGCGAAGGCAAAGTCACATCCGTCTACCGCCTGAAATATGTCGTCCACATCGAGCGTGTCGCCCGCGAGAAGTCAAATGGTCAATCAGTGCCGTTAGGCGTCCACCCCTCGAAAGTCGTCATTACGAAGTTGAAGCTGGATAAAGACCGGGAAAACATTCTGGAGAGAATTGCAAAGGGGAGGGAGGAGAACAAGGGGAAGTCGAAGAAGGAGAAGGCGTAAGGTTGGGGATTTTTTTGCTGGGCCAGTCATGTGGAAAATGCTTCGGGTCGATGCCTGATCACGGCCAGGATCTGGCAGGCAGGCTAGGCTCTAGAATCGAAAGCTACCGCAAGTTCCAAGATTTCCTCCCTCAACAATGCACCGTATTATATTCTCCTACTCGAGTACCAGAGCTTTACGGTAGGCCTCCCCCGTCCCTAAACCCCAAGTTGCCAGATCATCTCTTCACCCACCTTTCCCACTCTCTTTCCAAATGCTTGCCGCCGTAATCCCACCAACCGTCCCAAACACCCAAAAACCCCAACCCGCCAGATATATCTCCTCCACAGCCTTTCCCCTTCCGGGAAACCTCTCCATGGTTGTCGAGGTATACGACTAGCGCAGATGAAACGATATACATACAACATTCTCGCCTGCAGACTGTCTCGGAAATCTTCTTTTGGGGGGTTGAGGATGAGGGCGGTTTGATGGTGAGGAACAAATTTTTTTTCCCGTGAGATGGGATGGGATGGCAAGGGAGAAGGGGAGGGGGGAGGGGGGATGGAAGGGGGGGAAGGAGGATGGGTGGCTTAGTTGGTATGGTTTTTAAACTATAAATTCTAACGACTCGATCAGCTGCTCTTAACAACAAGTAATCGAGGGAGTTTTCCTCATCCTCATCCTCACCATCCTATAAAAAAACCAAAAATAAAAAAAAACCGTTCCTCTTCCCCTATCCATCCATAGGCACCCGCTTCGCCGCACCCAACAATGGCACATGACTTTTCCCCTCGTATCTACCTTGCGTCAGCTCGGTGGCTCGTGACTCCCACGTGTGTCCTTTTGCATGGAGCCGGCATCCTACGGGTCAGCTTGCTCGGTTGCCTGTGTCATGTTGGAGCGGAAACGTGTTTGTGAATTTTGTAAGGAGTCAGGTTGGTGAGAAATAGGTGGGTGGGTGGCTGGTAAGGTTTGGGGGAAAGGTGTTGCGAATCCCGTTGAAGTGATTTTGTGAGCTTGATGGTGGGATGTCATTATGGTAAAAGAGCGTTTAGCAAGCTCTAGAGGAAAGAAAGAGTGTTGGAGTTATGAGTCTGAAAGAGGTGCTTGTATTATTGTTGTAAAAGAGCGTGGTCTAAGCTACATGTTGTGAATCCAGAATGTGTTCTGCCACCAGCACCGAAGAATGCTGCAGCGCTTACCTCCCAAGACTTGCAAGTATTACCAGCTGAAAGAACTGTAGAGATTGCGAAAGGTACCTCCAAAGATTGCGAATGTTACCTCCCATATTCCATGATTGTTTCCTCCCAAGAACTGCAGACGCTCCTCCCCTATGTGTTCGTTTTTGCCAGACTTGTGTGTTGGTCTTCTCCAAGTATGTATTCTGATCCTCCACAAGATATCCAAGCCTATGATTCACTTCCTATAGCAGCGTGTGCTCTGGACATCAATGCCTCGAGCTTGTGGAACTTAGGCAGATGTCGGTAGTGTACGACGCTAGTACGCGTTTGGCACGTCGTCCTCCGAGGCGAGCTGGCTGGGAATCATGTTGAGTACTCCGAGTGTTGTTTCGTCGTCAGCATTCTTGCCCTCGTGCTAGATGTTGGTTAGGACTACTGGATGACTAAAGTGTAGTTATATAAGAGCAGCGCAGGAAGAGAGGAAAATGCTTACTATACATTTAGTGCACGCAATTCCTGCGCTTCTGACGGCATTCGAGCAAATGGGATGATTGTTGCACTTGTACCCCGAATCACCGTTGGCCATGTTCAAACGGAAAGCATTGTTCATGAGCTCATCGGTCCTTTCCGCTGGGTGAGTAGGCTGGTCCATCAAGACCTCGGTACTTGGTGGTGTCTGTAGTATGCTCCTAGAAAGACCTTCGACGGCATCCCATCCACCACGCTACAAACATGTCAGATATTTAAGAGTGGTGAAGAAATACTGCTATAAATAGGCTTAGGCAATAAAAGGAATAGCTTCATACAATGCATTCAGTGCAGGCCGTGCCAGCTGACTTGACAAGTCTTGGACAAGGCCTCGTTTGCCGGTTCTTACAATAATATGTACCAAAACTTCCTTCCATGGTTCTGAAGATGGACTGAATATCGATGTGGAAAACTTTGTTTGAGACGTAAATCGACTGAGGAAGATTTGGATTTGCCTGGATGGATGGTGCTCAATTGAAGAGAAATTGCCTGTTAATTTATATACACCCACGGAAGGAACAAACCTGGCGAAGGAGCTACGACAAATAGGAACATCTTGCTTTACCTTCGCATTCGACCTGCTCCGCCAGGAGGATATACATGGTTGATGATCCATCGATGCTCTCGAGAAGAGCCTACTTATCCAGAACTCCCTCTGCTATTGGTCTTCTTCCACGTTTCCTGGTCGAAGAGATGACCGATTTTGGACACATACATAGCCGGCCCACACACTTCAGCCTTGGGATGCTTTAGAGCTGACATGCTTTTGTCAAATAGCTGGTGCCAAGCATCCCACACTCGAGGATTAGCCCAACTCATGTTGTTGAAGTGCAAGAGTAATGGTGAAAAAACTGTCACATCATAGGTTGATGAACTGTGGCACAACTTGATGTGAATTAGTCGGATTAGCCACCTCGCCATGGCAACGTCTGGAATCCGTGGAAGAGGTCGCGAAACCATACAGGTGCAATCGATCCATGACACATGCAGCCCCATGAGTGGCTGCATTTACCATGCCGTAGGGCTGTCCTGATCCTTCACTTTATGAAACAGTCACCGCTCTTGAAAAAGCAAACGAGTACCTATTTGGATGAATGTGCCGTACGATACGCACAGCGCCTGGGCGGGGAGATGAACCCGGCGGCTAGGGTGATGAAGTTAGGTGACAGGAGAACAACGTTCCTTGAAGTCATAGAAGAGTCAAAGATATCACTGCGCTAGTCTTGGGAATGGGAAAGACGGCACATCGATGGTCAAGGAAAGTACTCCAAGAGGCTTTGGCCCAGCCGCGGCGTTCCCTCAGCGACGGATGACGCCCTTCCTCCACCAATAAGAGGAAATAGTGGACAGGTAACAAAGCTCACCGTGAACGTTTGAATCAAATCAGAAAAACATCAGCTCAAGACCGTAAACTGGCGTTGTCATCCCCTCCACAGAAATGGTGCCCAAGAGGACCACAATGAACCACAGTAAAGATCAAGAATGGAATATCTGGAATCCAAATCAAACCAAAGCATAGACGAAAAGAGAATGGGATACGTCGCTGTGATTTCATTACCGCGGGGATCTTTAGCAGAAGCGCACCACAGCACCATATCATGATCACCAGTCACCACAAGCGTCGGTGCCAGCCAATGAGGAAACAGCCCGTAGAATACGATTACCGCAAGAATTGAGGCGTGATAGCCGCCTCGGATCTGATTGTGGCGGGCCTGGCTGGGCACGGGGCTCGACAAGTCCACAGTCCAAGTGGGGCCACCATGAGCAAGACAGTGTGATTGGGTGGAGGACATTGCTCCGACTCACTATCAGTTCCCACTACGAGTATTCCGTAGAAGTTGTGATACCCAATGATCGACCAAAGCAAGTGGCGTAGGGCCCCAAGCCGCCTGGAGCGCAGCACGCATGGGGCTCGATAACCTACGGTTCAGCAGGCACGAAAGAGAAGATGGCACGAGTCGAAGAGCATTGGACGCCCACGGTACTTCACCTTATGGCTGCTGAGGTACAGTATGCGTTCCGTTGCTGTATGCATGTGACGAACACTGAAAAAGCTCAACGGACGAAGTGGGGCATTGTCCATCCGCTAGAGTATCACGTGATGACGGAAATTGATGATGGAGGCCCCCTGCACCTTCGCTTCGGCCTCCCCCCAAGTGTAACGGTGTATGGGGGTACTTCCCTACTTACCTCGGTAAAAGCATTTTCGATCGCTGGATAGTTGAGGTATCTAAGGTATACTAATACCGTACTAAGGTAGGGAATTGCTGTATTTTTGCTACGTTGCATTGATAGGTAAGGTAGGTACCTTAGGTAGGCACATACGGAATACCTAAGGTACAGAATCTGCCTTGCGCTCAGGCTGACCAACACCCTAACGATTACCTTAATGTGCATCTACAGTATGGATCTTTTGATAAGATACAACTCTCAAGTCCATTTTCGATGTGTCAACATATCTCGGCTGTTTAGGCGACGCTGCACTCTATCACCCTGTTCGTGGGAGCGATACCTAGGCAATGCAGTAGCGGGCGTGGACAGCTATGTCTGTGCACGATTCCTTTATTGATCCTCTTGATATCTGCTTACTGTGGTAGGTCTGACTGCAATCGTTGACAGGGTCGTATACCTACCGATCACCACTGGCCAATGCGCACTGTCGCCACGAATCCGACCCACGATATGTCAATCTGCCATGGGCGCCAGGTGCTTGGATATGACAAGTCATTAATCTAGCATGTCTCTGCTTTCCCATCAATCCCCATGTCGTCCAAAACTATAATTATCCCGGAGCCGAGGCGAAGGGTAGTTGAATCTGGGAACACTCGAATGTATTGGTTCGCATGTAGAGTAGAGTGAGTCGATGTAGGGCCTCTTTACACTTTCAGGTACGGAGGAGGTCTCACTGGTTCTGCATCTGCACAGCTCTGCACTCTGCACTCTGCACTCCACAGTCTCGTGCGATACTAGTTTGGACCTGTACATGGTTGCTTACCGACCGTGGAGGAGATGGTTGTCGTGAAGAGCAGAAAGTGGGGGGTTCTGCCGAGGGTCGGTGGTCAAGATGTCGGAGGACGGCGAAAAGGAAAAGGAAAAGTCTATCGGTCCGAGGGGTCGCTAAAAACAAGTCCGACAGTCGCTGAGGGCACTCTATCGCCAACCCTATGCTTGTTCCAACCATCAACAACGATCATCCTGAACAAGAACCGAGAAGTCTTGATATGGATGTGTTGATATTCGGAGAAGATGCCTCTTCAGCATCACATCACCATCGAATTACGGTCACAACCCATCCAAACAGGCCTTCACACCAACCCCTACCGTACTTATCACCAACCGACAAACCGACAAACCAGCTTTACCTACCTTACCTATCCACCCACAGGGCCGAGTCACACCCTCGCCCCGTCGGTCCTCGTCGCAATATGTAATCCAACCCTGCAAGTCCTGTTTTAATTATCCCGTTTACCCTTTCCCTGCAAGAACCAGTTGTCCGACTGCAGTATCCTAAAGATACCCTTCGTGACCTATCGTCCACTGGAGAGGCCTTCTTGGTCCGCGTCCGCCTCACCCGTGATGGACCCGGAGTACCACATATCCAAAAGTCCGCCCGAAGACAAGTCAAGCCTTTTCATCCATCCGAACAAAGCTTCGTCCATCGTTCCATGCAGCTTCCATGTCGATCCGTCTGGACGCCAGCCGTGGCCGTTCCAAATCCAAAAGAGGGGGCCGTCCAGCTGATTCGCTGTCTCGAGGCACACCACTTTCGACTTGCAGACAGCTTGCAGTCTTGCAGTAACCCACACTTCCACCGACTCCATACCTTATCTGCACCGTTCCCATACCACTAACATAGTCCTGAGCGCTGTGGCCAATTGACGACATCGCGCACTCTACCCATGACCCTGCCAGGGATCTTCACCACTCGTTATCGGCCTACTCCTCGCTCTCCAAAATGCAACACCGCGAACTAAAATTTACCACCGTGCTCGGGGAGGCCCATAGGTACCCGCTCTGCGTCTTGAACCCCCTTCATATCCAATGCGGCCAAGGCCCGCCTTTGCTTTTAAGTTATGTAGGACAACTGCCCCCCTCTCGAAATGCCCAGACTTCCTCAAGTATAACCTTTATGTGATGCTGAGTAAAGATCATCCGCCATTCGCCTCATTTTATACCACGGGTAGTAGCATCGCTGTGGTACCCAAGACCCACCAACAGTCGCCGACGTTGTACCATTACGCACCCACCATTGCAAAGCTGTCTTAACCTTAAATTGGCCACTCCAGTATTGTTCCTTGAAGAGCAAGACCCTCCTGCGCCAACTTTCGAAGCGCAAGTACCTGCTCAAGAGCTGCAAAGATGACAGAAACAGAGGTACAAACCGAGAAGGCCGAGGCCATTCCTGAAGAACCAGTCACATCACCGAGAAAGCGCCGTCGAAGGGCGCCCACAACTGGAGCCGCAGATGATTGCTTTGCGTGCCAAGAGCGTCATACCAAATGCGACAGGAGAAGACCGTATTGCACGCAGTGTCTTGATCAAGGCAAAGACTGCTCAGGATACAAAACCACGCTGACATGGGGCGTTGGAGTAGCCAGCAGGGGTAAGCTACGAGGCCTGGCATTGCCGATAGCGAAATCCAGGAAAGTCGACCAGGGATCGGACGTGAAAACGGACAACAAGAAGAAGAACCCGAACTCCCCCAAAAACTTGACAAAGCTGAGCCCGACTCGCGAAGATTCGCAGCATGCCAACAGCAATGGCCAATACAGCCCCCAAAACAGCCTTTCGACGCCGCATAGCTCAAGAAGTACTACCTTTAATTTCGTCAACATGGATCCGAGTATGTCGACGCCATCGCCCATGCTTCCTCCTCCCAGCTTTGATTGGCGCGCACCGCCAGCTCCCCAAATGCGCGGAGGTAATTTGTACCGTCCAAATCCAAAGCGAGCCCGGAGACATTCGCTACAACCACTTCAGGTGCCAGCACTACATGAAATTGGTGATCTGGGAGCGATCCCCATGACCGCGAATGTATTGGGAAGCTTCAGAGACCACGACTTTGGAATGCAGCCTTCGCCCGTCACATCCACTTTTTCGGGTACAAGTGCCATGTCGCCAACGTACAAAGACTATTACGCCCATCAACCGCTGGTCGGTAGCCCTTGTGAAGGTAACTTCTTCACGGGTCACGAGACTCTGGACTGGCCACGGGAAAATATGAGCTCGAGCTTAAGTTCCGACCAGAGTAGCCGGGACTTTGGCGAGGATGATGCTTTTTACGCTGATCCAATAGTCGCAAATACTTTGGACAACCTTTTATCAACCCAGCATGCTCTAAGCCATCATGATCTCTCTGTAGCTTGCGGGCAAGAGGATCTAGAGCTTTCTGACGAACCGAAATATCTAGACAACATCGGCCATCCGCCAATTTTGGTTCCAGATGACTGTGGAGCTCATGCGTCTTTGAGGATTCCGCAACCACTTCCTTCCTTGTCGATTGGCAAAACCCCAGGCCTCCAATTTCTGATCAACTACTTTGACAAAGTCATCTCTCCTGTGATTGTTGCGTTTGACAGCCCCACAAATCCATATAGATCGCACATCCTGCGCTTAGCGGTTGAGAGCGAAACACTTCAGCATGCGATAGCAGCTCTCTCGGCGAGCAATTTGAGAATACGAAGAGAACACAATGCATCGGGTTCAAACCGAAGCACCAACAGTAACATAGACTCATCGCATCACAACTCCGTTCGCAAATCTTCCATGGCCCACAGTGTACTGGACATTAGCGTGGAACGACCGTCACATACATCCGCTGGCGAGCCATCAATGGAAGAGCTTTATCACAAAGGTGTTTCGATCAAGGCCTTGAACGAGCAACTCGCGGATCCCCAGCGACGACAGGATGACTCCATATTAGCTACTTTATTGATGTTATGCCTCTATCACATTTGCGATACCGGTGTCGCAAAGTTCAAAACCCAATTTGCGGGGGTGAAGAAGATTCTTGCTCTACGTGCTGGCAACAAAGGATGCAATTCCAAAGCGACAAACTGGCTGACGATAATGTTTACGTGGTTCGACGCAATGACCGCTACGGTGAATGATCGGGAAGGACAGCTTTCTGGTGACGATCTGCACGAGCTTCCACTTGACGATCACGAATGGGCGCTAGAGAACCTCGCAGGCTGTGATGGGAGACTATTCAGAGCAATAGCCAAGCTAGGCCGCCTCAATCTCCTTAGTCAAAATAAGCCTGTAGGCGACGGTCCCCGGAACGCGGCGGCAGCAAGGGCCAAGCGAACGCCAAGTCCCGGCTCGAAGACTCTGGACTACTACAGCATGAACTACACTCGTTTCGACGGCAATGGCTGGTCTACAATGCTCGACGACGACGAAATCTTCACCGAAGAAACCGACCCCCGCGCCCAGTTCTGGAAAGAATGGACCGAAGTCCGCAAAGCCCTCGAGGACTGGCAACTCGACCCCACTTCCCCATCCCCTACCGACTTCCGCACCCTGCAAGGCGACCGCCGCGATCTGTACCACATTTCTGAATCCTTCCGTCACTCGGCCCTACTATACACGGAACGCCTCGCCTACCCGGCCCTGCCCTCCGCGGCGCCCAACTTCCAGACCCTGGTCACGCAAGCGCTGTACCACATTGCGCACGTCAAGTCGGATGTGTTCCTGCTCTGGCCGCTGTTTATTACTGGCACCGAGTGCGTCACCGAGCACGGCCGGCGGCTGATCAAGGAGCGCTGTTTGGATATCCAGAAGGATTCGGGTTTCTTTAATAATATCAGTGGCCTGGAGCTGCTCGAGAAGGTGTGGCGGGACGATGAGGTGGATGAGCGCTGGGGGTGTTTGGGACTGGGGGTTGGGGAGCGGAGCGAGGGGTTTCGATGGAGGAGGCAGATGGAAGGGGTGGAGGGGGAGTATATAGTCGTTTGAGCAGGGGTTTTGTGTAATGGGGGGTTAAGGTGGGCATGGGCATGGGCGTATATACGATTAGCATACAACAGCATTTAACTTCTTTGTACCAGTCCGAATAATACCACATCTTTGATTCTCCTTTCGCCGGCTTCGAGAACCGAAAACTCTTCAAATCACCACCAGCGAAGTTTTGGTTAATCTTTGATACCTTTACTCACCCGACCGACCTCCTACATACAGTATTGTACGAGTACCACCGCATCTTCTCACCGCCCCTCCCCTCCCCGCCTCGCCTCGCCCACTCAAAATCAAGCAACTTCCTTCACCTACCTTAGTCTCGCACATAACCGACCGAAAAACCACAGCATGTCAGTGTCAGGCGACCTGTCCTGCTGTCTCTTTGGTCATGTTCCAAACCCATAGATGAGTAGTTGTTTTCATCTACCCAGTGTAGTTATGCCGCGTGACTGAAAGTGCTTGGCAACATTTTTATATTTTTTTGGGGGGGGGGGGAGGGGAGGGGTACCGTTGGTTGTACAGTACTGTACATATCGGGTCGAGCGGTGGGGGGTGGGGGTTTGGGGGGCGGGGGCAGCATATGTAAGTAGGTAAGGTACATGCATACCTACCGTACCTTCAAGTACCTTGTAGGGCGGGGTGGTGTTCCGCATTACCTCCACAGTAGCGGTGGTTCGAAGTTTTTAGGGTAGGGTATGTATGGTAAAATAGGTAGTGGAACCGTTGGTGTTACTGTAGTGGTTTTAGTGGTGGTGGGTAGCGTACGATGGTGGCGTGAGGGGGGTTGGGGGGGTGGTTGGGTTTGCGGAATGGTATGAAATTGGGGGAGGGTGGGATGGAGGATGGGGGCGCGGATTGGAGTTGGGGAGTTGGGGAGTTGGGGGGATTTTTGATCGGGTTGGAGGGCAGATGAAGGATTCTTGGGGGGTGGTCGAAAGGAGTTTGTGTATTTGGAGAAGAGTGCATCTCAGAGGGGAGGCCTGAATGGAGTTTGCGGTATGTTGAAGCGGGTGGTGTGGGCTGAGTATATGATTGGAGATTCAGGTATATTTCGTATCTCGCTTTTGAGAGCTAGTGCAGATATGCAACTATCATGGTGGATCACCACTTCTCCACGCCCGGCCTCATATCGATTTCCCACGTAAACGACGTCTTCGGTTGGGTGTGCAAGTGCCAATACGCATCGGCGATCTGTTTGGATAACATCCCCAACGTCAGCAAATCGTCCAAGACTCACTCGCATCCTCCAAAGGAAAGCACATTGCACGAGTCACTCACAGCCTCGGAACTAATCTTAGCATCCGGCCCCAAATTCCACTCCTTCGTCCTCGGGATATCAATCACACCGTCAATGATGGCGTGAGAAACATGCACACCCTTGGGTCCGAACTCTCGTGCTAAGCTCTGACTCAACGCTCTTAATGCGAACTTACCAGCCGCGAATCCGGCAAAGTTCGCTGAGCCCTTGATGGACGCGGTGGCGCCGGTGAATATGAGGGTGGGAGGGTGTTTTGGGCTGTTGTCACTGGCTTTTAGGAGGAGCGGCAGAGTAGCTTGGGAGAAGAGGAAGGCACCGGCGCTGATAGGAGGATGTCATTCAGTAATGATCCTAAAGAGGCCATGCGCAGCGTAAGGAAGGGGCACAGCTTCCATCGCGCTCCCACACAGACTCAAAGGAACTGTAGCTGAACCGCAAGACTGCATGTCTCAACACGAATACGCACCCACTGGCAAGATAGCCACTCATAAAGTCCTCCTCGCTCAATTCAAGGAATGGCTTCCTGACAAACCCACCCGCCGCATTGAGCACCGCCGCAGCGCATCCCTCGTTCCCAAATTCGCTCTCGATCTTCTTGACCGCCTCTTTCATGCTGTTTGCATTTGACACGTCCGCGCTGACACCAATGGCTTTGCCGCCGGCTGAGTTGATCTCCTTGACTAGGGGTTCGTAGCTAGCTGGCGTGCGCGAGAGGCATACCACCGGGTATGCGGCGGCGAATTTGCGAGCTACTGAGGCGCCAGTTCCTGGGCCGACACCAGCGACGATGGCGTAAGGGGACATATTGGGATGGACGTGCGTTAGGACGGATGACAGGCGATGAGATGGGCGCATAGGGAGCTTGGAGGATATGGGGAGTAGATGTAGTATTCCAAGGCTCAAGGCGGGCGGGGTTTGTAAGCCATGGTGGTGTGGTGTGGTGTAATGAATGATTAGTCAATCAAAGACATCATGAAGCCTTACTTCATCACCAGCAAGTAGCTTTCTCAACCCATGCCCCTGATGAACTGGATGCCTAAGCCCGGGCGCCGAGCGCAGCTTCATGGTGGATGATGGAGTCAACCTCGCTTTTGGACGAAAAGCTCGGTCGAACCGAAATCGCGTTCCGAACGGTGTTCCCATTAGAATAGAGATGGTCGAAAGTTCGGCCTTTCGGGCGTCCAAGATGTTGATATGATTAATCATTCCTCGAATTGCGAAAATTTTCAGCTTTCAGCTTTCCCTGTAGAATATAGATATATAAACCGGTTAGATGCTCCGATTGAATCCATTACGATTCGTTCCGCAATGGCTAAAAATCTTCTCATCTTAGGTGCGACTGGCAAACAAGGCAAGAACGTTATAAACTCCATCCTTGACTCGCCCTCTCACGACGACTACACTCTCCTTGCCGTAACACGCAATACCACCTCTGCTTCCGCAGCTGCCCTAGCGAAAAAGTCACCTCGCATCAAGCTCGTTCAAGGTAACCTCGACGACTGTCCTGCTATCTTCACCGAGGCGCTCAAAGCCACACAAAACAGGTCTATCTGGGGCGTGTTCAGTGTCCAACAAGCTGTCCAAGATGGCGCCACGCAGGAGCGTGAAGAGAGACAAGGGAAAGCCCTGATCGACGCTGCAATTGCCAACGGCGCCACCCACTTTGTGTACAGCTCAGTCGACAGAGGAGGAGACAAATCATCACAGAACCCGACCTATGTTCCTCACTTCATCAGCAAACACAATATCGAGAAGCATCTAGAAGAGAAAACTGCAGACGGGAAAATGTCTTATACAATACTGAGGCCAGTGGCCTTTATGGACGGGATGACCGCAGACTTTTCGGGCAAGATGATGGCGACGTGGATCAAAATCCTCAAACGTTCGAAGCCCCTTCAATTCATCGCGTGTTCCGACATCGGATTCTTCGCCGCACAGAGCTTCCTCCAATCCGAAAGCCCGGAGTATCACAACAAGGCTATTTCGCTAGCTGGCGACGCGCAGAATTACGACGGCCTCAACAAGATTTTCAAAGAGAAGATCGGGTACAACATCCCAACTACTTACGAATTCTTCGCCCGGTTTGTCAAATGGATGGTCACGGAGCTCAATGTCATGTTTCGATGGTTTGATGAGGAAGGGTAGGGGCTGATATACCTGCGCTTAGGAAGATGCATCCTGGGTTACTGGGTTTGGGCGATTGGCTGGTGAAGGAAAGCCAGTTTAAGAAATAGCTGTACGCTTGGTTGGGTTGTGAGAAGAGGCTTGTGATGGTTTGAGAAGCGCCAGGAGGCCACACGGGAGTCGAAGATGGACGATCGTTGGCTTGTGAAGAATGTACGATATATCATACTATAATATGAGCCTACTATACGAGAATCCACAGCGCAGTAATTCCATTTCACGTTCTTCTTCCTCCTTGTTATCTCCCTCGCCTTGTGTTTCCCCAACATTAACCCGTTCCAACGTCTCGCACGTAGAACGGAAGAAAGGTCAATACAGAGTCATCCGTTGTACCACGGAGGACGAGTGATACGACGGACGGACAATCACAACAGGCAGACATTTGCTTACTTGCTCTTGTAATGGTTCAATTTGATCTTCATAGTGGTATGGGGATTGAAAGACTTGGACTCAAATGACTGATCATCTTGCAAGCTCGAACCTCCCTCCTCTCATTTGTATGATGCTAGAGCCGACTTCCCTTTCTTGTCTAGAATGTCGTGGTATTCGCTGGCGACTGTGTCATGGATGTGGGCTTGGGAACAACAGACTGGAATCTGAAGCCGTGCGTTTTGTCCGCGTCGGTCTTGCAGTTTGTCGAGTGCCCCGTCGCCAGTAGCAATGACGTTCATTGAGTTTTATTTTTTCTTCAATCTAATATACATATTTTCAACTCTCATATTGAGTCTACTTCAAAAAAATTATAAAAACGTTAGGCTATAAGTTGATGTACTCGTCTGATTCTTGTGTTTCAACTTTCAACTGCATGTAAAACATTATTCAGTACACTGTACACTTTCAATACTCATTTAAATAAACGTTTATTTAATATGTGATTTTAGAAATTCCGATATAAATTGCTACGAAAGTATGTGCTAATTTATTTGAAAGTAGTCGAAAAAATTACTAAATCTCTACGTATGATGACACTTTCATATTGCTCGCAGTCAATTCTTCGTTATTTCGCACGTTTGCAATCATGAAGATGAACTGTGCTTTAATTTTCGCTTTGCGAACTATTCTCTTATTCACTGAATGATCGAGATGAATCAATCTATAGCAGAACGTCTTTTGAGTGATATCAATTCAATCAGCTCATTTTTTGACTTGATTCTTCACATTCACTGTGAACCGAAGTTTCATGATTATCACGTATCGAGCACGAATGCACGATGCATGGTATATTCTACCCTCATCATCTGAAACTCTTCAACAACTATCTCGAGATTCTCATTCTTATGATTGTTAGAATGTAGTTGTTGTTCGAAGGTGATTGTTACAAAGAAGAAAAAAAGTTGAATGATCTCATCTTCATTCTCTTTCTGAAAGGTGTTCATGAGCTTGTGTTGTGCTTAGTTGAGAGTGTCAGAGTGCATTCATGTCGCTTTTCGCTCAATCTTCAGAAGTCACTGTTGTAAGATTAATCTCTTCTTTAATGAAAATGTAGTCATGTGCATGATAAACAGCAAAGATAAAGCTTGTAGATAATGAGCAGAAATCAAAAGACTTATCAGTCAGATCATGAAACATACATAGTATGAACTTCATAGGCTTTTATACGGACCCTCGTGTGTATACTTGACATTGACCGGCTTTGGTTCCAGCACCTGGCGGACGCCTCACCAAACTCCGCCCGGTACTCTGCGAGGTCGTTGCAGGCCAGTATTCTCCTTTTCCACAAACGGACCTTCCTTCGTCACCATCGCTAAAGCTTTCTCAGTCTCTCAAGCTCGCTTCGCCCAAGACGATCTTTCGATCGGTAAAGGATGAAAAGCTATCAATCATATGAGGCTTCTAGATGCGTATACCGAGAGTGTATCAGTAACGCTTCTATAAGATAAGAAGTATAAGAATTGATCCCTCCGAGTTGTTCAGCACTTCTCAGTTGCATATAGTTTCCAAGTTTCAGGTGGGTGAGTTCTTGATGGCCTGGATGTGAAAAGTATAGTTGGAGATATTATGCGTCTTAGATCTGTTCTTGTTTTGAGGATTTTCTTATATTAAACAGTACGTGATTATCATTGATTCCAAGAGTCTCTTTCCTCTCGATCGTGTCTATCCTTTTCGCCTCTTATTTACCTTCTTGTTCCCTTAGAAAAAGTTTCATCACCCATGTATTCGTTGCTCAAAGAGCATTGTCGGTCTATTTCTCTCTTTTAATCGTTCTCATAATCATCGTTTGGTCTACTGAGCTCACAAGCGGTGAAACCCAGACGTCGGTTGTGCCGTCGCGGGTGTGCTGCCATGCTGAACAAGATTGGTCTTCAAGGCCTTCGTCGAGGGTCTCATAGTATTGACAATATTCTTCCTCTTCGAATCGTTTTCTAATTAAATCAACGTGTTTCCAATGAAACAGGGTTATGAATTGACTGAGTTTTCGTCGTAAAATTTTTCGAGGTACGACACATTAATGCTTCAGCTCTTGGATCAGGATTATAATAATAGCAGGGGTTGATTGAAAGTATTGAACAAAGATTAGCAGCGAAATATGCAAAAGAATACGGCCTCCAATTGCGACTTATCCCATTCAAAGCCTTTCTGACAGGTATCGCTCACAATATTGGGATGGGGTTGATCATACCAGTACTGTGAAGGCTGAATTGAGGTTTGAGCCACGACTGAAGTCATCTTAATATAACACTGTTGACTGTGCGTGGGTGAACGTCCCGGTTGATTGAAGCCAAACGGCTCAAGAAAGTTGAAGCATCCCGATCTCTTTCCCAAACAAAAATGAACATACTTCTAATCATCTGCGCCATTATAAAAGCGCCTCACGGTTGTTTCGCTCCGTGCAATGGTAGACTGTACCGCATGAGAGTCGCAACGGGGGCCATCGATCTTCTGCTTCGCTGAATCTAGCTGATGATGTTCAACTCTGTCTCTGTCTCTTCCACTTCTGCTTTTGGAATTCAGGGATTTGTGATAAGGCCTAGAAAATGAAAGTGTACGGTGAGAAATCGGCAGTAATGAACCCCCAAAACCGTGTGGCGATGTATCCTAACACAAGATGGTGGGAACGCTAGGTCCTGCGCATGTCAAGTATTAGGTCGATACAGAAATCACGAGGTCTTAAACGGGGAAAATGAGCACTGTGAACCTATATTTGTCCCTCTGTTCTTGAAGTTCTCAACGTCAACAATTGTCACCATATTGGTCGGCATAAAAGCCAGGGCCTCGATGTAGGTTCTTTTGGTACGCAATGCATATGTGTCTTAACTCGATAATGATTATTCCAGTACGTCCATCGAGCCCATTCTCATATATCATATTGACCTTGACCAAATTTGAATCCCTTCGCTAAATTTTGGAGAACAATGCCAAGTGGTTGATTGGGGGTTGTGCGTCCTCGTCTTTCTTCGCTGCTCCTCTGGTTATCTGTAAATTCAAGTCCTCAATATCCTCAAAGGTCATTCCTTGAACCCCATTGGCAGTGTATGTATTTTGGTGGGTCCATCGTGGCCATCTCCGGGTATCATATTGACCTGTTGAAGTTTGTTCGCTTGTTGCAATCCTAAGAATAGCGCGACAATATCGGTTAGGGGTTAATTCATTCTAATTTATCTTGGTTATTTACGATTCCTGGTAGTTACGTGTGTGGATGCTAACAGTATCCATGTCTTGTTCTCTGATAATTCGTACCCGGCTGGAAGCGGTCCCAGTCTGGCTCTCGGACATATTATATTTTTGTCATATTCGTGAGTCTCCCACGAACCTGGGATGTTTTCGTTTTAAAAGCCTTGTATATCAATCGTTCTTTCCGTGGATGCAAACTCAAAAGTCGGCTTTTCATAGGTCGTATGCAAAGCGAATGAACCCATTGGGAAGAAAAATCGTGTTAGATTTCTACATGTTGGGGACAGCTGATGTGGCATAGACGAAGTTTGTCCGCTCTCCGCGAGCATTGAAAAAGTTCCTGGCCAGGTCCAATTACGAAATATCAAAAGGAAATCACCGTCTTTAATGTCGGTAGGTAAACATGATCCTCGCTACTGGACGGTGTTTTGCAATTATTTCTTCCTGGGTTGAAATGGCTTGTTTAGTAGGCGAAAGACTTCCTCTATCGAAGTTCATCGTAACAAAGGCGTCATATCTGTCAGGCCGTTCGGGGCTCATTGCTTTTACTCGCTAGGCCGTTGAAGCGAGTTAAAAATAAGCTGAGGTAGGTATGGGAGACGATGTCCTTACCCCCGGATTAAAGGGACCTTTTAATTCGATCTTAAAGAAAACACGTATCTTAGTTTTGAAGCAAGTAAACATCTCAGCATCGCAGCAAATAGTAATGTCAGCTTTTGAGCAAATAGCTGGTTTTTTCACCAGGAGCAACTTGTAGGCGAAATAGCGTAGAAGTTGAAGGTTGGCTTGGTTAACACTTCAGTCTCATTGAAAAGTACAAGCTGAAGTTTGCAACAGTACCGTCAATTCGTTGTGCATATTGCCCCCAGTAATCCCCTTGGAAGCCCTTGCAAGCTGACGTAGCAGGAACACAGAAGTCGCATGAGTCTCTAGCAAGACTGCTTCCTTCCGTCAAGGCCTAAGACTTCAGTACAGAGACTTTTCTATTGGCCCGGGCGTGTAATTGCCAGTCCAGAACTGTTGCGATCAGTGAGCTGAGTAACAGCTGGTCGTCCATAGGGAAGTCTGTTGGCGCGAAGGCCAAGCTTTGAAAAATCCACGTTCTGGTTTCTGAACTCACTGTGCCTAAGTCTAAAAATTTCCACACCCAGAAATTGGTAAGTATAGTTCCAGCAACTGGAAATTTTTTTGGCTCAATCGTTCTGAAATACTGGTTCATGAACCTATGATACATCGGATAATCCGCAATGATTTCCATTTTGACGTTGTTGGGCGGAATATTGATGGTACTTAGGTTGTATTTGCTGGGATTGAATAAGGGTACGTGAAGGCAGCGCTCGTGGGGGTTTGTGGAGCGCCGAACGTGACTGATATCGTCTCGCTCGGCATGCTTCCACACATGGCGGCTGTAGCTACCGCGATTGGAGAAGGGCTCCGAGCAGATCTCCCAGGTAAACTCTTTATATTTCAAGTGCCAAGACTTGGTGTGGTTTGTCAATGCCTGTCGCTAGTATCTCTCCCATGAGCACTCCGTGACAATTAAACTCACACCGCCTGAAGTGTATATCGAGATGGGTCGCAGTTTCGACAAGTCGGCCCCACCTCGATGTAATGCAGCGATGACACTGCAACCGTCTATAGGGTATTGGTGCCCTAGGGTCGGACACTTCGCGGCGTTGGTGTAGCCAGGGGGCGGTACTATGATTAGGTTTTAGCTCAAAACCATGGCTCGGACGAAGCAAATAGGGCTAATGACCAGTATCTTGAGCAGGTCGGATCCTGTCTTCCTCACAGCCTGCTTGAAGTGTTCTTTTCTAGCCTATTTTCGGCGATATTTGAAAGTTTCTTCAATAGTCAAGAGTATACAGAAAGTATTGGGTATAAGGGTTTATCTAAGTAGATACTGACATGGTGAAAAGACTGAAAAGGTCTGAAAATTAGCAGATAGGCGAAGAAAAATACCCCAACAGGTACACGATGACATAGAGAGCTAAAGGAAACATATCAATCGCTATTGTTCCTTCCTTGTATATTGTTCCTGCTTTCTTAGCGGTTTCAAAACTCGTGTCAGTAAGCTTCCAAGACATGATTTCGTGGGCTTCAACGATTCGTAAGATCCCCTGTTTTTCGTTCCATCTGCTTAAGAGATTGTGCATTCTAGTTTCATAGGTGATGTGTTCTTTAAAGGCCCAGGAGCTAAGATGGGCGTATTGGGGGTTAGATACCAGGCGGTAGAAGAGGCTTCAAGCCTTTGCTGGCTAGTCGTACGCTCTGTTCGTATATTACTGTTTCTGATCATTGGTTAGAGATTGCTAGAGACTGGTGCGATGCCCTGGTTTGCGTAATAACATTGATCAATGGAGGAAACATGCCACATGTTCATCCAAGTCTCGATCAAAACAAAAGCGGCATTCAAACCAAAGGTCCCTGTACATATGGAGAATGTAAGGGTGACGTTCGCTCAAGCAACGAAGCCTGCTGACAGCCTCTGAGTTGAGGCTGGTGGGCGAGCTCTCAAGGTGGATTCGTGAAGTGAGGCAAATTTAGGCTGAGAAACCAGAGCAGGCGAACCCTGTTTATGATGTACGCAAAGTGAAAAAAACGTTCTGTACCTATCTCGATGACAGAAGAGCGTTGCCGTCGTATCATCTATTCAGGGAAAGGAAAACATGGAGTACCATTGTACTTTTACTAATCACGGTGCGCCGCCGTCATGAAATCTTTGGGCCACTCACTGCCCGCAATTGGACACCAGACTGCGGGCTCGGGGCCTTGATTGGCTACATCAAAAAGTGCCCTACGAAAACTCGTCTGGTCTCCACTTGAACGAATATATTCCTCCACTGATCCATCTCAGCAATATCTATATATGTAACACAATGGGTTTTGAAGCGTTTTGAGCCTAATCCTTCCCGTTCCGTGTCATACTTTGTGGTGTTTTGCCTGCCATTAACGTTTTTGAGTTGGTCGGTCGATTGCCAACTTGATACTACAGACACATTATTTTTCATTGATATTCCAGATGCCGCCTTTTTGTAAATGATATTCAGTGTGATCAGTTTAGATAAAGACTGCTTTGACTTTATTAAGGGACCTTAAGCTCGACGCAAAATACTTTGAGTTTTTCGTTTTGGGATTGAATTTTTTCAGATCGAACGAAGAATAGACAACTGCTTCAATAAGTATACCTTGATTAGGGTTAGGGGTCAGCTAGCATAGGGTCCGTGTCGTTCCTAACGGGCCAGCTGAGGGGGCCAGGCCAAGGTTGAGGACCTTCAAAGGTGAGGGTTGAGTGGATCGGCTACCAAAAGCTTGGTCTTTGGAACGTGGGAAGAGCCTCGCTTGTGGCAACACTGTGTATGGTTTTACCTCCTCTGGGTGTTGAAAGCCTTTCGTCAATTTTCCCAATTCATTGCGATTTCATCGGAAAATTGCTTGCGAGCTGGCCTCTGGTGATAGGGTTTGAATTTTGACCAGTGTAATTCTGGGATATCTGCTTTGTTTATATTTCTTAGTTCCTGAAGGGGTTTTGCCGCTTACGAGCCGACGATTTGCTCGCTCCCTCTCTGAACATGGCGATTTGCATAAGAACATGGGAGCAGGTTCATGGATTGCTAGAAACATGTCAAGCGGGTAATCATTTCAGATGCAAGATGAGTACCTACCGGAATATCTAGGTTTTTGTAAACTTAGTGATTTCTCGTGTTGCCCGGTTCACCTCTGTCTGGGCATAGCACGATGTATTTGCCAAAGTCTGTAGGTCTCTCATCGAGTCCACTACAGCTTCTCTCCTCTTTATATATATCAGCGAAGGCAAAACGCGCTGTATAGAGAAAAGCGACAGCCAATCGTAGAAAATGAGGAATTCATAAAGTGAGTGGATTTAAATAGTGAACTTTCCGGGACACCGAAATTTTGGCTTGACATCCAGATGAGATTTACTCCAACGGTTTCTTAGGACACGACAACCGGTACACCTCTACGCAATTCTCCTAGTATTTGAGAAGAGTCTACATTAGCATAGGCAGCTATAATGGGAAGTGGTAACATGCTTGCTACCGAATTGCCCCTTACGCTTCAAACGCTTTGTTGAGAGCTCACCGATCCGCTATGAATCTGTATCACTCGCTCTCTAGCTTGGATGATCAAGCTGTACGCTTCCGTGAAGAATGTAGTTAGTCTGAGCTTAATTCGGGCAATTTTCCAGCAGTAAAAGTAGTCCAACAATAAAGCCGGAGAAGCAGAATGAGAACAGATCATGATGACAACTCCCTCAACAGCTACGCTGAATATCATCAGCTCAGTTTTCTAAGGGAACAGTCCTTGCTTTGAAAATGGCAATGCCCGTCAGTGACCGATACATGTTTCGATACAGTCCAAGTTCGTCCTTTATAGCCACGGCAAGAAGTGGTGCTGAGTTGTGTTTGTTTCTGATCATCGCTAATAAATTGTGATAATTAAAGGGCATGAGAAGTAGAATGGCCGATCTTGAATATAGTTTACATCATAGGTCGAGCATTGTACGATTGATCGCATGAGTTGCTTCGGTATATAAAAAGTCGAAATGTATATTAGTTGTTGACAAGACCTGATATTTGAGAAAATTGACAATCTTCTTAGAGAAGAACAATTCTCATGCAGTCCAACCCGTTCCTATTGGGATATCTCGGTCTTCAATACTTGATTAAGAGATGTAGTCTGTTTATTTGGTCTCTCCTAGGTTTTCGTGTAAGCTCTTCTTGTTATATCTATGGGCTTCTCAATATAGTGGGAGAAATCATTCGCTAGGCTGACCAAAACGGCTAAGGTAGCGCCTGAACACTTCAAATCTTCGAGGTATCGGTGGGTTGCCTCGGAAGAGGTTTGAAAACATGGACAAAAAAACCGGCCATTTTTTCTGCTATTAAGTGTCCGTCAACTCGCACCCTCGTATGTTCGCTCATGGGCCTATTGTCGAAGTCTCAAATAAAAAAGGATAAGGACCGGCGAAGGTTCTGTTCTCAGTTGATTGCCCCTAAACACCCGCTCGAGAAGCTAATTCGGTTTGGAATGGGAAACCGAAGTGAAGTTTAGATGTTGTAATATTCACCACCAGAGTCTCATTATTCAATAGTATGCTCAGTGCTACGACGGTCTTAAGCAGCTGAATCCAAGTAAATCGTTGGCAGCGCTTCTTTAGGAAATAATTCTCTTGCTGCATCGTGGAGCACACACTGAGATACTACACTAGGCTTGAGATTTTGTTCAACTCGACCGGGCGCTGTCATCTTTCTAGTGAAGGTATCCGTCCCATCCTAGACCAAGAGATGTCTTTTGAATGGTGAAGTGTCTGCTATCCCAATTGTATCTGGCTTGCCTAGAACGGACAGCTGTATTTTGAAGGATTTACCTCTACGGCGATTGCTGAGCGATAAGCAGCACCAACACGGCGGGACTCACTAGATATTGTGTTTATCAGTAACAACCAATAGATGGAACGACTTAGACTCATGTACAACAGATAATTCTTTAGCGCGTCGGGACACTTTATCCAATGGAATGTTCTGGCTGCAGTACTACCAGAAGTGGACATGGTATGGCGGAGGATTGTTAGCTACCGTAGCGCTTAAGGATAAAGCGAAAAGCAGTCGTAGCTTGTGCCGGCTGTTCTGACTTCACAAGCCACGATTTGAAAATGCTCAGAATGTGATCTAGGCCTTGCAGTCCTTGGAAATTGCTCAGCGCAAGCTATAACAGGGGTATATGGTCTGAGACTTCTTGCTACCCCTGAATCACGGTTGTTAATGACTGTATGCAATTTGAGTGTGATCGACCTGTTGAGCTTGGTGTCCTGCGTGAAGTGCCATGTTCTTTCCAGCTATCATTAGCTTTCAGTGAATGGTTCAGCTGAGGTCCTGCTTTGGTTCGTCCGAAGGACATCCAATGCTCTTCAGTGGTCGTCCATTGAGAATCAAACTATTGGATAGGGGCTATGGCAATCCCCGCCTGTTTTCACCTCCTTCCTCCTAGATAGACTCCTATCCAGCTTCAACCTACATACCAATGCGCCCATAATACCTTGCATTCCAACAAAAACTTACTGCCTTCCCTATCTGCAGCAAAATATATACTCGGGAGTAAGGGTATGTTTTTGAAGTATGTCACGTGCTGGATGACATGATAGCGCTTAGCCGCGTCGTAAGCGCGTACCAACAACGTAGCACGTCTCAGTACCCAACATTCTTCAACGTTCATGTAGAACATCTCAATGGCCGATGTGGAAGAGAACCAGAGAGCCGCCCAGTTGGCGGGTCATGCTGTAGAGCTTGTAGCCGCCGGTCGAGCTGAGGTCCATCACCAATTATGTAAAGCTCGCCACAGTCGCTGACTGAACCGCGGTAGGATGGTTCTCGAATATTACGGGAAGCAGCTTCGCTCGCTCCTGAAAACCCCAAAGTCAAAGAGGCTTTTCTGAAGATCCAATCAAATGATACGATACACCTGTTGCAGAAGCTGTGCGCAAGATTCGCCCTAGAGCACCATGAAGAGGCGGGAAAAGAAGCCGTAAACTATCTCAATATCTCAGCCGAGGTCCCTGGAGATGTTGCAACTGAATGTCTTGAGCTTGTTATCAAGCGGCGAGATCTTCAAGAAAACGAGAAAGCTATTCAAGATAGTATTGTCTCTGGACTTTTTCGCGAGTCTCGAGCAGCAAAGGCTTGGCTTGCGAAACGGCTGAAGGAAGCTGCAACGGAGAACTTTGAAGAGATCTACGAAATCGGAGATGGTTCTGCTAACGCTATCACTGCCGTTGTTCTCGACTCATCAGTCTGGGCAGCGGAGTCTGTCCGAGAGACGTGTGAAACAGATGTATTCCAGTTGTTCCTTGCAAAGCTGATGGAAGTCGGCCACGACCATGATGGAAGAGCTCTTAAGGGGATTGCTAGGCTTCTGGTGGCAGATGCGAACAAGTTATACGTATTAGTAGACGAAGCTACGTTTGACGCGATACTTGTATCTTTGGATGACCGCCTACCGATAGATGTCCGGAGTCAAGCTACATTGGCGACAGCAAAATATCTAGAGGCTTCTCACGATCAAGGGCAGGCTGTTCTTACAAAATTTATCACATCCAGAATCACGCGGCATAGCAATGAGGACCTGGTGCTCGCATTTTCCGCAGCCACAGCAGTATTTCCAATTGTACCATCTATAGCCTCGGCATTGTTCCTGACTGAGGGATTCGCGCCGTCATTGATACCACTTTTAGAACAGAAAGCCAAGTCGGAGAAAGTTGAACACGCAGCTTTGGATATGTTGAGCGCCGCTTGTCTCGATAGTGCATGTCGAGAAGCTATCGGCAAATACTGTACTGTATGGCTTTCACATATCATGGATACTGGCAAAGACCCGAGAGCGGCCCTTGCAGCAGTAGTCCTAGCTAAGATTCGAGGTCCCACCAGCCATGGACCAGGAAATGAAGGCGCAAAAATACAGGAAGACACGAAAACTATTGATGACCTTGTCTCCAGGTTCAAGCAAATGATGAGCAACAATGAAAGATTCACTAGGCAGAGCTCTATCGAGGGCCTTGCATACGCAACAGTTGATCCCAATGTTAAAGAAGCACTTGTGACAGACAAGGATTTTCTAGAAACATTCCTCCATGCGCTGAGGACTAGTCCAGTTGAGCCAACAACTGCATTCGGGGCTTTGACTCTCATTGATAATCTCACTCGCTATCTACCTACACTATCCGAAGAGCAGAAACGCATGACTCAACTAAAGGCTTACGCTAATGCCTCTAAAGCCTCGCTGCAACCAGATCCACTAAACGAAGATGCTGCAGTCACAAATCGCTGCAAGCTCATGGTTGACGCTGGTACAATTTCGGTCCTGGTCGCAATCAGTAAACATCTCTCGACTGCTTCCCTCACCCTTGTATTCAGCACAGTGCTGTCGTTGTCAAGGACTGCGTCGCATCGTGGAATTATTGCGCAGCAGGGCGGAGCTAGATTACTACTACAAACTTACACATCAATCACTGGAAACTTAGGCACGGACGTTCAATCTCGTCGCACAGCAGCTCATGCTCTTGCTCGTATCTTGATATCGGTAGACCCCAGCCTTGTATTCTCCTCATCTGGGTCACCACCGTTAACATCGGCCATTCGGCCACTGCTGTCGCTCCTTTCCGAGGATTCCTCCCAAATTGCGGATGGACCTCGTGATCTGCTTCCTACCTTCGAAGCGTTACTTGCCCTTACGAATCTTGCATCGGCTCCTTCTCACCAAGAGGCCGAGACTATCATCCGCCTTGCTTTTGCCAAGGTTGAAGAACTACTTCTAAGTAATAATACCTTGATTCAACGTGCCTCAATGGAGCTTGTGTGCAATCTTGTCGCATGTCCTTCGGGTGTTGAGATATTTGCTGACGAATCGAAAGTTGCGGCAAGGCGATTGCATATCTTACTTGCTCTTGCAGATGTTGACGACAATGCGACTAGGAAGGCTGCAGGTGGCACACTAGCAACTCTTACGGAATTCGAGGGTGCTGTGAAAGGAGTGCTTGAAAGAAAAAGAGGTATGGAAATTATATTGGCGCTCTGCCAAGACGAAGACGAAGAAATTGTTCATCGAGGCATCGTTTGCGTAAGGAATATAGCTTGTCTTGAAGGAAAAGAGGGCGTCAAGGGGAAACACAAGTTGAAAGAGCTTAAAGGTGTCGAGATCATAAGAGCTGCGCTTCAGAAGTCGAAGAACAGAGCCGTCTTGGAAACTGGAGTGGAAGCCCTGAAAGCTCTTGTGGGGTGAAATGGTGATGACATAACGACTAACGTGCTACGACTACGATGTGATATTAGACTCTATGTAGCTAATTAGAGGTTTTTAGATTTCATATCAGATGTTTCAACCTTCAGCAAAATATTCTGAACTTCAAAACCAGAAGTGAATATTCCCTCACCATCATCCTAATCATTCCAATTTGGGTTCATATTGATGTGATCCGTTGTGCATAGAGCATATCCGCTACCAAGGGAAGTGAATACGAATCTCCCACAAATACTTAAAGCTTTCTGATTGTTCCAGGTCTTGTTCTCTTTAGCACCCCGTCTGCCAAATCTTGAGGTTACGAAGTCACCTACGTCTTCCTGACCAGCTTCACAGATGCTTTCATTGTAGAACAAACTTCCTGGTTCAACCTTCCGGTATTTGAATCATAGTAATTAGTATATATTACCGTGTATCTTCCTTTCTACTACATCTACTCACAATCACGCTGCGTCATTTATAACAAAATTGTCTGAGCGATTCTCATCACGAGGACAATATCTTGCTCAAAGGCTGTTTGCTTTTACTTAGATTGATTCTAACAGACTCTAGGTTATTCCACATCTTTAATGACAGGATTTGTCTCAACAAGTTCTTGGTCTGATCCGTCGATAGTTTTTACAGAAATATCTACTCTTATGCCATCCCTATAACCCTTCTTCTTGCATATCTTGGTATCAGTTCTTTCAGCTTTTGGAATCTAAACCACAAAACCGACCACGACCAAGACCGTACCTGGTGAGAGCAATTTAGTGGCAATTACTGTCCGGACTTAGGTCAATGTCAGCTCTTTTCGGCTAAGTGGCGTACTGCTTCCCACTTTCTTTACCGTTAATGTGGCTTTGGTCCTATTGTGACACCTCCGCCTAGCACATGATCTCCGTCTTACGCTCAACTCTGTTATATCCGGGGTTTCTAGTGTTGAATTTTCAAGGACTACGATTTCGCCTTCATAGCAAATGTGCCCTCCTCTATCTACGAGAATTATTACTTTCACTCTAGAAAGCGGATAATCAAAAGAACGCTAGACCATTTTACGTTGATTCTTGGGGAGATAAGATTTGTTGCCTCGTAAGCCCAAGTTTGCAAGTTGGCCGAAGAAATATATGGAGAGTTACTGACTACTAAAGCTACGGGAATATGCGTAGAGGTTTGGAAGGTATCAAGGAGTCGGCCAAAGCGAGGGTGATGAGCCAACGTAAAGAAGCCCGCACCAATCGCAAGATTGGAAAGCTTTTCTGAGCGCAGCATAACCTCAAAATAAGAATACTAATAAGAGATTCTCGAATCGGTTGCCACACTGCTGGTTAATGTCGGATCTCATAGTAAAAGCATATCCTAACGTTAATCTTCACAATCTTACAAGTGAATTGACAAGAACCAACCACCCAGCGTAGATAGTACATAACACAATACTCGTTCAAGACATATAGCAACAGAAGAAGACAAGTCGGATAGCATAACCGCTATGGCGGAGAGGTTACGGCGTATCACCTAGGTCCATTACCCTGGCCCACTTCTCTCAAGTACAAGCATAGACGTACATTCGATCAAGACCGAAAGCATGCAAACTTGCTGGGACTGGAAAAGCCAATTCTAGGGCATTTGGCATTGTGATCCCTCCTACGAGACAATCACATGCAAGCATGCATATCTCATACGGCGTACATACAAGAGCATGACAAAGCCGCTCGTGATGTGAAAGTGTGGAATTGGTATCTTCACCCGCACATCCAGAATTCCGTTATGCCTCTCAAACACGTCCCAGGATTCCAGAACTGCTCTTAGATCCTTATCATCACTATCACTGAACACGATCCTAGACTACATCTGATCCACACCTAGGACCCATAAGACATCTTTCCCGACACACATTACGAGATCTGCTAGTCCCGCTCATGAAATCCTGGGCTTATACTGTATAAAGAAAACGAGTGATACGGAAATGCTCAGCGTCAGCCTTCGGATACGGCTTTGAGCAAGGAGAGAGCCATCGCGTAGCATGTTCCTGGATGAGCCTCTCCGTCTGGATCAAGATCGAAGCACTGATTCTCGGAGAATATTCTCTAGAGAAGATAGCGAATGGTGCAGCTGATACTTCTTAGAGAATACCATGATGGCTCGGTGACCCGCGCCACTGATTTGCAGCCACGCGTGATGCGTACGATCAATCAGCTTTCTCCTGGCGAAGAGCCCTGTCGACCCATCCAAAACAATCATGCGCAGTCTTCAACGCTATTGGCCTGTCTTTATTGTCGAGGCACAAACGACCTGTCAGTCACAGCTACTATCTCGCCGTTCATGCTCATTAACGCTAAGGCCAGATCTTTAAAGCAACAGTACCCCCCTTTCTAGAACCAAACTTAGCGAGTGATTTCCCTCTTTCTTAGAGATAATTCAGAGGAGTCTGAAGGAGCTTCAGATATTTCTCGACAGCCTTTTTTTTTTTTGCTTGATGAAACTTTGACTGTTGACAGTGGGGACTCCATCGTCCGAATCTGACGGATGCAACCTCGCAGTCTCGAAATGAGAGAGGAGAAAGATGAAAGAATTGGTGTCGAATCCAAGATCTAGTCGGAAGGATGTTGCAATAGCAATTAAACCCCCCCCCCCCCCCCCCTGCACAGCCTAGCGACATCCGTTCCGCACATCAGAAATGAAGAACGGGAAAGCTTGTAGAGCCTTTTTTTTGATTTTGCGATGAGGGAGGAGAGGAGGGGGAGCGGAGAGAGGAGAGGGGGGGGAAGGGAGAACAGGAAGGAGGGGAGGGGGGAGGGAGGGGGAAAATGGGAGGGTGAGGAGGGGTGTTGTTGACAATGCAGGGGTGCTTGTGTGGGGTGGGTAGAGGGTGGGGGAGGATGGGAAGAGGGAAATGGGGGAGAGGAGATGGGAGGATGCAAGGGGGAAAGAAACACCTCGTGATCCCGGACCAGCCAATCTCCCGCTTTAAGATCTTGCGGCTCGGTTTGTAGTTTGATTAAGAAGCGAGGCCGAGTTGAGAATCTAAATCCATCTAGTGGTTTTTGCCCGTCCGACTCCACCGCTATGCTTCCCGTCATAATCATACGGACGCCCTCGATAGACACTCCAACAAATAACCTTCCTCACCTCCTCGGCCCTCCATTCCTAGTCCCTAACCTCCTCCCCTTCTCCCCCTGCTCCTCTTCTCTCATAGCCCTCTCAACCAACTTGACAGCATCATCCATGACGTCCGTTCCGACTCTCCAGGTCCTTAGCATAACGCCCTCCTTTTCAAATGTCTCCTTCGCGCGCGCCAATCGCCGGTTCCACAGCTCCTCCTTTTTGCTCAGTGGGTTCGGCGGCAGGTTGCCGTTGATGTCTTCGGAGCTGCCGGCTGCGTCGCTGTTGTACCCACTCCAGGTGCCCGAGAGACGGTTGCTGGCGTAGTGGGCGGCGGCGGCGGGGTACGACGAGAGGTTTCGGCGGGGCGGGACCGGAGGGGGTGCGGAGAGCTTGGTGGAGGAGGATGAGGGGGCGGGTGTTGATTTCGCGGAACTGTTAGAGGCGGATGTTGGTACTTGTTGTGGTTGGGAGCTGCCGTACCAAGAAGGAAGAGCGTTATAGGCGGAGGAGACTTTGTGGCGGACACTAGCTCTGTAGCTTTGCCGTTCCTGAGATGTCGCTCTGCTGCCTGGGGGTGAGACGTTCTGGGTTTGGGAGAGTGGACTGGAGGCGGATGGAATATTCGGCTCTTGGGAGCTGGAGCCGGAGCCAGATATGGAGTATTTGCGAGGTTTGGGGGGTATGTTGGGTGGTGGTTTGCGAGGGACGGTGTAGTTGGATGAAGTAGAAAGAGCGGGGTAGCTATCACCTGAGTAGCTTCGTAACGCGAGCGGCTTGGAAGGACGAGATGGCGCAAAACTTGCTGGAGATGTAGTTGACTTCTGCCCGGCGCCGTGGTCGTTTGTGAAACGGCTGTTGCCCGTTGACGATTCAGGAGGGTCGTCATCAAAATCTATGAGATTCCCCATGGTAGGGCCGTGTTTCTCTGGTCTTAAACTACTGGCAGAACGCGTTTGATGACGGGGAGGGAGACTTGGCTTCTGTTCTTCAAGCCTGGAAGCTAACTTGGTGGCTGAAACACTTCCACTATCCCATTTCCTTCCACGGAGTGGAGATAATGAGCCAGTCTTGCCAGTCTGCTTGAATCCGCGAACTGAGGAATCAAAGAAACCTTGAAGCTGAGTAGTGGTGACATCCCTTATGAACACCCCTAGCACTCGCCCCGGATTGGCCAACACAATGTCTGTATAGAGTTCCAAATCAGCCTCGCCGCTGTCTCCTGCAAGGATGAACCGCCGTTCCGGGAAATCTGACATGATCTTCTCGAGTGTTCCCTTCTTCCGTTCTGCAACCGGCTCAAATATCCCTTGAAGCATACCACTGTATTGCTTCAGGTGAAAAGACCCTTTTGGCAAACCGGCTCCTGCAAAAAAGCTCACAAGCACGGGATATAATTGCCATGGCGAGTTTGATACATAGTGAAATTTGACACCCAGGTCAGCCAGTTTATTATACCATTCCTTGACTCCCTCTATGGTAAGGTCTCCCAGTTCACGGATAAACGTGTTACGGAACATTTCCTTGGCACCATTGCCGATTGCCGAGTGTTTGATAGTATCATCAATATCACTAATCATGCTGATGCCTTTGGGCTCGGTAATATGAACCTCTTCAGTAGCTGATAGCTTTTCCGAAGCAAGTACTCGAACATGTGTAGGGACAAAGTCCAGAGCAGCCCGAAGAGTAAAATGACCAGCTTCGTTGGTCCTGGTCGTACGTGATTTCGACTCTTTGTCATTGTAGAAGAATACTGTAAGAGGTGTACCAACGACCGGGTTCGTCAAGAAAGGTTTTAGTCTTACCAAGAGGTGTGCATTTGCAACAGCGAGCTCGGCTGGACTCATGTCCGCAGGCTGGTTCCACGAGGCTCGTTTCGCTAGAGAGCCAGGAGCAGGACCTCCGTCTAATTGGTAGTTGAGAGAATCATTCGAAGGCCGAGACAGTATTCTTGGCCCCGACTCTCTGTACCTTTCTGGCGATGGGTCTCGGCTCAGGCTCGCTGAGCTATAAATACTCGAGCGGTCATTATCGGGCTCTTCGCTATAACCACCCGTCCATGCGATTTTAGCTTCCGATTCCCCTATTCTAGTAATAGATTCGGCCTCCTTCTCCGCCAGTTCGTCTTCATGCTTCGCAGCACGAGCTTCTAACCTGTCCCGGTGTCCAGAGTGAGGACTAGCAGGCTGGCTGTTTTGAGGTGCGGGTATACCACTCAGATGCCGCGCAATGCCTACCAGTAACCTGTTCTTCCGAGTCATAGGCCCTCGATGAGGGGAGTAGATCCAACCTCTGATATCGACGTCAACGATCGCGTTCTCGTCCTCATATTTCTCCCACTCGTTCCTCCAATATTCGGCGTCACTTGAACCTTTGTTGCTTCTTATGTCCTGGGAGGCTCCTGGTACTTCTTGATGGTGATGGTGGTGGTGTTTCTTGCGATGGTGTCGTCGTGCGTAGCTTGGAAAGAGTACCATCTCCTCGTCTCCATGACGCACCACGGCAAGGTTTGGAAAAGCACCAGGTATGTTTGATCCATTCTCATCCGCCTCATCGCTACCCTGCCCTCCTAGCCCGTAAGACTGCTGATATGATTGGCGAAGCTCGTTTGCTGCTTTTAAATACCCTGCAAGTTTCCTTCGTCTTGAGCCTCTTTCTGAGGATGGACCCGCATAACTGCCCCCAAGTGACGTAGGGTTTTCCGCTTGCGCCATTCTGGATCTCAGTAATCCTCCAGCATCCTTGAGCCTGAATATACGAGAGATTCTCCTCCGTCCACCAAGCCGTCCCAGTATATTCTTTCGTACAGCCCGCCGGCGTCTTGTTCCTTCCTGACGCTTAACGATAAAACGGTATATACGAGACTGTGCCCGCTGCCGGTAGTATGGTAAAGTATCGTGTCTAAATGCTGAAAGTCGAGCTCTGGCGCGTTGACGAGTACGAGGGAAGAGAAATCTCAGGAACGAGAAGGTGTTAGTCGCACGCGTTGGAGGCCCAGCACGAAATAATGGAGGAGCCAGCTTCGAGTGATAGCTGTGAATCACTGGATGCCTTGTTCGGACTTTAACAGAAAGTGAGGCGCATGAGCGTGCCTAAACCAAAGGCAGTACTGCATGGGAGCATGTCATGTTGTCTTTAGATTCGAACCATAACTTGCAACATAGTAGAGCACCTGATCTAATAGTGAACGTGTTTAACAGTAGATATACAACGAGCGAAGAAAGCGTGACTTTGCAGCCTCATGTAAGATATGAGGTCATCCGAGGATCCTCCCTACCTACAGTATCTATCGCTACTCGGTTAAATCCTACGCCGCGACCTCACCAGACAGTTTACATACATAGATAAATCTCATCTCCCTATGCAATTCTAAACGCCAAGATAAGCCTGAGATGGCCCAGAATATAGATACAAGCATCGAGCTATTTCTTTGAATAGATATCATACTGCTGATAGCAATAACCTCATCAACTGAGTCAGCTTGCGAGACGAGTTCAGGAATATGATACAATCCTCTTTCTTCATTGTCTTGTGCCTCAGATAAACGTTGTTTCTCGTGGTCCCTAAGTCCAGGTCGAAAAACTATATGGCCTCTGGTATCTCTCTGATTCTGTTCGACGTGTCTTCTCCGTCGAAGACAAGTTTGCCATTGACAGTGAATTATGACCCAGTTAAAAATTTAATTATTATGCGTTTGAGAGACCCGCAGCCTTTCGGGACACTGCAGTTGTCGGTCTACCCCAGTCTTTGAAAAGCTCTTTTTAAGATTCCAATTTCCTGAAACTGATTAAAAGTCCTTGAGCCTCGACCTCTCTTCCAGCCATCGAGAGTACGTCTATCATTATATCCTTAAAGCCGCCCAACCGAATCTAGCCGTGCTATAGCTGCCAAATATGTTCAACACTCTTCTCTACCCTTCCAGCTGCCCTTGCTGCAAGAGCTCCCTCAAATCACTAACGGTGATGTATCCAAACCCCAACGGCAACGCAGGACGACCCTACCTCAAGTGTTCGAAGCCTCTTTGCAACAAATTCGTGACCTTCAGTGACAATCGAGGGATACACGACTCCTCCTCCTCTTATATCACCAATCCTCTTTGCCAATGTGGATCATTCAGTCGCCTACAGGTCTGCGGCCGAGAACCGCCCGTGCGTAATCCTCGGGCTCTCCACTTTGTTTGTGCATATGGTCGATGCGAATTCTTTGACTATAAATTCGACAGAGATGGGGGAAAGATGATTCTATCAGAGTTCGACATTGAGGAAGCCGCAATGGATGGTTGGATCTAGGTTGTGTACTGGCAGCTTTCACTAGAGGAGCTTCAAAGCTTATCCCAACTCAGCGAGCTTTGAAGTCTTTAGGACTCTTAACAGATGTCTAGAAATCTTCTGTTAAGCTTATCACGACATATCAGGCATTTTTTTATCGCCTCTATCGAAATCCAAAACTGCCATGTTTCGTTGCTTCAATACCAAAAAGCCTTTCCATAGCCATAATACCCATAGGTCAAGAGAGCATTTTTGCGCTATATTCCCAAAGTTCTACCTCACTGGCTTTATTATGTGTTTACCAAATCATGGCATCCTCTACTTTCTCATCTATGCCCTATTCATTCAAGCCAAGCGCGCCCGCTCAAGCCTTTTTGGCCCATACTACCTCCTTCAGCTCTACTCCCCTCTCAATCTGCGATTTTGCCTACCTCTCCCCTCTCCCCTCTCCCCTCTCCCCTCTCCCCTCTCCCCTCCTCCCCCACCTCCTCCTCCCCTCCCCACCCACGCCAACCCCAACCCTATCCCCCACAAACAGCCTGCCACCCCCACCGAGCCGACCTCAACCATCCGCCAACTCCACGAATACGGGCAGCATAAGTTCCTTGCGGAACTTTTCTTTCGCTTGCGTTGCCGGAGTAGGTGGGAGGGCGTGGAACGGGGAGATTTTCAAACTTGTGCTTTAGAGCTATGTAACTGCAGACGAACCGAGGGAGATATCCAGACCGAAGTTTCCGTACGAGCGGTCTTCTTGGATGGAGGGGTGGACTCTCCAGGCTCAGGTAATAACTACGTGAATGTTCTGAGAAGGAAGGATGTTCATTTGTAAAGGTATGTGATTGAGATTCCATGAATCCGGTTCCGGCCTTCTAGCATCAAACAACTGTATATATATACTTCCTTTAAAAATTACCACTTTAGAAAAGAAGCACATCTTCCCCCTTTCTGGTCTTGTGGTTATCTTCTCATTACTCGCCATCGTTCTTGTAACCCTCATCTCATCGTCTCAGTCAGGTGGTAAATACCTTGCCTTATGATGATTCTGTCAATTTCGCTTCACTAACACTCTTTTTTCCCACTGTATTTCTGTTTGGTAAAATGTGTATATGTGGGATATTCTCTATTCTGTCGAAGTGGGGAGAGAAATATCAACGGCTTCAAAAAATCATTGGATAGTGAGGATCAATAAACTCAAGAGGGTGAGGAGCGAGAAATGGAGATTCAATGATGAGAATAGTCAGGCGTAATATGTTAGGTTCATCAAATCTATCTACAAATCAACATCGCTTTAGGATATCATGCCATTATCACATGTTCCGTTGTATCGACTAAGCCTCTTACCCTATTGCCCCCTTTTCTTTTACAACTTCTCACTTCCTATCCGGAAACGCCTTATCGTAATTGACAAGCGTAAACCGATATCGCACATCATTCACCTTGACCTTCTCCACCGCCTCCTTGCAGCCTTTCTCCCCCACATCCAACGTCTGGATATATGGCTTAATATTCTTCTCGCTTGCGAGCTTCAGCATCCGGAACATCTCCGGCCGACTTCCGATATGGCTGCCCGCAATTTTCGCGCCGTTGGGCGCAAAGTCTTGCGCCATCATCTGCGGCAGCGGCTTGTCGGGTAGTCCGACATTGTGGAAAGTTCCGTTGACGGCCAGGGTGCTCATGTAGTCTTGCAGGTTGAATTCGTGCGTCATGTCGGCACAGTTGAGAATGAAGTCAAAGGTAAAGGCCCATTTCTTGGCCCAGTCTTTTTCGCCAGTATTGATGAATTCCTTGGCGCCGAGGGCTTTGGCGTCTTTTTCTTTCGAAGGCGAGTGGGAGAGGGCGTAGACTTCGGCGCCCATGGCGGAAGCCCAGAGGAGACCAAAATGGCCTAGACCACCACTATGAATGGGGTTAGAAAGCAAGTAAAACCATCTAAGGATGATGGATGCCAGGCTTACATGCCGAGGATTGCTATTTTTTTGCCCGGCCCGCAACCAGCACGTTCAAGAGGACTATATACTGTAAGGCCAGCACACATCATAGGTCCTGCGGCCTCGGTGCTGATGTTGTCAGGGATCTTGAAGGTGAAGTATTCGTGTGCTCGGATGTGGCTGGAGTATCCACCTTGGGAGATGGTACCGTCAGAGTAGGGAGCACCATAGGTGTCTGTGGCGAGGATCAGCAAGGGCTCGGTGAGATGAAAGAAACGGAAACAGCGACATACCAACCATGTGAGGGCAGTAGTTCTCATTGTCGCTTTTGCAGTTCTTGCACTCTAAGCAGGCCTGGATCTGAGCGCCAACACCAACGCGGTCGCCAACCTTCACAGTCGTCACCTTATCACCAACTTTGATGGCCTTGCCGATCACCTCATGTCCGACACAGAGCGGCAGTGGTGTTTCTCCCCAGCCACCTGTGATGCTGTGGACGTCCGAACCGCACACTCCACAAGCATCAATCTTGATGTCGACATCGCGGTCTTCAAATGGCTTTGGCTTGAACTGCAGCAGAGAAGTATGAGCTTCGGTCACCGCAATGGGACCAGGTTCGCGCTCACTTCTTGCTTCTTGAAGTCACTCCACTTCTCGTGAGAATTGATCATAAAACCCTCGAAAGTGTCAGGGTAACCCATCTTGAGCGTTGAGTATGCGATGCACTGAATGCTGGTGTGTAATTGAAATGTTGTGGTAACAAATTTGGGAAGGGAGTTTCAAGACGGATGAGAGTAGCTATCAGCGTAGGGGGAGAGAGTGGGAAAAAGATACTCATCACACGGAACAAATGAAATGAGAAGAAAAGTTTAATGATGCGGTAATGCCTCCGGTCGGTTATGGCCGCCACGACCGAATGGCAGTGACGTCGTGCTGTCTCACTTTAAGAAGAAGGTTGGCCGAAGACTGTCAGCGTCCGTAGCCGCTCTATCCGAACGAATACCTTGCACACAACAGCTCCTTTCAACTTTCCTCCCCACGAATATGATAGATATGTTGTTGGTGATGAACGAGGAGAGTGTGGTCCAATGCATGTCCCACACACACATACACATCCTTTATATAACCAAAGACTTGAAGTCGGCCAAACGCGGAAGTCAAGAGTTAGGTTCTTGGCCAGACTACGGAATAGGTACATACAGTACTCCGTACTCGCAAAGCAAAGAGTCTACACGGGTATCGCATTGTAGAGACACAGCCGAACAGTAGCCAGTGGGTGGACCGCCGGTACCTTGAGGTAGTCAGTCGATGGAGGGGCACAATGGAGGGGCACAGGTGAGGGGCACAGGTGAGGGGCAAACCAAAAAGAGAGCCGCGTACCCCGCACCCCGCCATCCGTCAACAGTAGTGAGTGAGGAGTGAGGGGTTCAACTGGTACCTCGTACTCCGTACAAGATGGGGAGTCAATAATGTACCTTAGCTTACCTTACTACATAGCAACAAAGGCTGTTCTTTCACTCCCATTTCAACTGCTCTCTTCTGGATTGCATCCATGATCTATCTTGAAGAACCATTTCAAACCTCTGCTGTCACTGTTATTGTGCCGAATCAAACTGCTCAACTGCTCGGGCTGACCCAATATTGAACAGTGGGGCATTCAAAGATGATGAAAGCATTGAGATTCCACGGACAGAATGATATCCGGCTGGAAGATGTCGAAGTCCCTCAATGTGGCAAGGATCAAGTCAAGGTGCGACCGGACATGTCGTGCTTTCGAGTAGTCCGCCAATCTAATCTTGATCTAGGTCAAACCGGCCTACGTTGGCATTTGTGGCACCGGTTCGTGACAGTCTGGGAGGTGTGTCGAGGAAACGGCTGATGAATCCTGTAGACCTCCACGAGTATCTTGGCGGGGCCAATATAATGCCGACCACACCTCATCCCATTACACACGAGAAGGTGCCCCTGACTATGGGCCACGAGTTCAGCGGAATTGTAGAAGAGGTCGGAGAAGGAGTCCATGATATGAAAGTGGGAGAACGAGTCGTCGTGCAACCCATCATCTATGACGGCACGTGCGGTGCATGCAAAGCTGGGTTCATCAACTGCTGTGACAAGAACGGCTTTGTTGGCCTGAGCGGTAAGATCCAAGAAGCACCCGAGGAGCGTACGCCAACAAGTGAGCTTAGGTTGGGGCGGTGGGCTCTCTGAGCACGTGGTCATTCCTCGCAAATCTGTGATTGCCATTCCAGATGCCGTATCAATGGAAGTTGGAGGTACGTAGTATTCCGAGGTGTGCCATGTAGATGGTAATTGATACTTGGCGCCAGCCCTGGTGGAGCCTTTGGCGGTAGCTTGGCACGCTGTGAACATGAGCCCCTATAAGAAGGGCGACTCGGTCCTGATTCTAGGAGGTGGACCTATCGGACTTGCGGTAATTCAATCCCTAAAGGCAAAAGGTGCTGAGAAGATCATTGTGTCCGAAGTCGCACCTCGGCGGAAAGAGTTCGCGAAGCAGTTCGGGGCGCATTATGTCTTGGATCCCACGAAGGATGATATCGTTGCCAAAGTACGCGAGATTTGTGATGGACAGGGTGCGAACCTGGCATTCGACGCCGCAGGAGTACAGGCCGGGCTTGATCAGGCTCTTTCGGCAATCCGCGCCAGAGGGACGCTTGTCAATATTGCTGTCTGGGAGAAGCCAGCATCAATCCATCCGAATACCCTCGTGTTCAGGGAGAGAAATTATATGGGAGTCGCGACGTATGTCGAGGGTGATTTCCAAGCTGTCATCGATGCCATTGCATCTGGTAAGCTGCGAAGGACTCAATGCGTGGACGAAACGCTAATATAATTATTACAGGGCAACTGAAGCCAGGCCCAATGATAACCAGGAAGATCAAGATGGACGAGATCGAGGAGAAAGGCTTCAAAACTCTGGTACATGATAAAGACAATCATGTGAAGATACTCGTGGAGGTCAGCCCGTAGAGTTTACAACAGATGATTGTTCAAATACTGTAACATCGTGTAGCTGTAATAGGTAGCTTACTGGCCCGAAATGTGAAGTCTTTATTTAACAGTGTTTTTGACATCTTGGGCCGGGATTTATACTGAGGGCTGTGTGAAGACAGATTGGAGTGAAACTTTAAAGCGTCATGGCGTCGTTAATATACCCAAAGAGACCGCTGATGTGGATCCTTGAAGCTGCTCACACTACTGCACTGGTTTCTGAGCTCTTCGACTAGTCAAAACGGGAAGGCAGATGACGGAAATATAACAAACCAGAGGACGTGAACTCTCCTTCCACTTTCCAGCGTCCCAGGCGATCCTTTTTACGACGTTTCTGCTGGGAAGACCAAGCTTTCGTAAGCCTCCCAGACTTGCGTATCAGCCTCTTTTCCTGACAAGTTGTATGTTCTCTTTCATCTCCGAGATGTTACTTTGGCTTTACCCGTTTGTTGCTTGTCCAAGAAACCCCGCAAGACTTCTTCTAGACCTTCGTTTCTTCTGGCAAGCAGCATCACATCGTCTGTCGAAATGGTATTACGCCCAGCGTGCCTGCAACAATAATTGTCAAAGACCGCTCACGTTCTTCGCTCGCTCTGAATCATACTTTGAGAAGCTCTCTAAATCTTGGCTAACGTTTTCTACCCAGGGAATCGCATTAGTATTACGAAGTCTAGGGAGGCCATGAATGAATATTGTCACCTATCTGAGCCCAGACCATCTCCGTCAAGGCACCAATAAATTGTGGTGTAGCATTTACACCTAACTTGAGGGTTTCTTCATCAACTATCTTGCCAATGGAGAACCAAAGAGCTGATTTGAGACGCTGGACACGGTTAGGTGATTTCAGTGCTAGACAACGCTTCGCTCTCGCGTACCTCGCGTAGCGCCTCTTCCTCATTCTCGGCCATTTTTGTTGATAGGATATGCTTATTTTCAAAGTCTTGGAGGACAAGTCCTCATGGTATGGGGAGAAGGTTGCAGTGAAGGTCACGAACCAAACAATGTGTAAACGCACGGACCATGTAATGCGGGAGGCGGAAAGGCGGAACTCTTCCGCAGATATGTGTCGCTGACAGGTGGAGCTGTGGAACATAAATTATTTCATGGCATCAATCAAACAGTAAATGTGGTTGTGAGCACAAGACTTATGCTTGAGGCATGCCTGAATGTCAGTGTCACTCAGGTTACTGACTCTCTGAGCAGCACTGACAGCCTGGTGCAACTACTTCGACAACCTTCCTGGGCTCTCTCACGACCGAGAATATCCAAAGCTGGTTTCTTAACTTCCAACATAACGCGCAAACGTCCTTATCAAGACTTCAAGTGAAAGACTACATCCGTCTTATCGCCATAGTTGGTGGTTACTGCCTTCTACGACCGTACCTCATTAAGCTCGGCGGCAAGCACCAAGCCAAAGACTACAACAAAGCCCACGATGCCGATGAGATGGGTTCCCCAGCGGCGATGTCGCCCAAGGCCCTGCGAGGACAAAGTGATATGCCCGAAGACAGCGATAGTGAAGAACATGCGGCACCAGATGCGGGACTGAACTGGGGGAAAGATGCTCGGAGGAATCAGAGACGGACCCTGAAGCAGATCCTGGAAGCAGAAGAAAGAAAAGGAGCGGTGGAAGAAGCAGATTCGGACAAGGAAATTGAAGAGTTTCTGCAGAAGGTTATAGAATAGATTGGTCAAGCGCGTCCCAGGTGTAGGAGTTGTGCTGTCCTCATGCATCGCCGGAGTATGGTATGATCTGGCATATTGGGTCTTGTATCGGTATATTCGCATTAGCAGTACTTCGTCTATCCGTTATGGAAACACTGTTCGTAGTGACTACCTACCAATCAAGTCGCGCATATTCAGCGTGGGACCCCTTGCATCCTTTTCATGCAGGACATCGGTGCCGCTGCCGATCAGGGCTGAATATGGTACACACCATTCGCTCAACGGGGGATTCTTAGCCGTGAACAAATACTGTAGTAGTCCCCACCGCTCACGCCGTTCCTTCAATCCCTCTCCTACTACTCGACGTAGAGAAATGTAGGGAATGGGAGGCAAAGATTCATGGATGGGTTCACGCCGATATGTCAGCATGCTGTCAGAACCCAGTTGTGCATATGACGTGACTTGAGGTACTCTTTGGAGTACGAGTCCAACCTGGGCCAGAAAATTCTGCTGGTTCGAATAGACTCCTTATTTTCGTTGACTTTGCGTCGTTTGAATCCTTGGAAAGCATGCCTACATATCATGGATATGACCATCCTTCGCATGGTCACGAGAGATGGAGCAATGAGTATTACACTTCTTCCCTTCTTTACGGAGATAGAACTGACTAAGATGATTGTAGATTTTACGACCGCAGTCACAAGATGTCGAGTGACCCCAACGTTCCTTACGAGTATGATTCACGACAGTGGAATGCTCGATCCCCTCCTATACCCCCCATTGAACGTCCTTCAGGAAGATCTTGGCCTCCATTTCCTAGAGTAGAGGATGAGGTTACGTCATTGTCACACGAACTTCAACCGCCGCCATTTGATACGGAGATTAGCGAAGTGTTATTTCGAGGAGAGACTGACCAGCAACCTGTAATACTCGAGGTCAATGAACGAGCCTCAGCAGTGTCGCCAAAATCACAAACGGGGAAGAGCGGGGACGAATCGAGAAGCGTGAAATCGAGATCATCGAGTGAGAGTCTCGGACCCCATACTCCAGATACGGTCGAGGAGAACGAAGATCGTCGTTACGTCTATATACCAGAGAAAGGGATTGAGATTCCATTGACTTATGACGAGCCAAGACTTGAGAAGAAGCCAGGTACAATAAAACATAGCGACAAAGCCCGAGGTAAAAAGGATATTCCGAGTCTGGACACAAACCTGTCCCGTAAAACTTCTCTAGAGCATGTTCGATCTCCTCTCGAGCGACAGCGGTCGCCGTACGCACATGCCATAAAGCCAACTAAAGCCAAGGAAGCCCGCTTTTCTGGCGAATACTTACTTTCTCCCAATCTGTTAAGCCCTAAAATACGACTCCCGGAGGCTACCCATACAAACAGAGCTTCGGAAAAGACAATTAACCAAAGCAAGATTCCAAGCCAAGAAGCAATGAGCCCTCAACATTCTATGCGACCGACGATGCACAGACACGCCTCAGCAATGGCATATCCTGGGGAGCAAATTTCCGCTAAAGGTTCTCGACGCCGGTCAGGGCATTATGATGTATCTTCAGATGAATCCGATAATAGTGTTGAAGACCTTTCACGAACAGCTCGTTCTCGGAGGTCGGAGCCTGGTTCTCCATCAGATCCAGCTAGAGAACGCCCAGTACCACGTTTCGATGTACCGGTGCCACAAAAGGGAAGAAATTCTATCTCCAGACAACGAGGCGTCTCGCCACCTTTGCGAACCCTATCAGCTTGCGATCACAGAGTACCGGCGCCTGGTGTGCGACTATCTACAGGTCTAGGGCCTCCTCTGGGGAGTATTCCTACCTTGAGCACCCATTTTAATGTGCGGCAAGCTTCGCCACGGTGTTCACCGGCAAGCACACCACACTCTTCTCCAGGTGCAACGCCACCGGGTACACCCCCATCCAACGTCCACCAACGCAAGAATGAGTATCAAACAACCGAGAGGAGTAAATTATCCCTTTCCAGACCTTCGTCCCCATTGCAGCCGCCACAATCAGCCAAATCGCCAGGTAACACAGCGCTGAATGTTAAAGAGATCGGTGAGAGCCGACCAGGCCTTCGTTCGCGCCAAACGTCACCGTTACCTTCACCAGGCTACGATACCTCCAGCTCTGGGGTCCGCCGGCCTCTTTCGCGTCAGACCTCACCAATACCATCCCCAAGGAATCAACGCTCGAGCTTCGAGCCTGGACCACGTATAGATATCCGAGGACCCTCTCCTGCAAATCATAGTAGATCTTCTTCATACACAACAGATAGTTCACAGCACTTGGCGACCAGACATGCATCATTGTTGCCTTTCGACATGCCCTCATCCCCTACACTAAGACTACCAGAGACTGGTCATCGGCGTAGAGCATCTTCGAATGCCGAAACTCGGCCTAACCTCTCAACTGATCCACTGATCTTGCAAAAGGCCTACGATTTCCCGCAGGCTGCCATGAAGCTAAGACCGCTTGGCCCCACGCGCGCAGTATCGGTCGGGCCTGCTCCGCCAGCGACTCTACCTTCTTGTCCAAGAAAGGATCTTGTTGCAGGACACAGCGATTGGTATACATTGGTTGGGTTTCCGTCGTTCGCCATCTGCCCCACGTGCCGCGACGCCGTTTTGATCCCTGGGTATGCACATAACTTCACACCAAGAACTCCTAAGCTTCGCGCAGAGAAAACACGATGTGACTTTAGTGTACCTTGGATACGAATGGCATGGCTAATGACACTGTCGCAGAAGCGGTCAGATGTAAATCTTCTCTATGCAATGGCGGAAGTAGCAGCTTACGAGCCTCCATGTCCCGGAAAGGCAGAAGCCGTTCGAGAATGGTACAAGATCGATGATCCCGATACTGGGAGGCATGTCTCTAATTTCAATGTCTGCCCATATTGCGTCCGTAATGTGGAGACCCTGTTTCCTGTACTTCGGGGCATCTTTCGCAAAACACGTATGCACCATTCGGCGCAAGAGCGAATTTGTGACTTGCGAATTGACAGCCAACGATTTCCCTGCTATGTGGATCTTCTAGAGGAGACCGCAAACGAGGCTATGCAGTTCCGCCGAGCCCCAAACATACTCCGCTTCGTCGAGTTTGCTAAACGCATGGTCGTGAACCGAGAATGCCCTGGAGAAGATATACTACGCGATCAAGCCTGGTACACCATGCCCTCTATTCCCGAGTTCACCGCTTGCGAAGAATGCTATGACTTGATTGTTTATCCAGCAATTAGACGAAACTCTTCAATTGCAACCCAGTTCACTAGAAAGCCACAGTTTGTAGCGCCTCCGCATGTTGGTGTCAGCTGTCAGCTTTATTCCCCAAGAATGAAAAGGATATTCCGGGAGGCCTGCGAAAGGAACGACCTTCAGCACCTTCGAAATGTTGCGATTCAAAGACACCGAGCGGAGAGGAACCTACAAATATTTTATACTGAATGTCATAGATATTCAGAGGATGAGAAGGCAGATCGACTGGCAGATCTTGTGAAAGAATGGTGGCGATGGGAGTAACTTAGTACGATTCTACAGTGATGGGAAGGACTACAGTACTGCAAGCTTATGCCTAACGATACTTGACCCGGATAAAAAGACTGATAGCTTAGATTATGACATTAATGACAGCATCTCATTTTAAACGGACTTATAACCACCTTCTCCATTATTAAACAACACCCAAAGTTGCAGCACTAGGGTTAGGGCAGCGAACCGGGTAATCTCAACTCATCATTTTAGCGACCACCTCCTACAATTTAACGAAGCATCACATTTTGGCAAACAAATGGAATGATAGCTTGAGAATCTGCTGACTTAAACTGCGGGCAATCCACTGTCTCGACGACTTGACCTACCAAGGTATGTTACGGAGGCGGCGCATGCCATCTGACATCAGTAGTCAAGGCTAAGCCCCAATACCAACCTGCGACAACTAATGACTCTATGACTCTGTTGGGATTTGAAGTTCTGAAAAACGGATTGTCTTCGTATGTTCGACAGTGTTTGTAATTGCTGCTTTTTTCCGAATTCGTTGGACTCCCAATAGCCGGCTTGCTATCGTCCTTTTCAGAGTGCTTACTGATATTATAGCGTATATTTCTTTACTACTCTTCGCAGCTCAGATGTACTGATGGTTCTCTCCTCATAAGAGTTTCCATAATCAGCTATGGATAGATTCTGGGATACGAGATTACTCGCCATCCTTGAGATGTCGGAGGAGAAAGTCGAGCTAGCGATCAAAATACTGCAAACACTCTCAGTAGCAGCGGGACCTTTGAGCTTTCAAGCATTCTGTGAGGCCCTTGCCGTCGAACTTGATGCTAAACATCCAATTAATTGCAGTTCCGTGCTTTCGGATCCCAATAAGCTTCTAGATCTATGTCCAGGTCTTATCAGCTGCTCGACTATTCATTCTGACGGGCCTCAGCCCGAAAGATTGCCGAATTTGATACATCCATCGATTAGGGAGTACCTCTTCTCGAAAAGAATACGTACAAGGGCAAGCCTTGTGGGCGAATTCAGCATGAATGAAAACAAAGCCAACTCGGATATAGCAGAGACGTGTCTTACTTACCTCCTCCAACTCGAAGATTCTGTATTAGGAAATACGGGTCTCGGGGCGAAGTACAAATTTTTACCGTACGCAGCCACTTTCTGGAACTTACACGTGCAGAACATAGAGTGTGCTCTGAGTCCTTCCCTAGAGTATAAGATCATTGAAATCTTTACTTCTGGACCTGGCTGCTTCCAGACTTGGCTACAAGTGTATGATCCCGACATTGAGAAAGAACGCCCTGTCGGTACAAATGTATTTCCATCACCATTGTATTATGCTTCTTTGCTTGGTCATTCTAAAGCAGTGCAAGCGCTACTTCAAAAAGGTGCCACATTCGATGAGCCAAGAGGGAAACACCGATACCCATTACTCGCGGCTATCGAAAGCGGGCACGAGGCCGTAGCTCGTCTACTTATCGAGCATGGAGCCGATATTGAAGTACGCTATAAGAATAAAGATCCAGCACTTGTTCGTGCTGCCCAGAGAGGATACGAAGAAATCGTAGCGTTATTAATAGCAAAAGGAGCAAAAATAGATGCTCAGGACAAACATGGCGAGACTGCACTACACTGTGCAGTCTGTTACGGCTGGAAACACGGAGGCCACAAGCAAATTCTCAGACTACTGCTGAACGCTGGAGCTAACCGTGAATTCAAGAACAAGTTTGGCCGGACACCCTTGCATCACGCCATCAACCAAGCCGATGAGGAAATAGTCCAGCTCTTACTAGAAGCCGGCGCAGACATTGAAGCCAAGGATAAAGACGTCATGGTTCCCCTGCACCACGCAGCCAGCTCCTCAGAACCCGCAATACGCTGTCTCTTCGCCAAGGGCGCGAATCTTGAAGCTAAAGACAGTCGTGGGTTCACCCCATTACTTGAGGCGGTAGCGCGAAATTACGAGCGAGGAGTGATCCTTCTGCTTCGAAATGGCGCTGATATCCATGCGCGTGATCAGGAAGATCGGACTGCATTGCATGTCGCATCTGCGAATGAATCCGAGCATCTTGCGCGCTTGCTTTTGCAATATGGTTCCGATGTTCGAAGCCGAACCAGAGGAGGTGAGACTGCGCTGCACATTACAGTAAAGAAACATAACGAGTCCATCGTGCGTTTGCTACTCGAACACGGAGTTGAGATAAATGCTATGGACCCTAAAGGTCGGAGTGCACTACATCTGGTGGCTGATTGGGGCGAGTATTGCGAGGAGGTCTATAGTGAGAGAACTCCGGAGGAGATGGTCGAGGACAAGTTGAAGATTGCGAGGCTCTTGTTGGGCAATGGAGCTGATGCGGTATTGAGAGATGTCGGGGGGAAGACTGCGATGGAAAGAGCGCTAGACAAGAATGATGAGGCGATGGTTCAGATCTTAACGAATATAAGGACTGATGACTTGGCGAGCAGGATATCACCTGGAGCGTAAAAGGGACTTGTATTCCGTGGCGTGGCATAGGTTAATTGAAAATACGCTCTTCGAAGAGAAGGTGTATGTCGGTTATTCATTGGGTGAGTCTAGATGGGAGAAAATAGCAAACGACAGAATGCGCAAGAAAAGAGAGGGGAACGAAACAGTGTACAAAGAAGAAGAGGAAGAACTTCACAAAGAGATCGTACCATGTATCTTACCCTCTAACCAACTCAAAGGTCTATATAAAATGCTCCTAGGTTTCTTCCCCATCGCCCTATTACCTCAGCGTATTCAATAACTCGTCTGCTCTCGCCTCCAAGTCCCAGCCAATGAAGTAAGTTCTACCATCTCGACTCCGCCATGCTCACTTTCCTCGGCTTCTACTGCTACACCACCCTCGCTCTCACTCCTGGCTGGATAAGCTCTGAAAGAGGTCCTCTTGTCGGATGTGCTTAACTACGATTACTCGGTCATGTAGCCACATAGACTTGTCGCTAATTACTCTCCAATACATTGTTATCATAGGCAGTAGGGCACTGAGGGCAAACAGACTAGTCTGACTACAGCCTCTGATACTTGCGCCAGTCCCTTTCTTTTGACAGCTCTGGTGGCTTGGACTACCTAATCCTCGCCAATTTAAGGTTAACGCTACCCCGGGATCTACTTTTGCCGAAAAGCGCCACAATATCCTTTTCCGTCATCCGAAGCACGCTTTGGGCATGGTGGAACAGAGGAGCAAGATCACTTTTAAGAGAACAATGGACCCCAATTTAGCTTTCTCAAGTTCTGACTGCTCTTATTTGGGTTGCAGACTCGATGCAACTGCTTGCTATATCGTCTCTTCACTGATTGCGCCCCTACAGCAGACAGTTGCTCTTGTCTTTGAAGCGTGGGATTAAAGTAGTTGTTTGACACAATGGCTCTGTGCTCCAACCGCCCTGAAGGCTTCGTATGTATTGTCCTCCTTCATCTCTTACGGAAAGACTGACCTTCGCCAGGGTCCAATGTCCCATCTCTACAACCACATTGTTACATCCTGCTTCCTCGACACCATCCTCATCCCGCTATGCACATGGCTCTACCTCCTCGCCATCGTCGCTCTCTTCGCCATCTTCTCGCGCCGAGGAAGAACCCCCCACGCCCGGCCTTCGAAATTCTACATGGTCCACGGCTTCAGATCCCACAAGAAGTCCACAGACATCGACGTAAACGAGGAATCAGCGGGTGGGATACCACACAGGCGGCATGGCAAAATATACTTGGTCGTCTCTGTGCTGTACTATCTCCTCCTCGTGGCCCAACTCCTCATGTGCGTGTTGGAGATTGTACGCCTCTCTCTCGCCCATCTTGGCATCGGCCTGTTACCATTCACCCTTGTTTCCATAATCGTGGCTGGGGCGCTTCGTCTTACGAAGGGCTTGCAGGGCAGAGTCCGAGGCTGGAGATGGGCGAACCTGGCGTTGTGGGTTGCGCTCGCGATTATGAACGGTGTCAAGATTGCGGAAGAAGTCAAGGAGGGGACGGGTATGAGGAAAGGAACGAAATACCCCGTTGTGGATGAGCTTACGGATGTTTCGGTTATGATCGGAGTATATACTGCACTGGGGATCCTTGAGGTTTGCTTGAGACCTTGAAGTGAGAGAGGGCGGTTCTAGGCACATTTCGGCGTTTTGTTGGGATCTAATACCTTATCTGGTTGCCATATCGTTTTATCATCAAGGGAAGATACCCAGGGGGGTTTATTAGTGGTGGATGTGATGGAAGGGTATGCCAGTAATGGTAACTTTTTATCTCAATGCCGTGGTCATGACTTCATGAAAAGTCCCGTTGCGGTATCGCTGAGAGAAGCAAGTTGGTATGGAGATGGGCCATCGATTTTGAGAGTTCAAGGGTGTTTTTTAGATGATAATATCCTTTCAAAATGTGCCATGTATGGTTTAACCCCTGGAACAAAACATCCTAAACCCATGACCAACAAAAACGTCCTCTTTCCGGATATCGACCACACCACTCCCCAAACGCCCGTAAATTCGTTCATCTTCTTAGTCCAAAGACCAAGATTTGTTTTTAATCTGACCCCTTGGCTCCCACGCGCCAACCAACCCGCATCAGCGTCTCACAAGACGCCTCCGTAGAGTTCCTCACCAAATCCCCATCAATCCCGATCTCGCCCCGGGGGTAAAGGACAAGAACCGTACTCCCGCCGTACGCAAAAGCCCCCAAGCACTGCCCCCTTCTGACAGCAGCCCCGACTCGATCAACACCAGCAACATAGTTAATCGACCCCACCAGCATCGCCCCAACCGCCACAATCGCAATCGGCGACCCCGTCCAAGACCGCTTCAGCAGCATGACCGACCGCTTGTTCTCGCAAAACACGTCCAGCGTGCCGGCCTCGTTGATGGCCTGCGGGTTCACGGTGTAGTACGTGCCGGGGATATCTCGGATCCCCTCCACGGTGCCCGTCACGGGCGAATGCCAGCGGTGGTAGTCCTGTGGCGCTAGGCGCGCGATGACGACGGAGCCGCCGTCGAATTGGGTCGCCAAGGTGTCGTCGCCCAGGAGTCTGGCGAGGGAGAACCCGTAGCCTTTGATCCAGTATTTGGTTGCTAGGTCGATGGTTTGGAAGGCGGTTAGGCGGCAGTCGGCGGGGCTCGAAGACACGAGGTCGTTGTCTGGTTCGTCGATCGGGCGAGCCTCCTCCTTGATTTCGCGGGAGAAGAACTCGTTGAAGGTCGCGTAGCCGAAGGGGTCGGGCTTCTTCAGCTCGAATAGTGTTTCCTGGAGCTGGAAGCTCTCGATGAATGGCATGATATGCGCCTTGCTTTCCGGGGCATCGTACTCCCTGCCCATCTTCTCGCTTTCGGCTTTCAGCAGCTCCAACGTCTTTCTCCAATGAAGCGCTTTTTCTTGCTCGGACCCATAGTACAATAGATGCATGCCCACGCGCACATAGATACTCATTGGCTCAAACGCCTTTTCGCCCGTTTTTCGATCAACCACGTAGTTGCCCATGTGACATCTCGTTTCGAGATGCTGTAGTTCGGACGCTGGGAAGACCTTGGAGAGCCATGTGTGCGAGAACTCATGGTTCGCTGGGAGGTGCAGGTGTGTTTTTGGGTCTTGGTTTTTGTTTTCGGCGAAGCTGGTGAGCTGGTCGAGCGCGGAGGCGCTGGCGATGAAGCCTTCGTCGGTGCGTTGCATGGTGCTTTGATGTCCCTCCCTGGTGGCCATCACCGGCCTCTGAAGCGTTGAACTTCTACGTCATTACGAGAGCTCCCTGTCGTTATGGCACGCCTGTTGCCCCACCAACCTTCGAGCGTGTATAAGTAGACTTGAGTTTCTTTCTACATACTTTTGTTGTTAATAATTCTGATTTTCGTGAGGGTAAAGTATGCTCAGTGATTTGAATCATTGAATTTCTGTTGCTTGCTGGTGCTTCTGACATATTACCCTCTTTGTTTTCTTTCGAGCTTTCAACGTCTGTTCTGCTGCTCTGTGAACTCGATATACCGTTCTCTCTGGAGCGTTTCTGCGATGGATAGTGCTTGAAAGATTAAGCTGCTCTGTGATACTATCTGCCCCACTACCAATCTTGATATTGGTCGTCTGCGTGAGCGAGATTTGCATCTTAGCGGTGTATTATGGAGGAAACATAAAGCAGCCGCAATTGCCCGAGCAAATGGTTGCCAAGCATGGAGAGATGTTCCCCCACCGAGAGACCGCTATAACTTTGATAAAGCCACTTGGGTTTGTGGTGTTTCTACGGATCTCTCTCTCAATCTCTCCCCACCTCTGTGGTCAGTAAGTCCATCGATTCGCTTTCTGGAGATATCTCTCTCAAGGTAGACAGACTGTTTCCTCACGGCTTTCGGTAATGCCATGTCCGGATCAGGACACCCATTACCATAGGAGCCTTCAAGGCTTTTTTTACTGTGATCCCAAATGGCTCGAATCATACTCTAAACTGAACAAACGGCAGACGCGACTATGTCTGTAACTGTTCAATTCCCTTTTTTCCCTTATGTACATTATCGTAAGCAACTTTGATATGCTGTAAGTAGCAGGGGCCAAGAAAAACCCCAACCAGCCCATGAAATTTCCCCAAACTCCGCCCAGTGCTCTACTCTTACGTACATCCTACACCAGCTCTTCCCGACTCGTGCTTATTAATTCAACTTCCTCCGTACGTGGGATTTTCCGCGTGCTCTGCTGTTCTCTATTTCTATCCATCCTGCTTGATTCCGTTGCATGACCATACCCTGATCCACCCGACTTCCCGCTCAAAGCGTAATTAGTCGAGCTCGGTCCGCGACGGCGTATGGTGTTGTACAAGGCGTGGAAACATGGGCGCATAACTACGAGGCTGGCGGCGATGATGCCAATGTCCATCTCGACAATCGCAAGGGTGTTGCCGGGTAGGTTGGCCCCTGGTTTTAAGGGTTAGTGGTGTTTAAGGAGGAGAGGTGGTGGGGAAGGAGAAACATGCATTGAGGGTCGGTCTTGGCTGCTGGGTTGGGATAATACATGATGACCAGGCGGGCGATGGCGCAGCCGGTGTGACTGAAGTGGAGACGGTTAGCCATCCATGCAGCGTCCTGCCAAGCGACAAGATGCCTTACATGACGCCCAAGAGAATCAGGCCCATAAGTTGTGTCACTTCTGATCCGTTTTGCTTCATGCGAAATAGTGCGGGAAGCGGTGTACTGATGAGTAGGACACTGGTAACGATGTTGATCCATGCATTGCTATAGCGGAAAGCGGTCATATTGAAGCAGGTCCCTGCCTCCTTGGTCTGCCATGCTTTGGAGACTGGGCTGCATTGGAAGGTGCTGACAAAGAAGGCTACAGAGTAGTTGCTGACCACAACGAAAGCGGTTGCGTAGTTGATCGCTCGCGTCCATTTGATGACACGACTGTTGGCCCGCTTGAACACCTTCAAGTAGACAATGCAGAGAGAGAGTTTGGTGAATAGCGTCGTGACTTTGAAGAAGATCTGGTTCATCCAGAGTAGCTAGAGGGATTTGGCGTTGTGCAATATTGGGCCGTTGCGGACCAACATGCTTACCTTCAATGGCTCACTTGAATGCGCAATACTCTTGGGAAGGTTTGCCGCATGCTGACCATATCCCCATTGTGTGATACCTGAAGGAACTTTGAGCTCCTGTCTGAAGGTACTGGCAGCAGTGTGACTCACATGCAGCGTTGAAAGCTTCCTGACAGAGCGAAGAGACCTAAGTACAAGCATGTCAGCGCAAGGCAACTTTGAATCCCTTTTGATAGCCAACGACGCCAGTCCAGAGTAGCCTTACGAGAGCGATTGCGATACACCAATCCGAGGCATCTAACCATCTCTTTGACCGACGATGGCCAATGCGCAAGGCAACCATGCACACCGTCGTGATGCCGAATGCGAGCGTGTTGCCTAGCAATATCCAACCCCGGCTCTCACCCATGTCGGGCACAGATGCTAGGAGAGGAGTCTGAAGGTGTTCGTTTGTGCGAAGTTCACAACAGTGTAATGCTTTTCTCCGTTGGAAGGCCAATACGAGAGATGCCGTGTTTGTGCGACGTCAAGACCAAGCGGGATATGGACATCCTAATATCCCATCTGTCGAATGTTGGAGAGGAGGCACGCCCGGTCCACTAGGGGTTGTAGATGAATACGTGAGGCTGAAACTTCCTAACAGCGCCGTAGCGGCGGCGCAGCTGAAGCCATGATGGTTTCCAACTGAACGAGTATCAAGGCCTTCCATCGCTATTGGTCGAACATGTCAGCGCTGCATGTGAATACATACCTAGATAGGTTTGGCATCCTGCGTTAATTTAAAGGTAGGCGCAGTGATTATTACATAGATAGTATTCCGTATTGTGGTGCGCTTGGAAAGCCCGCGTGCTGTTACGGTCGCCCAACATACAGTAGGCGAGATATCTGTGGGAAAATTAGGCGTGCCGTACTGAATATTCCGGTACCGAACACCACAAAGAGATTTATCGACCAATTTTACACACTACCGCAAAGGCCAGTTATTTTGCCTCTGCCTTATTAGAGATCCTGCCATTCAAGTATTGCTATGAAGTTGATCTCATAATCCATAGACAATCTCTCTAGTCGTTTGACCATTCCAGTAAGGACAGTTTTGAAGCTCGCTTTCTATGACCGGACTGGTGATCAGGAATGAGCTCGGCTCTTGCTATGGCACAAAGAACCCCTTGGCTCAAACGACTTCAGGCATTTCCAGCTGCTCGGCAGGGTGTGATTTCCTCCAATGTATGTGTTCCGTAATGGGTACCTGGCACACAATCAAAATGCGTTATTATCAAACATTGGAGGATAATGGCCGAACCTGCAGTGTCGGCGTTGGAATGAAACTCCTAGTTTCACTGTGTCGTTCCTATATTTCGTGCCCTCGATCGTATCTGGCGCTACTCCACCTTCTACCCATTTTATTAATGCTGCCAGCACATTGTTTGCACTTTCGAATGGTACTTCGGCAGCAGCTCCTCCACCTTGGCCAAAGACCCATGCCCCTGGTCCGGAGTTGCAGTGAAACATGCCGGATATTCGAAAGAAGCGAAAGAAATCATCAAGATCATCAGAAGAGGCGTGCATTCCGCGCGAAAGACGGTCATAGAATCGTTCAGTATTGAAACTTGTTATTTGATTGTCCTGCCCGCCATGATAGCTGATGATCTTGCCGCGTTTGGAACGAAACAAGGAAAGGTCGTTTGGCCATGTTCTGATATCAGACGGATTGAGCGACTCCGCCACGACAGCGTCCTTGGTAGAGAAAGTAGCAGCGTTCCAGTTAGGATTGTTATAGACCACGTATCTAAACCAGTCCTATCAAAATTGACATTAGTGAGACAAAGACCGATATGGAAATAAGAATTACCTCAGAGTAGCTAAATGGCTTTCCTGCGTAAAGCTTTTGAACAGCCAAGACTTCACTACCAGGCTGCATGGCGGGATATATCAAGTTCCCATGGGTATCATAGAAAGGACTGAAGATCTCTCGAACCATATCAACCTGAATAGACGTCAAGCAATTCTTAGACGTTCCGTTTGTACATAGTAATGTTTCAGGACAGAAATTGCATCGTGTAGGATCTTCAACGATACCATCTATGACTCCGTCAAGACCATCGCATTGCCTTAAAACCTCTTCATGAATTAGGCTTATCCAAATAGATGGCGTAATAAAGTTCGACGAGTTGACAGAGTTGGAGCCGGTGATCGTAAAGAATCTCGCTCTCCAAGATATCAAATTGTTAAAATCAAGTGCTGGTGATCCAGCCACAATACCGTCGAAGTCGTCAGGGAATTTGTCCGCTGAATCAATGCCTTGACGCCCGCCCAGAGAGCAGCCCAGGAAATAGGACTTGTCGTAATCTCTGTTGTAGAAGAGCTTGGTCAATTGTTTGCCCGCAAGCACGCTGATATGCAGTCTTTATCACGAAAAAGATTAGCCTTCGAAATACTCTTAATCGCAACAGATGGGAATCTCTGGATGACCCTAACGCCGCGAGTTGTGCGCTTTATGACAGTCAAGCAAGCAAGTAAGCAGCCACATGACGCACGACACTGGGTTGGAAAGAAAAGCCAGTCTGTAGTAGATTTATCAAGAACACTGTAAGGACCCAAGAACAAAGACAGGACAACGTACGACCTCGACGCAAAGTCGGTAACGACGTCAGGGTTCCGGTAAAAGGCCACACCCGTGGTACCGTTATGACCATTGTTTGATCCAAAAGAGGCGAAATCATAGCGAGTGGTATAAGCTAGATCCTCATACTTGATACCTACCATAGCGCATTAGTGTCAATCAAGCACCGAATCATTACCGTATGTTGGCGATATCTCGACTCTCATCAACGCCATTGAAAAAAAGACATTTACACACATCCATCGATCCCCCCATTGCCAGTTCCCAGGATCCTTCCACTCCAGGTTTCCGGCAGCCATAGCTCAAAAGTCACGCGCGATCGCTGCGATGTCGATATTTCGAGCGCAATCCTGCACAAGTTCGCCGAAACAACCTGACTCGGCCGTGCACATGTTGGGTCATTGTAAGGGAAGGAAAGATTGACACCGGCAGAGACGTATTCGAGAACCTGACGAGTACTGTTGCCAATGTGTACTTCGGGCGTGAATGATAGACATTTTATTTCAAAGTCGGATGTTGCCTGTACCTGTATACCTAAGAGCCAAAGGCATACTGCCATATATAGGCTGGAACGAGCCATGAGCATGAGGGACATTATTGCAGTAGTAGGTACGTAGCGGTAACGTGGATTGTCTTGCCGGCTGAACGATGATCCAAACTCCGAGCAGAGAACTGGCGAGGCGCAGCATCCGACGGCTCCTACTGACATGCAGCCAAGGCTCTATGGCCTTGGGTGCTGGCTATTCGCAAAATCCTTGGCCGTGTCATGGCCTTGACACCAAAGCCCAAACGTTTCTACTTGTAGGGAAAGTAAATTCAATTATTGTGTAGAGGTTGAGGAAAGTCTGTAACCATGCGCGCTAACCCGATTAGGTTAGTCGGCAGTGTAATACCACTGCTTCTACTACTGTTCCTGTAGCTCCCACTGTTCTGTTGCTCCTGTTACATTGATACCTTCAAAGATCGAGCCTGAGAGTATCGTGCGGTTCTCATGATACGCTTTGGAAGCTGACCGGCTAATCCTAGACTTGTGTAACCCTAACTTGGCCACCTGAAAATATATCTTTAGAGTCACCCCACAAAAGCACAAAGCCCTGTCTAATAGGCAAAGCGAACACTTGGGTGATCATCCCCTAGGTTCCTGACCTCGTCCGGTGGCAGATTCAGCCTCCAGTCTCTCCGCTCCGCTGTCCCGCTTTCTGTTCTCTGCCCTTAGGCCGAGTACGAACATAGTGGCGGTCACTACCGTCATACAGATGCATCCTAAACTGACCCCATATCCCATCTTATATGCCGGTGCCTGAGAGTTGACGAAGACGTTGCTTCCGATGAATCCTGCGCAGTTTCCAAGCGATATCTGAATCGCGGTACTGACGGCTCTCTTGTAGTGCCCTGAGACGTTATCGGCGACCCAGCCCAAGGTGATTGGAAGTGTACTGTGGGCGCCGGCAGCTATGAAGAACACGGCCATGTATCGAATATGAACTCCCACTGCATCCTGAGCTAGGAGGGTGATGTAGCCAATAATGCAAATCGAGCTACCCAGCAGGATAAAACCGTATCGGTGTTTTTATTGATGCCGAAAGCAATAGTGACCATCACAATCGCTGCGACGATATGAATCGGGATTGACATGATCTGTGCACGAGAAGACGTGTAGCCGAGGTCTTTGAGAATACTCGGAAGAAAGAGAGCTATCGAGAACGTCAGATCAAGAAAGCTCTGAGACGAGCCATTTGAGATGACCACAACCCGTCATACCAATTACATAGCCTGTATTCACAGCACCAAGATACATCAGCGCGCTACACCAGTATTTCGTTAGCCTGTTTGTGATTCGAGTAATTCGTGTGGTTGATCGACATACGCAATGTAAATCTTCCAGTCGAAGACAATCCGCATGAATGCCGGTCGGTCGAAGTGGTTCATCCGTGCTACGCCTCGTGAAGCATCGTTTTGCAGACGATACTGAAGCTGGAGTCTTTCTTCCGGCCGCAGGAAAGTCGCTTGATCAGGCCAGTCAACGATAATGAATTTGGCAACGACACTGAACAAAATGGTTAAAAGACCCTCGACGATAAAAATTCTACCGTGAAATCTTCAGCATTGCATCCTTTGATAAACAGGCAAGAGTTGCGCTACCATCTTCAGGCCGAACCCCAAAGGGATTGTATTTTAGCCAATGCATATGCAAGTAGCTAGATCATCCTCAGTAGTGCTTTGTGATATATAGACCAGCTAGATTGTCATACTCCACTGAATGCCCCGACGATGGTATCGAAAGCGAACAACAAGATCAATTGTCTCTGCAATTGAAATTGTGTGTAGTACATACTGAACAAATACAAACAACCTTTGATACGATAAGCGCGTTCTACTATAGAACCCCGATTCTAGCGACGTTACGTGAAGTGAAGCCGGCTTCGAACAATCCAATGAAGAATCGACATATGACCCGACCTCCGTATGACGCAGTCAGGCCTTGGCACATGGCAGACACTCCTTTCACCATCATCAGCTGAAGGCTTCCAGTGCAAGGTCGAACCGCCCGGACAAAAAACCTGACGCAGGCATACCCTAGAAGAACAAAAGAACACTGAGCCATGTAGAGGATGCAACCTTGGGGAGAATAAGGTTACTGAGTACCTCGAAGACGATATACGAAACATAAAATATTAAAGATGCAACCTTGTAGTTCCTGCCCTTCATGTGCAAGTCGTGATCCAACCCTTGAATCTTTGCATTTCCTAAATTGAATCGATCGAGATAGGCTAGCATGAACATGACGAGCAACATCGATATCAGCCTGAGATCGATCTTGCGAGTTATTTGGCAATCGAGGGTGGGGTTAGGAACATAATCTGCGCCGACGGTTCACCTCGTCGAGTCAGCGTCTTCGTCAATAGTCACGTTGTTTTTCCCAGTCGTCATGTTATCAACTAAGTGGTAACACGATTCAGAAGGAGCTTTGCTGGAGTATTGGCGGGAGAAAGCAAGTAGATGCCGAGGAAGGTATTGTATTATCCAAGACCAGATAGGTGCCTCGCCCATTTAAAGAGATCGTTGGAACGCTTGATCGAAGACGGGCTGTTGCGCCACCTGAGGCCTCCCCAGCCTCCTGCCGACGCACAGTGCATACAACCAAATGTTGTTGGAATACGAGGTCATATGGGGGCATATTGATATATTGGTTGTTGTTGTTAGGAGGCTATCTAGGAGGTGGAAGGTGAAAACTCTACTAGCGGGCCCCAGCCCTACCAGCCCTATGAGGCGGAGGTTACCAACTCCCCTATTTCCAACAAATGTAGCTCAGATGCGAGATACGGCCGATACTCTAAGCTAAGTAGTTCGGGGGTACCGTTGAATGCCAATTCCGTGCATCAATGCCCAAATGCTGGGAGTTATGCTCGAACCTATCAAGGTCACATGACGCACTGTAGTTAACCGAAGCTTCGAACCTTCATAGAACCACAACCACACACTTACAACTATCGCTGCTTCAACAACTTCAACGCAGGGTGAATGAAGTTGTCTAGTAGTAGTGTATGAGTACGAAATACCTGGTCGACGGTTTTGGTGAGAGAGGGCTCGGGGACGGGATGTACCGGCTATCTTAGATATAAGCCTGCAGTCCTTTTCATTAGGTTGTTTTCATCACCCGTATCCTTCGCTCACCACGCATTCAGCAATGATGATTAGAAGACAATCCCACAGAGAGATCTAGGTAGCCTGGAAGAGGACGATTTGAGAAGATACTTCCACCAATCCCACGTTTATTCCCCGGCCGCTCTCTGTCACGATGTCGCCATGTGGAAACGGCACGGGTTAGGAATCGAACGCCACATGACCTAGAACTGTCGAACATGCATGTACCACTACTCCAAATAGTAGTCGGGCAACCTATGATAGGTATCTTTGCAGTTTGCACATCTATTCGATATAGGTTTTCGATGTACAGGTACTTGAGCTTATTGAGCACCTCCAGGCGGCATCCCAGGCAAGCAAGCAGAAGGTTCAGAGATTGCCCAAGAACGTCAAGAACTACCTCGACCGTAGCTAAGCGACCAAGAATATGAAGGGGTGGGTGGTGAGTAAGACAAAAGCGTTTTCTGGCGGAATCCAAAGGCATGATGGTCGAAACAGGTGGGTGCCGTACAGTTTACACAGTACGTGGCTGCGCCCCCTAATGTGCCATTGCGGTGCGGAATAGGTGGCTACACTTCCTATTCGTGCCCTTGCTGTCGACAGCCCTCAGTCAAGCTGGCTCGGTACTACGATACTCGTATGGACCGGTTACCCATCGTGTTTTGCGCTGAAACAAAAATCTCATCTTGGGAGCAGTCAGACGAGATACCGTTATGCAATCTCTCTTCGTGTATAACAAAGTTGAACCACTTTTATAGTACCAATATCGAGTAGCTGTACTTTCCTGTCGTTCTAGAACCGGAAACGCCAAGAACCAACTGATATTCCCGCCCCATTGCTCCTGCAAGCCTAACTTCTGTAATCACCCACACTTTTTGGAACCCCTCTGCTCCTGCTTTGATACACCTAACATGGACTGGAACTTCCCGCTCAGAAGATCTGTCGACGATTCACAAGCTACGAGGTACGCTTGGGAGTCCATTCTCTCGAGACCTATCGTTGTCGGCATATACCACTGGGTGTAAGTACCAAAATCATTTCGCAAGCATGCTTTGGCAATTACGGGCCCTTCCAGCGCAAATCCTCGTTCTCAGGCCTTGTTGACATTATTGATTCCATTATTCCGCTCAATGATTGCCATCGGCCATCATGATCCGGGATGCTATTGATAATGGAGCACCCAATCCCCGAGGCCACCTTCTAGCGACGATCAGTATCGTCTTCGGTGTGGTCTCAGCTGTCTTGATTATCGCACGATGAATCACAAGGATCACTGTGAATAGATCAATAGGTTCTGACGATTATGTCATTACCCTAGCTGGTGTTAGTGTCTTGGAGAGAAGACGAGAGAAACCCTCTTCAACAGAGCTGATGATGCTTTCCAGCTCATGGCAATTACTCTGACCATTTTGTACTGCCAAGGTAGCATCATCTCAGCCAGTCAAGCCTAGAAGAACCCAATAGCTAAGATCTCTACAGAGGCCAAGTATGGTTTTGGGATACACGGGTCCGACCTGACCGCAGCTCACAAGATACAGGCCATGAAGATATGAAATCTACATCGATCAAGGTGTCTCACTTGCCCAGACCATATCCTTGCTAATGAATACCATTGGTTGCTCTAAGTATTTCTTTGGGGCTCAGATACTTTACAAATCATCGACCTGCGCGACTAAAGTCTCACTCTTGTTGCTGTATCTTCGAATCTTTACCGACCGTGTGTTTCGTACAACGGCTTGGGGTATCATCGCGATTGTGATAGGATATGATACCGCGACAGTGATTGTCACTGTATTTCGATGTCATTCGATAGCGAAAGCATGGAATTCTCGGATTCACGGACACTGTATTAATGTGGGTGCAAGTTGGTACGCGACCGCGGCTTTCGCAATCACTACGGACATCGCCATTATTGTGCTACCTATCAAGCAGATATCAACCTTGAGACTACCAAGAGCTCAGAAGCTTGGTTTGATGTTCCTCTTCAGCCTTGAGACTTTTGTCATTGCGACCACTGCGATTCGAATTGTGTCACTTGGCCCATCGACAACTTCTTCTGATAGCACCTGTAAGAAGAAAGCCTCATATCATGCGCTCCCTGATCTGCTATTTATGAGCTAATTTGATACTCTTCTAGACTATCAAGCCATCTTCAACACTTGGACAGATTTGGAAGTCAACAACGGAATAATTTGCGCTTGCCTTTCAACTCTCAAAGCCCCTCTTGTCAAATTCTTCCCTCGGCTCTTCTCCAACGCCATCTTCTCCAGCCGAAGCCGCAAGAGAAGCCGTACAGCAACGGCTGAGTACAATGTGAAGATTTCTTCTGAGCGAGTTCGCTCCCAGATCAACCCGATGAATATGGCTCGGACAAAGCAGAATAGTGCTAGTGATGAGGAGATCATGTTGGAAAGCATGAAGATAACCAAACAAACAGATATTGAAGTCAGAACAGATGCAGAGACATCCGATGAACGAAACTCATATATCGTGAAAGCCAGAAGTGGCCCTCGCTCCTCATGAGGAGTGATTAAACCATTCTTGATCAGACCTTGAATATCATTGCACACTTGTGTAGCAGTGTCGGCTAAAACCACAGTCTTGTCTCATGTGATGTGTTTCAATAAATTGTATGCTAATTTGGTTTTGATGAACATTGTAGAACGACCCTGAACTATGGAACCTCCCGGACTGTGTTTCAACAAGGACTTCTGAACCTCGCAAAGATACCATGAACCTCGATCATCATTGCCACCGTGAACGATTGCACCTTCTCTAAAATACTCAATGTCATCGTTCTTTAATAAAATTGGCTTCCGTTTGCTATAAAGAAGCATTTATCGAAGATATGTCAGAGCTGACTGCATCAATTAATAATATGGTTGTGATCTTGATGATTTGTAGAGTCAAAAATCTACTGAGATAATTCTGCTGAACTTATTGCTGCAAGCAAGATGATTAATTCTAAAGAAATTATATTTGACATTCAACTATCAAGTAAACATTTTAATGCTACTCTGCTTTAAGTATGACAATTGACATTCTATAAAAATGCTACTTTGAGATTCATGTCCGATTTGAAATTTGCTCAATCTGAGAGACTTGTTCAATGCTGATCTCTACCATCACCGCCTTGCTCTAGATTGAATATGTCAGCAGAATATAAATCTCTTTGACGAAAGATCAAGATCAAGTCGAAGCTTCAACTACTAGTTGAGACCTACCACCCCTCTACATTGAAGTCGACAGCGAGACTCTTTGAGTCACTAGTAACAAAGCTCATCTCAGAAGCTAGTAGTCAGTATCGTATCTCTATCTACCTACGTAGTTATTTCGATCATCTATTCAGTTAGCTGTTGATTCAAAGTCTCTGCTTCGAAGCCTACCTTCTACGAAGCCACCTCATCTACGATTCGCCTTCGCCTTCGGTCGTATAACAAGGGTCACTAAGATCACACGGTTGATGCCCTGCCCTTGTTCTACATAAGCCCGAATCGTCTCTGATTCGAAGTCTACCTTCTACGAAGCCTTCTCATATATCTCGCTCTCATATACCTCGTCATTTAGCTATCGACCTACCGGCCAGTCATTACCTCAAACACGCCTTCTTTACCTCGTCATTTAGCTATCAACCTACTAGCTATATCTTCGCTTCTTGTCACTTTGCTCGGGTCGCATCTATAACTGCTACCTTCGCCTTCGCCTTCGCCTTCGTCTTCACCTCGCTGTTACCATCGAAAGATCAGGTTGATGCTCAAGGGACGAGCATCAGATGGGTGGGGGATGTATGTCGTGGGGTGGAGTTGCGCACCTCTAGGGTTCACGGAACCTTATTGGTCCGGGGATTCAGGCTACTACTATTCAAGTTCCATGGCTGTAGACCGCTGGGCTAGTATGACAGCACAGCCTCGCCTAGCCATTATAAGCACTAGAGTCAGTAGACGTCACTTCCAACTCCCAAGGTACGCCTTCTCCATCACTTTCCAGATCTCGTCCCTGATACCAAAAGAGCCGCCTGATCCTCTTAGGCGAGAGACCCTCGCGGTTGTTGTGAGCCCATTCTCTTTGTAGATTCCACCAGGTTTCGACACCAGATCTTTTTCGCTCAAGATGGAGCGCTTGCGTCCGCAGTGAGGCGAGCCGGTAGATCTCGGCGGGCATTGCGGGGTTCTTGGGAACTGGCCTGGTGGATTCTGTAGGTTTTACTGCTGGACGGGGAGATGGCGCGTCGGTCCGCGATGGAGGGTCTGGCTTCTGGTCTTTGTTGGTGTCGCCCTCGAAGGCAGCCGATGAGCATCTGACGCGTTTGGTTGATAGAGATGGATTTGCAGTGCGTGCGTTGTACCCTTGAAAGCCGTCCATTTGATGTATGTCCTCGGTACCTTGGACTTTCGTGCCCTTGATCCCTCGTACTTCCTCCGCGCTCTGATCCGATACTTGAAGAGCCAAAGCGTTATCCTGAGTAGCGCTGGATCCGCCAGGTGCTGCACGCTTTCTAGGGCTGACGCTTCGTGAGCGGGATCCAGTGGCAAGAGCCATCATTGCGCATTTGTCTCCAGGAACCTCTTCAATCGTGATGCTGTCCCCGATGACGATTATCAATCGACGGGGCCGCTGGCATCGAAGGAATGGTCCAAGTAGGGGGAATATTACCCGAGCGAATGCTGCTAACAGGTATTCCGTGCTGAGCCCAGGTGTGGGCCGTAATGGGACGTTGTGGTAATATTCAGTCAGCTCTAGTGAAGAGCCAATTAGATGACAGACCAGGTGGAGCGACGGCTTCTCTTCGACTTCAAAGGAAGCATGTTTGGGTATGAAGACGAATTTGTGTTGGTCGAAGAGTCGGTGAACGTCTGCTCGAAGGAGCAGACAGTTCGCGACGTCGTTGACAGAGGAATTCGACGTCACATCGCAACTGTATTGGCTCATGGCATTTCTATCAAACCAACCCTCCTCTTTCGCCGGGATCAAGTGTGCCACATCCGCTTCCTCTTGGAACCCCGTAAGCCGGCACACCTTGTCCCGACAATTGACAGCCGTACTGAGATCGGAGGCAGCATATGTTTTCGCAGGTGGCGCAGCTGCCGTCTCGACAAGGCCAGAATAAAGTGGAGGGAGATTGTCGTGAGGGAAAGGCCATGCGTTAAATGAGGGAATTAGTGGGTAGGGTTCGCCGTCTGATGAAGAATCCGAGCCTGGACAGCTTGTCAGTATCGCTGCTCGTACTAGACCGTTCAAAGGGGAGAGAGCATACCATTCTCCAGAGGGAAGTGGAGATAGTAGTCACCGGGCGCAATAATCTGCATAGGAGCTTGGATGAGTGGTTGCCCAGTGCGGTCTTTCGTGAGATGGCCATCCCATCGATTACCGCAGAGAATGCCGCATGCGGTCAGGATAGTTGCGTAGTGCAGCCCGCCTAATGCAGAGTCCTGAGCTGGAAGTGACAAGATGACATTGGTAGGATCAGGATACCCCGGATGGAGCACTGATACGTGCGGCGTGCGCTGGTCGAGGCAGACAATTTGTCCGTCCGTCGGCGCCGCATGCGCGTAGGGAGCTCTGATAGGCATTGAAAATCACTGTTCATATGGGTGAGGCAGCTTCATTACGATGTATCTCGAGAGTCAGCTTGATCGGGAAAGCGACGCAAAGTAACCATAGGTTTGTACAGAGTATATTGCGCGCGGGGTTGAGCATTACAGTGTTGTCATAGGCAACGGACTGGGTCGCCCAAATTAAATATATTCTAGGGAAATAAACATCGAACCCACGACTCAAGTCTGGGTATCCGTACAGAGGCATTGTCAAGCTTTCCAATCCACTTCAGGTTGAAGTTGCCGTCACTGGGTTGTATGAACGACGGCCATCGTACCATCACAATATTCTAACAAGAACACATGAATCATAAATTCTTTGAAGCGAAGGGATGGCTGACTAAGACTGGGTCTCAACCGTGCCCCCCTGAACAAGATGGGGGTGCAGCTCGCCGGGGGGTTGGAAAAGTTGAGCCGGGGTTGGAAAAAATTCTTGGCGTCGGGTTGAACTTCAAAAGTTGCGCACATTCGAGACTTGACGTCGGGTTGGAAAAGCTTCGAAGCCTATGCGAAGCATATGTTAAGAGCATTAAGCGAGATCACAGAAAAATTGACATGATCAAAAAGGCCTCGACTGTGCATATGCGCAGCATCAACTGAGCATAAAGAAACATCGATGAATGATGAAAGCATTGACGCTGAAAATCAAGCGAATGAGATAACAGATTGACTAAATGATTTGAAGATAAGAGTTGCAGTTTGCATATGTCACACATATACTAAAAAGAAACTCAGCTCGTTCAATGTTGAAGACGATGAGAAAAGTGATGATGCAAATCACGAGCTGAACAATGAGAATGAAGAAGAAAAGACATAAGAAAGATCTGACAAGAAAAATGTAAGCGATAGCTTGTTAATGAGCATGTCACAAGTTGAGTTCATCATGATTTCGCATGTATTGTGCATATGCTAAGCATATGTAGAAGAATCTTCGCTCGTCTTACTATTCATGATATGCATGATCTGTGATTGTGCTGTTTTCTCGATGTTTCGCTCAAGCTGTGCATATGCACAGCTTCAATACTTCGCTTTTGCTGTTTGTCTAATTGTCTTCTAGCTATTTTAACTAAATAATATCAATTCTTGAACTCATGGTTAGCATATGCAGAAAGTTGAGCCGTCCAAAAAAAAAAATTTCCGGCCCTGGCTCAACTTTTCCAACCCCCCACCAACTGTAAGCCCACCTTGCTCTTTAGCTTTGAATTCCTTCGTTTACTCGTACCTCTATGACTTGCTCTAGGCATGATCCTAACAATATGATAGTTATTTTCAACGAGAATCATGATTTTACTACAGAAGACTATCGAGTGTAGAACGTCTTCATCATTCAATTGTATAGAGATAGAATATCATCTTTGACGTAAGGCTAGAATAGAAGATCAAGTCGGGGTGGGACAGCGGTTTAAACTCGACAGACTTCAACGACAGGATTCCTTGCCCTGCGGACAATTGCAATGAATCATATCCGCATATAGATCATCTCCACGATCACATCAGAGACTCCCGGGTAGTGGACACGAGGCTTTTCGGCAAGCCAGTTGTCAAGCAGACGGTTTGTGTTCAATGCAATATTTATATATTTTGAAACGAGAGACAATTGATGCACGCTACAACGCTACGCACCAAGGCACTCGAGGTCATTGAACACTGAACAGGCGTTACATCGAGGCTGTAGTTACGTCCCGTTGCATCTTCTATTAACCAGCTTGGCACAAACAAGTTCCTCACCTGAGAACCCTTTTTGAAACTCACTTGCAAAAGAGATCGTAACGGAAAGCGGCTGACGAGAATATTCCTTATAAAAAATTCAGAGCCTCCGATGTTCAGAAAAAATTTCAACAAAAGAAATGAAACTTCTTAGGGAAGACGCTTTCCAGTGGTTCAAACCCATCATGAAAGACTTCCTCGAGGACAATATTACCGAGGACCGAAAAACCGAAATTCATAGGTTATTCGAAGACTTATTAAACTTCGAGCAGCCAATTCGAAGGATGGAGGGCGACATAGATACAAAACGCACTGCAGAACGACGGCTGTTTTAGATTGGGCAGAAGGGATCAGCCTCGAAGTATGCTGCAACCTTTCAGTAATTCGCCGCAGCGGCAGGTAGGGACGTTGATGCTCTCACAGCGCATTTCTATTGAGGACTGAAGGATACGGCAAAGGATGAGATAGCTCATGCGGATCGCCCTTCAACTCTGTTTATACTTCGTTTTGTTATAGCCATTACCGTTACAAGCAGGTGCAGTACTTGAATTGCTTTTCAAAAAGACTCAATGTCTTTACTTCTGTTTGACTCTCTACGCCATCGTTTTCAACTATGAGTTGCCGCTGGTCTTCTTGAATGGCTCTGTGGACTGCGCAATGGACGCTTCACCTTGCACGCCTCGTCTCCATTTGATCTGTGTGACACCGTCAAAGAGTGGTAGGATAATGACATCGATCCTTGGGTCTTCCATGAGGCCTTTATTGAAAACCCTCAGTGCCTCCCCATTGGTCTCCCAGAACGGTCTCATCACACGATCGAGGTAAGGGTTGAAGTTTTTACCCATCGTCAGGCCGCGGGCGAAGACTGTTCGAGTCTTCTTAATCACTGAACTTTGAAGAGTGGAGGAATATAGGAGATTCTTGGGCTTCGCACGCACCGTTGTCGCAGAATATTATACCCCGAGCGGAAAGAAGTTTCTTGTCAAGAATGATACTAATGTAGGTCGTATAGTTGACTTTGTCTGCGTCGAGGAAGATTATGTCAAATTGACCATCCAACGACGCAAGTCTTTTACCCCAGATCAGTAAGGACAAGGAGACATCAGAGTCAAAGTGAATGTCAAGGCTCACGTTTCGGCCGCCGGCCCCTTGACCAGCTTGACTCGATCTTCTACTCCAGTCTTCTTGAAGATCTCGTTTGCAACCTTGATCATTTCATCGCTCAATTCCAGCGTCACAATCTCCGCCTGTGTCTCCTTGGTGCCTTCGTACCATGCAAGCGCAGAGAATCCGCTGTACGTGCCGACTTCCAGAACTACAGGAAAGAGGGAATGTCAGGTTTCTGTCTTGGGCAAGCAACGATGGGCCCGGAGTTGGCGCCATGTGGACGACGAACCTCTTTTTGGAGCGATCCATTGGGCCATCCAGATCATCCATTGGCCCTGCAAAGCTGATGACATCTTGTCCGCATCGACAAAGTTCTTCAACGTGTAGTCCCAGTGTTTTTTGATATGCTGGGGAAGCACTATTCAATGCACAAATGAGCACAACACGGCTTGAAGACTCGAAGAGACAAGAACGACGAGCAGGTAGGTACCGTCTGAGTGCTCCTCGCAGTACTCCGACACTTGATCCGCAAGTTCGGGGGAAAAGGACAAGACACTGGCAAGCATGTTGATGGAATTTACCACAGAAAGTGTATTTGCGACGATGGAGATGTGTAGCTACAGACACCCCCACCACACGATATAGGGGGGTCGATGCCTACATATGTGAACTGCAGCCTCGATCTACAGATAAGACTGATTATTGAAGGATTTTGAGTTCTGCTCTGCCATCTGCCTGTCCATTGGGACTTTCGGAGCCGACTCGAGGTACATGCATTGCAAGGCTGCATGTAGGCATTCTAGTTTGTCACTAACCAAGCATTGTCAGCATCGGAGGACGCTGCTCGACGCAGATTCAACCATCCTAGGCACTACTACTCAATCTGGCAGGTAGACCACTACCCAGGAAGATCAACCCTGCTTTCATGCACCCGTAGTTCCAGCGCGCTCCGCTCTGCAAAGCCGCAAAAGTCGTACAGTATTGGGATATCGACGGGCTAGAGCAGTTTGGGGCCCCCACGTCTAGCACATATCGTGCAGCCTAACTAACAGCAACGCTGCCCGCGTGGGTTACCAGAAACGTCATGCCCATGGCGCTCAACAAGGAAGCGTATACATGTGTGGTTGTGGCCTAGTCTTTCTTGCGCCATTCAAAAAGCCCACCATTACTCCGTAGTATTTAATCACATCTTGCCCTCCACAGTAATGGCCATTCCACTGGCACAACCCCGCTTCGACCCGCGCTACGTCCGGCCTTTCTTGCTGAGCGAACCTGAGGTTGATGCCCGCATCTCTGCCCCTGGCCGCACCCTGCTCCGCGAATATGCCAAGATCCCCGACAAAGAGATCGCCGCCCATGTCGCTAACATTGTAGGAACACACCCCAACCAACTGCCCTTCGAGGACATCACCACCAGCTGACATACCATCAGCAAAGACGCGCATACGCTTTGTGTCCGTACCCATGCGTCGGACAACTGCGTTTCCTGATCCTAACCCTGTCCCAACATCACCTTTACCCAGAAATTGTCTCTCGCATACAGCAGGGACAAAGTTATGTCGACATCGGATGTTGCTTTGCGCAGGACATTCGGCAGCTCGCTCATGACGGGGCTCCCACGCAAAATTGCATAGGTATAGACATAGAGCAAGGGTTCTTTGCACTAAGCGAAGAACTCTTCCGCGACAAGGAACAGCTCGCGGCGCGCTTTCGCTCGGCAGACATCTTCCGTGAGGACGACGAGGTGTGGACAGCTCTTTACGATACAGCAGACATCGTACACGCATCGAGCTTCTTTCATTTGTTCGGGCTCGCGAAACAACGTGTCATCGCGCGTACGATTGCAAAGATTCTGAAGCTCAAGGCGGGTAGTATTGTGCTGGGACTTCAGCTTGCGGCAGTGGGCGAGGCTGAGGAGATCCCAGTCGTGAGTGAGGAGGAGCCAACGTTTTGCCATACTCAAGAGACAATGCAGGCGCTTTGGACTGGGGCTGGGGAGGAAGTGGGATTCAGGGGTAAGTTTGCTGTTGAGACGACGCCGAGACCGGTACCGGCAGGGATGAAGATTGGATTATTGGCCAACCCGAAGTTGCAGGAGGTTTTGTGGGCTGTCAAGGTTGTTCAATGAATTGGTGACCGTCTGCTAGTGTCGCATATTTGCCAGTAGGAATTTCTCACTTCTGTGAGTGATTCAATGGATGCTGAATTTTTCGAAACCGACGGAAGGGGCTTTGGCTGGTAGATCAGCAGGAAACGTCATATTGTATGACGATCTGTTTTTACTTCTCTCAATAACGCGTACCTGAAGTCCGGAAACACAAGAATATCATACGTCCCTTTCGGACTGTATCCTAAACTCCTTCTTCACCCTGATTCCACCTCCTTTCCCACTCCCGGCCCCTCCCAAACCCATGGCTTGCTCAATATCCTCATCATCACTAATATTCCCATCTCTGTCCACCCCACTAACAGGCTTCAGCACCGCTGTACTCGCGCTTGTCTCCCAGGAATGATTTATTGGCTGCAGTGGAACAGCATGATTTCCTTGATCGAATCTATGAAAGCTTCTTTTGGCGCCTGACGAAACGGTGCCGGGTGCGCTACCAAACCATTTTTGCCAAACGGGTTTGAGGATCAGGGAGGAGGCGACGATAATGGAGGTTGCGGGTTCAATGGAGGAGAAGATGTGCAGGAGGGTGATGCTGTCGGTGAAGTCTTCGAAGTTGATGAGGGTGGTGTACTTGGCTCGGAGGCCTGAGACGATGATTGAGCTTTGGTGAACTTGGTTAGCAATTTCGTTCCTGTCAGTCGACGACAAGAGTGCCGGGGATGAATTAACTCTGGGTTCTCTCCAGAGAGATAATGTAAAAATCAGAAGCGGCTTACATGATCCCGATGCTGAAAATCAAACCAAGGCCGATTCTGTTCGCCAATGGAATTTGCAGTTTCCAGATAACCGGTAACGGCAGAATCAGGATAAGACCGTCAGTGATGGCGTCAACGATGCCAACCACCAGATATCCCAGGTCACGGTTTGCGCAGTGTCCGCCAGGAATGGTAAGATCCCAGTTGTACGCGATTGGGACGCAGAAGGCCCAGGTCACGGTACCGGCAAGAATCCCCCAGCCTAAGACAAGTATCATCACGCATGTTGCCGCAATCCTTCCACTTTGGTAAGCTGGGGTTTGGGAGCGACATGCAATCCGTCTGCTTGACTAAAACCTACCGAAGGCTTCGGAGGACGAAGATCCGCTGATAGAGGAGGCAGATGCTGCATTTACTGCAGACTAGAACAGTGCCATAGCACACACCTTGACCGGCGAGTATCTTCATATGATATATCAGTGAAGGAAGCTGAGGAGTAGTGGCGTTGGTTATACTCGAAAATTTGTTTCCAGGTTTTCGGGAGATATCCTGCTTTGCGGGTGGCCGGCGCCGCCGAGGATCACGGCTGAGTGCTGGGTTTTAGCTATCACTCTACCGTGGCTTTCTGGTTGGTAAACTGACCAGTACACGTCAAGGACGCTTGAACACAGAAGGCCAACTATATAACGGCACGTCAGCCGATAACCTTTGCTCAAGAGTACATTCCTCGGGTGCACAATACCAGAGCAGCAAAGACCAGATAATCTTCCAAAAGAAAGGCCTTGCGCTTGAGATGACGGGCGTAGATGCGCAATAAGACTGCAATCGTAGAAACAATCACACACACAATCGTAACACCAAAGATCGATCTTGATCTTCCTGTGGAGAGAGCTATCGCTGGTGGATAGCGCTCGAAAATCGCCATGGCTGGGAAGTAGACGTGGAGGAGAGAGGGCTACATCGATAGATTGAATGTATCTTCAAAATCTGCAAGATATCGGCTGCTAGGACCCCGGAGACTCGGGAGGGAGGCACGGAGGGAGGGATCGATTGTTGGCAAAGCTCTGAGTAATGTGGATCGCCTTGAATCTACGGAAGTAAAGACACTTGAATGGTCCAACCACAAAGGGATCATCGTGTCAGCCTGTAGGGTGCTTACCGTCCAGGATTGCGAGGGCCGGAGCGTGGGACTGGGGGGTGTAAAGCAGAAGATGATAAGCCCAAATAACCTTGTGTGTGGGTGATAGGATCCCTCGAATTCTATCCCATGCATGAGCTGAAGCAGGGACGCTGACAGTGCATAAACTAGGCGTAAAAAGCGCAGCTTGCCTTCGTCCTGCACTTTACGAGTAGACTGATGCAACACATCCTAGTTGTGGCGTGGGAGCTGCATCTGGGGGAAAAGCTGGTGTTTGCGACCAACGGCTCACACTGTGACATGTTGATAAGACTGTCAATGCCAAGGCAAACACCGTGGACTGTTCTGATGCAATGACCCAATTCTGTATTGATTGTCTGCCTACGATTTGTGAATGAAACTAGAATATGCTGCAGAACGATCGCAATTACATCCACGAGGCTGGTCATGAAGCAATTACCCTGGTCCCGTAGGTCATACACCGTCGAACGTCCATATCTACAGGTAGGTATGTATGTTATTTGACTAATCCAAAGGCATGTAGGCGGCCAAGTAATGATCCAGAGGACCCGCTGGTCAGTGCTGAACCTACTTCATGACACATTGTGCTTGTCGAGACGAAACATGTGGTATTCATATACTGACCGTTGTATCATCCAATTAAGAACTGGCGAGCACGGAAGAAGCATCTTATCTTCTTCACCCTCTGTGTAGGCGGTTTCTCTGGCGTTGCCTCCGTCAGTGTTCACCAGCTCGCGTATGTCTTCTGGTTGTATCTCTCTCATCTTTCTGGATCCCAGGCTGACCCATCGTCCTATGTAGATATATCAGACAGGCAAGCTATTATCATCGTGACCCTGTTGAGCTTTCGTACTCCATTTCGGCCGGCATCGCTGGTGTTGTTGCAGGCCCCCTTCTCTTCGTGCCCCTTACCTCCGTCTTCGGTCGATGTTCGCTGGTCTTCTGGTCGTTGGTGTGCACGCTGGCCTGCAACATCTGGGGCCCTCTAATGACCGGCCCGAACGACTACATCCCGTTCGTCATCTCACGACTCATGGCCGGCTTGTTCGGCTCCATACCCATTGTCCTTGCCTCGGGATATGTTATTGATATGTACTTCCTGCATCAGCGTGGAAAGGCGTTCACAGTGTTGGAGGTCTCGCTACTATCGGGATTCCTTGTGACGCCGGCATTAGGAGGATTCATCGCAGATTCAAGACCATGGCCGTACGTGTTTTGGTGGCTCGCGGCCGTGAATGGCTTTGCTGCATTGCTAGGTGGGTTGAAAGCGGACTCTGGAAAAACTGTATTGACAGTTTATGTAGCTTTTGCGGTTCTCGAAGAAACAAGCTTTGAGCGTGGGGAGACTCTAGAGCTACGGCCACAGCTAAACGGGTCATATCTCGCTCGCCGAGTCGCTTTGTTTCTTCCCGGCACTGCTGTCGTTCCTCGTACTACCGTGGGTCATATGGTGAGTTGGAGATTCATGCTTCGCTTTAATGAGTACTGATCACTATACCAAGATTCGGCGATACTTAAACCCCCTGTTAATTGGTCTTTCACCGGTAACAGTATTGGCCGGTACATTCGTAGTACCTATCCTCGGCTTTCTCATAGGGCTTGGAATTATGAGCTCCGTATTCCTCCAGACGCCCGTGAGAAAGGGTGGTTATGGCTTTACACCTCTTCAGAACGCGGCTTGTAAGCAACCGCTGCTATCCACTCACTGTCAACTCCCCAACTCATGTCGCTAACCTGCACTTAGTCAACACTTCCTGGTGGGTCGGCATAATAGCCTGCCAACTCTGCGGCTACTTTCTCAACGACCGCGTCCCGCTACGTATTGCACGTCGCACAGGCGTTTGGCACCCCGAGTACCGCCTTTACAACATTTTCCTTGTCGTCGCGGCCGCGCCAATCGGCCTGGGTATCTTCGGCGCGGGGTTACAGTACCATCTTCACTACATGGTGCTTGCTCTCGGTGCTTTTCTCATCATGTTTGCCGGCACCTACAGCACGCCCATCACGGTCAATTATGTGACTGAATGCTTCCCAGAGCTATCTCTTGAAGTGTCTGTCATCATGAGTGTATATAGACAGGTTCTCGGACTGAGCTTGCCGTTTTTTGTGATACCTTGGAGGGCGAGGGTTGGATCTGGCTGGTGAGTTTGTATCGACTCCTTTTGCTCAGCTCTCACAAATTCTCAAAGTTTGAATCCTCTTTCACGATAAGACTTGACAATTGGAACAGGCTCTTTGGCACCATGGCCTTCATCTGTGTCTTCGTGTCGCTCCTTATGGGCCTTCTTATAATGAAAGGTCGAACTCTGCGGAAATATAACCTGATCGATGGTAAGACGGAAGATGGAGTCCAGATGTTCGTTCCAAAAAGAGGCTCAGAGGCTTACGATGTGCACAAGATGTCATCTAAAGTGGCTCTATAATTTGGCTCTTCATGATATCGCTTGTATATGTAAAGTTGCCGAGACACACATACTTCTACACAAAGAAGTACAAACAAACCACTCTGCGCAGCTGGTTATTGTATAGCTATACCTAATAAGTCATCTCAGTGTATTGATTATATTGTTGAAGGACCAACCAAAGCCGCACGCCTGCTACTCGCAGCGATACGTCTCTACTGTAGCATCGATGTTCCCTAATTGTCTGACGAGCAGGCAAGCAGTCCCTCGGAGTTTTGAGCCTTCCTAGAGCTCCTACGGCCAGCTCAACCAGCTGGGCCAAATCACTTTTCTCGAGCCGGTTCCCTAGTTGCAGATGCGAAGTCGACAACAAAATATTTAAAACTCACATGAAGGTCGAGTGTCTTTCTAAATTACGATAAGATACGTTAATCCAGAATGAGTTATTAAATGAGAACTCTGCGGTAAAATCCCAAACGGTCGGCTGTTCTAAGAAGTTGGAGCTAAGATTTATCAGTACCTTGCCTTGAGCTCCCTCGCACTTTCTCCTGCCGCCAACTCAGGATGAAGGACTTCCAATTCACTTGCCGCGAGTTCACCACGCTTGTGCCCTGCAGCTAGTTCTTTAGGACCAGGAAGCTCCTGTCGCATCTCTTTGCATCGCCCGACCTAGACGCTCTTCGCACTAACATGTAACCGTTGTTTCTCGAGCGCAGCCACCATACTAGAAACCCTAGAGCCGCGAGTAGAGAAAGCCCAACTGCAACGGCTATAGCGGCAATGGCCCCAGTAGACAAGCCGCTATGCGATGCGGTTGGTGGCGAGGCTCTCGAAGACGTAGAGGCTGTTGAAGACGCAGCCCCGAAAGTGACTGTGCTTGGGGGAATAGTAGAGGACGATAATGTCGGTATTGATGCGGCGGCACCTTTGAAATCTCCTTCCTTCCATCTGACCTGCAAAGGGTCGGCAATGAGATAAAGTTTTTGGTTGTAACGCTCAAGATGTTTTGGTTGGAGAGATTCTCAACAACGAAAGCGGTGGTGATGGTGACGCTATTGGTGTCCTGACAGCCCACATTGTATGCCAGGCACGATTCTGTTGGCTTTGAGGTGTCTGTGTAGAAATCCGTGCCAGGGCAATAGCAGTTACTTTTGTCTAACCAGCTGCTGCCACCAATACACTGTGTACATTATATTGTAGTTACCCTGGGCAGCACCAAGCAGTTGTTTCACTGGATGGGGACTTGGTGGATTTGGCAGCAGAGCATGTCTTGTAGTTGTGTGGGCATACAGCGAAGCTGTAGTACATCGAGTACCATGCCCGAGGAGTAGAATACGGCTTCTGGTAGGGACAGCAGATGGATAGTGCATAACCTTGGGTTAAACAGGACCAAGGTAGGCCAATGCCGGCTATATTCGTGGCATAAAGATTGTCGACACATTCTGGTAGAAGGGTAAGAGGGGGTAGTCATAGGCCCCAAGTCGGTTAAGGGCGTGATGGTCGGGTCGACAGACCATGCTGTAGTTGCCATGGACAATCTTCATAGAAATTGCGGATAAGGTTAGCTGATGTCCCAGTTTCAGTTGAGGTGGCTGCGAGCTTTCCGATTAGTTTGTACCGGCAGACTACTTCCCAGGAGATCAGAGGATGAGGAATCTCAATTTGGGTTCGAGATACTGCGCGCAATTCAAGAGAATAGAGTAGGGAGAAGGAAACTGTGGTTTTCTGAAGCCTGTCTCGGAGCGTTGCCATCGCATTGATCCCTCTCTTTTACGGGCTTAGCGATTGTTTCGTGCCGGTACTTTCCAGCTTATAGGCAGCTTCAAACCCGATCACCGGTATCGATATTCCCATGACGACGCTATTCTTGACCCTCTCACTCACTCGAAGCCATAATGGTTAGTTGAACTTGTACACAGTAACACAGTAACAATGCAGGCTGCCCACTGGAGGCACACGGCTCTGAAAGAACTGATGTAGCTCGGCTGACCATGCAAAATGTCCGGAGCTAAAAACCAAGCTAACGCCTGAGCTTAATACATAGATTTCATGATCGAATGAATCTTTACACCTGTAAGTTACAGGTGTAACTACTTCATCATCAATATTAGCGTATGCAGAAAGCTATGGATTCCTTGGCATCGCAATTGTCGCGCCCCCCCCAAATTTACTATTGAATCCAGACATTCTTGACATTCTCAAACCTTCAACGCTTTATTGGAAAATCAATAGAAAAATCAAACCGGTAAATTTGAAGCTGTTCAACCCTTTCACAGTGCTGACATCCTTTTAGCCCCCCCGACCCCCGAAGCCATCATGCCGTCGTCACGCCGAAGTCAGAAACTACCTCTAGAGGATTCACTCATCCCCTCAAGCACCTCATCAACGAAGAAACCTTCTGGCAAAGCCAAAGCAGACGCTGCTCGCAAAGTCAAAGCAGACGTCGCTGCTAGGATCATTGTAGAGGCTGCTGCCAAAGCAAACACTGCAGACGCTGCTGTCAAAGCCAATTGCCCTCGCAATTTCAAGGGACAGATCATTGATAGTTTCAAAGCAGCGAAGAAAGCCTCGTCGTTGAATCAGCCTTCACGAATATCGATACAGATTAGATAGTCATCGATTGTATACATCGAAAGAACGCTTCAGGAATGCTCTCTCTTTCTAGAGGCTTGATAGCGAGCTGGCTCACCAACTGGTGCATAGGCTTGATGACGTCATCTCGTAGTCTCGTTGAACAGAGTCTCATCGACGAAAACAAGCTGTTCAGTCGTCAGCTGCAACAGATCGGCAACTCAGTTTAATCGCAGCTCATCGTTCTGTCTGATGTTCACACGCTGTCTCTTTTTCTTGCTTCAGTGTCTCTTCTTCAGAATTCTCGATATCGTGAACTGATGAACATGTATACTTCACTCTTCTCATAGAAATCACATCATCTCTTTCTGCATGACTCATGACTGTTGCTTCAGATATGTAATTAGAGAGTCTTCAGCTGCTGAAAAGATCTTTCGAAAAACGCTCTTCGAACGAAACTGAGATCTAAAGAAAGAGTCATACATGAAGAGATTCTCTTGCATAGTATAAACGATGTTACGATGATAGTGAATCTCTTCGATGATGATGAAAAAAGATTCAATGTAAAAGCAGAAGATGTAGTATCTTCGAGCGAAGAATCGAAGTCAGTGAATCTGTCATAGCTAAAAGAATGTCAGCTGTGAAAGATTTGAACAGCTTCAAATTTATCAATTTGATTTTTCTATTGATTTTTCAATAGAGCGTTGAAGATTTGAGAATGTCAAGAATGTCTGAATTTAATAGTAAATTTGAGAGAAGGCGCGACAATTGCAATGTCAAGAAATTCATAACTTTCTGCATATGCTAATACATAATCACTTCTTATCATTGATTAATCAATCATCAATCACTAATCAATCACTAATTAATATGTCTTCAATCAAATCAATTAATATCTCATTTATGTGATCAGCAACAAGATTCATCTGTACATGATGTTGACTACAAATCTTTTGATTCTATTCTATGTTTGAATAAAAGTCAGAAGAATCAAGAGATCTCAAACCAACGCAGTTTGAATGATGTTAGAACATTGCGTGATCATGAAAGCTGTCATGCAGAGTTTTCACCTACGTGACAACATTCTTTCTAACAGTCACAACTGATCTACGAAGAAGACTAATGACATGTCGAAGTCAGTAAGAGATGAAAAGATACTACTAGTAGAAAAGTCAATTCAGATGATGAGTTTGAGATTGTGACTACAAGTGATTGAAGAATTGATGACTCGTTGACTGCGTCGATATACTGAAACGTCTTTATCACATCGACAGTGTCGTTGAGTAATTGATGAAAAGATATCAGATAGAATAGTCGATTCAGATGAGAAGTCTTGAGTTCATACTACATGTGATCGAAGAAGTAGTGACTCGTCGATCATGCTGATATACTGAAGAAACTTGAGCTCATCTTCTTTACTTAACGTCAAGTCATGCATCTATCTACGTGAGAAATCGAGAGCACATGAGAACGATCAGAACGCATTCTCTACTATCGATCAGAGCTAAGCATCGAACGATTGCGATCGCACGTCTATATCAACAATTCATTCAACGTCTACGTGACACAAGTCAATTCAAGAGCAGAATAAAGTTACTCAATACAATCGCACTCTATCTTCTCATCGTACACGTCTCTCTTTCATCACATATTTCTTTGCTCAATGATTGTCATTCATTGAGCAAGAGAACACAGTCTCTACGTTACAATCACGAGCATCACGAATGCAAAAAAAACGTCTTTCGTCTTCGAATCGAGAATCGAATCGAAACATTGTTGTATAGAATATCGTCAATGAAGAGCAGAGCAAAGATGATGCATTACAACAAACAACACAGACACTCATTAAGAGTTTACTCGAGCGTCACGCGTTGAATGAAAGCTATAGATTCATTATTTGATACATTGTCTCAAATTCATTGTTTCGACGACGCGAAGTCATCGTGTAGTCGACGAGCGATTTTCTCCCCCAGAGGGTTTTGTCCGTTCGATACACATAGCATAGTTTCCCTCATGAGTCGAACTTAAATCGATGTCACAAAAGTGTATGAATTCAAATCAAATCAAATCAAATCAAATCAAATCTCATTTATGTGAGATTGATCTAGAATTAATCTAGTAGATAAATCTGAATTGTTGTTGTCGCGTCGACATTACAGAAAGGCGGCTCGCAAAAATGATGTTGCTAAAAGAGTTCTCAGCAACTTCGTGGGCTGATAGTCGATTCGAGGCTGGTTTCACAAGGTCAGAAGCCACATTAGCATCTTGAATTGAATCTTGCTTGAAATATTTTGCCTAAGGTAAAATCTTGAAATCGCCCATCTACTCGCTCATCTACTCGCTCACCTACTCGTTCATCTACTCGCCCACCTACTCGCCCACCTACTTGTTCACCTACTCGCTCACCTACTTGCTCAATTATTCGCTTCATGATCTATCTCATGACCTACCTCATGACCTACTTCATGGCCTACTTCATGGTCTATTTCATGGCCTACTTCATGACCTACTTCATGGTCTACTTCATAGTATGCTTCATACATGCTTCATAGCACATGCTAATTAGCTCAATAGAAAGCACCCTTCATGGCTCGATACCAAACTCCCTATCGAGCTCTCTATCGAATACTCTACATCATTGCATTTGCGCATTTTGCATTTGCTCATTGTCATTTCGCATTTCGCATTTTGCATTGTGCATTACCTTTGCGCATTATCTTTGCGCGGAAAACAAGAGAAAATACTGTCTATTTATTCCTATTTAAAATCTTGCCGGGTCGGGTCGGGAATCCGGATCAATACTCGATACCAACATGTGACCCGGCCCGAATACTCGATACCAACATCGTGACCCGGCTCGAATACTTGATACCAAAATTCTGACCCGAATCGGGTCATGGCGGGCCGGGAACCCGGCCCGACGCGGCCAGTCTAGTCATTAGGGTAGATAGGCATGTAGATATATTGGGTGAACTATCTAGTAGGTACCTAGGTAGGAACTGCGGAGGAAGGAAGAAGTGGGAAGAAGGTAAATACCCTGAATCCCCTGGAACCCTAGCGCCGGATGTGGGCGGAGATTACTAACCATAGGGGTAACAGTACGTACGTGGTACGTACTGTTCCCTGTGTCCAACACTGACCGCTAATAGAATCCCCGAGATCTCATAGCTGAAGCCTTGCGTTGGCACTTCGCGCAGCCGAAGAAAGTGGTGAATTATTCGACCTCGAAAACGGCTGTGTATGGGGACTCGTGCATAGGTTCCCTCAGAAGATGAGTTCAGGCGATATGTCTGACGCCGTGGATAATCCCCACTTGTGCTCCAGCCCAAAGTGTTGAAATCCACTTGCTGTTGTGGACCCTTCGCTTCGCCGTGTGATGCTGCGTTTAGCTCCTGATGATAATCTACTGGCGGGCGAAGGATGGGAGAGCGTCTTGCGTCCTGCGTGATGACGACTGAAAACAGTGGAACAAGATAAATGAAGACCGCCTCGAAAGGCTCACTATTTAATAAGCTGTCTTCTCCTACCCACTTTCCAATCTACATTTCAATACGGTGCGTGTCTTGTCAATACCTTCACCATGCCTTCTTTAACATCAATTGCCGAAGACATTCTGGCAAATGCTAAGCGTCTCGATGCTCATCTCTCTTACAAGACTGTGGCACCCACGTCTTTCGACCACGACAGTCTTGTGGATCTACCACATGACATGGAGTCCGTGCGAAACGCTTTGATCGACTCAACACATACTTTGAAGCAGCTGGCCCAAGGTCCTGTAGGGCGTACGGTGGAAACTCTGTTCACTGTAGGCTCTTGCGGCTTCAAGCGAAAATGTAGTCTCTACTAACATGTAAGCAGTGGACTGATGTCCTATGTCTCCGCGCAATCTACACTTTCAAGCTCACTCACGCTGTACCCATCGAAGGGTCGGCCACATACCAAGAGATCGCCCAAGCCAGTGGCATCTCGGAGTCTCTCGTGCGTCGTTTCCTCCGCCATGCAATGGCGAACCGTATTTTCGCAGAGGTCTCTCCTGGCCGTGTACGTCACACGGCGACCTCGAGGATGCTTGTAAAGGATCCGGATTTCTTTGATGCTGTTGGCCTGGAGACTGCAGAGCTTGCCCCGGCAGCCGGCAAATTCATCGAAGCATTGACAAAGTACGGCGATTCTGGCGAGCAGACCGAAACAGCTTTCAGTCTGGAGAACGACACCACATTGTCCATCTTTCAGTACCTAAGTCAGCGCCCTGAGCGAGCACGGCGATTTGGTGCTGGCATGCAGTTTTTCACCAAGAGCGAGGGATGGGATTTGAAACATCTTGCTTCAGGCTTTGATTGGGCTTCCATTGACCGCCCTGGCGCCACAGTGGTGGACATGGGTGGAGGCCACGGCTCAGTATCGCAATTCCTGGCCAAAACTACACGGCACGTGAAATTCATTGTGCAGGATCTCCCGAGTACGGTTGAACAAGCGCGTGTCTCGCTGCCTTCTGAATTTGAAGGACGAGTCGAGTTTATGGGCCATGATTTTTTTAAGGAACAAACACTCCAAGGGCCAGAAGTCTTTCTCTTTCGATGGATCATGCATAATTGGAGCGACCGCTACTGCGTCAAGATCCTACAGAATCTAATTCCGGCAATAAAAGATGGAAGCAGGGTACTTTTCTACGAGTATGTTTTGAAAGATGAGGCGGAAACGAAGATAACTGAAAAGATAGGATTGTAAGTCTTTGATAACGCTGGTTCTGTGGGGTGTTGACCTAGGCTGATTGTGATCCCCCACAGAGACTTGGACATGGTGATGGCAGCTTGCTTCAACAGTGCCGAGCGAACCAAAGATGACTGGCTTAAATTGTTAAGCATGGTCGACGAGAGGCTTGTTTTTCGCAGTATAACCCGGCCCGAGGGTAGTACAATGAGCATCGTCGAGGCTGTGTGGCATTCGTCCTAACAGTAACGATTACCATGTTTCAGGGATGCTGGAGAGCGTCATTTACGTTCATTGTCGCCGGGCTTGAAGCTATCTACAGTACTCAATCACCGTCAATACGACGCTTTATATACCTCTAGACTGCCTGTTCCAGTCGATAGATTTGTATTTCGTCTGTTTTTTCGCTTCTTTTTTGGTGAAAACGCTCAACCTTTCAGACCCATTGTTGAAATGAGATGCTTAGGCCTATTTGGGGACTAGTTTGAGACTAGTAGGATCATGTGATCCCCTTGTATTTAGGCGAATCTTTCGCTCCATAGAACGAACACACTTACACCTATCGCTGCTTCAACACCCATTCCCTGCAAGGACGATGTCTTGGAATTCTCCAAATCCTTTGAGCCCAGACAATATTCTTTCGCAAGTGTTCTAGCGTCTAGCTACCGTCTCCAAAACGTCGAAATGGGTGTCAGAGAGATCTAGCATCACCGAATCTCATTTTCTTTCAATATCTATGTAGTTGATAACCTATATACTATGAAACGAAACGGCTCACTTAATTTCCCGGGGAAATAACACCATAGTGTCTATATACAAGCGAGTTAAGTTTTCTCGTCATGCAAAGGCTTTGATTACCCTTCACTTTCTCAAATGCGTGCTTTGCCAGAGGCGTCTCGTGTCGTTGCAATCTTGTAGCCAAAGAGCCTTTGAATCACTGGGAGTCACGACGGCTGCAGGTGCCGACAACACCGAGGTTGCCCTCTATCGTGGACCAGATCGTGTTGGGTGTGTTCTCAAGTGGTGTCCACACAAAAGTATAGAGGCATTGGTGTGGCCACGCATGATGCTACTCTAATAGCGAAAGGCTTTATTCGGTCGCGGTTTCGCGTGCAAGACAGTTGGCAGAGGACTTACAACGTACCAAGTAAGAACAATGCACTGAGGACGATCTTTCGCCCGGTGGACTGTTTCAAGCGCGTCTTTGGGGTATCGGTAGTACTGGAATGCCCAAGTCGATAATGCTGTTCGACCGCGAGGAACGAGCTTAGTGGGGGCTACGGATAAGTCTCTGTCAGCCGTGCTCGATCATGAAAGCAGATATCGTTCTACTGTAGTATCAAGTACGTACCCCAGCCGGCGTTCTGTGTAGGCTGTGTTGCACCCATCATCACTTTGAAGCATGGTGCCTTTGACTCTTCTATTGTGATCTGGACCATCTCTTCTCTTGAAAACCCGCTCGATTTCCGAGTCTGAATGAGTTGTGCTGGTCTTTCATCATATCCTTGAACATCAACTTTGATCTTGCTTTCGCATCATCGCATGTCCAGTGTGGCTTGGACTCCGAGGCAACCTCACTTATACACTTGGTTGTACTTCCGTACCAATGCCCCGTTCCTGTCTGTCGCGTCTCTTCAAAACAGCCGCAATTTCATTCAATGGTTTCATCAGTCTTACTGGACTCTACCTTTCTTTCACTCTCCTCAAAGATGTAGCGCTCCGGTAGCTTGTGAAGCAATGCTTCTTGCGAGCCTCGAACAAGATGATGTTTGAAACAACTCGCTGACCCGTTCTCAACGCAGCCACACACCAAATCATATATCGAGATGTTGTTCTCCAACATTTATCTAGAGATAAGCATCTCCCACGACAGCTGAGCCCACACTTTCTACCTTTCAATACCCATTTGCCTGCTAATGTTGTAGACGACTGCTTTGCAGATCGGCCATCGCTGGAGAAAGGGTAACATCTTCTTAGTCACCATCTAGTTATCACAGACAGTACAATCTCAACGCCATATTCAGGGCTCAATGAAGCAAGCCGGCATGTCACATATCCTCTCCACGGTCCTACTACTTGCAAGCTGTAGTATAGGAGCCGGCGCATCAGCCCTCATTGACGGCGATGGCGTCTCTATTGTTGGCGGGAGTACCAAGTTGGTCACTCGATCGACAGTGCCAATAATACTCTCGTATGTGCTTCTGACGACCCTGGCTTGATGCTCTGACTAACAATAGCTGTCAAGACCTGGGGACTTCAACATAACCGTTACCGATATATCAGGCCATAGTGACGGGATACAGTCCCGAGAACCGAATCAAGCCCACGGTGCCCCATCAAATCACAAACGCGATGTCAGCCGCGCTATTGACACGTGCCCACCCGGAGTCCCTCACTTCATCCGCTCCACATGCGATCACACCAGTGGAAGCCTGAATTTCAAATCCTACAAATTGACATGCAGCTCCTTCGACCCAGGCGCCATCGTTACCCGCCTTATAGCTTTCCCCGACCCCATTACCCCCGGTTCCTGCGGCCCGAATGAGTTCTGCTTCCAAAACAACCATAACCAAAACGCTCCCGTCGCTTACTGCGTCAGCCAGACAAACATGATCACCCTTGTTGCAGCAGGCGCCTCTCCATCTGGAGCCAGCCAAATGAGCTTGGATATCACAGGCCCGGCACAATCTCCTTGGGAACACGATTGAAGTTGTCATTAGCACCCCGGATGCACGTACAGTCGTCAAGATGGATAGCATATCCGTGACGGCGCTGGCAATGGATAAGATCAATGGACAGGAGAGCTACAGGGCGCAGGTTGGGGGTACAAACTCTTGTCAGGCTTGCTCAAGTATTGAGCTTCTGATGGTGCCGCAGCGGACAGCAAAACTGAGGTGGGATTTCAGTTTTCACGGGGTTGCTGCCGGGGCATCAATGTTTGTCATTTATTGGGCGACGATTTAGATGTGAGGGGTGAGAGCAATGTCGGGCAGATTCCTGGATATGAAAAACGGTGCAGAATTGTGATGCCCTGCTGGTCTCACGGTATCGTTGATTCCGAAACCTGTATCGTTTTTTAGAATTTGCCGAGAGCCCCATCGTATTTAGTGGCGAATCTCCTAAAAGTGCAAAATAAGAACCAGAGTTGTAAAATCAACCCCACTGCCCCCCCAGTGCTTCATATGTAGTATATTCAATGCTCCATATGTGGCCTATCCAGTGCTTCATATGCGGCCTATCCAGTGCCCCTTATGTGACCTACCCAGTGCTCCATATAGAGTATATCCAGTGCCCCATATGTGACCTACCCAGTGCTCCATATGTAGTATATCCGATGCTCCATATGTGACCTACCCAGTGCTTCATATGTGGAGATTCGCCACTAAATTTGATGGGGCTCTCGGCAAATTCTAAAAAACGATACAATCAACGATAGAATACTATCTATAATAGTCAACCACCACAACAACAACATCATCGACCCCGTTATGCACTCACCCACCTGACGATTAACATGCTACTACTCAAGTTTTTACTGACAATTACCTCGTATGTTTATATACCTAGACATGCCAATCTACTTGTAACATACTACATGTACACTCACCCTTCCCCAGTTTGGATGTACATCTCCGCACTAAATAGCGATAGCAAAACTTGCAGGATTTGATACAAAATCTGGGGATGCCCATAAACGCTCTTATATATGGATTTCTCATAGAACACGAGTTAAAGTGGGCACGAAAAAAAGAATAGCGTTTTAGGAGAGTCGACATTGTTCAGGCGCGGAAAAAAATTCCCCGGTTGCATCTCATCGGCAGGATCAGTGGCTGAGCTGAACGTCCCGGGGCGCAGCGGCAGGATGCGAACCGCAGCATAAATCCTTGCAGAAATCCTTCGAGACTCACCATGTCGTGAACTTTGTAGGCTTTCCAACGCCAACTTCCTATTTCCTTCAATTTGTTGTCGATACCCTCTCCTTCTACTTTCCTTTCCTTTCCCCTTTCCGAACCAAAAAAAATGTCTTTCAACTTGGACCGCGCGATCAGATGGAGTTTCCGCATATCTCAATGCACCCTGCTACTAGCCTTGATGCTCGGCACAGCTTCCATCGCAGCAATTCCGGAACTCAGGTGGGAAGGGCCGGTGTTTATGTATGTTACCACCGCATCATCTCTCTATCTAGAGTAGAATATTTGACTGAAACCCTAGTGCGTGGCTCCTGCTCGAGTCTCTAAGCGCCGGGATTCTATTCGCGACCTTCGTTGAGGTTATCTTCGCCGCCCAATATCAGCTTCAGGCGCGGGGATATGCAATTTTCCAGGGCGTAAAGGTTTTGCTTTGGACGGCCATCGTTGCGATATGCGTTGCTGCGGCGAGCGCGGAAACAAGAGGATGGGAAGGGGCGTTGGTGGTGTTGTTGATCGGGGTTTTGGTGCTGTAAGTGCTGTGATGCGTCTAGTGTGGGGAGGGTTATGCTGATGATGCTGATGGGGTACAGAGCGCTTTTTGCTGGGAGTCTGGTGTATGCGTTGGTGGTGCTTCGGGGGGAACGCCCTGTGCCTGAAGAGGACGAGGCTGCACCTTTGCTGGCAGATAGCGAGAGTGATTAAATGATGGAACATCTATGCAGTTCTTACCGGATGGGCTGGAACCTACATTTCTTATACATCGCTTTTCAAATCGTATGAATGTGCGCTGGAAAAGTCTGTGCCTGGAGGGTTGAGCACTTCTCATACTACATATCGAGTCTTGAGCTTTATTCTAGTCTTCTTGCCACCACCTTTAGAGATCGTGCTGCATGGACTTAGTTTCAAAGAGCTGAGACCGATCAGTATAATTTGATGGACGGACTCAAAGGAGCTTCAAGGCGACGCCGAGAGTATACTGAAAGATTCGAAAGACACATTGGATGATGTGGTCGGGGTCCATTGCGTTGCTTAAAGCTAAATGAAAGAAAAGAGGAGAGGAGAGGAGTCGGAATCGATCAAAAGAGGAAGCAAGGGAGTCCTAGACGCTTTTCGCAACTACTTCGTCGTTGGATTTGGAATTGAGTGTGGTAAAAGCAGATCTTGAACACCTCTCCTTGGAGGACTCCGAGGCTTGTCTGTTATACCTGTTTCAACCCCCTCGCCCTATACCGCAGCTCCTAGGTGTTAGCGGCTGGACCATACGCAACATCCAATGAATGAGAAGCTTTATCCAGGTATATTTAAAGTTTGTAAAGCTCTTGACGATTGATGAATTGCTGGCTGGTTTTTTTTGAGATGGAGAATTTAGCTGGACTCGAAAATTCTCCCAGCTCCCCATCGTCACGAGCAGCAATGTTGCCTCTCTCCATCCAGTCTTCAAGATCTATTGCAACCCCGTCGTCCCAAACGCCGCAAACCTCATCCCCCCACCGGGTTCATACCGATTCCTTCCCGCCATAATATACCTCGTCCTCCTCTTGATGCTCTCTGCAATCGCTGCCACAGAATATACCACTTGCTCCAACGCCTCCCTCTTCCCCTGTAGTGATTGAGGTTTGGAGTGTGCCGAATTCTGATTCGTTGGCGGGGTTGGAGGACCGGGGGACGGTCCATGTCTCGGAGGCGATGGCGGGCGCGGGAGTAGTTGTAGCGGGCTAAGATTTCGCCTTTTCGGTTGGAGAGGGACCAGATATCTTTCTGCGGTGAAGGGTCCACACGCACTGAACCTCATCCACCATAGTGATATACCTCTGCGTCTGCGCGCTCTCCAAGCTCAGCCCTTGCTCTTGCTTGATTTGGTATGCGTGATAGTGGTGCTGGAGTTGTAACTTTTGAGGAGGTATGTTGCGATCGTGGTAGGTTTTGCGGTTTGGGAGGAAATGGGGGAGAGGTGGATGAATACGTCTGGTTTGCGGGAGATCAAGCCGCGGGTTCGGTTGGAGATGATGGTGTAGGTTGATAGGTGAACGGTGGGAGATGGGGTGGCGGGGGCAGGCGAGAGAGTTTTGGGTGGTGGAGGTGGTTTGGTGAAGGTAGTAGGTTTGAAGGAAAGGGAGGGGGCGGAGGACTTGGTTCAAGAGGCTGTGTTCGGTGGCTTCTAGGCAAGCAGGAGCAAATTGCGAATTGCTGATGAGATTCGAAGAGCTCTGCGCGGTGTCCTCTAGAGGAGAGGAATCGGTGACATCTATATACTCGGACATTTTTCCGTCCCTAATACCACTCAAAGAGCTCTTTTCAGTAGTCCATAACCAGGCGTACAATGACAGAAGACTTCTCCATTGCGACTGAAATATGTCGCCAATTATAGGGTAATCTTTAAGGAGGTCATCGATAACAACAAGCAGTCGCTTCGGTTCTGGACGGAAAGCCATCGTATACGATATGTACTCGTACTCGGCCAGCTGAAGATGGCCGAAAGGATGTTGTTATTGATCCGGAGTCAATTCGCCACCATCCCATCGCCAACAAGTCGATACGGTATGAGATCGAAATGGAAATGGAAATCAGGAGTATCGGGTAGGTAACGGGAATAAATTTGCTAGATTTGTACGCACTCTGCTATTGTGAAACCCTATGAACCACTTTTTAAAAAAACGTAATCGTCATCCACGTCGTTTACATAGACCCACTCAACCTGATATCCCTCGAACTAGCACCAACCATGACCTTGAACTCTCCCTCAGGAACAAGCCAGCTCTGCGATGCCGAATCCCAGTAAGAAATATCCTTTCGGCGGATCGAAAAGGTAACCTTTCTGCTAGCACCGGCGTAGACGCCGACCTTCTGGAAGCCTCTGAGTTGCTTGGAAGGGGTGGATGGGGCGGAAGAGGGTAGACCAATGTAGAGTTGTGCTGCCTCGCGACCTTCGATGGAACCGGTGTTGGTGATGGTGGCAGTGACGGTGGCAACTTCATGGTAGAGGGAGTCAATGCCTCCTGGAGCCTTAGATTTACCGGCGGGGGATTTTCGGTAGTAGTTGATGGTGAGGTCGGAGTATTTGAAGGCGGTGTATGACATACCGTAACCGAATTCGTAGCGGGGCGTGATACCGGCGGCGTCGAAGTGACGGTAGTCGATGAAGAGGCCCTCTGGGTAGTAGTCGTCGAGGGATTGAACAATATTGGTTGCGTAGTCGCTGGGGCTCTTGGCAATGGTGTATGGTAGCTTTCCGCTTGGGTTTGTCTTGCCGTAAATAATATCAACCAAAGCGTTTCCTGATTCTTGGCCTGGAATACCAGCCCAGACAACGGCAACAACGTTTGGCAAGTCGATGAATTGCTCCATAACGATGGGGCCAACGCTGTGGATGACAACAATAGTCTTCTTGTTGACGGAAGCAACAGCCTGAACAAGATCGTTTCCGTTGTGCCATGGGTCAAGGTTGTTTCGGTCTCCAGCAACGCCTTCAACGGTAATGTAGCCTTCTCCGGAGTCGGAGTTGATGAAAACAATGGCGGTTTCTGCGGTCTTGGCAGCAGTGGTGCCAGCGGTGGTGTCATCAGCAGTTGAAGTGGTAAGTTTAGTACCGTCTGCAGCAGCCTGAACCTTGATGGCATCAAGCGGCCCAATTAGGTATGGGAATTGTGCGGTTCCAGATCCCCAGCCCATTGCCAAAGTTCCATTGTCGCAACCACGGTCGTTGCAGGCGTTTGGTCCTGCGGGATTTACAATGGCATCTGCACCAATGATTGCCAGACTTAAAGGCTTCTTGAGAGGAAGAGCACTGTTGGTATTTTTCAATAGAACTGTACCGTCACGTGCGATAGCTCGGGCAACAGTGGCGTGGTTGGACTGAACGTCAGGTCCTCCAGCGCCTCCATTGAACGAGTTAAATTTGACTTGTGGATAGCCAGTGTCTTGTCCAAGGTAGTACCATGATGCTAGAATACGGCGGGCCATGTCATCCAATCGAGATTGAGGAACTTGGCCACTGCTGACGGCATCTAGAAGAGCCTTACCCCAGAGGAAGATTCTGTCACCAAATCCGCTTCCAGGCATTGACATGTCCAAACCAGCAATAGCACTGTTGACGGTGGTATGTTGAGCTGTCCAATCACTAACGACATATCCTTGGAAGTCCAGTTCGTCTTTCAACAACCCGTTCAATAGATCAGTACTCTCGCAAGCATAAGTTTCGTTAAGCTTGTTGTATGAGCACATGACCGATGCAACATTAGCTCTGACAGAGTCGGCAAATGGCCATAGATACAGCTAGAATTGCTCGTTAGAATCGGGTATTTGAAAGGTAGAATTCGAGACTACAAACCTCATGCATGACTCTGTCGGCAATGTTGCTGCTGATTGTGTTTCGGTTCAGCTCCTGCTCGTTTCCAACTATTCATATTATTAGTACTTCATAGTCGAGAACATGATCCTAACAAAGAGTCGGAACCTTACTCAAATGTTTCGCACAAGCCTGGGCTCCGGAGGATTGCATGCCTTTGATGGTCTATTGTAGTCGTTAGTGCTTCTCTTGCGTGATTCGTCAAAACACAAAGGGGTTTGGCTTGGGGGACATCTTGGCATAATATTGACTTGAATATGCGAATTTACATACCTCGGCCATGGCAATTCCAGTAAGGTATGGGTCCGAAGAGAATCCCTCCCAGTTACGTCCTCCCTATTCGCTTATCAGTCAACCTAGACAAACAGAATTTCTGATATTAGACGAACCGCAGCATTCTTCCCAAGGGGTCCAGCTACAGGTCCAAGCTGCAGATTGACACCTAGACCCTTGGCTTCCGCACCCATTGCTGCTCCTCTTTGGTTGATCAAACCAACATCCCAGGTTGACGCAGCTTGAACACCCGCGGGAAAGGCAGTTACGCCTTGAGCAAAACGGATACTATGAATATCAGTAAATCCAATTCCAGATATAATAGCGTTCTTACCCAAGAGGAGAATCCTGGAGACAGAATTCAGGGTACCCAATGGCGGGGATAGCAGCAGTATTCCCAACACAGGGACCTGCTGTCCATCCGATACCAGTAGCCAATCCAACTTTATTCTGGTTACTCAACTTAGCTAATGCAGCGTTCGCCTTAGCATAAGCAGCCTTCCAGTCACCATCGCCAGGTGAAGCATATGCTAGGGTGGCAACAGGGGCAAGGGCGAGGGTATTGAAGATCTTCATAAATTCGCCTTCAGTTCTTTTTTACCTGGTGTTGAGCTTTCCAAGGGAGCTACTGTACACGGCAGGAAAAATCCCATAAGGGAATGCTCTGCTTTATAGTTCATATGTCCATGAAGCTCCTGTAATTCCAGATGGTGACACGCGGATATCGGTTGCCTCTTTCGATCTTAGCGTAGCATGAGACTCTACTGCGTGACAATGACTCCTCTTCCATACTGCAGATGCAGTCAAGCATCCAGAATGCCATGTGGGTAGGTCGGCAAACGGACAACGTTGCATCACGAGGTCTCTTCCAAACAGATGAAGCCTTTCCCAAATCGACTGGGGTCCTTCTGACCGGCTGACATTTGTGTCTTGCATCTCTTCGTTCAAGCCATGAGATTGGACATGTGAGATGAGAATGGCAGGGAGTTTGATATTAGCAAGACTAGCAAGTAGTAACCCCGCAAAATGTAGAATTACTTTGACGCCCAGGATGGTTAAATTCATCTCTCTCAACATGGATGATGGAGTAGGTACCTTAAGGTAGTCACTGGAGGAATTAGGGTAATTAGGGGGTCACACTGAGATGTGTTGATGTTCGTTTAACCCCGCAATGAACAGCACAGTAATCAACCATCCAAGGCCATGGATTGGGTCCAGTGATACACGACTGCACCAACGCTAGATTTCCGTAAAGAAAGGCGGGAAACAATGCTTGATTGGTCGCTGCGTTATCCCTAATGACTTTACCTCGGTACGGAATACATATATGCGATATGAAAATCATACCTTAAGGTATCAATAAGAGGGGATTCAAGCTGGTGGCTGATACTCGTAGTAGATGCGGCTCATAGACGGGACGTTCGAAATGCTTAAGATCAAAGAAGCCGATTAATTCTGCCTCAGGACCTCAGACATGTGGGGCTAAGCCCCTGCGGGTTAGCGCTTTTGTTCATGACTAATCCTACTAGCCTTTTTCGCAGTCTTCTCCGTGAGTTCGCGACCACTAGAAGAGTTCACCTCCTAACAGACCAGGATTAGGGGGTTAATGAGAGCAGCCGGCAGGCAGTAGTGCACTACAGAACTCGAGAACGCGGAGAGACCTCGCCAATCTCTATAGGTCTTGCAGGCGCACAGATCACATACGATAGAGCCGGGAAAATAAATCCAACCCCAATTCTACCAAACGGGACATGGTTACAAGCTTTACCGTACAAGCAAACTCTATGCCCACCGAGAACCTAAGACCCTTAATCCACAGGCAGGAGATCCTCTCAAAAAAGGGGTCTCAAAGATAGTATAAGGCTTCCAGTACATGGAATGGTCAGAACTCAGCAGAGGGGTATCTCGGTTCGAGGGCAGATCTGTGGGCACGCAGACACGCGTTCAGGACGCGAAGAGACGAAGAATGAGTTCGTAAAGTGCTGAATGGGTAGTGGTGACAAGCTACAAGTATAGCTTAACGATTATCCAAAGCGCTACCAGCTAATACTTAGGGTTAAGCTTACTTACCATAGCAACCGAGACAGAGACGACTGCAGAGACTATTGCCCGGGAGCATCGTTACCTGATTCGTGAACAGCGGTATTTCCGGTTTAGCGTCGATCAAGGTCTGCAAAACATTGGCTTGGAAGAAGCTGAGAAAACGCCTAATGTTGTAGCCGCGACCAAGGAATACATTGGTAGCCAGGCAATTTTTGATCAAGTGACTGCTTTCAGAGAGACGATGTTCCGCCGTGAAGGTATGTCTTCAGACTCGGTGAATTTTTTCGGTCTCTAATAATTATCATCATAAATAGGGGCCACGTGCCATTGACCGTAGCCTAGAAGAAATAGGTACTTCAATGCAGGTTTTACCAGACCCTACAGTGATGCCAACCATGAGATCGAAAACTTATTACATGGTCCCTATTCAATGGTCGGATGACTTCACCGGCAGGGAAGAGATTTTGCAAGTACTGAGCTCAAAGCTATGTCAAATTGATAAACATTCGAGAGTTGCGCTCGAAGGACTGGGAGGTGTTGGCAAAACGCGTATAGCGCTTCAATTTGCCGTTCAGTATCAAAAGTCTCAAGAAGTGTCTGTGTTCTGGGTACATGTCGGCAATGCGGAACGGTTAAAGAAGTCCTACCTTGACATCGCCAAAAAGGTAAGGATTCCTAGATGGAACGATTCAAACTCGAATATACTCGAGTTAGTAAAAGATTGGTTCGAGGGTGAAGCGTCCGGGAAGTGGCTACTCGTCGTGGACAACGCCGACAATATGGAGTCACTCTATGACTCTAATCCCGATACACTTTCTGACTACTTTCCTCGATCTTACAGTGGCTCGATACTCATGACAATCAGATACAATAAGGTCGGCATCAAATTCGCGACTTCAAAGACTACCATCGAAGTTTCCGGGCTATCGCCAGACGAATCTAAGCAATTCTTGAACGTCAGGCTTGAAGTCATTACACAGGAGGATGCCGATCGTAAACAACTGGCGGAAGAGCTTGAAAAAATCCCTTTAGCGCTCGTTCAAGCAGTCTCCTTCATCCAACAAAACCAGACTACGGTTAAATGTTACTTGCAGCTATATCAGGACAGTGATATTTCCAAGATACGTCTGCTCAGCAAAGAGTTTGAAGATGATACCCGGGATCGCGAAAGCAGAAACCCTGTAGCTACCACTTAGGCTATATCTTTCAACTATATCAGGGAGCATGAAATTGCAGCTGCAGATATCCTATCATTGATGAGTATGCTTGATGCGCAAGCTATTCCAGAATCCTTGCTTCCCTTTATCGATGATCGCTTAACGCTGAAGGAATCCCTGGGTACTTTGATGGCTTTCTCGCTGATTTCGTTCCGGAACACTGTTTCCGCAGAAGGGGAGCAGGAAGACCGCTTGTACGACCTCCACCGGCTAGTACGTTTAGCTATGCGTAATCGGTTGCGCATGGAGGACAGCTTCGTTGTATGGACAGCGAGATCGATCGAGACCCTTGCTGCTCGTTACACCCAAGGGTTTTTAAGTACGCGAGCAACCTGGCTCAAATATCTACCACACGCTATTACACTACTATCTTGTGATCAGCTCAAAGTCGAGGAAGGCCCATCTACCGTTCCAAGAGCAGCCCAAAAGCAGGAAGCTACGGTTGAACATGCACCTGACAGCCAAATTTGTCCTCTTTGTACTACGAAATTATTCCTTAGTGTAGCTCGTAGTCTGCTTCGCATCGGGAACTTTCATCTAGCTGGACAATTTGCACAACAAGGTCTACTCATAGGCGAACGTGTACTTGAAGACGGCCATAGTTATATCCATCAAATCCTCGGAATAAAAGCCAATGTTTCCTTTATTTTGTACGACTTATCTGGTGCAGCGAATCTGCTCCGCCGGGCAATTGACGTCGGACTTGTCAATTTGGATCCCTTGAGTGAGGAGATCTTAGATTACGAGAGAAATTTAGCTTTGGCACTAGGATCTTAAGATGTTGTTGATCAGGACTTCAAAGATTTGAAACGTTTGTTAAAATATTCGGCCCGAAATGCTGAGATAAAATGGGTTCCTCAAGTCTCTAAGCGAGCTGCTATGCAGGAGTAGGCCGTGACGAGGAGGCTTTTGATTTGACGATGAAAGCCTGGCGATTTTTTAATGATATCCAGGGTCTTTTTCATGACCGAATCTGGACTGGCATGGAATCGACTGTAAGAACGCTTTCAATCCTAAATCGGCATGGCGAGTCGGAAACTCTTTGTTTGCAGTTGTTCAAATCCTTGAATGACTATCTTGGAGGTCACCAGAGAAGTATCATGTACATCATGGAACAATTCGCGAAATTCTATTGGGAACAGGGATGTCGCGATGAGGCGGAACATCTAATGGTTAAAGTGCTTGAACTCAACAGAGCGATCTTCGCTAATTGAAGCTTTTTCACCGTTCAAAGTAAATATAAGTTAGCAAGCACTTATTTTGCACAAGGAAATTATGTCAGAGCGGAGAATTTACATCTTGAAGTTCTGGAAGACAGAGGAAAACGGCAAGTCTTCTACTCGAGACGGTTGCTCTGAGTGAGAAGTTCGGAGAGGATTATTCTGATACTATACGTAGTATGGATTGTTTGACAGAAACGTATTCACAATCAAGGACTCTATGACATGATCGAACCTTTAAATCTCAAAGTCCTGGAATTCAGAAGAGATATTTTGGGAGATAGGCATCGAGATAGATACATTCAGAGCGATTTCCAATTTAGCGTCGACGTTAACTAGTCAAACGCGATGGAAAGAGGCGACAAGCCTTCTACTCGAGGCCTTTACTCTGTATGAGGACGAATTTGACGAAGGAAAATCCGGATACTTTGAAATAACAGGAGCAGTATCAATGGGTGCTAGGCATGATGAGAGAGGCCGATGGACTTGAGGAGACGTCCAGCAAGGAATACGAGGACAAACGAGAGTCGACCGAGGACCAAGAAAAAGGGGGGGGGAACATTGTGGTCAAGCAGACAAAGCGCCTCGCGAAGATCTGGAGAACACGGTGAGAGTGGCCACCGCTTGATGCGAGCCACTAGAAGTACGGAAAGCACCGCTTGGAGCCTGGAACTTGATGGGATCTTTGTATCTTTCTCGAAGGATTGGGTGGGGCGAAATGGTAGACACAGTGGAATTTGTTTGGATGAAAAAGGGGTTTCTTTGGGTGCTTTTTTGTTTCATCCTCTTTTTGCACACTTGGGAAATTGTATTGTGACATCGTGCCTGTTTCTCTCATGATCTCGTCGCCCAGACTCGTTTTCGTCTTTTTCTTCTCCGTCACTACATAACGCTACACAATTCTAATCACTTTTCTTATCCCCTCGCTTTACATGCTCTAAAACGATCTTTCCTTCCCTCCCCTTCCCTTCTTCATTCTCCCATTTTCTCCAATCCTAGAAATTGTCTCTTCTTCATTATGCAGATTTCACCTCGCTCAACGAGATCCGTGTTCTAATCCAACAGTTTCCACTTAACAATTTTGAAAATTGTCTTGTCCACTCCGTACTATGGGTTTAGGTACAATCTTCTCATCCTCCCCTCGCGGCTTGTCATCTTGCCTCTGTTCCACATTTTCGGGATCATCTTAGTCTAATCCCGATCTGTCGCAGTTCGCCTTGCCTTTAACTCACACATGCTCAAGGGTGATATAGAGCTGAACATTGAATACCCTGTTTGCTACCATGTTTGCTATTTTTTACCCTCTCTCGCCCGGAATTAGACGACAAGGGCACAAACGATCACGACGGGCCGACTCGAAGGGTCAAGAAGGTTTGGAGAGCGTGAAGGCGAAGGTGCTTTATCGAGGGCGCTAAGGCGAGGAGTAGGAATTGGACCTTTGCGAAATGATGTATGTGTATACTTTCGCGAAATCAATCAAGTACATATACCGCAAACCCAATATTCAAACCGAAAAATAGAACTAACGACAGCTGCACAAATACAGACAATCCAAGGCCCCTCAGGAACCCAACCGCTAATCTCTCCGCCCCTCAAGCTTCCGCCTGCACTGCCGTAGGCACGCACTTCGCCTTCCCGGCAATGGTCCTCACCAGCTCCGAAATCGGCACGTTGCTCAGCAGCTGAAACACCGACACGTCTGCCTGCATATCGGTAAACAGCCACGACCGGATTTCCACCGCCAGCAAGCTGTCCACGCCATAGCGACTGATCGGCTTCGACGGCTCAATGTCCTCGACGTCCACCATGAGCGACTTGGCGAGCTTGCGGATGAGTGCCATGGAGACGATTTCGGCGGCCGTGTCCATGGACGTGGCCTGCGAGAGTAGGGTTTGCAGCTGCTGCGTGTCTTCTTCCGTTTCGAGCGTGACCTGGTGCGTGTCGACTTGCTTGATGTGGGCGAATTTCGAGTCGTTGAACCACCACGGGATCTTGAAGCCGGCGAGGTTCGCCATGCCTCCAGTGCCGAGGCCAGTGATGAGCTGCGGGCGGACTTTCTCGCCGCGGATGCTCTCGCCGGTGATGGCGCATTGGATCATGGCATGCAGCTCCGCCTCGCGGATACCGGCGAAGCTCCATTTCTTGGTGTTCTCGGCTATTTCTTTGCCGGTGTTCTCGGCGACGTAGCCGATGTCGAGGATCATTCCGAGGTCGATGGAGCTGGCTTTCAAGCCTTTGGAATGGCGGTGGTTGGCGAGGGCGTCTTGGAATGCGTTGCCGGCGGCGTAGTTGCCTTGGCCTCGAGAGCCGGCGATGCCGGCGCTGGAGGAGAGGAGGACGAAGAAGTCGAGGTCTGCGGGGAGGGAAGAGTGCAGGTTCCAGCTTCCTTGGACTTTGGGGTGGATGGCGCCAAGGTACTGGTCGTGGGTCATGTTTTGGTAGATTGCATCCTGTGTACGTCAGTATGAGTACTGGTGTAAGAGAGCTCGTAGCAGGGGTTCTAGCAACACACCTTCAAGACCATTGCACCTTGGATCGCTCCACGGATTGGTGGGAATTCCTTGGCACATTGACCAATCACATTCTGGACCTCGTCCGCATTGGCAATGTGGCAGCTATAAGCAGCCACATATGCGCCGTTATCTCTCAGAGTTTGAAGTGTCTCCTTCGCTTCTGGCTTTTTAGAGCCAGACCTTGAGAGAAAGACAATGTGCTTCGCGCCTTGTCGAACCATCCATTGGGCGATGCTTCTCCCCAGACCACCCAAACCTCCGCTAAGGAGGTATGTGAAATTTGGGTCGAACGTAATTGGCTTGATACCAGCAGGAATGATCTAAATATTGATCAGCTTTAGGATGTTTCGATGGCACTGTTTGTAAAGAAAAATAACTTACCGGCACAAGGTCTTCCTCGCCTACTTCAAACACAATCTTTCCGATGTGTTTTCCCATCTGCATGAGCCGAAACCCTTCTTCGATTTGGGAGAATGGCATGATGGTTGTAGGATGAATCGGCTTTGCGATTTTCTTCCGCAATAGGTTTACCACTTCTTGGAAGACTTCTGAGCACTTTGCGAGGTCGTGCCTGAGGAGGCCGACCAAGTTAATGGAGTGAAATGAAATGTTCCGGATAAATGGAGACATTTCGAGGCCAGTGTTACTTTCTATCGGATGGAAATATTTAGTAAGGGACACTTTGCAAGTAGATGGTGTTATTTGGAGGTTCTCAACTTACCGATATCCTTTCGACCCATCTCCACAAACCGACCAAACCAAGCAGTACAATGCCATGAGTTTTGAAGGGCTTCGCCAGCCAATGAGTTCAAAACGACATTGACACCGCGTTGGTTTGTCATACGCATGACTCCGCTGACAAAACTGTCGTCTCGGCTGTTGAAGATATGATCTTCGGGGACGCCGAATTGGTCGATGAGAACCTGCTTTTTGGTGCTCGAAGACACGGTCGCAAAGACCTCTGCACCCAGGTGATAAGACAGAATGATAGCTGCTTGGCCAACACCACCTGCGGCACCGTGTATCAAAACCGTCTCGCCTTTCCGTAACTTGGCAACCTCGTACACAGCATAGTAAGCAGTGCTGTAGACTAAAGGTAAAGAAGCGGCAGTCCCTAAGCTCATGCCATCCGGAACTTGAACACACATTGACTCTGGACTTCGAACAAAAGTACGGAAAGAGCCAGGTGTCCAAGTCATAACTCTGTCGCCAGGTTTGATATTCTTAACTCCATTTCCAACTCGACTAACAACACCACTGCAATCAAGACCAAGATCAAGCTCTTGCAGTTGGCCCATCGCTGCCATGATATCTTTGAAGTTAAGTCCGACGCCCTTAACTTCAAGTTCAACATCATCGGCACTTAGAGAACGACTGTAGACGGGGTCATCCTCGAAGCGAAAGGTATCGAGTCTTCCGTGCGTACCGATCCGTAGTGCCAGTGGCCTGTCGGGCTGTTTGAAAAGCGCTTGTTCAGGCTTCGGCTGAACCAAGAATGTCGAGAGCAAATCATTCACCCCGTGCTCCAGGAGAATCCTTTGAATCAAGATTTTGTTATCACGGACGGAATACTCCCAGTCAGGACGAGTGAGGTTTATAGAGTTTACCGCAGAAGCTAGAACCTGCAAGAAGGAATTGACGTTTGTAATATCGTCAATTGGACGTTGATGGTCCAGGTCCAAAGTCGTAAAGGCTATTGATGGATTTTCTGCTCTTATGCATCTTGCCATTCCAGTCATCAGGTTATTCAGTGGAGTTTCACTTTCGATTGTAGCTCCCCGTGTGATCCACACTGATTCGGAGGCCGTCATAATCAAGGTCTTGAGCTGGTCCCATTCCTCAGCCTTGATATCTGGAAGAATAGGCTTGCTACTGTCGCAATCGAGCAAAAAGATGCAAGACTTATTGGACACATCGATCTTGCTAGCCTCCTGCAGTCCTAGAATAATTGTCTCTGTTCCCGCAACCTTAAGTGTAGCTTGAATCTGGTGCGTAAATCGGCGAAGCTCAGGCCCTGGCCTTTCTGGTTCAACTATGAGAATGTCACGGAAGGAAGCTTCAGGCTCTTGCACCGATGCTGTTGATACCATAAGCGAATAAAAGTGATCATCCGGATTTGGTATGTCTCGGAGTACGAGATCAAGGCCACTGAAGGAATTGCGGGTCAGCACGTTGTTCCAGGTGTCTTCGGTCATCGTTGGACCCCATTCTCGACCATCTTTTTCGCCAGCCCACCAACCGTCAAAAGATCCGACAATCATATGGATTCTAAGAAGCGGGTTAGTGATCTCGCTAAGGACCAACTTCCCATCCGGCTTCAGGAGCTTCTTGACATGGGACAATGTTTGATCCATAGATGGAGTCGCATGGAGCACATTAGCCGCAATGATAACATCGTATTCTCCAGCTTTGAGACCCTGGCTGATCGGGTCCTCTGCAATATCCAGTTTAGCAAACTTCATGAACGGGAGCCATGATTTGAATTTCTTGTTAGCTTTTTCGAAGAAACCCGTGCTAATGTCCGTAAATGTGTACTCGGATAGTCGCGGCGAGGTTCCATGTTGACCCCCAAGAGCCTCTAATACCCCCAATGTTGCTCCACCAGTCCCAGCGCCAATCTCAAGGATCTTCATATCAGGCTTTTTATGCGCGAGAAGGTCCATGTATTGAGAAAGCTGAGCGTAGATTTGGGGACAGCCCACTCCTTCTTGGTAAAAGTTATGGAGCAGGTCGTCCTGCATCAATATTTCGATAGCCATAGTCTCACCTCTCAGGATAGACGGAAGATTCTCTCCATGTCGGCACATGACTGCTCCGTCGGTCGAACTACGGGCAACTCGCTCCAACAGGTCGTTCTCGTAAGCGTCATCAGTTTCCAGCCAGTTAATAGCCTGGTTCTGATGCGGCACGCTGCCATCGACCACCCGGTGATAAGTTCTCTGCATGAGTTCGTAGAACTTGTGTAGATGTGGTGCAAAACCTTTAGCCTCTTCCACCGTGCAAGATGTCAAGACGCGCTTCATATAAACGAATGCAGCATGTTCAAGCTCGGCAACGCTTGAGCTTTCGACACCACCAACCTTCTGAAGAGAGTTGGAACACAGACTTTTGAGACCCTCACTGTCCAATTTCTCGATATCCTCTTGCCAATGAAAATAAGAGGCGAGCTTGCGCATGCTTGCCGCTTGTGCGAAACCCAGTTCACCGTGTCTCAGGGCTGTGCTCTTGATATTTTCGAAAGTGACAACAGGGGCCTTGAAATTATCATCGAAGACTATGAACGAGGCCTGGGCGTTTTCAAAGCCCTCGTTGTCAATAGCGGCTGTCCCATGGAGTATATTTCCTGGTTCTCTAGGAATTTTAGCAGATACGAAGAGCCGCCCAACAAAGGTTGGAATGAGCGCTACCGTGAGGTCTTCATCTGCTGGTGTAGCACCTGCCAAACCGATTTGGATGATACAGTCAAGAGTACTTGGATGGATGACATGTGGGAACTCGAAACTGTGAGGCATCAAGGCTTTCGTATCAGGAATTCTCACATCGCAGCGAGACTTGAAGTTCCCTCGTCTGACATCAACTATACTCTTGAAAGGGCCGGAGAAGCCGAGCCCTATAGTAGCCAGGTTATCGTAATGCGTATCGGCGTTGACATGCCTGCGGCATTCGGACTCGATGGCGTAGAATCGTTGACGGTGTGCGTTGGCGACGGCTTCGTCCTCATTCGTAAACGCTTCATTACGAGGCGAATTGTACTGAGGTCGGACGAGTCCGCTGCAGTTCAACTCCCAGGATTCTTCCCGCCGTGAAAATATCCGAAATTCATCCCAATTCGAAGCCAAGTCCTGTGAACCATGTCTCCAAGGTCTGAGGGAGAGCATTGTTTCAGTCCCGATGTCGTCAGGAGGGATTACAATAGCTTTCCCAATAAGAACGTCTCGTACTTCATAGCCTTCAACTGCTCGTGTAGGATCGGCTGTTTGCGCTGCCGCTTCAATGGCCATGACTAGCATTCCTGCTGCAGGATATAGAATCGTACCTTGAACCTTATGGTGATCCACCCAAGGGATCTCATTTAGTTTCATGACGTTGCGGAAAAGAGGCTCAATTGAATTGCCTTGGGGTATCGTCGCGCCTAGAAGGTCCGTCCTGGGGTGTTTCCTAAACCTATAATTCTTTGAAATTTGTGACTCGGCCCAGTATTTGTTGTTGCGGTTCCAGGCATATGGCGGAATGTCGACGAGGTATCCATCCTTCCCAATGGTATTCTCGTCATTATTTGCTATATCAACTTTAACAGGATAACCGTGTTGAAACAGACGGCCAACGGCATCCAGAGCGGTGCTGCAGGCATCTTTTCCGCGCTGTAGGACAGACATGTAGGTGAGTTCCGCAAGTTTGGATTCCTCGCCTTTCAGTATTTGCTTGATAGGCCCTTGCAATGTGGAATGCGGTCCAAGTTCCACGAGGACATCAACAAAAGGCTTTGTAGATCGCCTCTTACCAGTGGAGTGGCGGATGAGATTTTGGAGTGCTCCTACGAAATCAACATGACCAACCATGTTCTGAAGCCAATACAGCGGAGTGATTTCAGATGATTCGATGAGGTTCCCTGTAACACTCGAAAACATTTTAACACTGTTGCTGCCATCTAAAATGGGGCGGAAGCTCTGTATGGAATTGAGATACAGATCCGCAATGATCTGCATGTGTGATGAATGGTAAGCGGTTTCGACAACTAAGCGTCGGGCAAAGTGGCCTTCTTCTTTGAGCATGTTCTCTAGTTGAATAATTGCACTGAGATCTCCAGATATTGTGGTACTTGAAGGACTATTCTTGCATGCAACTGTAGCTTGGCCTTCTGTAACGCGATCCACAAATGTTCGGACTGCTTCAGCGCTGAGGCCAGTGCCCAGCATCGCTCCTTTGATGCTAGGGGCGAGGCCGGGGATGTTTGCAGAGAGACGGCCACGATGGTATGATATAGCCCAAGCAGCCTCTCGATCGATGACACCTTTCGCGTAAGCAGCAGCAATCTCTCCACTTGAATGACCAACTACAGCAGCTGGCTCCACGCCCCAATGGCTTAAGAGATCTACAAGTGCAACCTGCAGGGCAGTACATATAGGTTGACTGAAAGCTGGAGAGTTGATCCTGGATGACTCCTCATCGCTGAGAAATTCCCTAAGAAGAGACCACGTGGCGCCAACTGAGACGAGATACGCACTGGCTTCTTCTAAGCTTTGCAGGAAGACCTCGTAGGCGCAAAGTTCTCGGCCCATGGCATACCACTTTGAGGTTGTCAGTATGTATGGAGCAACGATTTGTGTATGGGTCTTACCTGTGCGCCTTGGCCAGTGAAAACAAAACCCACTTTCGATGTCTTTGACACTCTTTTCGCTTTGACTGGTGGGCTTTCAAGAACATGGCAAAGCTCCTTCGTGGTCGAAGCGACGGCAAAAGATCGCCACGGAAAAATGCTACGTCGTGACGCCAATGTACGGGCAAGCTTTTCGTGAAGCTGGCCTTCCGTTTTACCGCTTGTGCTGTCAAGCTTTCCGACTAGATAGTCACGATAAAGGTTTGCTACCCGCCCAGTACCTGACTGTTCGTTGGAAGACCAAATGAATAATTTAGCTGGCGAAGAGGCACCTTTATTGGCAAAGTAATCGAGGCCTTTCGGGGACGTCCATTTCCAAGCCGCAAAAGGGCTCTCGGACTCAGAAGGGCTACTCCCAATCCCAGAATCCACAGATGAAGTTGGAGAGATACTGGTGAGAGGAGTGGTCGTGTTATGGTTGCCACGTAGTCGCCTGAGTTTCATATAGTGGTACGCATCATCAAGAATGCAATGAGCATTGGTGCCTCCATACCCAAAGGAGTTGATGCTGATTCTTCGGGGGCCCTCAGAAGGCCACAGCGTAAGTTTATCCACGACTCTGAGGTTCCAATCGTCCATCGGGATACGGGAGTTAGGCTTTTGGTACCAAAGGTTTGGCGGGATTTCTCCTTTCTCTAATGCGAAGATAGCTTTGGTTACTTGAGCCAGACCTGAAGCACCTTCGAGGTGGCCAATATTGGTCTTGATTGAGCCTATCAAGAGCGGATCGCCTGGAGGTCTAGCCTTCCCAAGCGTTGCGGAAAGAGCGGCAGCTTCTTGAGGATCCCCGGCCTGGGTGCCCGTACCATGAGCTTCAGCGTATTGAGTCTCTCCGAGACTCAAGCCCGCGTCCGCATAACACTTTCGGATCATCGCCTCTTGAGATTCAGCAGAGGGTACCGTAATGCCTATGCTATGTGTTAGTCTCTAACATGGCACCATTGATCGAAGTGCTTTGGACCATACCAGGAGTGTTTCCATCTTGGTTTACCGCAGTATTTCTGATCACCCCACGAATGACATCGTGGTCTTTGAGCGCCTGGTCTAGAGGCTTCAAGACGACGAACGAAGAACCCTCTCCACGAGCGTAGCCATTGGCAGCTTCATCAAATGAATGACACTTGCTGTCAGGGCTTAGGAAATGCAAAGCTGTCATGGCGGTCATCACGCCCGGTATCAACATGAAGTTTACGCCACCAACGATGGACTAGACTAATGTAAGCAGTGATCAAATCAGCAACCTAGACTTAAGGCTTACTGTTTTGGACTCCCCAGTCCGAAGACTTTGACAGCCAAGATGCAATGCGACCAACGCGGAGGAGCATGCTGTGTCAATGCTGATACTGGGACCTCGTAGATCAAAGAACCAAGAGATACGGTTCGACAGAATAGCTGTACCGGTCCCAATACCGTAATACAAAGGAAGATCTTCTTGGTCAGCGGCCATCATCTCAGTATAGTCTTTTGAGAAACTTCCGACGTAGCAAGAGGTGTCTGATCCGGCGAGGTCTTCCATCCGGATTCCAGCTGGTGGCTTGTATCAGCATCACGACCAGTGGGTCTGCCATCACTCTCGACTTACCGTTCTCCATAGCTTCGTAGGTACACTCGAGGGCCATACGCTGCTGTGGATCCATCGCTTTTGCTTCGTTTGGTGTGATAGAGAAGAAAGGGGCGTCAAAGGCGTCAATGCTCTGATGATTCATATAGTGACCTCCGCGAACGTTGATCGCACCCGACCTCTCATTGTGTGGATGCCAGAAAGCATCGATGTTGAAGCGGTCCTTGGGAATTTCGGTCATGGCGCTCCGTGCCTCGGAGATGAGGTTCCAAAGCTTTTCTGGATTTGCTGCATCCCCAGGATATCTTCCCGCAAGACCAACGATGGCAATTGGCATGACAGGATCTGGGCCATCAGAAGAGTTTCCTGCTGCCAGGCCATTTGCGCGGGGAGTAGTTGGAGCGACCATTTTGCAGACGATATATCAATGTATCTCAAGAGGTGATGGAAACAGTGCATCAAGAATTAATTATATCGACTCGCAGGGAATGGCCTTGTAGATTTCAAGTCTAGAGAAGTGCAGCCAAGATTTGATTTTTCAGCCATATGCCAGTATTCGATGCATATCGTTTGTGACGCAGCCGGTGGTCTTTTAAAGTACCTGTTCTGGCTGCGTGCCGAAAAGATTGACCTCCCTTCTGAAGAGACCTGGGGCTCCCTTTGCTCTGCGTGCATGCGGCGATTTACTGGAATCATCTCGCCAGTCACGGCTTCCAACGACATGGCTGCGCCTACTTTCCATACACGGAGGACCAGGAGCAGTAAACGCAAGAAGAGAGGAAAGTCAATGGAGAATTGAGCGACAAGGCTACTGAAACACCCAAAACTCCTGCCGGCCACGAGCGTTTTAGAGCTGAAGCATTCCGTTCCGGCGAAGTTTGCAATCGTGCCTCCTATCTCGGCGATGCCATGAAGTTGTCTCGGCGACTTTTGGCTATAGAAAGTCGAGGAGAAGATCAATATTCTTGACTAATCCGCATAAGCATGCGCTGTCATCGTCCCCTTGATTAATCATCGTACAGGCACAAACGCCATGATGGAAAGCGCATCATGAGGCTGTCTCGAAGTCTCTCGTTGGGGGTTAATCACTGTCGCTGTGTGTGGACAAGCATCACTGTGATTATAACGCACTTCACAGTCCTCGCTGCTGTCACACGTCGCTCTCAACGCATTGCGGCAAAGTAGGACGAGATTCATGCTTTGCATATGCTTCTCATATACTGTAAATGTAATATAGTTAGACAAATTCAAAGTGTTGATTCGGGGTTGAAATGTTTTTGAACAATATGTTTCGCATAAGCAAAAAGTTGAGCTGAGGTCGGAAAAAAAGAAAAAAACTTCCGGCCTCGGCTCGGCTATTCTAGCCCCCCACGAACTGTTTAACCCCTTTGAGACGTAACGCATCAAGTATTCCGTATGTAAATAAATGAAAGTATTAAATGAACCTTGCGAGCCTTGCGAGCTTAAATTAAGATCAAGAGCTAACGCTATTCTCCGTACTCCATACTCCGTACACGTTTTTAAGCTGCAATCGACACTCATCATGTGGCAGCCATTTGGTTCCTGAGCTTCACCAACAAGCTTATGTGCCACACACGAACAGCATCATGAAACTCCCACGTGTCAGTATCGGACGATCCAGAGCAGAGATTGTTATCGACGTAGGAAGCGGCATCCTCCCCAAATCAACCTCGACGCAGCACTGCCCTGGCAGTCGATCGAGCGTTGTATTTTGGAAACTGCAACGCCTTCCTTTCCGGGGCTGCTGAGGCTGGCTTGCGCCCGCTCGTACCGTCTCACGATTGCCTCGCTCGCACTGATGTTTCGAATGCCTCGTGCCTCGTGTGGTGCCTATAAGCCACCATACGGAGGGAGGGCAGGAATCTCGTCAGATTCAACCCTCCCCAGTCCGGATCTGACGTGAGAAGATTTGAGACACTGCGCCGCGACGTGTTTTCCAGATCTTATTTAGAGCTGCGAGGTCCGATGTAGAATCGTCGATGTCCTACACGCTCGCTAGATGTGGTGAATTGCTGAGGAAACCACTCGTTGCTGGAGGCGTCTCTGCGGGCCTTAGATGTTCCTTTGTTCGCCGAGCCTCAATATACCCTGCGAAACCCCGTCCTGACGCCTCCTCACCACCGAAAGCCAAGTGAGCCCGTTGCAATGAATCAAATTCAGAAGCATCGTGAGGCCTGTGACGCTTGTCACAACCGCAAAATTCGTTGCCCGTTTGTTGGTCCTGGCGCCTGCTCCAATTGTCAGAACACCGGGCGGGTTTGCGTCTTCAGCCCTAGAGACGAAATGGGACGGCCCAAGAAATGTAACACCAAAAAAGGTCGCGAGGGTCCCCGAAAGAGGCCTTCGACGAAGAATTCACTGCCCAAAAAACAAGAAGACTCGGACCAGCCAACACAGTCGACGAACGACAAGACCTGGCCGAACGTTTTTACCCAGCGCGAGGGCTCAATGCCTGTCGAGGCAGCTGACTTGAGTTTCCCGGACGAATGGCAAAACTTCCTGTCTTTCCCTACCGATGAGTTCGACTCCATACTGTATGCTCAACCTGTGCAACTTGTATACAAGTAATACGTGCTAACCTAACACTCAAGTTCCCAGTCTGCCATGCCACCAACGCCCTCATACACCTCGACTACACATGGACAACCTTGTCAAATTGCAACACCAATTTCTTCACGGATGCCTCTGCTGGCTTCGCCTGTCTCATTACAACAACAGGAGGCACCATCCAATTTCGAAGACCTCACCAAAGGTGGAAATGAAGATTGGACCGGCCGAGTTCCACTTCTCCCTCACCACCGCAACCACTCCTTGCCCACACACATCGATCACTGCGGCACGGACAGTTCTCTCGAAACGCACCGAATGCTGTCTAATGTACTATATGACCTTCGTTTAGAATACGGGAAAAAATGGTCTACGCCAGAATTTGAATGTCCACGACGTGACGGCATCTTCCGCTCAGTTTCTTTCCTCTGCGACGTTGTCCAAGAAGTCCTCACGGACCGCGAAGCTTTGGAGGGACCACCGGCAAACATTGACAGCGAAACCAACATCACGTTCATGTTGACCTTGACGGCGATTTCGATGATTCTAAACATCTACAAGTCACTCTGCCAAATGTACAGCGGCTGCTCCGAGGTTCGGAACAGAGGGAAAGAAGCATTAAATCTTGAACATTCTTTTGTCGCGAGTGCTCTACAGCAGTCGAAGGCATCGGCAAGTCTGCATAAAGTCGTCCAACTCACAACCATGGATTTCCATTTAACTCGACTACAACGCATGTTCACCATCCCAAACACACCAAGCAGCTTTCAAACTGCTTTGATTGATACGGGCGAAGGCAGTGAAGAAATTCAGGAGCTTAGAACAGTCGTACAGGGATTGATTGAAAGTCTGAAGTCTGCTTAGTTACTCTGTTGCAATGGCGTCCGGGAATTTCGTCCTTGAAATTGGACGCCATATTGGCTAGGTAGTTCTGAGACGAGGGAGACTCGTCTCATCGACGGGTTAGGTCCTTTGCTTGGTCGGAATTGGGGCCTCGGTGTACCCTCTGGAATCTCTGAAGCAGAAGTCTATACTAGTCTCTGAAGGAGCGTCCATAACTGCTTGTGAATTGTAAGGTGATTCGGGACGAGTGTGCGGGATCAAAACAGCGAGGCACGAGACCCCTTGCAATCCCCCCTGCCCGGTGCCCGGTTAGTCGACCTACTGTAACAAAAACCAAGGGCTAAGGTAGTGGATAGATCGTTACGATTGTACCAAAAGCTTCGAAACCTTCTTTTTACCTTCCAACACGTGCGGAGGCTACCTAGTTCTATCCGATTGCGACCTCAAATCTCAATCATGTCTGATCATTGACAGAGCTCCTGACCTGTGCGAGCCAGCGCCAACTGCAGCACGTATCTCAGAGGGCCCAGAATCAGATGAAACCTACCCGTACCATCTCGTTTCGATTCTCAACCGCAGTTTGTCTTGGGCCGCACGGGGGGTCGAAAGGCCAACAGCGGTTGAAGGATGGTACATATGAGTAACATATCAGCTTGAATGCCTCGGGACAAAACGCAGAATGCAGGGGAAAAGCGGAGAATTAAGGTAATGGGATGAGCCACGTGGAGCGGATTGTAGGGGATTGCCGGAGCTGTGTGTTTGACAGATTGGCCCTTGGAAATGACGTGCTGACTGCAGATCAAGTGAAACCTTTCGCTTTCCGCAGCATGTATGTACCTTTTTGGTATCTTACGTATTTTTGGTGTTTTACGTTTTTAGTTAAGAACAAGTTACAGAAGTTTACATATTGCAATGGTTTTTGATTAATTATCGCTTTCATTTTCTTTTGAGCAGCTCGAGCACAGAGCATGGGGGATGAAAGTGGAAATGGAATTGGAAATGGAGGCGGGGATTATAGGCAGAGCGCCGAAACCGTGGGGTTTACGAGCATGGGAAAGTGGGAAAGTGGGCAAGTGGGGGGTCTTTGAGGGAGCCGAGTGATGTGAGATCTGGGAGAGGAGGAATGGCTGCTAAGGCGGAAATGCGGTTTGGTCGTGTTTGTGGTTTGGGTGGTCTATAAAGTTATATCGAGGTATGAGCGTGGAGGATGACGTGATCAAGGTAAATGGTCTTCATAATAGGACACAATTCCCAAATCCGCGCTACCCAAAAACCCCCCACCACAGATCTTCAGCCCTCTGCCTAACCAACAGCATCCCATATCCGACCGCGCTAACCACAAACCTCACGCCCCCAAACTGCGTATAGTTCCCCGTCATAACACTCAGCAACATCGTCCTGGCGCCATACTGCAACACCCGTCTCTCCCACTCCTTCCCCGTAATCTCACCCCCGAGCGATTTCTCCAGCAGCAAGCAATCCACCGCCGCCTGGTTCGCACTTAACGCTACGTGTGGGCGGAAGAGTGTGAGCGCGTCGCCGACGAGTAGGAGGTTTCCATCGAAGAAGGAGGCTTGCGGGGCGATGGTGTGGCTGACGCTGGAGATGAAGGGCTGGGTGGTTTTTTCCACGAGTTCAGCGAAGGGGCGGGCGAGGATGGATCTGGCGAGGGCTTTTTGCTTGGACCAGATTTCGGGGCGCATTTTTCCCGGGGGGAGCGTATTGTGGTGGTGATGGCCGTCGCTGTCGGTCATGATGGCGGCATATTCGGGAGTTGAGGCCGGGCAGTTGTAGTACCAGACGAAGTTTAGGATCCGCTGGCCTGGCTCGAGACTTCCAGTTGGCCCGGGGATTGTGTACCTAAGAAATTGTAAGACTATGTAGGCGTGGATGATATTATTACGTGCACCAAAATGTAGTTGCGAGGCATCTTGAAAACCGTAAAATTGTCCTTGATGGCCTGTTTCGTCTCTTCAGAAGCGTCCTTCTCGAGGACACTACCACGCCAAGCGACGTATCCAGCATAAGGGCGCTGTAGCTCCGGAAGTAGAATTCGGCGTACAGCTGAGTTTGATCCATCTGCTGCAATGACTAGATCTGCATGGAGAAATCCACTTTTCCCGTTTATGGTATCTTCGAAAGTGACAAGGACCAATCCATCAGTGTAGCTTACATCGGTCACTCGCTTTCCAAGATCATAAATGACCGCCCCGTCTGTCTCTTCTGGTTCAGGTGGTTCGGGGCAATGCTTGCTCACGAAGCCATCGAAGTTCGCACGCAGTCGATAATACAAAGTTGTCCAAGAAGTGTTTGCCATAGGAAAAGTGACGAAGCGAAGATTCTTCGATTCACGATCGATGAATTGCAGGCCTGGGCAATCGAGAAAGTATGGTTCTTTCAGCCTGTCATACTTTTCGAAGAATTCTTGCACCTCTTTTCCAGCTCGAATACCTGCGGCTTGGCCATGGAGGATGGATTCCGGGTTCTGCTCGAGTATATGGACACTATGGCCAAGCCTTTTCAACATGACACCGTGCATCAGACCGGCCAGAGAGCCGCCACACTACTCAATTCTACTGTCAGCGGAAGAATTTTGTAGGTCTTGAAACAGGACTGCTCACGATCACGACGTTCATGGCTTTCCCACTTATGATGAAAATGTCGGTCCTGTCGTGATTACAGAATTCAATATATTGCTACACCAGAACGCATGAACGGCCGCGTCTTCGAACTTGACAGGGGCAAGTCGACTCCTAGATTCAGTACTTGGCTGAGAGGCCTGAAGTCGCCTCAGCCGCCATCGATCGGAGTAAATGTAAGACCTAGATTCCGGCTGGTGAAACGAGCATTGATCGGTCTGGTAGCCATGGTATTCCTGTTACCGGGTGAAAAGTCGATTGGGATGTAAGTACTCCGTATGTCACCGAAGATCCCAAACACGTCCCATATTGTTCTTGGAATAGCGTTCGCATCAAGCATTGCGGCGCTGGCTGCTACATGTCTCGCTTGTATAGTGATATAGCTGTAACAAGTAGACTGCCAGCTACCTGCTGATCATCGAGATGTTCGTCTGTCAAAGACAGGTGTAATTAGGCTTGCGCTGCGGCTGTCTGTGGTTCGCCGTAGTCGCACACCTCAAACAAAGATGAGAAAGCCGCATCATGCATGCAAAGTCGCCGTGTCTCGATAGCTACTTGGCATCCTCCTTGATTCCGCCGAATGTAATCAGGCACAAGGCGATCATTTAGATAATGTCTTCGTACAAGATGGAACTTTTGATTCTCAGTTGTCGTTCTCACAACATTCAAAGATGGCAGAAGGAAGAAGAACCATCCTAATCACAGGGTAAGAAAAGCACCAGTTGCAGTTGTACGATATTGACCTCCCCATAGCTGCAGCCCTGGTGGCATTGGTAACGCTCTTGCTCGACAATTTCATTCGAAAGGTACGATCAAACGCAAACCTTCAGTCCCGCAACCTTGAGCTAACATATGTCCTCCTAGGACTCCGCGTCTTCGCAACTGCCCGTGACCCTAGCACGATCTCCGAGCTGAGCGACATAGGCATCGAGACTTTAAGCTTAGAAGTCCACAAACCCGAATCCATAAAAGCCCTCAAAGCCTCAATCGAAAAGCGCGCCGGCGGCAGTCTCGACATACTCATCAATAATGCCGGTCGTAATTACACAATCCCCGCCCTCGACGTCGACTTCGACGAAGTCCAAGACCTCTTCGACATCAACGTCTTCGCCGTCATGCGCATGTGCCAGTCCTTCGCTCCCCTCTTAATCCGCGCCAAAGGCATGATTGTCCAAATCGGCAGTCTTTCCGGCTTCATGCCTCATGTCTTCGGCTCTCCCTACAACGCTTCAAAGGCTGCCCTGCACTCCTACAGCAACACTCTGCGTGTCGAACTCGCCCCTCTGGATGTGCGCGTGGTCCTCGTCTACACTGGCGGCGTGCAATCGCGAATCGCGCGTATCGAGCGCTCACTTCCAAAAGACTCGCTGTATCTACCCGCCAATGAGGGGTATTTGAAGAGGATGACGCATACGCAGCAAAATGCGATGCCCACCGACGTGTATGCAAAGAGTGTGGTGGAGCAGTTGCTGAAGAAGAAACCGAGGCATTGGATTTGGGAGGGGAGTTATATTTGGTTGATGTGGTTTTTTTGGACGTGGATGCCGAAGACATTTTTGGATGATTTGTTTACGAAGATGTTTAGTTTGAATAAGATATCGGGCTCCCAGGCAATGAGGAAGCTTAAGTAGCGTCTTAAAGTCTACAGATTGCCTTTGGAATTATTTTTCAAGCCCTTTCCAATTCTGCAAGTAATCATATCCATGAACCGACCTTTGTTTCCAGTGACACCCTTTTGGTTAGCCGTAATGTTTCCATCTGCCGGCTCACATGTTCGGAAAATCTGGCGAAACAACTACATATGATTCAAAAAATTGTCGATGCATAGTTTGGCATGCTGAAGGAACCTCCACTCCCGTGATTCAAAGGCAGAAGTTTCGATCCTCTTTTTTGCACCTTAATAGTGTTGCAGTATTATGCTAAAGGCCTACCGTCATCACGTGGCCCATAAAATAAGTAGGTAACACACCTCCTAGATGCTCAATCAACCGTCATTGCTTCAGCGTTCAATCGTTAGGTGGAGTAAGTACTTGGAAATATGTCTGCCACCATTTTTATATACCGTTCTTCACGCATCTGCATACCTGCCTGCAAAGCACAAGAAGATATGAAGTTCGGCTGTAAACTTCGTGATACAGGCCACATCCAGATAGTATTGATTCGAGAGATCTTTGCTCGAAGGACCAGTCGAAAGACTCGTCGATCATCGAAACTAGATGCTGTGGGCGCCAAGTAAAGGACCGCAAGCATCAAGTGCAAGGACTTTTCAGACGTGGGCTTGGGAAACAAGCAGCTTCTTGGCCACGTCCTTCGAATGCTTACTTAAATGGCGCCAGGCCAGGTCGTACCCGTTTCCAAGACGCTCCTCGCGGTGCGAGCAGCAGTGACTGAGCACCACAACGCCTCTCGACGAGGCGTTCGCTCGAGCATTTCAATAGCCCTCCAGCGTAACGACAGATCTGGACATTTACATGCCACAAAGAACAAACCTGGAAGGACGCCCATGTCCATGATGAACAGAGGAGGCTGATTAGTCTTGCCTGACATAGGGTCAACATCTCTGCTTTGTAATACAGTGCATTCTTCAGCCAGATCGAGCACTTCTTTGAAGTCTGCAGCCATTGCATTGAGAGCTGGGCCTTGCGGTAGGAACGAGACCCAGAGGCGGATCGAACAAAGTTTGGCGAAGAAACGGAGGATTACAAAGCCTGATTTTGGTTGCTTTGACTCTATATCCCGACGTCGCCGAGAGTGACCTTTCATAAACGAGTCGAAAGCATTTGTCCATTGTCTTAGCTGGGCATCAACCTGAATTCGACTTGCCACTGCAGCATCTGGGCCGGATGGAAAGGTGGTTTGGCCTCTACCTTCCTGCGTAGCACCATAAACGACAAGTGCAGCATTCTTCATGATACGCCCCTGGGCATAACGGGCTTCGTCAAGAGTCTCAAACTTCATGTCAGGTGGACAATTAGCAAGGGCACCTGAGAATGATCCCTTCGATGCTGTGCATTGCGTATACTCTTGAATAGATGAAGATAGAATGCGGAGCCGCGTAAAGGAATACAATAGTGAGTCCTTGATGTCGCCGCCCAAGGAGAGCGCAGTCTCTTCATGGTCGGAAGGTGCTCCTCGCTCATCTTTCTGTGGGAAATCTTTCAATATGTTGGACCCGTTCTCGATATGAGCCAAAGCTGCTTTAGTATTTCCTCTCAAGGCCTCGATGCATGTGAAGATGATGCAAGCGGTGAGAACGATGGTCGAAGATGATATGCTCGAGCCTAGTTGCTGCTGCATACCACGTAAAGCTTTTGTATAGTGGCTTATCGCGATGGCCTTCGGTCGAGATATGACCACATCGTTACTTTCTAGAAAGCTGTTGTATATTGGCGTCCCCAAAACTTCGGTGTGTTCAAATAGCGACGCAACGGCAAGCATTGCATGCCATATGACTGGCTCTGTCTGGCTCATCTGTGGTATTAATGTCGTCCAGATTTTTGACTTTGTATGCCCCGGGATGATTGGTAGGCACTTCACGTAGAAGATCTCAAGAAGTCTTATGTCCTCGGGAGAGCCTGTCAACACAGATGAGATCCCCCTTGTGATGTTTTCGACTTTACTGTTCTGGGCGGTTGGGACGGGCCGAAATGGAGTAAGCTGCTTTGGACTCTTTGAGTCTAACGTGTCGTGGGTATAGCCATCACATTTTCTGCCTGTAGAGGCGCACTTCGTACAGACTGGTTTAGTCTCGTCGCACTTGATCTTTCGGATCCTATACGGAGGGAAATAGTAAGCTTGAGGTTTGAATGTAGCCTGATACAGGGATGTGTGGTTCACTTACCTGCACGTGATGCAGCCAGTCCTAACTCTTGTCCGTTTCAGCTTCACAGAGGACCCAGGTGAGCTAGAGGCAGAGGTAGAGACAGTTGATGGGGGGGATGGGACGCTCACGTTCCCGTCCATGTGAGCACACGTTGGTTACGACAACGCCCTTCTCTTCGAGGAACACTACGGAGTATTCCGTATCTATCTACCTATCCCATGATCAGCGGCTAAGCCAACCTTGGATTATAGACTAGATTAGCGGTCCAACCAAAAGCCCGCCCTCGGTTAGAGAAATTGGCGAGAGACGCCTCCCGTTTTCAAAGCTCTCGGGAAGAGAAAGGCATGCGATGATGCGATTGGCCAGGTCGGCTGTGAAAATAAAGTCACCGAAACATCTGTACTCTGTATCTGAAAGGAACCAGTTGCGGTGCTTGATGATTGCCAGATGGCTAGATCGCTGTGGTAAATGCCTCGACGGTTATGTCATGACTCGAGCATTCATGCATTCATGAAACTGCCTTCTTTGTGTTTTCCTCGTCGCCCTCTTCAAACTGTAACCACCTTTCCTACTTAACACCGCGTTCCCAATTCCTTTCTTTCTCGACATCAGCCTTTTCACCTCTTCTGTCCAGTCCTCAGCTTTAGTCACAGCGTTACAGCTAAGCCAGTTCCGATTTCATTGTTGTGACAGACCGAGGCTCGAACTGAGGTGCCAACCTCAAGGAAGTGATTGTATCCCCTTGACCTTCTACACACTACGAGCCTTCCACCATCGCCATGGTCTACAACCAGTGCAACTACGATGTCGACCTCAATTCCTGCACGCTCCAGACTTGTTGCTTCAAGCAGGGCTACGTTGAATATCCGCCCGAACTCGCGGGTAACATAGCCTACCTTGCAATCTTCGCCATATTCCTTTGCTTGCAGACCGGGATCGGCCTGTATTATCGGACATGGGGTTTCTGGACTGGTATGGTCTGCGGACTCATCCTCGAGATTCTCGGATACGCCGGTCGCATAATGATACGGAATAATCCCTTCGACCTCAATATATTTCTCCTGTGAGACTATACTCTTATGGCCCAGCAAAATCATCTCCCCCTTGTAAACAGCCGCTGACCTAATTTCTGAAAAGGTACTTTATCCCTCTCGGTCTTGGCCCGGCGTTCCTTACCGCCTCGATCTACCTTACCCTTGGCCGCATCGTCGTGATTTACGGAGAACAGTTCTCGCGATTTCTCCCGCGCACATACACAATTGTTTTTGTCACCTGTGATATTCTTTCCCTCTGCGTACAAGCCGTTGGTGGTGCTCTCACGGCCTCGGCCAGCACCAGCAGCGCTAGGAAGCAAGGAGTCGATGTACTCATTTCAGGGTTGACTTTCCAGGCGTTTTCTCTTGCACTCTTCGTCACCTTGTGCATTGAATTTGCATGGAGAGTCCGCCGAGCTGACGCTGGGCTACGAAATGCAAGATTCGCAGAACTGCGCGCAATGCCACGGTTCAAGTTCTTTTTGTGGGGTGGGTGCTCCTCTTCTATATTTCCCATCCACCTAATGGCACACCGATTTTGACCACTAAATTCGGGCTCTACTGAATTCATTGTGTAGCCGTCGCGATTGCCGCAATCGCCATCCTAATCCGTTGCATTTATCGTGTCGTTGAGCTTGCTGGCGGTTTCAACGGTTCCATCGCCAACGCCGAAGTCCCGTTCATGATTTTGGAAGGGCCCATGATAATGATCGCAGTACTCAGTATGACTATCTTTCATCAGGGCGTCGTGTTCCGTGGAGGCTATTGGGAAGCATCCAACTGGCGGATTCGACCTGGCAAAGGCAGTGCGGAAGATGAAAAAGAGCTCGCATCGACCTTTCACACTTCTTCTGGAGTGACTGGCTAGGAACTGATGGAATAGGTGTTTGCGGTCCGCAGTCGAGTTTCTTTTGTGTTTGTGAGGCATGGCATGTCCATTGAGAAGGCTCAAATTGTTCAGAGGCGCTATTAGACTTTGGGATATGCGAAGCTGAGTTACAACTGTTTCTTATGTCTCAAAACTCGTAATGCAACCAAGATTGAAGCAAGGGACTAAATACAAGTATCCGTTTGAGAGGAAATCGTGCTTGCGTTATCTACGGTGAGCCTCGATATGTTCACCAAGTCACGTGTTGTGACGTGTTGTAGCTTGCCAATACCTTAGGATACCGTACCTACCTAGTTCTGAGGATACATAGCCATGTCACTAGTGAATTAGCGTCGTTATCTTTATTAAATCCAGATTTTCGCAATGATATTACGCAGCGAGAAATGAACATGATGATATCAAAAAGTTCCCAATAATAAAATACATCATTTGATATCGCGAATAGAGCTTCAATGAAAAATCGACTCTTAGCGCATTATGAGATCTCATGTATGAAAGATGGTCATTTTAGTTTTAATGTTCGAGCTTGATTTAAGATTATCAGCTAGACTATGTGCATGTTAGCGTACTCTCAGAACTAGGTACATATGTTTGTTGTAGGTATTGATCATCCTCGAATACACCAAAAACTCAGTAGCCATGACTTCCGCAATTGAGAATGCAGCGTTCGAACATCGACATAGTGTTCAAATTGAGCCCGAGGTGGTGAGATGCAGGTTTAACAGCGCAGCGATGAGGGCACTTCGCCGAAAGTCGCCGAAGTAATGGAATGTGACCCAACTCAACTTTGTCGGCAATGAACCATATGTCGCCGAATGCCAATGTACACGTAGTCTATGTATGACGCTCTCTTATCGCTGGATACTTAGGTCTCCAGCCAAGCTTGCCAGTCGCAACAGCCCTCATAAGACGTGTCGTGCTGATTAGTACTATAGCAGAAAATGCCTTCTAATTTGCATTCCTGGCTGTCGTGTCCGATTCATGCAACCATACAAGAAGTTTGAGGGAAGAGATAGCATGTCAAGGCCAATTCTAAGCAATTATGCCCAAATCGTCGAGGCGCCGTTCGAGCCCGATAGCTATAGCACCGTCATCCATGGACAGAATGTCTTTTCCCAATGCGAAGCAAGACGAACCGCAAGTTCCACCGCCAGCACATATAGAACCAGTCTCGTTGGGGCTTCCCGATGGCGACCGAGGTGTGGAATCTTTTAGTAGCATGTTCAGCGACTGCGGGTTTCTCGTCAACGATGCGACCAAACGCCGCTCAGTTTTGAGTTCCAAAAGCAAGCCTCAAGACAGATATTCTTTTCTGAGTTTCACTCATGAGGATCCGCTGGAACTTTCAGACCTAGGCTACAGAAACTCCCAGTTCGTGCGGCTGCCAGATGAAGACAGAGATCTGGAGTCACCTAGTACTTTAGTCGAGAAGGACAATTTTGATTATCAGGACGGGTTTCAGCTGGCACGGCTACCTCCAGTCGAAGGGACGAAGCTCTGGTCATTGATGATTGTGTAATACAATCTCCTCTGGAGTATCTATAATAAGGGCGTCTATCTCTGACTTATGTTCTCTAGGCTGTTCATCGCGCTTTTACTTTCAACATTAGAGCAACTCATTGTCGGAACCGCTCTTACTTCTATATCATCAGATTTGGGACAATATGATAAATCGATCTGGGTGGTTACTGCATATCTGATGACTTATAACGGTCTGTATGATCTTGTGTGGCTATTCCTTCTTTGAAGAAGACCGTTTGCTAAAAACTCTCTTCCTAGGCTTTTTAATCGTTCTCGCCCGCTGTGGGGATATCTTCGGCAGGCGATCGGCTTTCATGATCGCTCTAATAATTTTCACAATCGCATCGTTGGCGTGCGGTGTAGCCCAGACCATGACGCAGCTGTAAGTGGTCCATTTTAAGTTCAAGCGACTTGCTGAACCATATTACAGGATTGTCTTCCGTGCATTCCAAGGCATCGGAGGCGCAGGCTTGTTTACCTTGACCTTGAGCGTCGCCACGGAAATTCCTGGTAAAGCAAGAACCATAGTTCAAGTATTGATACCAGCTGCCTTTGGGATCTCAGCTGGCGGTGCACCGGTTATAGGAGGTGCAATAGTATCAAACACAACCTGGCGTTGGGTGTTCCTATTAAAGTAAGCTATTTCATTTTACCAAATCCTGTTGTTCTAGCTGATTAGGCGTTGCTGTTTCGTCAAGCGTACCTATTGGAGTCGTCATAATTGGTGTTGCTCTCTGGGCTTTTCCAAAAAATGCCGTACCTCTGAAAATTACTTTTGGGACCTTGGCTCAAATCGACTGGCCCGGCACTGTGCTCTTTCTTGCGGCCGTCTTCTCTCTGAATTTCGCTTTACAGGAAGGCGGTACTCAATATGCATGGAATAGCGGAGCCATAGTCTCGACGTTGGTCATACAGACTGTTTGTTGGGTAGCCCTTGTTTACTGGGAAATCAACTTAACTTCAAAGGGCTCTAGAACTCGTATGTTACCTATCTGGCCGTCCAGGCTGTTCAGTGGCCGGGTTATTGGCTGTGCAATGCTGTAAGTCTTTGATCTCCAATCCTTGCTCTCCCTTCCGGCCGTTCACTGCAGCGGTCTTGATGCTAAGCTGAGATCTAGAGCAGCATTCTTCTCGGGCATCCCGCTCTACTCAATCTACATCTACCTCCCGCAGCGCTTCCAAATAGAGAACGGTCTCTCGCCACTCAGTGCGGGTATACATCTTCTGCTAGTACCGTTGGTCTGTTTCATGGCAACCGGCCTAGGATCAAGCATCTGCCTCGTCATAAACATTACCTTCCCTCTCCTCGTCGCGGCTATGGCCCTTCAATGCCTTGCCCTAGGCCTGATGACCACCCTGCCTTCAACGGTCGGAATCCCCGCCCGTCTATACGGATACGAGACCATCTTAGGCTTCGGATTCGGACTTGCATTGCCCACTATTTCCACAATCGCCAGGATGGAACTAAGCCATGTCGACCACTGTAAGTAAAACCCACAGCTACCCAAAAGATCCACTAACCTCATAACCCTCAGCCGTCAACATGGCCGCCATCTCCTCCCTCCGCTCCCTCGGCGGCACCATCGGCCTCGCCATCGGCAACATCGTCCTCTCCTCCCGTGTCTGGAACAAACTCAGCCCCATCCTCTCCCCCGACCAAGTTACCCTCGTCATCCAATCCCCCGAAAAAATCACCCAATTCAAACCCGACCAGATCCGCTTCGTGCGCGAGACCTTCGGGCTGGGGTTTAATTTCAACACAAAGGTCACGCTGTTTTTCGCCATTGCGGCGTTTGTGGCCTGCTTGGGCTGTTTTGTGCGGCATCCGATGCAGATAAGGGACATGGACGAGGCGGATACGAAGGCGAAGGCATTGTTGGATAAGCAGGCGCTTGATAAGGCTGCGGAAGGGGGATAGTTCTCATCCAAGATTCCTACAGAACGAGCTTAGTTTGTTTGTTCTATTAGTTTAGTATAGCGAGGAGTTAACTATGAGTTCTTACTAGTCACCCCGTCTCAACTAAGCGAGCCCTCGGACTGCAACTTGCGCGTTGTTCGGCAAAGGCTCCCTGCAGCCACATTGTCTCTATTCGGCCTCACCCAAAGGTTTTCCATGTTTCCGATACGCAATGCAATCAGGGGGTTATACTTTGGGAGAGGGGGGGTTCGCTTAATGAAGACGGGGTCGAAAGTTGGTTTTTTTCCCCGCAGCCTCGATTCAGTTATCTGCATATGTTAAGCACGAACAAGATATGAAATTTAACCTCTTTTAACTACTTGCATATGCTGAGCACTAATGTTACGGATATGGCTCGCTCATTGACGACGTAGTCGGACCTGGGCTACCCAGCTACCCACATTAGATATTTGAGTTCCACGGGCAATTTGTCTTATTACATTATCTGACCTTTCTGGCCAATAGCCTAGCAAGAAGCATGATAAGAATTAAACCTTTCTTAGTGTTTGATTTCATGTATAAACTCCCTCGAATTGCGACCTAAGCAATTAGGTATCAGGTAGGTAATGTTGTTCTTGACTAAACTAACGCGGGTTGCTATATCACACTTACTGTAGATCTTCTGTGCTCCACCCTAAGCGAACTGACCGATACCAGTACCATTCTCTCACCATTCGTCTGAATGCGCCAAGAGATGTTATGAGCCAAGCAAGAAGATAGACGCTTCTCTTAATCGGAATCCACCGCAAAAACCCATCATCAAGTTTCTTCCCTTTTGCTTCGGCGATAACATCCATCATCTGAACCATGAATCCGATTGGCGCATCCGCTCCGTACATGTGCACCTTGTGCATCATCGTCAGCTCCTGCACCTTTGTGGCTCTTGGGAACATTTGCGTCTCAAAACCCTCGACAGCGGTGTCCAGATCGGTGCCGTTTTTCAGGCAGTCGACGATAGCATCGGCGAGATCGAGTGCATCCCTCATCGCCGCATTGGCGCCTTTACCTGAGAATGGTGTCATCAAATGGGCCGAGTCTCCGATAAGGGTGAACCCTTTCTTATGTTCCCATTTGTCGCCAACCGGCAACTCATACAGTGCCCGAGATCTGAATCGCGAACTTGCGTCGATGCAGTTCCGAAGGGCAGGCAGCCAACCTGTGTAGCGCTCTCGTAGTATCTTCCTCAGCTTGTCTTCGTCTCCTCCTATCTCTTTCATGACATCCGCTTGGTACAATTCATCCTCTTGCATCCAGTAATTCATCTTGATATTGTCGTTTCCTAGCCTATGTGCCATCATGGATTTGCTCTCGGAAAACACGAAGTAAGCTCCTCGTCCCAGCATTCTCGATAACTTTGGATAATTCTCATTCGGGTTGACGATGAGGCTCTCAAATCCACATATACCGGAGTAACGCGGTTTAATGCTCGTCAAGAGAGGGCGGACTTTTGACCACGTACCGTCAGATCCAACGACCAAGTCAAACGGGCCCGCTGAGGATCCATCTGCGAACTCCAAAATCCCGTCGTCGCGTACCGATTTGAGTTTCATACCCCAATGAATACAATCTTTACCCACGCTCTTCAACAAAACCCCGACTAACGTCTCTCGGTCAATCTCAGGCCTTGATTGCTCTACTCCTACGGTCGTCCCTCCACCTGGTGTCATATGCACCATTTCTGTCCCATTCTTGTCCGCAATAACGAGCTCTTCACCATCATATCTTGCGTATTTGAGAAATTCTTCCCACAATCCCGCAGCTTTCATGGCTGCCAGTCCGGTGCTAAGGTGCAAATCAAGTGTACCGATCTGGTCAGTTTGTGAATGCTGGCTACTATCTCTTTCGAAAATCGTGATGTCGAGGCTGTTCGGAGGCAGCGATTCGAGGCGAACTTTGAGGATGCGAGCAAGGGACAGACCAGCAGGACCGGCGCCTATGATGGCGATGGACGGGGGCGACATCTCTTTTGTTTTAAAGCACGACCTTTGTCAACTTTGGTGCGAATAGTACAGCAGTCCGGCTATCTAGGTGAGCGAGTCTCCAGCTCCAGCTCCGGCTTCCGCTAATTCTTGCGATTCAGACAATCTGGATTTTGAGAATCATGCGCAGTATTTTCCTGTTACTTCATACCTGCCAATGATCCGCAGTGTACTGATTACACATTTTTATTGTTGGTTTCGCCGCAGTCTACGATGTCGCCGAAGGATTGCGACCCCGGTGAATAGCACAGCTCTGAAACATGCGGTCGGCGACATTCCTAACACGAAAGGCTGAGGATTGTCGTCGATCCTTTGCGACATTTGCCAACTAATCAACGATATTCGAAACCTGATATTCTTTACAAGATTTCTACTCATTACTTAATATGAAGGCCATGTTCGCCAGTGTTGACGTTTCAGCGTCTGTCACTTGACAATGCAATGGCCGTCTTTATTGGATCTTTCGCCCCTTTCATTGATTGGTCGAGTCTCACGTTTCTCAACGTTTTACGCCTCATTGCTCTGGCCTCGGTAGTTTACTTCCTCTCTTTATCAATTTATCGACTGGTCTTTCATCCTCTTGCTGGATTCCCTGGGCCCAAATTTGCGGCGGCGACCTATTGGTATGTGTATCACAATCTCTCACCAGTTTCCAATAGTAGCTAAACAAGACTGAAAGGTACGAATTCTTCTACGACTGTATCCACCGTGGTCAATATGTCTTCAAGATTGGCGAACTGCACAAAAAATACGGTCCAATTATCCGAATCAATCCCGAAGAGATCCATGTTGCTGATGCCGACTTTTACAATGAAATCTACACTAATAAAGAGAAGAGAGATGTCTGGGGCTGGCAAAGAAAGGGGTTTGGCTCCGATGTGTCAACTATAGCTACTGTTAGCCATGACCTTCATCGCAAGCGTCGCGCAGCGTGGAATCCTGTGTTTTCGAAGCAGAGAATTCTGCGCTTGCAGCCGGTTATACAGGAGCGAGTCGATGCTTTGCTGGCTAGAATCGAAGATTGTGGAGAAAAAGGGGAAATAATCAACTTGAAGCACGGGTTTGCCGCGTATGCTGCAGGTATGAATTTTCTCACTCCATTCCTCGTCTGTCCTATCAATGTGGTCTTACTGACAAGTTTCCTTATTTAGACGTATCTGCAAGATACTTCTTCAACATCCCCCAAACCAAAGTCGAATCCCCCGACTTCGACCCCGACTTCCACAATGCCATCCAAGACGGCTTTAACAACGTCCTCCTCCTCAACCAACTCCCCTGGCTCATGGACATCCTCGTCTTCCTGGCCCACTACCCACCCCCCTGGCTCCTCAAACGCTTTTTCGTCAATTCCAAAATGACCAAGTTCGTCACTGTCCTTCGCCTCCTCGGCGACCAAGCAAAAGCCGTCATCGCCCGGCCCCCCGCAAAGGAAGAAGCAGCCAATCACACCGTCTTCGACCAAATCCTCAGCAGCCACTTACCCCCCGAGGAAAAATCTCTCAATCGCCTCAAGCAGGACGCTCAGATGCTCATTGTGGCCTCTACCCTCAGCACATCCTGGTCCATCACCGTCGCTGCCTACGAACTTCTCGCCCACCCCCGCTGCCTCAGGCTTCTGAAATTAGAACTCGCCACCGCCTTCCCCGCAGGCCCGGATTCCATGCACGACCTCGCCATCCTGCAGCGCTTGCCTTACCTGTGGGCCATCATCCAAGAATCTCTCCGTATCGGCATCGCCATCTCCCACCGTAGCGCGCGCATCTCCCCTCTAAACCCCACCACCTACATTAATCCCATCACCACCGCCACCTTCACCATCCCCCCCGGCACCCCGATGAGCATGTCGCACCCCCTACTCTTGCGCGACCCTCTCATCTTCCCGGACCCCAAGACCTTCCGCCCCGAGCGCTGGCTCGAAAACGACCGCGCACTAGAAAAATACCAGGTAGCATTTAGCAAGGGCAGCAGGGGCTGTCCAGCGATCAATCTAGCGATGGTGGAGATGGTGCTGCCGATCGCGCATCTGTTTGCGCGGTATGGGTCCAAGGAGTGTCGGGCGGAGGGCGATGTTGGGATCTTGGAGCTGTGGGAGACGGGGGACCAGGATGTGGAGTGTGTGTGGGACGGGGGGATCGCGATGGCGGAGAAGTGGAGTGTGGGTGTTCGGGTTCGGGTTGTGAGAGACTAAGAAGGGCGGTCGGGCAATGCGTTTAGGGGAAGAGGGAAAGTGATTGAGGGCAACTCGGGGTATCTGAGATACCAAGTGAGTCAGATGAGTCAAAGAAGTAGTGCAATTAAAACCATAGTCTCTTCGTGGCTCCTTCTCTGTTCTGCGCTCCCGCCACGAGACCGATATCTGTCGGTCTCAGCAATCCTTTTTCCTAAGAAGACGCAAACTTCGTCGACTTTTGGTCGTTGATTTGTCTGCCGATTTTCACGTGGAGGATTTCTGCCTGGAGACCTTGATTTGCTTCGTCCGGAGATACCAGAAATTACTAATGATAATTGTTCAATGCCGGAGCAAAGTCTGCAGTAGAGGAGGTCCGAGGAACGATGTTTTCCGTAGACAATACACCAAGGGGTTCCAAAAATCATGATATCCAGCTATCTATCCGGATAGCAAGTAGGCTAGGATAGAAAGACTTAGGAAAGATGCCAATGAGGTGTGAGGGGCTGACATTCCGGATAGAAACGCGTGTTGTGAATGATCTGTTTTTGGACGCAAGATTCAAGGATACGCACGCACTCAAGACGAGCTTCCTATGCGACTGACTACGGTATACGAAATCTCGCCCATAACCCAAGGGTTTCAAAGACCGGATTACCTTCTTGCACCACATGGCGCCCCACAGCGAAACCATGTCAATTACTGAGCATAGTCCAAAACTTCGTTGATAAGCTCGTGGCTGCTTACATTGCATACCATACATATTACGAGCTTTTCCATAACAGGGCGCAAAGGACGGTGAGGTAAGTCGAGACTGTCGATAGCGAGGGTCTCGACTCGACGTCCGTATGCACAGTCTTAGTTGTTCTAGGTTGGGAGGGAAGAGCGGTGGGAGATGGCTCTTGCGTGAAAAGTCACCGCGAGAGCTGCTGTCAAAGCTAATGGTGTGGCGTAGATATCTGATAAAGGTAAGTATATGCGCAACCATGAGAGGATGCGCCTGCAATCCATGTGTCGATTAGGGGATCAAGGGCCTCGCCGGCTCCGAGCCCATAGTTCTGTAATCGTGTGCAAGCATTAGAGCCTTTACCTATGCTTCTGGTTAAGGCTCATGCTAAAACCATTGCCCTAGATTCAAGAATACACTTACTTGCTGCAATGAGCACAACGTGCCATATGGTAAAAAGTCGCCGAGGATGCACATTCAGCATTCTCCGGAGAAGTAAGCAGCGAGTGTTCGACTACTGTGTTTGAAACGTACCCAAGCGGTTTAAGGACTCCTTCTCAGCCGTGCGATTTGGTTTATATAGTGCGAACATGGCGAGCGTAATTCCTCAAGCGATCGATAAACTTGTTACCTTTTGACAAGGCACACTCTTTAAACTGCCAGTCTTATTTTTTCGCCCTTTTTCTTCGATTAGAATAACGGCAAGATGAAGTTTCTTTGCCTGCATGGTATGGGTACAAACTCAAGTATCTTTGAGAGCCAGTTGGGTTCGACACTTCCCTATCTCGAAGCACAGGGACACGAGTTCGTCTTTGTAGACGGACAGATTGAGTGTGCTCCAGCGGACGGTATGTAGGCTGAATTCTTCATGCAATTTTCAACCCATGCATGAGTTTTTTGGCCCTTAGGCTATCGAGCTCTAGCTAAACTTTTAACAGAAATAAAGTCCTACTTTCCAGGACCATATCTCTGCTATTACAACCTACCCAACCATGACCTGGTCAAGCAAGCTCAGACGTACATCGAAGAAATCATAGAGGAGGAGGGGCATTTTGACGGTGTTGTCGGTTTCTCACAGGGCGCCGCTCTCGCCGCGTCCATCATGCTGGAGCACGCCAAGACAAATCCCCTTAACGATATCTTCAAGTTGGGCATCTTTGCCGGAGCCAGCTTGCCTTTCGATATTGCTAGCAATACCAGCCTGGCAAATTGGCACTCTTTGAAGACCGAGGACTCGCAGTCTGAGGGGTCGTCTGACGATGAAGTGGATCCCTACACATCCTGGCGTATCCCAAAAAACACTTGGGGACCTATTGGGCCTCTTTTGGGGAGATACCACCCGGAGAGAACGCCAACCGCGCGGATCAGGCAGCCGACGCTGCATCTTCTCGGCAACCGAGACGAGCATGTTGGTCAAGGCCGATTACTGACGAAGATGTGCATTGGACAGACAGCTGTCATACATCACCCGGAAGGCCATCGGATCCCTAGAGACCAGGCGTTTCAGGACAAGGTGGCGAGGGCGATAGAGCGCATGATTTCGAAAGTCAATCTCACATGTTAGAAGACGGGGTCTGCGGGAAAGGTCTTATTCTTTTCATGCTTTGTTTTTCATGAAAAACGCTATCGTTCAACCGGTTTATGGCTTGCCCAAACATGATAGTTGACTTCTCTCCATCAGATGAAAACAGCGAAGTAGACATTGTCAAAACAATTGACTAGACAGTCAGATAGACTGTTTAAAAGAAAGTTTACAAAAATTCTCTCGTTGCTGTTCAAGATCTCAACGCTGCAAGTACGCTTTCATGCCAACTGGATTTCGAGATTACTAATGTGACTGGACGTCTGCCACTTATTTTGACTATTGAGGCGCGTGGTTACGAGCAGGCCTCGCGTCTTAGAGTCACATGACCGAGGTTGATCACAACGCGCCACTGAAAAAAACTTCAACCTCGTTTACCCTTTGGTCTGATACAGTACATGTCCCTTTGCCCTTCTCTGCTAGTGTTCGCTTCGAGGTCGATACCTATGTATTCTCCTTTCGGTTTGGCCATGTCTTTACGAAACTTCAATCATAACATTTCAGAGTGCGATATACAATTATCGGCGTATATTTCAGACAGGAGTCGTATCCCCAACGATCATCTTCAAAGACGTGTTTTAGGCGTATATAGTTGCCGCAGATGATGGTTCCTTGGAGCGTAGGCAAGAGCTCGATGTCGCCGAGGAAGACCTAGATAATAAAAGTCGCCGCAGATCCTCCATTTTCTCCGCAGGTACGGCTGCAACCGACGTTTCAGCTTTACTCTACGCGATGGACGAACATCAATTTCAAATTTATAGAAGGACGAAATCTGCTTGAATATAAAGATAGTCATCTCTCAAGAACTGCGGTCCTTGTACAGGCTTCGGAAATCTAACATATAAAAACATGTCACCTTTCATCACTGCGGATGCCGTTGGAGAGGCCGAAACCAACCAAACCCTACAATGGAACGAGACCCTACCACCTGCTGTAGAGCGGTGCATCCACCACTTAGTCGAAGAGCGAGCTCAGCAGCAGCCAGATGCGGAGGCTCTCTGCTCAGCCGCCGGGTCGCTGACGTATAAAGCCTTGAACGCCTCTGCGACAACGGTCGCAAAACGACTTCTGGCTTTAGGCGTGCAAACCGACACCTATGTGGCGCTCTCTTTCGAGCACTCAATATGGGCAGTGGTTGCGATGCTGGGTGTCTTAAAAGCCGGCGCGGCTTTTGCGTCAATCCCACCTTCTCCGAGCCAGCGAATCGAGACAATTCTTGGGCAGATGAACCCTACGGCTATTCTTGCCTCACCTTTACGAGCGAGCTCTTTGATGCAATATCCCCAACCAAAAATTGTCGTCAGCGCGGAAGACTTGGGTCAACTTGAAGCAATTGATGACAGCCACTTGGCGGTCAACGTCAAGCCTGGTAATTTGGCTTATGCAGTTTTCACTTCAGGCAGCACCGGAACCCCTAAGGTGAGTTTCTGCGTGTCTGATTCGAAAAAGCTCGCAAAGGCTGACGTTCTCGATGTAGGGTGCCCAAATCGAGCACCGGCAACTTTGCACTTACGTGACCCAATGGGCTAAGGCTGTTGGTATCGACTCGCGGAGTAGAATGTTTCAATATAGCTCATATCTATTTGACGTTCACATATCGGACATATTCACGCCTCTTTGTGTTGGTGGTGCGGTGTGTATACCATCAGACGATGATCGCTATATGTATGTTCGGACATTTTTCCGCTTTGACTTTATTTTCGTTTCGACCTTTTGCCATTCCGACATTATATCAGCAACACAAAATTTGCGAAAGTTTTCTTTTTTCCGTGCTTTTGGAATCCTCCATTTTTCTACCGCCTTTGCTGACTTTGCGTTCTAGCAACATTACGGGAGCGATGCGAGATTTAAGGGTAACTCATGCCATGTTTGTTCCATCCCTACTGTCTACCATGTCTCCTGAGGATGTAGATCTTGAGACTCTCCGAACTTTGATTATGAGCGGTGAAAAATCGCCCGCCCATATTGTGGCACGGTGGGCCAGCCTTCCAGGATTGCGGGTAATTAACGCCTACGGGCCTGCAGAATGCACCCCTAACTGCTGTCTTCTCGATATGTCCATCGACGGTGCAATTGCGGGGAATATTGGGCGGCCAATGGGTGCGTCTCTCTGGATCGTAAATGCTTCGGATAATGAAGAACTGCTTCCGGTTGGTCGGGAAGGTGAGCTTCTTATCGAGGGACCCCTTGTGGGCAAAGGATACATGAACGACGAGAAAAAGACCTTGGCAATGTTCATACCAGCCCCAGCTTGGCTACAAAGGTTAAGAAAAGGTACTTCAACCCGCGTCTACAGGACGGGAGACCTTTGCCGCTATACCGATAACGGTACCATCGAGTACGTTGGACGAGACGATCTTCAAGTCAAGATCCGGGGCCAGAGGATGGAGCTTGGTGAAGTGGAACACGAGCTGCGCCGTGCACTGCCAAGAACGGCAGATCTCGCGGTTGAATTATCTGTACCAGGAACAACCAACAAACAGTCAAAGCTAATCGCTTTTGTCTGTCTAAAAACCATAGTCGCCCAGCAACAGGACTCCGAGATCATGGATGGCGTATCTAGAAGCCAAGAGTCCATTAATGCTCTTGAAGAGTTGGTCCCTGAACTTAAGAACCATTTATCAAATTCTCTACCCGAATATATGATGCCTCACGCATTCATACCGATGGACTTTATACCACGGCTGCATTCTGCCAAGACCGACCGCAAAAATTTACGCGCAATAGCTGCGAGGCTTCTCGCGGGTCCTAGTGCAGCAATTAGGCCTGGGCTCCGCCTGCCCACTTCTTCGATGGAAGAAAAACTTCGACAAGTCTGGGCGGAGGCTTTCGGCCTAGAGTTGCAGAACGTCGGGATGGATGACCAATTTTGCCGCCTTGGGGGGGATTCAATTACAGCGATCCGCCTCAGAGTAGCAGCTCGCCGCAGCGGAATTGAGATGACTATGAAAGACATCTTCGACTCCCCAACTCTGTCCGAGCTGGCCCTCGTTGCTTCTACAACGCAGACCAGTGTTCAGGATTTGAACCCGTTTGAACTCATCCGTAAAGAATCTGCAGGAGAGATTTTGCATTCAGCTGCCGCGCAGTGTGGAGTCTCCGAAAACGAGATTGAGGATATATTTCCTGCTACAATGAGTGCTTGCTACTTTATGCTCACATCGGAGGCTGCACCAAATTGGTGGACGACCTACCATACATTTCCACTCCCGATGGATGTTGATCTAATTAGATATTTGGAATGCTGGAAATCTGCCATCTCTTCCCACCAGAACCTACGCTCTCGCATCGTCAAGACCGAAACAGCAATCCTCCAAGTCGTCTTGCGAAAAGAGAAAGAGTACATACGAACCGCAGAAAACCTCGAACCCTTCATTGAGCAGGAGAAGCGGACCACGATGAATTGGGGAGAGTCACTCAGTCGCTATTGCGTGGTGGAAGGAAAGGGTGATGGCCAACGCTACTTCGTCTGGACAGCAAAACAGGCAATATTTGACGCTTGGTCTCTGCATCTGCTGGCCCAAAATATCTCCAAAGCCTACTTCTCGAACGATCTCAGCATGGCGGATCCCCTTAAGCCCAGCCAACTCGTCAACTACAAATTGACTGCAGATCCCTCATCCGCCAAGAAGTGGTTTAATTCCCATTTCGCCAACGTCAAGCCTAACCCGATCTTCTCTACTCCTCCAGGCTATAAATTCGAGACCGACGTGTACGCAACTCGAAACCTTGAATTACCGCAACCACCATTATCCGCCCAATTCCCTACCTTCACTCTCTCTACCATTAGCGCAGTCGCCTGGGCCCTGGTACTTGGCCAACACACCGCCTCGAACGACATCTGCCTTGGCCTCGTACGTTCTGGTCGTAACATTCCTCTTCCCAGTACCGACACCTACATGGGGTCGCTTACGAGTCTGATGCCCCTGCGAGTGCGCCTTGACGGATCAGTAACGGTGCATGAGCTCCTTCGAAGATATCAGAGTGACTGGATCGAGTCGTCGGCCCATGATGCGTATAGTTTCATAGAGCTCATGGACGCAGAGACGAGCCCAGGAATTAAGGGTGCAGTGACAAGCACCATATCCCTAAATATCATCCATCCACTTGACAGTACTGACGACGAAGAAAACGAGGTAAGAAAGCTACCGCAAAACTACGAGATACCTGCAGGCGCAACCCAAAAGCCTTTGAACCTGAATGTGTTCCTACAGCGAGACGGAAACGTCAGGGTCATGACAAGAAGGGATCACATGGCGTGTACGAAGGAGTTAGCTGAAGCCTTTGTTAATTCGTTCGAACGTGTTGCCGGACAACTTTTGACGGCAGATGGAGAAACGACGGTGAGCCAGATCTTAGTGCCAGATACGACGGGGATCAGGCGTAGCTATTTTCCCAGCGCGAATGATCGCCAACTTGATATTTCCACTCAGAAAGACTGCCAACTCGATCTCTCAGCACTCAAGGACAAATCCGTCCTGCTGACAGGAGGAGCTTCTGGCCTTGGCCTGGCCACCGCTCGTGCTTTCGCTGCCGCTGGAGCCTACGTTACAATTGCCGACATACAGCCTGCAGAGGATGTTGGTGAGAAGATCGTTGAAGAATTGAAGAGCCAGGGATACAATGCCACGTATGCTTACTGCGACACGAAGAACTGGGACAGCCAAGTGAGCGCATTCAAGAAAGCTGTATTGTTCGGTCCAAGCAAGACGCTGGACGTTGTAGCAATGTTTGCCGGCGTAACCAGCGAACATGGCAACATCATGGATCACCTTGCCAAAGTCAAGCCGACCTTGGAAGAAGATCCTACGCCCCCACAGATCCAATGTCTCAACATCAACTTAATTGGTGTGTACTACTCGGCCTATCTTGCATTGAACTACTTTCGGTTACGGCCTGGAAATGAAGAAAAGAACACGTCATCCTTTAAATCCCTGAGCTTTATCAACTCCTTGGCCGGCTACCTCGACTTCCCCAACCACACGACCTATAACGCGAGCAAATTCGGCGCCCGTGGCATCTTCCGCAGTATTCGAAATTCCACCAAAGATATCGGCGTGCGCTGCAATTTGATCGCCCCGTGGCTCGTTCGTACCCCATTGACTATCCCTCTGCAACACAAATTCCCCGAGGGCAGCAAGGGTATTCATTGGGCCAAAGTCGAGGATGTGGTTGAGGCAGTGGGGAAGTGTGTTGTTGACGAGAAGATTAACGGTGAGCAGTGAAAGCACCCTCTGATCTCTTTCATGAACATCAAGCAGCATTCACTAATCCCCCCCTTTACAGGCCGTGCCTTCGCAGTAATGCCCGACGGCACCTTCGACCTCAATGATGATCTCGAGAGTGGATATGGTGGTGAGGAATTGAAGCGGGCTGTGCTAGCGAGGCGTGAGGCGGGCGATAGTATGGTTTGAAGAAGGCAGCTATCACCGGATTTCTAGATGGGCCAGCGTATCTCCGTGAGCATTGGTGTCACTTTTTGTGTAGGAAATAGAGAAGTTGGTAATCTTCGCTTCATAGGGCTGGTAGGGCTGGGGCCCGCTAGTAGAGTTCGCGAGATTGACAATCGCGAATGACCAGGGTGAGACTGCCTTTTGAATCTGCTATAGCCGGTTCAGGTTCTTGTTGTTGAAAAGACTGTCTAGATAGAAAGATGAATATACTCTTTGCAGAATCGAGAACATTTTCTTCATTTCTCTTTAGTCGACAGCGAATGATTAGTCATTCTGTTCATTCATGCATACTCGCTCTATGATTCACTGAATGCTTCTCAATCTATTTCACAAAAGCGTGGTTCAAGACACATTTGACATTAGTCTTTTATCTCTTGCTAACACTTGTAGTTTCGCATCAGCTGCTCGAATCATGAAGACAGCTTTGTCAAAAGATGTCAAACTTTTCAAAGAAGCGAAAGAATGCATGCAGAAATGCGTGAGCGAGTTCATTTCTTTCATCACTTTTATCACAAGCGAAGATGATTTAAAGTCAATCTTTAATATGTATGATCTCTATTCTTGAATTGATTTAGTCGCGAAGAAATGTTGAAAGAGAAACAGAAAATAATGAGCAACAATGTTATGATGTCAAATCATCAACTCGATTTAAAACATAAATCGTTGATATTTTAAATAATCTTGATTCATTGAATTTGTTTCACAGTTCAATAAATCAAGTCATCAATTTAATCATCATCATTTTAATTTAGTTTCAGCAATTCTGTTTCAATCATTTTAGTCATGTGTGCAAACTTCTGCAATCTTAAGTTAATAAAACTATTGTTTAGTCTTGATTCTGCTCAATTCATGTATATAGAAATCAAACTTTCATTCTTTTCTTTTGCTTTTTATCTTTTATCTTGTACATTATTTGATGTATTGTCTTGTATCTAAATTTTATCAAAGTAATAATAATATCAGTCTTTTATATTGATAGTATCTTTAGTTTAGCTTAGACTTTGACATTATGAAAGATTTACACTTTTTGCAACATTTTCATACATTGAAATCTCATTTAATTATTCTTTTGCTTAAATGAAGTTATCTTACAATTTCTTAATCAATGATGAGCATACTGTTGAACAGTTCACTCAAAGTATGATTGAAAATTCAGTTGAGATCTTTCACACAATGCAAAAGCTTCAAAATCAAGTTCAATAACATGATGTTATCATCTTGTTTTCATTCATCATTCTTAGTTTTTCAATTTATATAAAATTGAATTCTCAGTCTCTTATGATAATAACTTAAATCGTTGCACAAATCTTAAACAATCAATCTCTTCTTGTTATTCATCTTTCTGTGAACTCTGTCATTGTTTTAATTGCTTTTAAATTCAAGAAGCTTCTTAACATATTTAAATATGAGAAGAACAAAGATTGATTAAATGCATGAGAGCAGAGTCTAATACAGCACATGAACATGAATAATGATCATTTTTTCTTTCATCAAGTCAAAATCATTTATGTCGAGTCATGATTCATCATAGATAAGAAGACTCACAATTTAATGAATCAATATCAAATCAATGATCTTTATATCATTTTCATCTTTGCAAATTAACAACATAAGTTGCATCATTGTTGTGACAATTCTTTCAAGACAGAATATGCTCATTTATATTTTCGTAAAATTCTGAAGTAAGACATGAATAGCTTTGTTGACTATTATAATCTTTTTTATTAAAAGAAAGAATATTCTTTGATGAAAGATTTCTCATTGATTAACTGTTTGAAGCATAATGTCAATTATTTCACTTAAATTGTTGTTTTCTTCTGATAAAATTTTGATGAAACTCAATCATTCATTTTTCATTAATGAGTTCAAGCATTTTTTAACATTGATGAAGAGTTTCAGCAGCTTAAACATCATTAATCTTGCTTTATCTTTATTATCATTTCATTCATCAAAGTCAAGAGCATCTTTGCATTAACTAGTAATTTTTTGAATTCAAAGATTATCATTTCTGTGACTGTTGTTTTAACAGTATCTTCATTTCTTTCTCTTTCATCTTTTAATTAGTCAATGAATTTAAACTTCATCATTATCATCATTCAAGATAAAACTTTGATCATTTCTAAGATTAAGAAAATTTGCAACAAGTGAAAGCTGTGTTACTACTGCAAGTTGCAACATTCAAGCAAAATTGCTAAAGAATATTCAAATAAGAAGCTTTTCACTCTGCATATCATGAATGTTTATGACAGTAATGTTGTCAATATAGATGAAGAAGTCTCACTGTTTATAAGAAAAGTTTAATTTCTGAGTTAAGTTATGCTCAGAAATTTATATACATATCATCTTGTTTACTAGTCTCAATCTTTTCATTCTCACTTTAATCATATAAAAAGTTTTCTGTTAAATCTGTCTTGAAACTCTTTGAATTCAATTCAACATTCAAAGATAATCACATAATAGTATTTTGTATTTTACATCATGCTCAATTTAAAGTTTTTGCTTTTGCTCTGATTGATAATGAAGTTTTTGCTTATGTCTTTATGAATAAATTCTTCATGCAACAACATTATTTTTTCTTGCATTAATTAATTCACTCTTGCAGACTTTAAGAATTTGATGATCAAGTCACTTTAATTAATGACATTATTCATGTTATTGAAATCATAATGATTCTTAATGAACACATTGAAAAACTATTCTTTTATATCATTAAATTAAATCAATATTTTATCATCATAAATTTGTCATGATTTTATCATCACATCATTGATGTCAATTTTGAACACAATATTCTCATCTTGTTTTTCTTCTTCTGTTTTAATTATTGTTATCAATTTCTCATCAAGATTTATGATTTTAATCAATAAGAAAAAAATTTCTCATTTGAAGTTAACAAAGTAGCTTCTCTTCAATCTCATCTTTAATTCACTCACAAGAAGTAACTCAGTTCATGTAAACTGATCGCGATGAGTCAAGTCATCAAGATCGAGTTAAGTTCTCGACTCGTCAAGACTTGATTTAAGTCAGAATTCTTGACTTGAGTATTTGAGTTGAGTTGAGATGTTCAACTTAAGTATTTAAGTCGAGTCAGAGAATTGAAATTGAGTATCAACTTGAAATTCTCGACTCGACTCGTCAAGACATGAAGATAGATAAATAAATATTCTATTATGACTCTCTATTATGACTTTCTATTATGACTCTCTATCAAATAGTCTTCATGTTTCTCTATCATAGCTTCTTTATCATAACTTTTCTTCATAACTTTTCTTCATGACTTTTCTTCATGACTCTCTATCAAACAGTCTTCATAGTTTCTCATCATGACTTTCTATCATAGCTCTCTATCATAGTCTTCTATCATAACTCTCTATCATAGTCTTCTATCAAAGCTTTCTATCAAATGATCTTCATGTTTTTCTTCATGTTTTTCTTCATGTTTCTCTTTATGACTTTCTATCAAAAAGATAATGCAAAAAGATAATGCAAAGGCGAAAAACCGAAAAAATTTCTATATTTAGCTCTCTTGACATCATATTCGATTGCTTGATGAGTTAAGTTGAGTCAGCGAGTTCTGACTCAACTCGAGATCAATATCGAGTTGAATCATGAGATTGATATCAAGTATTCAAGTTGAGTCACGACATTGATATTGAGTACTCGAACAAGTCAGAAAGTAGATATGAAAACTTGACTTGATGATCAGTCTAAGTTAATGAATCATTCACAAAAAGCAATTCAGTCTACAGATTACTCACAAGAAGCAATTCAGTTTACAAATCATTCACAAAAAGTAATTCAACACTCAATTTGTTTGTAAAAAGCTACCTCTTATTTCCGACCGTCATATGAGCATATGACGCTCCCAACCCCCCCGGCGACGATCCGTCATATGCCCCCCGGTCAATCCGTCATATAGGTCGAACTTCTACTAGACGCCCTCGAGCTCGGTACTTTCTATGACATGAATCGTAGAGCCGGCCGAGGCGACTTCAACGCTTCAAAAATCCCCGGAAAATATGCAGGTTTGATGCAGCAAATGCGTTCGGGGATATGAGGGGTTTGGCCGGCTCGATCGCCCAGCTGCCCTCACCTTCCCCCGCCCGAATTGATTTCGACGCGCTGACTACCTCACATACTTTGGGAGGCATAATTGTAGCTCTGATTCAGCTGAATTCAACGCTTCAGAAATAATTGAATAATGTCAAGATTTGACCTAGTAATCGAGATTGAGAAGATTCACTGCGCTGAGTGATCGTCGTCCTCCTAGTAGTAGTCCTTCCCTCGCTCGGATCAACATATGCGCGCTGACTATCTCACATACTTTGAGAGACATGATTGTAGCTTTGATTGAGCTGAATTCAATGCTTCAAATAATAAAAAAATAAAGTCTGAACATTCGAACATAAAAATAATTTTCTTAACTTAACTAAAAATTACGGGTAGGACAAACCGAAAAACCAAGCGGAAGAGTCCTACGGGGGGCAGGGTACGGCGCAAACTTTTAGTATTTTGTCGAGGGAGCCTTGGCGACCTCGACGTGTGACGATAACCGCTAACCGCTAAGTATATAATTAGGGTTAGGGTTAGGGTTAGGGTTAGGGTTAGGGTTAGGGTTAGGGTTAGGGTTAGGGTTAGGGTTAG
>JAABUO010000182.1_pt1 | contig 167034 bp, 166 predicted proteins | sample 5559291 | NCBI WGS metagenome assembly JAABUO01 (sample SAMN10711878, study PRJNA513372) | rock metagenome | isolation source: Antarctica rocks | place: Antarctica: Victoria Land, Finger Mt sud
CCCCCCCCCCCCCCCCCCCCCCCCCCCCCCCCCCCCCCCCCCCCCCCCCCCACAACCCCCCCCCCCCCCCCCCCAAACCCCCCAAAAAGCACCACCCATCCATCCATCCACCCATCCGCAGGAATCAACGCGAACGACACGAGACCCGTGCGAATTGGGTGGATCGTGGGGGAATTTGGGGGGATTTGGGAAGAGGTGGTTGTAGGGTTTATGTAAAGGGCCTCTAGGAAAGCTAAGGTAGGTCTTGTCGTTTTGGAATGTTTTTTTTGGGGGGGGGGGCTTGAGGGTGGTGGGGGAAGGTTTGGAAATTGGGGGGTTCGGATTGTTCGTGGCGGGTGCACGCATCCACCACCATACCCTTGTCAAGCTGACCAGAGACTGGGTAGGGATAGGAATATCGCCACGAGTGGGTTTTGGGGGTTGTGTACATGGGCGTTGGCATTTTTGCTTTGCTTTTTTTTTTTTTTTTTTTTTTTTGGGTTTGGGCAGGGTCGAGATATATCGTTACAACTAAAGAGCGAAATTCGTTTATAGAAATCACGTCGGGTATATACTGTAAATGGCAAAGCAAAAAAAAAGTACGTCGTTCCCCTGGTGTTTGTGATACAGATCAATCAGACACCTAGACTCCACGCCCCGGTTCATTTCCTGGTAAGTAAACGCCGGCTCCGTGTATGTTTTCGGGCAAAGATGACCGGCACCTCTTCAAAACCTTCACCAACACACCAAGGATTCATGTCCAGCTACAATCGTAGTCCAACCGCCGTCGCCGGCAGGGACGCCGCGCCATGAGTGTGCGCGGGGTGGGGAAGAGGCGGCGCAGGAAGGCGGGGCCGTGATGGGACTGGAGGTGGTGGGGCGGTGCTGTGGCGGGTAGAGGAGGGGCGGCGGAGATTCATGGCCTATAGTGGAGGGTCAGGAAAAAGCCGTTGGCTAGGTGTATGACTCGGGGTGGACCGGGATGAGGAAACGTACGGTACAATCCTGGCATCTGCCACCGGGGCTGTTGGTACGGCCGCGACAGCCGCGGGGTTGGTTGATGCAGGTGTAGAACATTTTTGGCGGGTTTGGAAATGAGAGGGAGGAGTCTGAAGTGCGGGGGAGGAATGGAGGGGTGGAGTCGAGGGGTGGAAGGAGGACAAGAGATTGTGGTGATGGGAGCTGTGAAAGGAGATTGTAGACTTGAATGCTAGGAATGCTGTTCGAGAAGCTTCAATGAGGGAGGAACAGCAGTAGAAATTGAGCAATTGCAAACGGACCCGTGACACTTTGGCGGCCTCACTCGTACTAATACTACTGTTACAAAGACCCCACCGTCGCAACCCTTCTAAGGAAACACGCATACCCTGGGCGGTGCTGGCAAGTGACGCTGACATGTTTAGATTTTCAGAGGGTAATCGTTCGGGAAGAGATGGTTCCAAAGGTCCGGAACAGTCAATCAGATTGTATGCGCGATGCAGTGAAACGCAGGATGCAACGGTGTTGCCGTAGGTCGTTTCAAGTAGATACAGGGGTGGGGGTGGTGGGGCGGAAGGACCATGGTAGTCGGACCGTTGTTGGCACTCAATGCTTGATTTGAAGTCGACTTCCGTTGGGATCGAAGAGAGCACTGACTGATGCAGCATGAATCGGTTTGTACATTGGACCTTCGAGGGCACACCTAACACTGTAGTGTGCAGCGATCTCCCGAGTAGGTGGCCTCACCGTTTCAACCCCCAACCAAAGACACTCTGCGTACATACCTTAGGCGATCGTTGTTCATCAACTTACTTGCTGGTACCGAGTATGAAACGCCGCTCCCGCAAAGGCTTCGGGCACCATAAGATGGCTAAGAGCCTGGCTGCCAATGCCGCATATGATCGCAAGGGACTGGAGTGGTCGCTGTAGCCTGTAGATCATATGGAAAGGATAAGTCCAAGTTACAGCACGCATGTCGATGGCATGCAGGCGTCGACAGCCAATTTCTGAGATCAGTGACTGTCTAATGCGGCCATGCATTTGGTCGATCCGAAAGAACCATATGACAAACAGAAACCAGAGTGCATATCCAGTCAAGCAGCTCTGAGCCCGACCGGTGCATGCACTATATTATGAAAAAGCCCGTGGCATCCGACGAACAAAGCATACAAACTGCTTTCTTTGAAGTAGGCCCAGGGGACATTGAATCGATCACAGAGACCTCTTGTTGCTTCTCTCCTCGAGATCTTCCATGATAAGCGGAAAATCAACGCTCATGTCCAGGATTTGTGACTACTCGCCTTGGTGCATCTTTCAATCCGCCAGATAGCTATCGGCCAAAGAGCCATGCGAACCCGCGTGTTCGGTCCCAGGTGGCAAACTACTCACGACGACGCAAGGCCGACCGCCAGGGGTCTTCCTAACCAGCTTGACAATCGAATATCTAAACATCGAACGTTTCGGCGCCATCTTACTCGGCCATTGCTCCGGTGGATGCGCCGTCTTTGTAACGATTCACCTAACCGTCAGATAGATCGGATCTGATACTTCATAGACACAAGGTATATCATCGGAATGATCAAAGTGTATGGGACGAGGCTACAATGTTAATCTGCTAATACACCATGCACCCAACACCAAGAGAACGTCTGAACAAGTTGCGGGATCTAAGGCTTATAAATTTTATATCGAGGCTAGTGGCAGATCAGTAGGTTGGTATAGCTCGTACTGCAAGAGTAGTATCCGGTTGGGAGAGGATTTCTTGGTCAAACTAGCCGATGAGACGAAATTGATCCGTAAAGCTGGGAGTAAATACCAGCATCATACACATCCAATATCTTGAATTTGACGTGACGTGTGAATACACTTAGGCGGTCTGATCAAGTCTGATTAATACGGGAAGCTATTCATAAGCTTAGAACGAGCTTCTGTAACAGCTAACATAGCGAACATACCATTGCGATGATAGGCTATCCCGAGTGGCCGAGAATTGTTAGTCCTGATGATTTGAACCTTTCTCAAGTGGCTAGTATGCTCATCATGATGAACCACCCGCCTGAGGCTCCAACAATCATTGCGAGTATTAATGTCCTGCCTTCCCAAGTCAAAACAAGGAAAGCAAGTAAACCGACAACGATCTCTTTTCTCCGCGCCGTTGCCCTTCTTTGCCTCCATTGCGGATTAATGGTAAACGGAGGATTAATTCTTACATCACTGTCTGCGGCTGCCTCAGTAGGAGTAGGGATGGCAGTGGTGGGTAGTGAAAGGGATAACGCTACTGGGCGGTGGTCTGATGTCGACATTAATGGCAAGGAAGTATAGTTGTTCACCCGTATCGAGGCAGGCGGATCCTCCGTTTTCATCCATAAGGGAAGGTCAAGGTATAATATGCGATCACACCAACTTGGAAACCGGTGTTTTGCCCAATCCCACGTTGAACCGTCGTTTGTCTCCGCAACTGCTTGTTGCTTGTCGGAGTATTTGTACGTAGGGGCGAAACGAATGGATGCTTCTCTCAGACCATGGCATGTTCTTCCTGCTCTTAGCTCGCTCGAAAGCTGGTCTTCCTTGAGGAGATTTGAGTAGTGCCTAGGATCAGTAACGTCTTTAGTCGGTTGGGGATACAACCGGTAATCGACTGGAGAAGGCTTGGACCGCGAGGTCCGGTAATTGAGATCACCAGCTAGAATCAGGTGCGAGGTAGGCGTATACAGCCCCGAGGTGGGAATTGTGAAATTATCGGGAGATCCTGGAAGTAATGGCTCATCTTCACCTGTATTTCTGTGCGAGGCTCGGAGCTTAGTAGCGGTCCGAACAGCATTCTCGTTCACCGGAGTAAACACCAAACCTCGCACTATATTTTTCCAATCTTCGTTGCGCCTCTCAAGGCCGTTTTCCATGGGTGCTAGATGTGCGGCGACCGCTGCCAATTCAATGACCTCGTCTTCATAGGAATAGCCCATCCTTAGACCAACAGCACCTTTATTCCCCATCTGTTGCACTCCTACGCCGACACCGCCAGTCTCTAGCCACTTGATGCGGTTAGCTTGATCATTCGGAATGAAGGCCATAATCGCTGTCATGCCGACGTTTCTGGTGATGATATTGGTGTATTGGGAGCCATTGGGTATTGCCGTTGCTGCAACTTCAACTGCATGACGAAATCTGTCAAAATATGGTGTCAAGTATGATCCACCAAGGAAAGCGTAGGCAATTGGTGCAACCTCTTGGAGGGAGAGTATAAGAACATCAGGCGCTTGGGGTTTAGGCAAAGCATCTAGAAGATGACAGGCAAAAATTTTAGGATCGACTTTTTCTCGAGCGCAGTTGAAGGTAACAATGTAGGTGTTGAGAGCGGACATCCTCAAAGAACCATGTACCAGAGTCCAAAGAAGGTAGGCAGGAGTTGCTCTGGAAGTTGGTGTCGTGCTTCTACGCGTGGTCTAGGATAAGACTAGGAAGACAGTTCCCCTCGGTTATACCCGTTCACCCTAATGTAAGCCCTACCCGGGTATCGAATTAGGTCGTATCTAAACCACCTTACCTTCTTATGGAGAACGACTGTTTTTCTTCGCCTTTCACGGTTTCACCCCGTTCCAGCTCGCTCTCACTATGCCACTGTCACTATCCTTAATTTGTTTGGCCCAGAAAATCTCCCTCTAATTAGCACAGATGGGGCTCTGCTTGTTCGCTTCCAGAAGTTATTATCCTTTCCGCTCAATATTTTGAAGCATACTGGGCGCATTGTTTGGATGACGTCTGGCATTTGGTTAAAAAGAGCAAAGTAGGTGGTGGCTAAAGCACCGACGGGAACACCTGGCCAAAGAGATAAGAGACACATAAAGCTGAAAACAATTATCTATCTCGATGCCAGCGCCAGTCTGGATAGCCGCTATGTGTGACGAACGTATGGGCTTTATGGAATACAATCATGTCATAATTGGTATAGGTTAAATTGAGCTAACAATGGGCAACCTGAAGTAACTTTTACTGTTCAGCATGAGTCCTGATTCGAAAGATCTGTGGGGAGCAAAATGTTGTGCAAACCGCGTTTCCCCTCATACATATGGTACATCGATATAGAGCACGAAGAGAACCAGATTCTTACCCCCACTAATCAACTACAGCTTCGCCTCAGGCGTATTCGCTGCTTGGATCCTAAAATTGGTCCGTGGATGATGGATGCGGATCTCTTTCCCACCAACCTTGGTCTGGACCGTCACAACCGACTCCTTCAAAGTCAAGGCTACCAGCCGGCCTCGATCATGATGCTTGAAACCAGTATCGATAGGCCACACTTCAACATCCTCACCCTTTTTCAAGGCTAAAGGATCACTGTCGTCTACTTGACCTTCTGGTTCAGCGAATTCCGCTTGTGAGACGAATTTGACAGCATCAGCCCCCTTTAGTGTTACAGGCTTTGGTGAAGATGACTTGGCGGCAGACATTGCCTTGCTAAAGCGGTCAAGATATGCGAAGACTTTAGGGAACTGCTTTTCGGAGATAAGTGAAGGTGGGAGCGCGCCCTTGAGCTCGACAAGCCAATGGAACGGCCAAATAGCTAAGAGACAAAGTTTCATTGGTCAGTAAATTCTTGGAGTCCCTTCGGATCGACTAACCCTCAATGTCCGCCAAGGAAGGCTTTGCAGTCTTCAAGATCCATTCTCTACCATCGGCTAAAAGCCCAGTCTCTAGGAAGTCGAAATTATCCATCATCTGCGCCAATGCCTCGGGCCTCATCTTTGTGACATCTGACTTCGCCCAGCTTCTGCCAGTATACTCTTCACGGTCCTTCGTGAACTTCGGATCCTTCAACAGCGGCATTTCTGGGGGAATAAGTTGAGCTGCTCGTGCGAACACGCCTCCGTCGACTGTCCACTTCTCAAGTAGCTTCTCAACGGCTTTCTGGTCGGGCTGCGAAGCACCTAGAGCACCCTCAGGAAACCTTTCTTCTAGTTTCTGCAGGATCAGGCGAGTATCGCAGTAAACGTCCCGACCAATGGACATGATAGGGATTCTCCGGTACTTTATTCCCAGGGCGTTAAGGTCTTCCCTGGGAAGGGTCGGTGGTTGGATCTGATGTTTGTTAGATCACAGGTGACCGACCAGGGTGTGGCTAGCTTACACATTGTCCGTACTCAATCCCTCGTAGGGTAAGGTACCAGATGATCTAAGAGGAAACATGTCAACACAGGGAACTCAGTGCTTGCAAATGGTTGACCAACCCTCTTAGCAAATGGCGAGAACGAGTAATGAAAGAGAACTATATCGTTATGAGACGCCATGATGAGCTGTGAAAATTGGGAGATGAAGGGGATGAAGCACGGTTCTAAGTTCATAAAGGAAGAACACTAAAGCTCTCTCCGCATTTCGACAAAACAGAACATCATCATCGCTTGGGCCTCGGCATATAAGTGCGGCGTTTAGTTAATTAAAGCCGACCGGAATCCACACACTAACTCGGCTTCAATGCCTCAACTCTCAATAACGATCTATCTTACTGCACAAGGTACTAGTAACTGTTTACTTCTTTTGCTTCTCGTCTCTACCACGCTTTCCATAGTACTCATTCCTAATTCAGTGTCAACACAAGGAGGAGTCAAAGCTTCACATGGACTTACATTTTCTTCCCCCTATCAGCCTCAGTTGCTGTTCCTTCCAGACGATCCAAAGCTTCCTCTATTAGACCGATGTGGCCTCGTAGGGTACCTAGTCGAAGCGTGAATTCAGTGATAGGCTACAAAGAGACATAGTTTCATACAATTGACTCAGAAACGAGGGAGGCTAGTAACAGAGTAGACATTGCCTCTTTTCAACCAATCTTAACATATCCATATACATACCTTCGAGCTCATCCATCCGGGCCTCGTGTTCTTCAAGGTTGTAAACATGATGTGACCGTAGGTATAGTGTAGATCCTGCTATTGCGGAAATGTTGAGGCCAAGGAGAACCAATGGGTTTCGAAGGAACGACATAATATTGGAGATCTTTACTTTTCAAGAAAGAGTATCACTGCAAGGGAAGGAATAAGTACTGTCGAATTGTCGATTCATAGATATCGTATGATCGATGATGGCTTCAATGAACGCTAAGATAAGATTAGGTCGCGCTCGTCGCGTGGAAACGTGACTCGCTTTTGTCTCTTGAATTGGGCGATGATAATTCAGATTTTCAACATGTCTACTCTATAATCGGTACCTATCGTGGGGCTGAGATCTCTTCTGCGCCCTAGAAACCCTTCATGGTCTTCGCAATATGTGTTCTTCGCAGCCGTTCCTCCCTTCTTCGCCCATCTCCCTCAATGCAGGTCATAGACGAAAATCACGATTTACCTACAAGCAACTTTCCCAGCTTAGCCTCTCCTCAACCTCCTGTCCACTTCGAGTTATAGCCCATATTGACCTGGATGCCTTCTACGCTCAGGTAGAGGGCGTAAGGCTGGGTATAGCTGAGGATCAGCCACTCGCAGTTCAGGTACGCATGGGACTCCCGCGGGTGCGGACTGCACGATTGATATATTCTATAGCAATGGCAAGGCCTCATTGCAATCAACTACCCCGCGAGAAAGTTCGGCATGAACAGGCATGTAAATATTACCGAAGCCAAGAAGTTATGTCCAGAATTGATCATGCAACATGTCGCTACGTGGAAGGAAGGAGATGAGAAATGGGCTTATCATCCGGATGCCTTCGCAAACATTGCGACCCATAAAGTGTCCCTGGATCCTTATAGGTTAGAGTCAAGAAGGATACTGGCGTGCGTCAAAGATGTGCTCCCACCACCACCAATACAGAGAGTAGAGAAGGCTAGTGTTGATGAATTCTTCCTGGATCTTTCAGCGCAGATACATTGTACGCTTCTCGAGAGGTATCCCGAGATCAGTGGTCCTGCTCCGTATGATGACCCTACCGAATTCCTGCCGCGCCCTCCTACTACAGCCCTTGACTGGAAGACCGATGCGCTAGTGGATCTTGACGTTACTGAGACGGAGGACGATGATCCTGACTGGGATGATGTCGCTATGTGTATCGGAACCGAAATTGTGCGTTCAGTACGCGCTGCAATTGTTAAATGTCTAAAGTACACTTGCTCTGCTGGTATCGCACGTAATAAAACGATCGCGAAGCTAGGATCCGGCCACAAGAAGCCCAACCAGCAGACCATCGTGAGAAATCGAGCTGTGCAGTATTTTCTTGGAGATATCAAATACACAAAAATTCGAAATCTAGGAGGGAAACTGGGCGAAGAAGTGGCTTCTAAGTTTGGTACAGATCAAGTTCAAGAACTACTAAAAGCGCCACTTGAGCACCTAAAGTCGCGAATAGGTGATGATACTGGCACGTGGGTCTATCAAGTTATCAGGGGTGAGGACTACAGTGAGGTAAATTCTCGTACGCAGATAAAGTCAATGCTCTCTGCCAAATCCTTCCGCCCAAGTATAAACACCTTTGAACAAGCTGTTAGATGGTTACGGATCTTTGCGGCCGACATCTTCTCACGACTGGTTGAAGAAGGAGTTGTTGAGAATAAGCGAAGACCTAAGACTATCAACTTACACCATAGGCAAGCTGGGCAAATGCGGTCACGTCAAGCCCCGATCCCTACGGGTAGACCCATCAATGAATCTCTACTGTTTGGCATTGCAAAAAATCTGCTGGGACAAATTGTGGTAGATGGCAGGGCGTGGCCATGTGCGAATCTTCAGCTCAGCGTGGGCGGTCTCGAGGATGGTCCGAAAGGCAACCTAGGAATTGGTGGCTTTCTGCTTCGAGGAGAAGAAGCAAAAACGATGAAAGCCACGGCACGAGACACCGAACAGCACCTGTTTGCGGAAAATGAAGGCCAACCCGACAAGCGGCGGAAACTCGAAAATGGAGCCATTCAAAGATTCTTTCCGAGAAGTGAGAGCAGTCATGAAGAGTTCGATGAAGAGGAGATGCTGCCACCTCTTGAGACCGAAAATGGTGTTGAGAAAGACTACAAGTTAAATGAACGTGAATTAGACCTTGAGCCTCGCCAACAGGGGGGAAAACCATTGGAACGTCTTCTGGACGTCGCGCCTTCGCTACATCAGTTTTCAATTGAATCTTATGTTTGTGACCGTTGTAGCAAAGCTATGCCAACAACAAGCAAAAGAGAGCACGAAGATTGGCATTTCGCGAAGGATCTACAGGCACAGGAACGCCAGGAAAGTAGGTCAGATGGCGTCGATGAAAGCCCCACGGTCGTTCCATCTCACGGGCCCAAGGGATCCAGGAGTGGCAAATCAAGCGCAATCTCAAATCAGAAAAGCGTCGAGAAGGGGCAAAAGCGACTGGCCTTCGGATGATCGAAGTGTAGTAGAGCGACGTAGCTTTACAGTGTGATAAGGCAAAAACCACCGACGAACACAAAATGCGCGCAGCCAGCTTGCGTAGCTTAGAGGATACTATCTTTGCCTTTTGTGGTTATGGCCTCCGTTCACACCTTACTGTCTTGGTCACGATTACTAGCAGAAGCCCATATCTTCACCTTGCAAGACCTTGCCCCAGGTACAGCTATTTTGTTCGCCGCTCCACCGAACAGGCCCAGTCTGTGTGATCACCGTGATATGAGCCTAGGAGGTAGCGGAGGATTGTCTTGTCAAGATTAGTTTTAGGATGGAATAGACGTAAGATGCCTTACGCATTCCTTATCGCCCTGAAGCTGACATAGCAATAGCTCTTCCACCGCGACTGTTCCTAAGTGGGTTGTCCACGTAACTCTTGACGAGTGTCAAATGCAGATCGTACGGAGTCCCAAAAGACAACAGTGGCTGTGGTGGAGATATTGCTAGTACGCACGTCCCTGGCGGTTTAACCTGGAATCTTTCACTATATTGAACGTCTGATATACCGCTGCTTACAAAATTGGAGCTGAACGATTTCGCTTCGAAATCCATTCTCTCACTTCTTCGGGACTCGGCATTCGTGCGTTCAGCTGCACTCGGAGGCCCCAGTCTTTCCGATTGCATATGTATATTACAATGATCGGAGCGTATTCGCTGGGATTTCGCACCACCTCGCTGATCCTCCGGCTACCATGTGGTGATGGTTGACGCAACGTTGACAAAAACGGCTGCGGGTTGATTGTCAGGGAGCCTCCATTTTCCTCACCTAGAATCCTCTGGCCCCCAAAATACAACACGGCGCCACACGAGGGTCACTTGTTCCTGGCCCTTAGTGTTCCGGCGCGTCCCATCGAAACAGTCATGAGGCTCGGCCAGACAATCTCTTGTCAACCCACATTGCTCGCTATCAAGGTGAGAATGGCGTACGGGCTGGTGTACCAAGTGCCTGTACTAGGTACAAGATCCCATTTCTAACAAATTTTTCTTCTCGGGACTGGCGTAACGCAATTCTTAGTCGAACTTCTTGCCAACTTGGCAGCGACACCGACGGTAGCTGGATCCTTATCAAAGCCGATTCCATCCGGCCCGTCGCTCCCATTCAAAGCATATGGGGCGTAAGCCAGTATGACTGTGATTGTGCATGGTCCTGATATTGTAATCAGCATGCATAGGTCGATAAAACCAACGGCACTCGACCTGTAGTCTAGTCGGCTGGTATGTCCGAGGATGAACATTGTAGTTATATGACTTAACCAAAGCTGCATCTATTGTTCCGCGGCGATGAAACCGGTAGCATCGTCATCTTCACGAAAAACTCAACAATATAAAGCATAGTCTGGAGGTAGGAGTGTTCCACCGAGGTTCAGAGCGACTGCTCTGCCATGCACGGGACCCTTCATAATGAGGACAGCGTCAACAATACGCCAAAACTTCGGACCAAGCCATGACGAGTTGGATACGCAGTTGGATAACCAACAAAATCATGGCGTGGATAATTCCAAACTTGATTGGTCAGACCCACGGGCCTGGCTTCCATTGACCAGTTCGCTCCTTTCCCAAACAAGGGGGGCTGCAGCACTCTTTCTTCACAGGTTGCATACTTCAACCATGCGCTTAGTCCGATGGCTCTCGAGTGTGAATACCATTGGCGGATGGAGCGCGAGGGAGATGCTCTTCATATAGACCGTTCCTACGAACACGAGATTCAAACTGCTGCGAACGATGCAGTTTCAGCACGACCAGCAGATCATTGATACATGGGAAGCTTCAGACCAGGATTGACCTGCAATCAAACAATGTGCACTGGAAAAGCTGTATGAATCTGAGGACGAGTGGAGACTGTATCGATTCGGAATTCAAACATGCTAATGCCTTGCAAGCAGGCTGAAGGCCAAGACATCCTCCGTTGAGTATCACGAATCCGGGCCTTGCCCTACCCTGAAGTCTAGACCCCTTAGGACTATTCTTAGCCTGCTGCAGGAGACGCCAGTTTCCTGCAGAACGATTGTGCAGCAAAAATGCAGCCATCTTATGAAGAAATCAAGAGTCTCCTGACTCCGACATGTCTGATATGCGTGAAGTCTTCTGAAATGGAGATGGAGATGGAGGCGGAGATGGAGATTTGGAGAGAGCTTGGTCGAAGCACAGCGTTGACTGTACCAGTACACCGCCGAGGTCCGTTACTCTTGCAGAGACAATCGTGATTGGTTCGCCAAGGATGGGATCTCTCCAGGCAACAAGGCAGATGGCAACGATAACATGTAGCAAGAGCTTTTCATATGTAGTGGGATACTTTAGAGTACTCCGTAGTCGGTGAAGCAAGTATGAACCTTGGTGATTCGCAATGATAGGGCAAGAATCGCCTGTTTGGGGGGGAGCCTGCGGCGCTTGCCGATCGTAAGTTGCTGCCTTAAGCCTTTGGGGAGGAATTCTCCCGCAGCCTGCAGGTTTCATTGCTGCCCAACGCGAGGCATCACGAATCACGCATCACGAATCACCATAACGCTTCCCACCGGACCAGATTCATTAATATGTACTGTATCTGATCCCCACAATGAGACAGCTATCGCTGAATGGAAGATGAGAGGTACGGAATACATACATCTGATATTGGGCTAAAGCACGTGCTATCGACAACAATCAAACTACGGAATACTCTACTCCGTATTAACAGTTGATTGAAGCCATCTGTACTCCGTACGCCCTGTTTTCTGTAGCACCTGTTTTCTGTAGCACGAGCTTCATGTCAGACTGACTTGTCATTTCACTACTGGTCGTCAAATCACATGCTTCACCTGCTCCACCTGCTCCACCTGCTTCACATCGATGATCGTCGAGGTTCAAGCGGCGGGGACGCTTGCCCCCGATCGAGTCACCGCTGCAGTTGCCCCCCCCGTCTCGACCTGTTAAAGAGCCCGACCTTCCCCCCCACCCTTTCCAACCTCTCACTGCCATCCACGTCGAAACAGCTGAAAATCGTGCCCTTTCTCGTACAAGTCACCGAGCATCATCATCTTCTCTCGACCAGCCGGCATCAGCCTGGCATAACAAAGTAAAAAAACAAGTAAAACGAAAGCTGTTGCCTTCCACAACTCAAAGCCAACCTTTACCCCCCCGCCCCGACCCTCATCCGCAGCAAATCATCAGTCGTACACCAAGGGTTTTTGGCACAAGTCTAAGAACTGCATCGGCCACTCCATCAGCTAGCTATAAGCCCCCCGCCTCTGCCTCAGAGTCGAGTTTTTCCTGCCGCCCCTTGTGGATCTGGAAATCAGAATAAACCCTCAGCCTTCCTACATCCTCGCATTTTTCGAAATTTATTCTCTCAGTTTCTCATCTTCCTGTGCTGCTTAACAGTTGCTGGCTACCTGGAATCTCTCCCCAACGCATTTAACTTTAGCTCTTTAGTCATGTCCCACCGTGATCGTGAGCGGGAGCGGGAGCGTGAGCGTGACCGAGGAGGCGACCGAGACCGAGGAGACCGCCGAAGAGAACCGCGGGAACGTGATCCTGGAAGGGAACCCATACGGGAAAGGGAGCCTCCAAGGCCTAGCAGAGGTAGCGATCTGAATGAATTCTTCGTTGATGGCACGGGAATCCATCGCGAGGTCATGCAACGAGAAATATGCAAATACCTTGGACCAGAGGCCTACTCCAGACCTGGAGCTTACAATGTTTGATCTTGCACTTTTCATGCTATCACCGTCCATGGTACTAATGACCGGTCAGGGTATTTCTGGCTTCATCGTAACTGCCGTGCGCCCCTTCACTCCGGTAAGTCGATAGTGCGACACCAAGCCACTTCGCTCGCTGACGCATAACTGCCACGTTAGAAAATGATAGAGGATCTTCAGAACCTGTCCGAAGATTATGTGTCCGAAAACCAACAGATGAGGTCGAGGGGCTATCAAGGTAGTCCAATGCGAGCCTCGCCTGTGGCAGGTATTCCTAACCAGTCTCTAGAGATACCTTACAAGGACTCGAAGACAAGCCAACGTCAGGATGCTGTTTTGACACGTGACCCTTATGCCCAGGACGCCCGTTATATCCAGCAACCGGTCTATTCATCAGCCATCTCACAAGCTGGGTATCCATCCACCGCAGGTGGCTATCCTCCAGGACCCAATTATCCACCATCTCAGGTATCTGGATATCCACCAACATCCGGATATCCTCCACAAGGAACTGTTTATCCGCAAAGCTCTGGCTACCCACCACAAGCTGGTTATCCACCACAAGGTACTGGCTACCCGACTGCCTCAGGGTATGCAGCCGCAGGATATCCAGCCACTGTCGGGAGGCCAGGGAACCCTAATGATATGAATTACACATATGCAGAACAGACAGGAGATTATTCATCACAAGGTTACCCGTATCGCCAAATGGATGCGTATCCAAGTGGTGCTCAAGCCAGAGAGCCTAGGTCCGCCCCTGGTTATCCATATGTGGCATCGTCTCAAGATGTTCCGATGCGAGGCTCCGCCATCGATGAAAGGTATGATAGCTATAGCCAGTCCATCCCTGCTGGAAGAGGTGGGTTTCCTGCTCCGTCTCGAGGAACACCAACCGGGTATGATCCTCCACAACCCCGGGATGGATTTGCACGTGAACCTATAAGAGATGAACGTCGACGCAGATGATACCCTTTGGCCTGACTGGTATCTGAAACGAAACCTGAAGTCTTGCAGAAATGTCTAATTTCTTCTTTTCTTATATTAAAATCCGGAGAACTCCAGGCGGACTGGATAAGCAGCCATGCTTCGTCAACGGCATCCTGGATCTTATACCATCCACAGCTCCCGATTCACCTAACTTATAATTTCCCGATTGTCAAATGGAGTTCATTGATAGATTTCAACAAGTAGCTGGGTTGTAAAAGAGTCTTGTGCTTAATCACGAAATGGAGCTTCGATTTGACGCAACAAACCCTGGCGTTGTGTAGCTAATGTGGCCACGGCACCTTTCCAAACCTGGATCGGGAAGGCTATCTGTCTTTTTGTTGCTCGAGTCATAGAGCAGTCACGATACACTCCTGGTCAAGTCACATGTTCAAGTCCAAGGTTCTGTTGCTCCCACAGTTTCCCCTATCAAGGACCGCCAGCGGATGCTATAAAGTGTGGAACTCCATCTGTGTGCTTTCTTTTGTTTGATTAGGGGTATCGTTTCTTTGGCCATCTGTTTGTGGCATCAAGATTACCAGCATTTTCTGGAGACGCGTTTCTGGACAGGCATGATTGTTAGCGCGAATTGTCGGACAAGCGCACTGGTTTTGGTATGGAAGTATATAATTTCCTGTTCAGTGTTGCTACCTGGGCGGAGGGATGGGATATGCATCACTTCGGCGTCCACGGTAATAGAATGGCTACCCCCATTGATGATTTTTGGGGACCAATGTGAGAGTGGACATGTCCCAGTGTTGTCCTTTTTGCACATGTTACCTTGTCACTGATTGCAAAACTTCGATCACGTTATGCCCTGATGCTGATCCCAGTCGTCATTGGTGTCCTATCCTTTTGTGCAAGTACTAGCCGTTAAGACTGGATAAGGAAACCACAACTGTGTCCCCCGAGCACCGGTAATGTGAGGCGTACTGCTTCATGAGAAAAAAGCCCTCGACCGCAGGTGAGCCCCCAACATCTTATTGATACTGGACAGAAGCTCAGGAACCTGTCCCACGATGAAAAGCAACCGGTTCCTTCACTTCAGGGTTGTCCGACTGGACGACCTTTTATGACTCTGCTGAGACGGTTAGCTTCGCAAAAATTGGAACCAAAAATTACCTGGGCATTACCCCTTGGAGTGAAGTGTCTTGGTATCATATTGGACCCCGAAGTGCTCAGTACAAGAAAAACAATCTAGTTATTACAGCTGTGGATCCACATTACTTTTACCAGGCCTTTGAATATCCTAGATCATATCTGCCCTGGACGAGGCTTTTGCAGAGCGATCTCGGTCATCTTCTGTGGATTTACGGTCGTATAGCATTTCTACGCCGTCTAAAGACGGTTGGTTGGCTCTATGCGTCGAGAGTTCTTGATTAAAAACCTTTGTACAGATACAGTGATTTTGCCTATGATGTGAATATTTACTGCAATGCCACATGATAGATGCTACTAAGAATGCCATCCGTTTCGTTCACCACGCTTGCCCGATTAATAGTAGGAGCTGAACCGCGTATGACCCCTTCTCCATAATCACAACTCACTGCAACCTTGGTAGAGTGACCACAAAGTCGGCCAATCACATGAGCGACACTTGTAACTGAGGCAAAGTCCAAACCTCTGACGTGATTGACCTACAAGTCGCAGCAAATGCATCCCAAGTCTCGCACAGCAACGTAAACAGTGCGAGACGTTACACACTCGAGACACACTCAGCCCCACCAAGGAGGACTCGATCCTTTTGACGCAACTCTTAAGCCGCGAGGCGGGGACCCTGACCTTCCAACCAGCGGGCCAACCCGACTGCCTCTTCCTGGTCCGTTGTTAGATGCCGCACATGAAAGCCTCGCTTTTCGTTGACAGAGTCTTGCTTGACTCTCTTCCCACATCTTCCCACTGCTCAACCACTTTCGGCCGATTAAGTCAACTCCTGCGCAACAATGTCGAGGCGGGGCTACCCCTCTAGTGAGATTTACGAAGAACGAGATCGAGACTACTATTCTTCGAGCGGTCGAGGAGGTCGCACCAAGTACGAAGAAATTGATGAGATCGACATTCGGGAACGCCGGCGTGAGCCAGAATTTCTACGAGAAGATTATGGTCGCAGTTCGGCGGGGCCTTTGGTAGTTCGAGACGATAAGCGTGAGAGCATCGAATATCGATCGAGAGACCGACCACGAGAACGCCCTCGAGGGAGAGAAGTCGAGACGGATGAAGTCATTATTGCGCGGGGTCCGAAGGAGCGACCAAGGGAGAGGGACGTTGTTGAGAAGGAGGAGATTTCTTATCGGCACAAGGAGAGAGAGAGGCCTGCCCCAAGAGAAGAGGTGAGGGAGGAGATTATCTATCGGGAACGGGAGAGGCAGCCTCCGGCGCCTTTACCTTTACAGCAGGTACGGAGAGAGCACGAGGAGTTTGTGTTTCGTCCTAGAACAAGGGAACCAAGCTACGAGAGGGAAGAAATCACGATTAGGGAGAGGGAGAGGGAAAAGCCTAGGAAGAAGGACTACGAAGAAGAAGAGATTATCATTCGTAGAGACGAGGGAGAAAGGGAGAGACCAAGGAAGAAGGATTACGAGGAGGACGAAATCATCATCCGTAGGGGTGAACAAGAGAGGGAACGGCCGAGAAAGAAGGAAGTTGCGGAAGATCAAATCGTCATCCGAAGGGGAGAGAGGGAACTACCGAGAGAGCGAGACAGAGGCTACGAAAAAGAGGAAATCATCATTCGCAAGGATGATAGGGATCGACTTAAGCCTCGCGCACGAAGCTACGAAAGGGAATCTATTAGCATAAGCCGCGACGAACGAGAGCGACCTCGTGCTAGATCAAGAGGCGGTTTCCAAGAAGAGGACATTATCATTCGAAAGAATGAGCGAGAGAGTGTACGAGGTGGGTCGAGTGATTACCGTGATGAGGAAGTCATCATTCGTAGGGACGAGCGAGAGCGAGAACGAGAACCCCCGAAGCGACGGGAGAGAGACTTTGAAGATGATATTATCATCCGCCATGATGATAATGACAAGCGCCATAAAGACGAAATCATTATTAGGCGGAATGAGAGGTCGCCATCACCCGAATACGTTCCTCCACCTCCACCGGAACCTGAACCTATTAGAGCACCGCCCATACATCAGGAAATCATCACCCACCACCGTCACATCGACCATGGCAAGCTTCTCCCAATCTCCGTTACACTACCATCTTACTAACCCTGCCTACAGGCTTTGAAGTTCGCCCACCCAAACCAGCTCCTCCTCCCCCACGTCCACGCTCCCCATCCCCTGAACCAAGCTACGAAGAAATTGAGATCCGCCGTCATGGCTCCCGCAATGGTCGACACTATGATGAAGACATTATCATCGACCGCCGCGCTCTATCCCCTCGTCGTCGCCGCTCTCCCAGCCCGCCTCCTGCCCCTCGCTCCCACACCTACCGCGATGAACTTGACATTGCTGAGGAAGCGGAGTATTACAATCGGAGGGAGACAGAACGGAGCTATATTGGAGAAGGGTACAACGGCGCTACGAAAGACTGGGCGATTGTGGATGTGCCGCCAGGAACGAAACGGGTAGAGATGGAGGGGATTGGAGGTGCGAAGGAGGAGGTTACATGGCAGCGGTATAACGGTGTACGGCGGAGCAAATTCATTGCCGAGGAAGATGGTCGCGGCTACAGCGGTGGCGGAGAACTTGTCAGGCAAGAAGAGGTTGTCATCGACAACCGAGATCAGGGTAGACGGTTTGTCGCGCAAAAGGATCGCAAGGATGCAATGTGGACCGAGATCACCAAAGACCTTGTCTCCAAAGAAGCCATTGACGAAACGGGCTACGACTATGAAGAAACCGAGTTCTTCTTCTACGTTATGGTGTATCTCCGCTACGTAAGCCTACTTTCTCCCCATATCAACCCCCCCCCTTCCACCTCTCCTCTCAAATCACGCACCGCTAACGCCCCTTCCCCACGCAACAGGAAGACGTCCTCCGCCTCGTGGAGCTCACCGAAGACATCAAACGTGACCGCCGCGACCGCATCCGAGAAATCCAGTGGGAGCGAGAAGTCCGCCCCGAGCGGGAGAGACCGCTCGTGAGGAAACAGCTGGCTGCGGGGCCGTGGGATGAGGAGAGGGTGTTTGAGAGGGAGGTCGTCTATGAGGGTGTGTCTCCGCCGCCGAGGCGGTATCGCTGATTCAGCCTATCTCTTGGACGCGGGTTGGGGGGGGGAAGGGGGGGCCGGGGCGGTGTTGAGCGTATGGATGAGATTGAGGGTGGGGGAGGTTTGGGGGCTCCACACATGGCATGAGATGAAACGAGCACGGATCGACCCGATGGGACAACACCTCAACAACAACCACCACATCTAGTTATCGGGAGCATACCAACTGGCGCTCAGCCACATTTCCTTCTCCGTTCTGTGGATAGCTGTTGGCGGGGGATGGGGATCTTAGCTGAGACATTTTCGAGTTTGGGCTTCGAGCGGTTTTAAGCTAGTGGTAGACAGCATGATGTTTATGAATTGACGATCTTTACTTACTTGAGGTCTGAATGTTTCCTTTGCAGCAACTTGCCATGACGTGTGTGTTCTTTGACGCGGTCCGAACCCACCTATACCTATATTATACATATATAGGTCGAAAGACAAACCCCCCCCCCCCCCCCCCCCAAAAAAAGCTAACTAAGAAAAAAAGGAGAATGCAATCAGTCAGTCTTCCACAGTAAGGTATCTATCACCTTCCCTTTCCCTTTCCCTTTCCCAACCAACCAACCAACCAACCACAACCGACCACCACCATCAACCCATCTTGACCCCTTCCCGCATGTGTATGTTATTATTATTATTATTATTACATATTCCTCTTCGGAAAACCCTTAAAAAATCGGGAGTGCCCACAGCTGCTGCTTGCTCTGTTGTCTTTTTTTTATTTATTTTTATTTTTATTTTTAAAAAAGGAAGATGAAGATGAAAAGATGGGATGAAGACGACGGACATATGTAGGAGAGAAAACCGCAACCAGCATACACACACCTCTCTCTCTCTCGACGACGACGACGCGTCATGGGCACAGATATCAATCGATTCATTGCTTGTAGATACGGCGCGCGATAAAGAAAGAAAGACTGGAGACGTACGTGCATCAAAGTATCGGTTTCGTAGAAATGCGAATCTTTCGGTGGGACTGCTTTGGTAATAGAACGCAATATCGCTCGGTATATCACTAACGCCCACACACATGACACTCGATACGCCCGAATATACTAACTGATACGCCTTCCAACTCCGCCCAAGCCAACGTCTTCCTCCGCCTCTCAGATCAAAACTTACGCTACCGCTCAAACTCCACAACTCTCTCCGCAGACCCAGCAGTCACAGCCGCCGTCGCATCCACCCCCTCCAACAAGTCCACCCCACCTTCACCCCGCCCCCCAGACTCGACCTCCGCCTCCGCGCCTTCCAAGAGCTCTCGATCGCCCGCCCTCACACTCCTCAAACTCCTCCTATCCGCATCAACACCGCCCCTCTCCTCGTCCTCCTCCCCATCTTCCTCAGAACCCTGCCGCGCAACCGCACTCCTCTCCATGTCTCGCTGTGCTTCATCAACGCGCTTGCGCACCTCGCCCGCCACGCGCATGCCATCGCTGACGATGTTATCTAGGACACCCCTAAGGCCCTTTGCGGGCGGGACGACGCCGGCGGTGCGGGGCGCGGCGGGGGAGGTGAAGGTGGTGAGGTGGTGGGGGGTTTGAGGGGCGTGGGTGGGGGAGAGGTGGAAGGAGGAGGGGAAGGCGGATTCGAAGAATTGTTGGAGGAGGTCGTCGGCGAGGATGACCATGCGGAAGGTGGGGAGGGTGATATGGAGGGGGTGGGCGGGGTCAAGGGCGAGGTTTGCGGAAGTGTTTTTGCGGGTAGGGGGGTGGGAGGTGAGGTGAGGGGTGAGTTGGGGTGCAGAGGCTGGTGGTGGTGGTGGGGTGTTGGGGCCGAGGTCGAGGAGGTCTTCTTCTTCGTTGTCGGACGAGTCGCCCACGGAGAAGTTGTTCATGTCTGCTGCTATTTGGGAATCATGGGTTTGAGGAGGGTTTGAGGACTGATATTGTGGGTTGTCGGGGTCGGCGTATTCGAAGCAGCGGCGGATGAAAGCGCTGATGCTGCTGAGGAAGCGTTCGTTGGTGTCTGAATTTTTCAGATCAAGATCGTCGTCTTGGTTGAGAATGCTTGAAGACGGTGAAGAGGTCAGGTATTCTCCCAGACCACGACGCGTTAGAAAGAGTAGAGCTTCTGAAATGCGTAGGATTCCTTCCCGGTCTACCTTGCCGTCTTGGTCGTCATCATAAAGCTCGAAGAAGTAGCTTATGCTCGCCATGATATCTCTTGTACCCTTGACCTGTGCTAGCCCAGAGACGACATCTTGGAGGCTTAGACCATCATTGTCGTCTTTGTTCCATTTGCCATAGAGCCGTTGCGTGAAGTCATGGTCGGCGGGCTCAACATTGCCGGCACCCCATGGGGAGAGAGAAAAGCTGCGGTTTCTTCCACTAGTTCCGAATAGTGTATTGTTTTCTTTCTCCAGTACGTGGCTGTTTTGGACGGACACAGGAGCATCTCCAATTGCCCATCGTGTGATGCCAGCGAGAAATTCCCGGAAGCCGTCGTAATTCATTAGTGTGGGACTTGGTCCTAGGCCAACTCGCCCAATTTCGATACTGGGATTGCCAGCAATACCAGTCACAAGTTCCGTTGCTTTGATTTTACCGGCTTTGGCTCGCTTTTCGGTCTCTTCCCGCAGCATCTGCATTCGCTGTTCCCGCTCATATAAGATACCGTAGAAACGATCGTAGAGGAAGCCTAGATCGTCTACGTTTAGACGCTTACTATCTGGACCGAGATTTCGTATTGAGGTTCTCTTTGCAAAGCTTTCGATATTGTCAAGGACTGCATCTTTGTGCTTTTCCCGTTGCTCTGATATCGCGGCATGAGTGATTCCAGAAAATTCCTTGAAAGCCACGACCATTAATTCTTGAAACTTCGTAACAGCACGTAGCTTTTCGTTTTCGGATCTCGGATGTGCGGATTCGTCCAAACGCGAGAAATAGGTCTTGAGTATGGATATAAATGTACCGTCATCAGTGATGTCGAGAAGCTCTTCGCCGTTGATACGTAAAATGGCAAGACCGACTTGGAAAAGTACCTTTGGCCCTTCCAGAAAGAAGACATCAAGGACTCGAAAAGCGAATACGAGCGGCATGGAGTTAATGTACAATGAAAGGAACCAAGGAAGGGAGACTACAGACAATTGAACATCTGATTTTACTAGATGATCCCATAGTATTGGCATAGTCTTCTCGACTAGTGATTCAAAAACACGCTGATCCAGAAGAGTCCCGTACATGGTCGTGGAGTAGTAGCCAGGCAAGAGTCGGTCGCATAAGACTGATAGAAGGAAAAAGGCTTGTGACTCTGACATGTATCTTAGATAGTTAGCATTGACTTTGCAGTGTCTAGGGACTGGGAAGAGACCTACATAAGAAGTGCTGCAACGACAATATTCATTGCTTGACAATAGCCCACCTCTTCATTGGTCCAGCTATAAGCTGTGAGGACTCGTCGCAATCGTCCAATGCCCTCTTCACTTTGAAATCCAGGATACTCGGGCAAACTTCGATTAAGGTCCTTCTCAATCTCATCAATCGCTAACGACTCACGACCGGAAAATTTCGCAAGTGTATCCGTGAACAGCTTCGGTTTTTGTAGCCGAATGAATAGAGAGCCTGACGTCAGCTCCCAGATCTCACCCCGAAGACGGTTCGGAAGCCCAACTCGGATGAGCTTGTGAAAAGTAGGCTGCCGAATGAGAGTAACATTCCGACCATTCTCTGCCACTCATTAGCTGGCACTGTATCCACCCTTTCGCTCGGCTAACCTCTCAGGTATTCCCCCCATAACCTCATCTTGCTGCGATCCCGTAGCTTTTTGGGGTCGCCAGGATATCTGAAGACCGTACCAAGACCCGCATCTGGCGGGTCTTTAACTCCGCTGAGAGCCTTGGCCTCATCCCTGGCCTCCTTGTTGTTACCAGAAAGCAGATATTCGGAGTAGCACTCGCCAACAACGGCTTTTAAGTTTTCAACCTCCCTGACACCGTCTCTCAATCCCCTTTTTAAGCTATCGCAGAATCTTTCACACGCCTGGCGACTGCCGGCGAGCTGGACTCGAAAGCGTTGAGCATCGGGATGGCTTCCTTGCTGACGGGCGAAGCCGTTCCATGTCGTGATTGCTAGGGCAAATAAGCCAGTCTCAGAGTATAGTCTCTCAACGCGCCTGACAGCACATAGCGGCAGTGTAAAGCCATTTCCAGCAGGCCCTGCTCCATGAGTTTGGCCAGTGAATACACTGGACGCCTGGATGCTTGCGCCTGCATGGAAACTTGTAGGCTGAGTCGAAAAGCAGAGGAAGCTTTCGCTCATATGCAATTTGCCAACGTATATGTTTCCCGATTCGGACGCCTTCTGCCTTTGGCCACCGCTCTGCGTAGTGGAGAGCGAGCCATGTAGGACAGATAATGATAGCTCGGCGGTGATCTCGTGAGTTGGTGTCTGGGAATCGGGCAAGCGGAATTGAAGTCGGAAGAGGGTGGCTTTGGAAGGATTTTTGTCAGACGGCCTTACTGGTGGAGAGTTTGGGTCAATTAGGGATTGGGCCTTTTGGACAAGGGAGTTGAGGGAGAACATGCTTGAGCCATATAGAGTGGATGGCACGACGGGTGCGTGCGTATCGAGACTTGGGACTCAGTAGACTTTGTATTTATCCTGACAGCAGTCTTCTATAAGAATGGATAGCATGGGTGAAGTTATCGTATACCAATAGTTGCATTGCTTACATACGGTGATGTGGGCTGCGACTGCTTAGGTACTCTGTACCTCCGCATATCTTTGCTACGTACCTTGGAGTACCACGTTCCGAGAGCACTGAAGTGCGAGGCTCTCTCTATATGTCTGACAGGGGCAGGCCCTGTTGCGGCGAGTCTCTGGATTAGCCGCCGGAAGGCTACCTACAGACGAATCACAACCGCACACCAACACACAGTAGACAGGTACTCTCTAGACTACTACCTGATAAACCCATTACAGTGTTAAGATCACCCGAATCTTGGCTTCTTTCTCGATGTACCAGCCTGTCTACTAAACCGATCATGTATCTGAACTGGTGTTTATTTCCTAAAACTTTTAGAGAACGCGCCTTTCTCTCAGCTCTTGCCGATACTCAAGTCATGCTGCCACAAGAAATGATGCTATTAGTTTTTAAATCACTTTGTTCTGACCTCACTTCTATAATGCTTTCGCTCTAGTGTTGGGTAGGGCTGACTGTCATTAAGAGTTTGAAAATGGGGGACCGAAGCATCCGACGGGGATGAGGCAGAATTCTCTAGCTACACCTACGCTGTTCTTGACTGATATCTAATTTATGTACCTTGGCGAGTTTCGTGGGTCTATCTCGGTTGAAAGATTATGAGCTCGCTGTCTGGTTGGGGTGATCGAATGTTGCCTGACCCGATCTTCATTTTCCTTCCTCTCACTCTAGAAAGTACTTAGGATTGTGATCTTGTATCATGGATAGAGCTTCTCTATTACAAGGGCTGTTATACTATTCTCAATGAACACGCTTATTCCCATAAACATCTATTGTGGTGCCATGAGTGGCTTTGTTGACCAATAGGCCGCTTCCGGCACTTCAAGTGAATTGTAGGTGATATCAATTGTCGACACCAGTTACTCATGTTGTTTTTATTCACATGCTAACACATTTGCATCTTAACACATTTGTCTCATCGCAACTTCGCCATAATAAAGATCACAACATATAAACCTTCAACATCTTACCAACCAGCTACAAACCTGCTCTTTGTGCCAACCAGCTACAGCATACATACCTACTACCATTCAAAGATCAGCTACTTCTACATACCTACTACCATTCAAAGATCAGCTACTTCTACATACCTACTACCATCCAAAGATCAGCTACTTCTACATACCAGCTACTTTCTACATAGCTACTACCTTGCACAAACACCATCTTTCATTACATCATCTATAGTCAAACATGACGGGCAAGAAGTCGAAGAAGAGTGCGGAAAAGAGTGGCTCGAAGCCAAACAAGGGTAATTCCACTCAGACGAATGGTAGTACGTCCCAGCCAATTCAGAGTACCTCACCGCTAACCAATCGTTAGTGCCAGAGCAGCAGTCAGCCACACCGACTTTCAAGTTCGATATGCCAGCTTCTGTGAAGCCTATAGTTTTCGGTGAAACTCTTGCAATCAAATCCGTGGACTTTGATTTCGAAAAAGACGAAGCTCCAGCTCTCAAATTTCCTCGTCCAATGCGTTCAATTAGGGGTAGGCCTTCTGTGAATGTATATCCAATCTCGACCAAGAGACGCCCGGATGGTGCTATACTCTTGGACATGGATACTATTCAACAAGATTCTGCCAGATCTGTTTCCACTAGGTTGTTCACTGGCCTGGATGGTAAACCTTTGAAAGAGACATGGACTCATGTGACTACTAAAGCGTTTACTGGCATGGTTCCTAGTTGGGCACCTAGCATTGAAGATCCAGGCTTTGCCGAGTTCGCCGACTTCTACTTGGTTCCTGACATAAATCCCGAGCACGTACAGTCGACCAAGCCTGCGGCACCTGTTGAGCAAAAAGGCGGCGACTTCTCCAACAAGAGTATGCGTGATAGTGTGAAGAAGTACACTAAGCAGCTCGAGGATTGTGAGAAAGGATACAAAAAGCAGCTTGAAGATATGGAGAAGTCGTATAAGAAGCAGCTGACTACCCTCCACGATACAATTGCTACGAACAACGAAGCACATAGCGAGGAATTGAGCAACAATGCCCAAAAGTACAAGATCGGGATGGCGGGTCTGGAGATTCAAGCAACGGAGGCGCAAGACACGCTTACCCGCCTTCAAGAACACGACACCGAGCAGAGAGAGTACATCCAGAAGCAAGCTCGTCATCTAAGACATGGCCACGACGTGCTCACGAACGCACAGGCGTCAATTGCCGAATCGCAAAAAACCGTTGGGGAGCAGGAGACAGAACTGGTCAAAGCAAAGGATCTACTGAGGGTAACTTATCGAAACCTCCAGGATAGTCGGCTTGAGACCGCGAGCGAGAAGGCGGCAGTTGAAAAAGCTACAAGTAGCTTAGAAGAAGAGAAATTGGCCCGGACGAAGGCCGAGGCGGAGGCGGCTGCCTTGAGAGAGAAGTACGAGGAGTTGAGATCCAGCGATCTCAACCAACTTCTCGAGGCAGCCAACCAAAGCTTGGAGAAGTCCACAGCGGAGGTGGCAAACTTGACGCTGTATAGGGACAATTACAAGCGTCAGTGGAGGAAGGTGGAAGTGGAGATGAAGAAGGTTCGAGTGGAGAACGCCGACCTAGCGGCGGAGTTGGAGGGTTCGAAGCAGGAGTTCCAAGAACTCCGGCAGAATTGCCTTCACGAAATTCGCCGCCTCGAGAAAGAGCTGGCAGTGGCCCGAACCAAGGCCATTGACCAGGCCAACGAGATCTCGGAGGCCGATAGTGGACCGCCGTCTCCTGCATTTGGTCCACAGCCACAAACCCCCGCCCCGGCCCTGCGAGTCTCGCAGGGCACCCAGACACAACCACCGCCGCCCGCCCCGCAAGCCTCGCAGGGGACACAGACCGATGACCTGGGGGCCAAGCAAGTCTTGGCCCTCAGCGAGGTCCGAGAAATCTCGGTGGAGCCCACCATCATGGCCGCCGCACCGGAGCGCGACCAGGACAAGAGCGGAGCTGGGGGTGTCCCGGGCATGGTGCCCATCATCGTCATCTTCATCATCATAATGATGATGTTGATGATGATGATGGGTCACCGTGACCCGTGGACGGTGTGTGTGACGTCGTGGAGGACGGGGATGGGATGCGGACGAAGCGTCCCCGAGTGGCTCTGGGAAGACCCCTTCCTAGAGCTCTCGGGGAGCTTGTTCGGCTAGGTGTGGGGAGGTGGTTGTTCGTGTCGTGTGTTTCCCTGTTGTTCCCCCCCTGCCCCCCCCCAAGCACCATCCCCCTCACCCTTTGGAATTTCGAGCGTCTATGTAACACCATCTCGCCCCTGTACCGTTCTGTTTGTCTATTTTTGATGTTCAGCTTCCCCCCCTTCCCCCTGCACCAGCCCGGTCGTCTTTTGGAGTTCCGAGCGTCTTTGTAGCACCATTTCGCCCCTGTACTGTTTTTCTTTTCTTGTGGGATATGTTTCCGGGGTTCTGTAGATAGTAGAAAAACACAAAAACATTTGGAAAAACAGAACAACGTTCCACTTCGATGCCTACGTGATTCACTGATGTAAAAGGAAAATGAGGAGGCTAAGGAGGAAGTCGGATCGGAAATACTGCTCATAGTACGATGGTGGTTCGATCGAGTGTGGTTTAAAGGGGTAAAAAGTAAGCTACATCACTGCTGGAAAGGTTAGAGGATGGGCTTGAAGGGTAAAAAGCAGGTCAAAACTATTAGCTGTGGACGAATAGCAATGATCCTTTCGAATCAAGATTGCTTTTACTAGCGTACCTATGAGTATACATAATACGAGTGGGCTGTAGTTTTGGTACCAGTCTTTGAGGTCTGACTATTAACTACTGCACATACATATTCCCTTGACGTACCGGAGCATGAACGACACACCCGGATTCAAGATTTTAGGCATGTCCATCCTCCCAAAGATCTATCGTACCACATGGCAGAACTAACCCAAGAACCAGGGTCGTCTTGCGGCTAATGCGTTGCATCCCTCACGAGACCCTGCCCTCGAAAGTCGGGCGTACAACAACTACCGTTGATCTTCACGCTCCATAGACTCCGATTTACAAACTGGGAAGCAATGACGCGTTACAGAGGCTCTAAGATGCTGGACCGAGGGTAAAGAGTACGTTCCGGTTGAAAGCATACTCTTTTGGTCCAGAAATATAATGGCTGGAGTCGGAACACTTTTGGTAGGCAACTGCGAGACCAGACAAGGCAGCCATGGACCCTTCAACGATCAAAATGTGTTATGGGTCAAGGTGAGAACCATTAGAGTTAATAGTACGTCCAGGAGCAATGCATCATTAGGGAACGACATTGTTAAGATGGGTTGAAGAGATACACTGCGCACGGGGCGGGCCTCTCCATTATCATTCAGTTGCTACATACGCCTTGCATTCAACGACATCTCGCCCTCTCTTCCGAGATGCGAAATGGGACCGGCAGAGATCGGGATGTTGAAGGCGTCCAATGCTGCTAGCGAACCCCACATAACGCTCACCGCTCTTGCACACACAAACTCAATGCTCTGTGATGGGACAATGGCTTTATGCTTCTTATTACGCTTCACTAGAGAAGAGATCCTTTCCATATATGTCCTTTATACCCTGTTGTCCGTTTCCGGGAAGCTCCGATTTGAAGAAGTACTCTTGAACTCGAAACTCCGTCCTTGGACTTTCAGCAGATATTGAATCACTTGAAATCGCTACAACGATGACATCTTTACTGTTCCTGACGTCATCGCTCGAATCCGCCCAGTGTGTTGGCTCTGTTTTTGATATCCACGGTATTGACTCGACTACGTGGCATTTCCTTTCATTATATTTGAAGCTCACAAGGCGCAATTGCAACATGACCCTGCCAACGGACATGAAAGACAGACAGTGCATCTCTTTTGGTGCGCTTATAGTCGGCTCAGAGACGAAGGCTTCATGGTTGACCCTTAAGGCGTATTGATTGCCCTTCCCGCACCGGCTTCACAGTTTCATTATCTAGGTCACACGTACTGGCCAGTACGCCAAAACCCTCTCATCACCATGATGCAAGTCTCTGGTTCTCACCAATGGACACCTTTAGTCTTCCATTGTGGTCACCTGTGCGGAGGTACGCCTCCGAGCAGGGCAATGATGAAGCTATCACCAGAGCAAAGAGTAGGGCAATTTAGATAATGTGTTGGTTTGAGAGTCAATTGTACAGCAATTAGTCTCTATATATCTCTCATCATCACCACTGTTTCTCTGTACCCTTCGTCCGGAATAACGTTCTACTACCGCCATTCAAATACTCAATTGATCAGACCGTCTACCAGACTATCAGTCTTGACCTTAATCCTTCTCCTCTTCTGTCCGATACAGTTCGACCTACACCTTCTGCTACTGCTCAAGTCTGGTTGTCTGTATGGTTCGTTGCTTATCCTCTTTTTGCCAACCGAGTTGTCTCATCTCTATCAACGGCCCTATACTTTCTCTCAAGCAGCACCGTTCTGCCCCTAGTCTTTAACGTTTACTCGACTCTACTCTGCTTCAATTTTAAGCTTAGCCCTTCTATCTGCTACAATTCTTATCTCGAACCATCTCACACTACAACTGAGACCCATACACCAACATCCACCAGATCTTCGCCCCTATCTCCAGCTCTTACCACCCCAGACATCCACTCTTCAACCCAGCACCTCCCCATTATTATAGCGAATCTCGTATCCCTCGACATGGCCGACGTCTGGAACTGCTGTCAGTGCAAAGCCCCTAACCTCACCGCCAACTCCCCCGAGCGCTGCCCAGTTTGCACCCACATCCGCTGTTCCAACTGCAAAACTGGCCGTCCCACCTTTTCCACCCCCTCCCATCCAAACTCCTACCACAATGCCTCACCCGCCAACCAATCCTACCACTACAGCCCTACCCAGCACACCTCCCCATCCATGGCCACTGCATCTCGCACCCCGCGCTACTACACCACCACCTACCCATCCTCCACCTCTTCCCCCTACCCGTCCACTGCTACTCCACGCTACTATCCAAGCGCCTCAGGCGATTATGCTTCTGCTCGCCCAAGCATGCGTGGGTGGTGGGTGTGTTGCAGTTGCAAGCAGAGCTGGAACCCTGCTCTTGCGCCGGAGAGGTGCCCGTATGATGGGCATAAGAAGTGTGTGGGGTGTGAGGTGCTTAGCTAAGTTGGAAGAAAGGTTGTGAGAATGAGGCGATGGTAGGTGTCGAGGCAGTGGATGAGATGAGAGGGCATGGTGGAAGGGGTAGGGGAGGGGATGGGGAGGTTGTCAAGGTGATGCTGGCTGACGTTTCCCTTTCGTGTCTCGTCTTTCTTCATCACCACGTTTATGTTCTTTGTCTCAATTTTCTTGTTTACTCACCAAGCCGGGCAACAGTGACGGTACACCAATCGACAGAACCGCCTATGGAGAATAAGTGTGCTTTTCGACTTCCGCTTCTTGGTTTTTACTTGCTTCGCTTCTTGTTCTTATGTTTGCAGTGATAGAGTCTTCGGTGCTTGGTGGGGGTACATGGTGGTTATGGATTAGGAGAAGGGGGGGAAAGGGGGAGAGTGGGATGGTGTTGAGGATCTTATTTCAATTTTTTCCTACATTTGATTCGTGTACTTTGATTTATTTTCCAATTCTTGTATTTGATTTGTATTCTTTGCCGTTATGTACTTTTGCCCCTTTTCCTTTGTATCCACACTCTCTATCTGTGATAACACTTTCCTTCTTCTACATATTTACCCCTTAGATCTCTACTTTGACGGCCTATGTATGATTCGCAGCAGCCATTGGGGAATGGAATCACATTCGTTCATTATCTAAGTTGTACTTTATCCAATACATCCATTCCCCCAGCGCAAGCTAGGCCATGACCTTGATGAGGTGGTGAGAATCTCAGGCCGCATCTATTGATTACTGATATCTGTAAAAGCCTTGCGGCGTGTAGATTGAGGTCATGGTAGATCGGCCCTTTGGTTCTGAATTAAGCTGTTGAGTTCATGGGTGCATGACCGCTCCCATCACTATCTCTACAAGAGTACCTTATTCAATCAAGATACTGACGTCACGTCAACTCAACAGATCTTGGATAAATCGCTTGACCGAGTAGGGTTTGAGGCTTTTATGCTTCGGTGTTTTAGTCTTTGGAACGTGAGCATTCCGGGAGTTGGGTTGATACCCTTCATGGTTGGTCGATGCACTTGCTAGCCTAAATTTAGTGGTTGGGGTAAGTCTACCGGCTGTAGAGGGGGGATCCGTTACACAATCAAATTCTCAAGTGGAGTAGCCATGAACGGGAAAATGCTGTGTGAATAATGATATGCGCTTTCCCAAGATTAATTCCGTATATATTAGCAAGGTACTTCTATATTCGTTTAAGCAGAAGTACAAAAGCTAATGTACGTCTTCCCTCGCACCATTATGGGCGAGATGCAGATTCGACGCCTCCCGACTGAATCCGTTCCTTTCATGAGAGGGATGCCCAACATTCCACCTGCCTTCATCCCGCTCCTCTTTTTCCCTATTAGGCTTCTCTCTCCTCCGCTTTCGCTTATGTGACTTTTCACCTTCTCCATGGGGTAGCGCTATTCCCGCTTCTTGTCTCATCTGGTCCACTACAGGACCAAGCTCAAACTCGCTAGCCAGTCCATCATGTTTAGAGCATGGGCTATGTCTGATGGGCAGAAACCAATCATACAAATGCTCCCCCATCACACTCTTGAAATTCCGCAAAGGCCCGAGATCCCACGGGTTTTGGCCTGGTTTGGTGTGCAGAATCGCAAAGGTTCTAGGCGGACCTGGTGGTGGCTGTGGAGCCGCCGCTGTTGGATCATTAGGGTTTATGAGGGTGGGGGCTAAGGGGTATGTGATGGTTTGGAATCCAGGAGCTGTGGTATTTGGAGAGGGAGACCGGGGCATGTAGATGGCTAGGGTCCAGACTTTGGTTTTGCGAGAGAGATTTTCGATGGTTGTGGTGTTGAGGATTGCGAATTGGAGGGACGAGAGGGTCATGCCGATAGTGAAGAGGGCGAAGAGGGCGGCACTGTAGGGGAGGGGCATTAGTGAACCCGGTGGTTTCTAGGAAAGCTGAGGACTCACAGGGCTAGGGTCACGATGAAATGGATGTTAGAGTGACCGACCTATATTAAACTTCAGCCTGAGACACTACCGTTGATGTCAAAACAAGCTTCTCGGCGTTGAAACAAAAAAACCCGGTGTGCTGGTTCATTCAAGGTTCAGGGTTCTGCCTAAGACGCCATGATTTGGAGATGGTGTGCAAACGTAAGACCGGATCTAGGGTGCGAATGGAGCGTAAGGTAACTGTGACTCACCTGCTCTTTTACAAAGATAGCCATAAATATAAGAATAAATGTACAATAGACTGCAGTCCATGCAACGAATTGCAGGAAGGATTTGAAATTTGTTTCAGAAACGACGCCTCCAACCCTAAATGTAAGTTCTCAGTTAGAATCTATTTCAGGTAAGACTTCTACACGCAAAGTCTCAATAAGTGATCGGATATCATCTTCCATCCCTCGGACCGAAGGGCGATTTTTCTCCCAAGATGAATACTCCAGTGGGATGAAACTCACCAAGGGCAGAAATGGTCCATCTTTTTGACACAGCGCCCAACCTCACGACAGTGATGGGTTCGATCTGGCTTCCAATTGAGGCATGTAGAACACCATATGGGACGACCATCTCCTTCGCAGGTAAATACATCCTTAGTATAGAACTGTCTGAGATCAGGCGCTGGATCTGCTCCGGTCAAGGGTCGGGACTCGCTGGGTCGTTCCGCGTGAAGGCGACCATGCAAGTCATCCGCCCCGTTTCCAGTAGTTTCTCCCCTGGCAAAGCCGTTGACTTTCTCTTCAAGCTTCTGCGGATCTACCACGTTCTTCTCCCGGCTTGAGCGGCTGTTCCTGCTGCGCTGTTTCTGGCTTTTCTGCTGAGCTTGCCATTGAGGCCCTCTGGAGACGTAGCCTGGATTGGTCGCGACAATGTAAAATAGCCGGAAATATGCAGTTGCAATGAGCAGTAGAAGGACGGAATAGCCGACTAAGATACCAATAGCTGCATGGGGACGTGGGCTTCGTAGAGTGGCTGGGGGTTTGAAGAGGTATTCAACTGCTACTAGTCAGTCTAACCATAAGATTCGTCGATAGATCACTGACCGCAAACAAGCACAATCACCACCCACGTGACATATCCAACTATTGCAACAAGGATAAGAGGAATGACTCTTGCAGTCCAGAGATTGACGACTTTCTGGTCCAGGGTCGCTGGAGCCATAGGACCCTCCAAGGAAGGGCGAAAGGCTAAAGCTCTGTCGGACCCGGGAGACGCTCATAGCAGGCAGACAGAGCAGGTGGAACTCGCGCGAGAACGACACGTTGTTACCTTACTATGCAGATTATCGATAAGCAAATAGACACTCAGAGGTAGGAAGGTACACCAGAACTGCCAGATGGTTAAAGTGGTCCGAAGTAGTTAGATTTACAATTGCGGCCAAATGATTATCCCCTCCGCCGATGATGAGTCATGGCCTGGCGGCCCACGTCTGAGGTCCTGAGGCAACCAACCTGCCCATTTCCATACATGCTTGTTGATCATTCTCTTTCCTTCCTACTTCACCCGCCAATGGTTCACCCCGCGAATGGAATCATAACTTTAATGTCTCATAATTGTGCCTCACCACTACAATGTCCAAAGGGTCGAGCTAGGCTGTTTCTTCAATTATTGCACTGCCTCTGAATACACAGATAGTAAGGCAAACGCTCAACATTCACAAATAAATTCCACGGTGGGAAAGCGGCGCAAAAATAAGAGCCTTGGTGCCTCATTGTTCTACAGACAAAACATGGCCTCGACTTCGCCTCCTCGACAGGCAAAGGCCGCTCAGTCGCACAATAGAGCGCAGAGAAGGCTGTATGAAAACCTAGAATCGCCGGGGGACACGGACCGGCGCTTTCTGAGGCTGCCAAAACAATGCCACAAATTTTGCCAACCGAGGCGCTCCTGCCCATTACATGGCGCAGCAGAATTGCCTGATGGACTATGTTGAAGAGAACACGAAATCCTCGTACCATTGAACAAAAGGATCGAGCATCAAGCTCGGAATGAGATGTTCTCGGATAAAACTGGCACTTCTATGCAGATCTGGAAATAGATCTCAAAAGAATTCAATTTTGGTGTTGTATGCCTGTTCATGGAGAGCTTTAGTGTCGAACTCTCCGTATGTCGAGAGCCTGAGAAATGGTAGTATATACCGGTCGTATGAGCATTTGTTTATACGCTAGGAGTGGCTGCTACCTTTGCCTTTCTCATAAGCCCCCTAAAATTTCTTGTGATAGAGGTATGTTACAGATGGCTCCCATTCTCGCTTCGATTAAGGATTCCCGGTGAAGTAGAGCTTTAACCGGTCTGTTGCTAAAGCCCTGCCACCTGACGTGAAGAATCACAACCCTTCTTTGCCAATCCTTGCTTCAGATTTTATACCGGTAACCATTAGGTACGAAGCATCACCCAAAAATTGGCTGCAGGACGCCTCACTAATGAGTTTCCATAAGATTCGCCACTCGTATAGCTCAATGTATATCTGTATCACATGCGATACACAGCTTCAATCTCCAGTCTGCGCAGGCATAGTCTCGATCCTTGAAGCAATTAGCGTTTAACTTGATTCTATGGAGTTCTCTGACAGTAGATGTCGCTCAAATTTCAGAATTTCAATGTTGAAGCCCCAATTTTCAGGTCACCCACAATTACTTTGAAAAAATGATGTGACACTTACCATTGTCTCGTCTTATATTCTCTTCTCTTCTCAATCTTGCTGAGTAGCCCTGGTTGGTAGCTTCATGCAGTGGCCTCTTTCATATCACGGATTGGTCTCAGGTTCATTGCAATCCCAAAAAGATCAATGTCTTCTGTAAACAATGCATCCTACTCATCTCTTCTAGCTTTTACTGACCTACAACAGAGTGACGCACACGCGAATGGCCGGCAATATTCTGGTATGACCCGCAACAGTTCACCGGTGTATCCATTCTATCCACCAGATCCTTCCGGCAGACGACCAAGCCGATTGACCGAACTGCAGTACGTGAATCCTGCCCAACGAGAAGCCGAACGAATTCGTCCAGTATCCGTGCAAGGTCCGTCGTCTGTCTATTGCCAGCCAGAACAACACCTTGTTTGCAACCCACCATCTGAGCCACATCATCACATCATGAGTTCGAGCACCCACTCATACTATGACCACCCCTCAACACGACGTACAAACAGCGGAGCTGGACTTTATACTCCATCAGGAAGCGGCAATGGAAACAATCCCTGTCGCTCGCATCCTCAGCCAACTCGAACCCTGTACTGGTATTGCTGCCAACGATGCGCCTGTCCAGGTCCATATTTATCCTCTTTATATGCATCGTGCTTAAATTGCGGCGTCCAGAGATGCTCGCGTTGTCGTGAAGTTGTACTTGAAGTTAGAGATTGCGGTTATCGAAGCTGATCCTGCGAACGATCTTGTAACGTTATGTACCCTTTTGCAGACATGTGGGGCCCCGTGAACCCTATCCATTCTCTCATTCCGTGATCTTCCTCAGCGTACAGTTTGGTATTGTATATTCTGTCATATTGTAGTAGCATAGATCATATCTTTTCCGTTACTTCGCATCATCAAGGGGAGTCGCTGAAATCGTCAAGACCTAGCCAGCATTCCACTTCAGTCATGTGAATGAAGGAAAATAACTTGAACAAAGTCCAAACTGGTGGGACTGGCTCTGAAATTGCTGATCCTATGTTCCATGGTGTGTTTCGTATGAAGCAGACTCTTGCAATGTCAAGATTCCAGAATATCTAGTCGTTAGTGAGTTCGGGTAGCACCGTTCGCCTGATTTCTCCGAGCTAACAGCATTTATGCTCACTTAATTGTGTCGAACGTCACCCTGCAGATTCAATCCTCCTTCATGCAGTCACAGTCACTTCATACCGTACCTTCTAAAGCATGATTAGACGCACCAATGGATTATTTACACCGAGTTTATACATGGTATTCGTATATTCTAAGGGCTTACGATACAAGCATTGGTGGGAGGCTCCAATGCAAAGCGGCCGTCCTTCTTTTACTAATGGTTCGAAGTGGCGGGCTATGTGCACACAGTATGAAAATTTTACCTTCCCTCTTCTACCAAAGCAGGAACCATCATTGCGAAACAAATTCCTGCCGCTGGCATCACCACTGACTTCAGTAAGATTTTCGGTCTTCACTACAGATTATTATCATCCCCGTGTGTGACACGGAGCGCCGTTTGAAACAGTCACACATTCATTCGGCTTGTACCTACCTCTTCAGTGATATTACCTACTATTACTGCATCGACCCTTGCACAAGGTCCCCGGTGCTATGGGAGGTCTCAGATCCCTACATTCGACCTCTGTTGGACGCAATTTTCCCCGAGCCTTTTTAAGGCGCTTACCGGGGGGACGGCTTGGGAGCTCCTCCACGTGAGCACCATGTGCGAGCCTGCACTGATCTGAATACACCGTTGCTGCACGCTTGCTTGGCCATTCTGAGTGCAGCGATATGCTTGGAGTGTGCTTTCTGTTCATATTTGTACGCCTTATCGCTATGATGACCCGAAGAATATGAGGTGATTCCAGCACAAATTTTAATCTTATCGTCATGGCTGTAGCTTTCCTCTCCGGAGCTGGAGATGATGCCCTCGACTAACGCTCGAGCTTCTAGCATCAGCAGCGCCATGGCAACAGCACCGTCAGTTCCATCGTACGTCGCCTGCGTCCCTATTTTCGGCATAAGACCAAACTCAGCAGAGCATAGAGGATGCCCCATAATTTTAAAACTCGTCATTTGGTGGCTGGGGTACTATCCCACTCTGCCGCGCTGGATCTTACGGCTGAGTGCTTACTACGAAAACTTCGTAAGTGAACCCTATATTGCAGGATTCATTTCAAATTGAGCATCAGACTCATCCAGGGCTCACTCGGTTCGAGTGAAAACTCTGGGCTTCCTTCCAGCTGGTGTATATAAGCTGTTCTTTTATGCCACCTATTATCGTCCAGAGTTTATCATCGCCTACCTCCTTTCCACGACACCGTAACATATCAAGCTATCTACCTTCTCAGCTCACTTCGACTCCTATATCACTCCTCATCAGGCTAAAATACCCAGTATCATGTGTGCTCCGATGCCAGGCTTGAACTACTATGTAGAGCATGAGGCCTGGAAGACAGCTTCCAGTCCATCTGGAGCTGCTGGGTACCCCATATTTGCCATATCTGCGGAAGATCCACTTACCCCCTCTACCCAAGACTCAAATAGAGCTTGTTCAACATTCGATGCGTCCTCCCTAGAGCCCGTTGATTACGAACATGGTCTTTCTCGCTCCCATGCCTGTGACAGACAGAGCGACTATATCAACGCTTCAGGTTTCAACTCCTCGGAGCCTAGTGAGCTTCCGGAAGATCCTGCACGCAAAAGAGCCTTTGCTCGGTGGTACTGCTGTACGTTATGGCTTTCCTATATTGTAAAACAAAGGCTGACAGGGGCAGGTCGTTGCAAAGATGGCCCGAAATCTATCGGACTTCAGCCTGCTTGTATATCTTGTCACCACTATATGTGTGTCAATTGCTCGCAAGAGTGATGCAGCAACGCAGCCACCGATGCGGATCTTCCGAGCAATGGCTAGATACTGCGGCAGATCACACCTTACACGGCTTCTGTTCACAAAAATGAAAGATACGTTCTTGCCTCATATGAACTAAGGGTACTTTTTCGAGGCTACTCTGTTGGAGCTGTCGAAGGTATATACTAGAGAGACTTGCTTGTCTTCGAAATCAGGTTTATTTTTTGTGCTGGTCTTTGCTTATGTTTGTGTGTGGCCCAACTCCTACCTTCATTTAAACATGCTTGAGTCATCGTGGTGGTTGTCATAGTTTGGAGAGCGATTTTCTTGGTTGTGACTCACCTCTCAATTCGTATATTGTATCTGTCTGAACATGTACGAACACATTACGTATAAATAGATACATCTCCACTTATGGCCAGCCAGCCCTGATCTTTGTACTTACAGTGCAGACTTGGGGATGCTACAAATTATTTCATCAACGTTTCCTCTGTTTGCCCTTTGCGAACTAAGCTCTGTAAATCTGGTCGTTTTCTTGGCCCTGACATTCGGCTAAAGTGTAATTTCATAGCGCAAGATTGAATCCAATGGGAGTATCTAGTTAAACGGGCTCCATTTGTCACTTTCGAGGCGGCTGTCAAAGATGCATTTCCATGTGCAACTCCCACATTTGTGTACGTCATTCTAATAACAGCGCGCTGCGTTACTCTAAACTGTACGTTCGTAATGGATATGGAAGCTTCTAACGGCTAAGCTGCCTTGGAATAGAATATCTTGTAAGCTGCAGCACAACAAGGCTGTGTGGCGCTCCGCAGACTCCTATGCCACATCAGGTCCATCCATCGGCGATTCGAGCCCTGCTAAGACAAATCTTGAAGAAACCGGTACGTATGACCTGCAGGAAGGACGCATGAGATCATAGTAAACTCGGTAGCGACGTCCTACTTGTCTAGTGTCATATGCATATGCGAGATTGGGATCAGGACGTCTTCTTGCTGTTTCCCTCCTGCAACGTAGTTCGTTAGATTACATCCCTTCAATCCATCTATCATTGCCCCATCAATCTCAACGAAAATATCATGATTGGATTTGATTCATGGTCAATGTTTAACACAGCCCACTGAAGCCCTGTTCTAAACTCGGCGCCCTCCGATATTTTGGGACGTATATTCTAGTCACGCAGAGATGTAAATCCCGCTGTCAAGCGACATTTCGAGTAGCGGGATACCAAGCTTCACTAGCACGCCCTCCGGATATCTCATCCAGATCAAATCTAAACAGTGAAACCAGATACTCCCAGTTTCGTCATGCTGTCCTTATGTTTGAGGCAAGTACCGAACGGCCTCAGGAGGAATGCTGCGCCAGTAAAGTGGAGCTTCCAGTCGGGTTTCACGGTTTACTGTCTTCGTCACCTTCCTGTCAAGCTAAGAGCGGATTCGAGACGAAAATTGAAGAGCTCATCTGCTCCCTCATCATGGCGACTTCGAAAATTACTCGTCGCCCTGATGAGGCAATGCCCATGTCCACCTCCGGCGAGCAAAAAGGAATGAAATATCTGTCCACGCCTTAAGCGGTCAATGTAGGGTCCTGAGGAAGAATACATATAAAAAGGCAATGTCTCACTGGTATGTTGTCAGACCCATCTTAGCATCCATACTTATCTGCGAATTTCTCTTACACATCCCATCGTCCAACGCCCTCGGCACCCAAGCAATTGCTCGAAGTAATCAGCCTCCTTCTCTTTCAGCAAACAACCCCAATACCCAAAGCCTCCCTTTAAAGCATTGTTCGATCAAAATGCCACCACCAGCGTACATCGTCCAGACAGATTATAGCCAATGGTTTTGTGGACACTGCCGCCAGGGTCCCATGGCTGTGGGTCGTAATTATCACTGCATCTTTTGCTCACGACAAAAAGATACCATATCATACTATGGCACTGTACTCGTATCGACTCGTGGTCGTTAGCGACTACTCTTCGACTACGTCTCTTCCCAGTCACCTCCATCGCTTGCCTCTGTCTTGCCTGCGGATCTTTGGCATGGGAACGATGTTCAAATTGGCGAGCACGTGTTTTGGCGGCGACTATCGATTTCGGGTCTTTCTTCGGTGCTTTTGCTGTGCTTGGTAGATGCAGCAATGAGGAATGCAACAGGTGAAACAGACCGATCTGAATCTTTCATAACATGTTACTAATGCTTCTTTAAGCACCACCTTGGGAATACATCGACGGTATCGCCAATCCAGTCTCTTACATCAGTATTCAATCAACGACTTTCCGTGTTCCAGCAACCTTTCGCAATACCCCGGCGTTTACACCAGCATTTACTCCAGCACCAGCTCTGTCGTCGCAAATCTTTTAAGCTTCTTATTGATACTGTTCTGTTTGCATTGCGGGGAAGTTATGATATCCTTGATGTTTCACACCCTTTGCATAGGCAGCGAGGCGATTTAACGGTTTGGGCGTTTCATTCATATAACACAACTGTATTTTATCGCTATCTTCGAATTATACTCATCCCAGGTTTCAGAACTCCTCGTTACAAAGCTGGACAGAGGAGCGTTATATCACCATAAGTGAGACCCAGCACCTCGACAACCTGAGACACGCAGTCTTCAGCTTCTTCGCCCTACAGTAAGCAATAACCATTGACTCAGTGGCGAAATGCAGTCAGGCTCGGATATTCCAAAAATTCGCCAAAGCAATAATTAGTAGAGAACTAGAAGGAAAAGCTCGGTCCCTAAGAGTAAGTGATAATACTAGGCAGCAAAGGCAAATCAACAAGGCAAACGGCAGCCTGGTCGTACGATACAGCCTGTCTTGGTATTCCTTTCCGATCCAATAGATTTCACCTAATCGACAAAACACTTCAAAGCCGCCTTGAGGGTAAATGTGCCCCATCTCTGCCTTTCCTCATGTTGACTTTTCGTACGACGTGACCCTTCGCTCGTATCTGCACCTCCCAAATTGCGTTCCCCAAGCCCCTCCGAAGCTCTCAGCCTTGACCCTTCGCCCTCATTCGACTCACCGCAGAGAGCGAGGGCGGTGAGGAGGGGGGCGATGAGGTGTACAACAGTGCTGAGGATTTGAAACGGGGCGGACGTTAGATTAGACGTGTATACACCTTATAGGGCTGCAGGACTATGCAGGATAATGCAGGATTATGCAGGATTATGCAGGTTGTTTTCATTTTATATGTTGTGCAACTCGGAGTCGCCGACTTCGTCTCACAGAAGAACAATGCCTCACTTCTTGTTGCGATCTGTCATGATGTCGCCTTCAGACCTTGAGCCATGCCAGTCTCAATTTTGTGATGTGGTACATCGATACTACCCTAGTCGCAAGGACAGCGCGTCACTTATACGCTGGGCACGATGACCGTAGAGTCATCTATGATTCCACTGACAAAAATGGCTGTGATGAGCCATAGAGTCATCCTGCGATTCATCATACCATCCTCCAGCGATCACTGATCAGAGTGAGGTCTGTCTCAAGCTTGTTTGCATCATACGAACCGCATCCTTACCCTATGCTGCTCAATACTTTCTGTCATCGCAACCAGATGGACTTCTTCTCATGAAACGCCTGCCACAACTTTTTGAAGAATCTCCCAAGAACATGAGATTTCCTTTTCAGTCGCGGCCAAAACCCTTATCCACTGGCGTCAAAGGCCAAAATACACCGGGGACCGACCGTACATTGTTGGGATTACAAGACATGGTAGGCTTGCTGCAAGAACCTCACATCACATTGAATAGATCACAGTCCTCCGCCCAATGTTGGATTAACGGTACTCTGACACAATCGCAGTGGACAATGTCTCTTTGAGCCTAAAGGACCAAGCACTTATATATCTAGGGACAATAAACCCACTCATCTGTTGAATAGCCACCTCTTTTCTTATGAACTCTACATCCGCCGAATAGCCTACACAGACAACCTTAGAAGCTTTACAATGGAAATTCGAGCATGGGCCTTGTATCAGAGGTAGCACGTTTGCTCAAGTTTGGGTTTTCTTTATCCCTCTGCTGCCGCCAAGCCGGCTGATTGCTCTTGATTACTGTTTGTATCGCAGTCAACATCAGTGAAAACCAGAGCTTAATTGAGGGAGTCTTCTATATCAATACCTCGATGATAGTACGCTAGGAAAATTCCAAGAGTGACAAAGGTCTTCTCAGGCGGCATGACCGAGTACATTCAGGGAAGAAAATTATAAGGCCGATGACTCAAGAACTAATAGAATTATCCAATTACCTGAGAATTCAACGGACACTAAACAACGCATTGGGATACTACATAATACCTCGTCGGTTTTATGTGTCGACAATCTAAGCTAAGTCAAAAAGGCTTTCAGTGCTAGAACAAGTTCTTGTCCGTCACAAGTATAAATGCGGCTTAGATCCAACACCATACAAAACCATCTGTCAGAGGAACACAGTTCTCCGTTATATACATGTCAACGATATAACACCATAATACGTATATTTCGTTTCTTATCAACTCTAACACGGAGATCAGTTAAATCATCAAGCGCCATGTATTCCTTTCCTACACCTCCGTTCTTTATCCTCAGTACATACAGCTCAAGCTTGCCGGTTCCCAATACTTGAAACAGTCGACATCACTCTCACGGTTTTAATACTACTCAACTTTCAACGAACTAAACCCCCATAATGTCTTGCACAAATCAAGATGCTTCAGCACCACCAGCGAAGGAATCCACTCCCCGAACTACACCAAAGGCCGACCTTTTCACAGGGGACGTGCAAGTTCTCCTTGCTAGCGAGAGGTCCGGCACCGGCAATCCTACATGCAGAACCATCCTAACCGAAACCGGTTATCTTCCTCGTAGCGTGGATAAGCAGAACGTCACAAACCATCTCGCCGCCATTATTCAAGATATATACCATAAGCGAAAAACCTCCAAAGAAGAAATTACAGAATACATGTTTCGCCAGTTTGCGGATCTATGTGGAGGAGAGGGGGGGGATTCGAGGGAGGGAAAGAAAGCTGTGAGGACACAGGCGGAATTGTTGTGCTCAATGTGGGCGCCGCGATATCCTATGGATGAGAAGGAAGGGCTGTTGTCAATGTCTGAGTGAGGTACGGGAACGTTGATGTCGCTACATATTTGGGAGATACTGGGCTGACAGACATCGTAGGCGGATATTAGCACTTTGAAACCCTGGTACCGTACCGGACACCAACTGGCAACCAAACGCTTCCGTTAAAAGTCCACGACCGAAGACTCCAAACCTTTACCTCTACCACACCATCCGAACTACGCAAAATTGTGGGATATGCACTCTTCCTTTCCCCTTATGTTTTATTGGTATACAGCTAAAGAAGCAGAGCTCCAGAACGCAACTATTTGTAATAAACTCTAGTGATACGGAAGATTTAATCCATAGCATCAAACCACCCTCGCAATCATCCATCAAACATCAATACACCACCTGTACCACAACCTCCACGCTCCATCATTCCTCCTTCTACCTGCCATCTGCCATTTCTTCCTTCATCACATCCTCCATCTCCTCCCCCTCCTCCAAACCTCCAATCCTTCATTGCCTCTCCACTCACACACCAGAGCGACACCAACACTGCTCCTGACTTCCATCGCACCAGCGCAGAAAGTCAGAAACCAAATAAATGATAGGTAAACGCGGCCAGGCCGACCGTTAGACTAAAACGAATGTTTGAGATACGAAAAGCCATTTCCGTACATGTCTGTATGGATAAATCAAATCTCATAGGCAACAAATCTCGTCAGTTGACTCGAAAGGTTTATGTATGGTTGTTACTATTTTGGAGAGAGTGCGTTTTTGTTCGTTTTGAAAAAAAAAATCTTTCCATCTTTCCATCATTCCTTCCATTGCACTTTCCAATCCACAATCCGCTCATTTTTCAGATTAGCTGTTTTACGAGAGATTAGCATATACAATCTCTATTGCCAAAAAAAATACACCAGGCAGCCGGAAAATCCGGGGATCGTGTCCTTTCTACAAACGCAATGGAACGACCCACCTTCCCTTCCCTTCCCTTCCGTCCCCTTCCTTACCTTTCCGCTCTTCCCCCCCTCTCTTCCCTCCCACCCCTTTCTTCTTCCAAAAACACATTAACCCCGCCACCAACCCCCCACGCCAAACCAAGTCCACCAACAACTAGGCTACAGTATTACGCAATAGGACATTGAACTAGAGCGAAATTTTCCGATACGGTACGGAAGGGGGAAGAGTAGGGGTGGGAGGGTGCGAGAGGAGGTGGGGGGCTGTGGGAGAGGGGGGGGAGGGTGGGAAGAAGGGAGAGGAGAAGAATGCGGGGTGTGGAAGGCGATAGGGGAGGTTGTGAACAAGGCAGGTTAAGGGAAAGATGGCTGTTGCAGCTGTGGGAAGACTGGTCGGTAATGTCAAGACTTAGGGCTTCTATGCCAATACAGTTGCAAGAAGCGGGCGGGATGTCTGCTCAAAACGAATGGAGGAACTCACCCATGGGTCTGGAAAAGATGAGATCCGATTCTATCCCCACCGCGGCTGCGCGGTGCTTCTCATCTATATGACTCATCTGATCATCATCACCACCCTGTTATCCCCTTAACCCCCCAGGCCTCCCCCCATCAAAAACCAACGCCACCGCATCATCCCCACCCGTTACAATCCTACCTCCCTCCCCCCCCTGCACGAACCCGAGCACCCCGCCCCCCTCTCCTTCGCCTCTATGTCCCCTCCATTCTCCCATAAGACCCTGGGCCCCCGCCGTCGTGCCGCCTCTAGTATCCCATCTCCGCACCACGCCATCAAGGCCGCAGCTCGTAAGGATGTGCCCTTGCCCTTGTCCGCTCGCAAACTCCACCTGCACGACCGCGTATTCCTCGTGCGCTTCGCGGATGTGGCGCCGGACGGCGAAGCTGTGCGCGATGTCGAAGAGCATAATGGAGCCGTCGACGCTGCCGGCGGCGAGGAGGGTGAGGGGCGGGGAGGAGAAGGATAGAGTCTCGACGGAGTCGGATTGGGCTTGGAGAGAGGCGAGGATTTGGCCTGCGGTGCCTGCGCTAGCTGCTGCGGCCCCGGACTGCTTGCCGCCGGCTTGTTTTCCTCCGCCGGGCTTGTTTTTCGCGCCGCCGCGTTTTGATGACTGTGTAGCTGAGGCATTCGAGGTGGCGGAGAGGCGAGGAAGTCCGACAACGCGGATCATTCCTCCGGCGCCGCCTACAACTGCGAAGGCGCCTGAGGGAGCGATGGCGACGCTAAAGAGGCCGCCTTCGACAGCGAAGCGCTGGTCTTCGGCTGTGAGGCCTACGAGCGCTTGCCCTTGACCTGAGCCCGCAAGCCCAGCGGCAGCAGCCTCGCCAAAGACATCCCAGACGTAGAAGCTACCGTCCTCGCTTACGGTAGCCAATAATTTGCCATCCGGCGTCCACGCGCCCGCGGTACAGGGCTCTGTGTGCTTGTAATATGCTTGTAGCACTTGTAGTGGGTTTTGGGGGTCATCTTCTGGGTTGATGGCGTACACCCAGACAGATCCGTCGTAGGCGCCGAGGGCGAGGGTGTTAGGGTATGCGGGGGAGGGGTTGACAGTGAGGAAGTTGATTTCGGGAACTTCTTGTGATTCTGCTATGAGCGGGTAGGCGTTGTTGGGCGACGTGGTGGCATGGATACGTAGACGACCATCAAGACCGCCAGTTGCGAGGTATTTGCCATCAGGGAGTGTGAAGGCGAGAGCATTTATGGAATCAGTATGGCCTGTGAGCTTTGCGACTGGTGGAAGGGAGGCACGGGTGGTAGGCGAGGGGTTGGATTCGTAGGATACGGGAAGGACAGGAGTGGGAATGTCGGCGGAAAAGATATAAGTTGTGTCATCACCGGCGCCGGTGGCTATGAGGTGGGGGTGGAGGGGGTGTTGGGCAATGCAGAAGATGGAGTCGCTGTGGGCGTCGAAGTAGGCGAGGGAGTCGTTCTGAAGTTGAATTTCTAGCTCTGGCCCGTCGTCATCGTCGTCAAAATCCGAGTTCATGGGGTGGTCAGGGTCGGTAGGTATTTCTTCGCCGGCTTCATCGGCGTCGAGAAGGGAGGGCTCTTCTTCTGCAGGTTCTTCATCTTGGTGCGAAGGATGTGAAGACGCCATTGTGAGAAGAGATAGAGCCCTTCGAAAGAGTATGTGTAATGGGCTTAGAAATCCAATTCCCTAACTTTAGGACTCGAATCTTTCGGATAGACTTCGTCATCGCTAAACGGTGCAAATAAATTTCACTTTAATAGAGAGAGGATGATGCTCAGGCTCTGGAGGCCTAGATTAGTAGATAATAGCAGCTTATATCAGGATTCAGGAAGCATGCTCTTTAGAGCCCTATCTAAATATCGAGAAGCAGGCTAGCCAACCAAATTGCATTCATGACCGCCTGGACATCGCCAGGATATTTACAATCTCGCTCCCTTCTGCCTCCTTGCCTCCCTGTCCTTGTCTCTAAGTAATCGCCTCAAGATCTTACCACTAGGACTCTTGGGGATCACATCGACAAACTCCACCCCTCCACGCAGCCATTTGTGCTTGGCTTTCTGCTGCTCAACATGCTTCTGGATACTGCGCATTAGCATGCGATCATTCTCCTCTAAGCCCACGGAAGCCGATTTGACAACAAAAGCCTTTGGGAGCTCTCCTGCGGCGTCATCGGGTACTGGGATGACGGCAGCATCATTGACAGCAGGATGAGTCAGTAGATGGGCTTCGAGCTCCGCGGGTGCGACTTGCATCCCCTGTCATTACATGTTAGCATCAGCCATGTGACTATCGGCATCCTTCACCGTATCCTTACTTTGACTTTAATCAGCTCCTTGATCCGATCAACGATAAAGATATGCTCATTTCCCTTGGGACTCTTTCTGACAACTGCTTCATCTCCCGTGCGCATCCATCCATCCTGGAACGTCTCCGCGTTGGCTTGATCGTTGTTAAGGTAGCCAAGGACGACACTGGGACTTCGCACAACAAGCTCGCCTGGCTGATCGTATCCAGTAATTTCATGGCCTTCAATAGTAACAAGCTTGGCTTCATAAGAGGGGAGCAGAGAGCCGGAAGAGCCAAACCAGATGTCGTCAGCCGCGGTTGAGCAAACCACAGTGGACGTCTCGGTAAGCCCTGCAGTGTTCGAATGAGTAGCCGTTACAAAGAGAAAGGACAGGTGCGAAGGAGCATACCATATCCCTGCCTTATTTTCCATTCGGGATACTGCTTCTGCAAGTCCTCCGCCGTCTCTCGGCCTAGTGGTGCTGCACCGGTAAATAGTGCTTGGACTGAGCTAAGATCATACTTGTCACACAGCGGCTTGTTCTTGGCCATGGCAATGACAATTGGGGGGACCTGAAAACGATTCGAAGAAGATCAGCAACAGCTTAATTGACTAGTCCGCGCATGAGACGACACGCAAAGCTACAACAGCTTTTTTTCTGGACATGTGACTTACTAAATAAAGCGTAGCCATTTTGAACCTTTGTATTGCATTGAGGTAATGTTGAATCTCGAATTTCGGAAGATTGATAACCTGATCGCCTCTGTAAGTAGTCGCATGGCATATGACAACCAAAGCGTATATATGGCTTTGCGGTAAGAGGCCCAATGCAACTTCTGGTTCGGGATAATCGGCGCCGGGGGGTTTCGAGGACTCTCTATACGGTTTCTCGAACGTGCAGATTTGTAAGACGTTGGCAATAACGTTTCGGTGAGATATCATAACACCTTTCTGCAAGTAGTCGCGCGGACATCAGTAGATACCTGCAATAGCATATAGTCCCCTACATACTGGTAAACCCTGCGGTTCTAAATCAGTATCTACCTCTGTTTGTTGAATTAAGTCAGCCTGCTTACCGAAGTCCCACTAGAATAGCAAAGGAATGCTGTTTGCCGCGCACCCTGACCTTTCCCCCATCGTAAATCTTCTAGCCGCGGCAGATTTCCTCCATCTTTTATAAGCTGATCTACCGTCTTCAGGTCTTCTGGAGGCGAGAGGCCTCCGGTAATTTCCTTCGGGACAGCAAGAAGATATATATGACATCTGGGTATTCCACATTTGTTCGCCGCTTCCAGCGCTACAGGCAGAAGGGGGAGACATGTGAATAAGGCTTTGGATCCAGATGACTTGAGCTGATGCTCCAATTCGAACGGAGAATAAGCAGCATTGGCGGGAGACGAGATTCCGGAAAGACGATGGATCTAGCGTGCTCTCCAGAATCAGCTACAGGCGCAGGATATGACAACATCCTGACGACGTACTGCCCACGAAAGCGTCAAGGTGTCAATCTACATTTGCAACTGTCAGCGAGGAACCCAGGCCGAGTTATAATTGTACAATGGGCCCGAAACATACCGTGTTGACGCTGAACACGCACACAGCTTTGTCCCACTCCGTGCCTGCATTAGGCTTGAAGCCGAGCTCTTTTGATAACGATCTGGCTAGCTTGTCGACGCGATCGCGTAATTCCACGATCGAGTATTCAGCACCCGAGAGTCCGCATGTAAAGGGAGCCTTGGAGCGGTTCATTGGATGCCGTCCGTATTGCTCATCAAGCATAAAGTCGCAGACTGGTATGGAATCCGGTGGGTCAAAGGGTAGCTTCGGGACCCATGATGGAGAGGTGAAGACCATACTTGCCAATTCCCTGGAGTCTGAAGCTGGAGGAAACTTCGAATGGACCTACACAGCTAAATAGCCAGTGGACTTCAGATGAATGCAGAAATATAGTACGACACAACGCTGCTTAGATTCATTCCCCAGCTTTTGTATCTACAGTACCTTCTTCCCTCGGCTTCTAGCGCTGCGGGGAAGCTCAAGCCACCCCTATCCCCGGACTTCGACTTAGATAACACAAGGTGAAGATTACCTTATCATTCATCAAGTCTTGAACTCTTGGTTACGGCATGTTTACGCCTTCAATCTGGTGGATGCATTTCTCAACTACTGGGTACCTTAGGTTGCCCACTCTCAGCCTGTCCGAAAGCAAGAAGCAATGTCTTCCAACCATATCACACGCAATATCGGTCGCTCACCTCTTCCCGGTAGTAGACACGCGTCATCGGTCGAATCCCACAGGACAGGACCGTGGGACGGTGGGAATCCGCACACGGCATAAGGCTAGATCAGTTTCGACCTCATGCAGGAACAAACGGTATTCGCCTGTTCAGGGGCCACCAATCAGAAGAGCCCAGCACTGGGCATGAATCCTGAATTGATCCCTGGATGAGATTCGATAGAACATAAAATGCTAATGCTAGGAAAAACGTTTGGCTGGACTTGCAAGAACTTACATACCGTAGGTTACAGGTATCTTGACCCATCCAAGAAGCCGTCCCGAGTCTTGTGGTACTCGAAGATGCGTGCCATAAGATTGTAAGCTAATGGCAAGCCTGGTAGCGTCACATGACGTGCATATGAGTACATGACACGTCTTGTGAGAACCCCGCACTACCTTAGTCCAATCGACACCCCACCACGCCCACGAGAAAGGCAGCCAGAGATGGAACTGGACCATCACTGTAACTAGCATCCGTCACCGTTCGACATACCTCGGATAGAACAGAACCGGAGTACATAGTCTTGCTGCCGCGACTGCTAAGCCCACGCTCACAACAGTGTCATCGGTGGATTCTTTGTCCACTGTTCGCCCACGTCCACAGCTAGTTCTTGGAGGTGTGCCGTGTGTGAGAGCCGACGTTGATTCCGTGCATGGCCAAGTACGAGAGGTGGATCATTGAATCCCATTGAAGCACCGCCTGGTTGTTTCATGTGCCGCGCGCCGCAGAAGGCTCCGGGAAGCGACATACTGGACAGAACTTGATGATCGAAACCACCAGTCAGAGGAGGTTTAGCTAAACATAAAAAGGGTGAATAGATGTCCGTAAAAGCCACGGCCATCAACACTCCAGCACTCTGCGATCGTTCCACGACTTGGGCATTGACCTGCCTACCTAAAGTAAGCTGTCGACACCTTTCTTGCAAGGAAGATCTCAGTGGTCCAAGTGGTGCACAGCTGCATGGCTTAGCTTACCTCCAGTTGGCCCCAAGGAACATATCTACCTTACGCCCTTGTCAACAGACTTAGAGGAACCGCAATTCACGGTGTGACGATGATGATGCTAATCTGAATGAGGAAACGGCCGAGAAACCGGCATGCCCCTTCACTGAAGCCCTAACAAGTACGTGAATACGTGGGAAGGTCCGGGTTCCGAGAAGATCCCCAGCTCAACCTTGGAAATCCCAAGAAATCCCCAGCACCAAGGGAGCCTATTAGGAGGGTCCAACCGCACAACCTGGGACATCCTACCTTATTCACAGGTCCCTTTCCAAATTCCAGGCGCTGTCGCAATCCCCAAAGCTTCTTATATATGTAGCAACGGCGCCATATTAGCCGCCGCTAGGTCCATTCACCAGAGCACAGAGGCTTCCTAACTCCAATCAAGAAATGGTTCAAGAGACGGCGCTCTCGGTTCCCTGTAGCCTGTAGGATATCCCATTCACAATCCTTAGGGAAAGTAGTTCCTCGTAAGCTCGTTAGCCCACCCGTCTCTGCTATATCCCCCACTTTTGTTTTCTTCTCCCACATTCCCCAAGGTCTTCCTTTCATCCAACCCGACTGTACCTCCATCAAGGTTATACTCCGTTCTTTTACCTCTCCTACCTCTCCGAAAGATTATATCTTTACCGCAGTCCACAGGTTATGCTTGTGCGACATCTCTTGACCATCTCATAGATTCCTCTAACTCCCGAGGCCCACCGGGGGCTTCCAAGCAGCCGTTCTGTCGAGGTAAGTTCATCTCCACTGTCAAGTCCAGTTCCCCAAGTCGTGGCAGACGTCATCCAAGCCATCAATGCCTCCTATCCTAGATTGCTGGTATACTGCTTGGCCATGACGCATGATGGGTACCGTCTCTACTCTCCACAAAGTCCACCATTGCCCACAGTCTACTGGCATTTCTAGCTTTGGGTACCACAAGTCTTGTATAGCATCATCTCTATCCTTTTCAGACTTGCACCCTTCATTTGGTAACCAAAGTTTTGAGCTTTGGGCCCTTGAGCGCCATTCTTGACCCCAGTACTGCAAGGAATGACCACATCAATGCACAAGGTAGAACGCCATAAGAGTATAGCTGACTCTCCCAGTGCTGCCAGCCATTTTGCGGAAACAAACACATCATCACGATACCACAACAAGTAAGCAGAAATTTCTTCTACTCTTTTCTTATTTTCTTTAATCTTTCTATTCCCATATCTATATTCCTTTGAGCACTATGCTTGAGCATACTTCACAAGGAGAACCACGCATGAACCTGAGTACTGTCCTACAATCGTGACTTGCGGCCAAGGACCATCAGCACTCACGTCATCAGTATTCAAGTACCGTTCAAAGATTCTTGATTAGTGATCTCTTATCATCGATCACGTGCTTTCCTGTATTTGTCGTAGATGAAGCATTTTCGATTTAATGCTGAAGCTGTTATTCCCCTTCCTATCTACCCCGCATCCACTCCAATCGTTCTACTCACAGCGTTACTGCAGGTCCGTGAATGCTAGGTTTGATATCGATATCAACCAACGTGCTTCACGGATCTCTGCCGACTGAGCTCCCTTCAATTCATTGCTGACGCTACTACCCTACCCCACTCCGCCCTATTTCCGCCCCAATCCTCTTTTCTACTCACAGTGTCACCATACATCCGTGAAGGCCAGATTCGACCATCAGTCGACCTTCTTCACGGATCTGTGGGTAACTGAATTGACTTCAATTCACTGCTGAAGGTTTCACCCCCCCCCTATATCTACCCATCTTCCACCACAATCCTTCTTCCTTCTTACAACATCGCTCACACCCTCAATGACCATACTTGAGCCATATACACCCTTCACCAGTGCAACCACTAAGGTGCTCTAGGCATCCAAGGTAAAGAACTTGTCAATTTAGTTTGTGTCTCTCAAGAACATCCTCAATAGCTGCGAGCCTTTCCAGTGTAACATCCTCGCACCTGTTGAGACAATCCTCGACCAAGCTGTGGTGCTGACTACTTCTTTTACCTTTAGGATCATAGACTGCTACTTGTCCGACCAAGCAAAGTAAGTACAAAGCTTCGGGTTCCTTTCACGTCGCTTCTATATTTTTCTTAGTCGATTTCTCGTCTTGGTGATCGTGATATAATGACGTTGAAATCTTCTACACCGCTTCCCCTTTCTGACCCTTGACCAACGTCACTTAGAGGGTATAATCTGCGCAAAGAAGTGAGCGTTGGTCAGACCATCGATATCTATCCCAGCACTGCATTTTCAGATCCACTTTCGAACAGCTGCGCTATCATTCTCTACTCGTTTGATCAACGTCACTAGTACAGTGCGTTTACCGCCAGATTCTGAGTGTTACATGAATTTGCACACAGAGCAGTGAATTCCAGTCCATCAGCCTGTACCACCTCCCTCCTTTTTCAATATACATCATCTGATACACGTCACTAGTACAGTGCGTTCACCGCCAAGTTCTGAGCGTTGCTTGATTTTGCATACAGAGCAGTGAATTGCAGTCCGGCACACTGTTTCAGATCAGCATGTACCACATCTTCTTCTTCTTCTAACCTACATCATCTGTGCAGTAATCTGCCGCCGACATCTGAGCGTCGCTGGCTCTTTTACAGTACATCTCTTGTTACTGGCGGTTGAGGTTCGCAAGAGTCTACAGCAGACGGTCGAAAAGCATACGAACTGCTGTCTGTTCTCATAAACGTATTTCACGTCAGTATTGCGTCACTTTCTCTTCATCAGCTCGCCATCTGTATCCTACGTCATCCTAACGGATTTACGGATTTATGCTGCCCTCATCTAAACTGATGGCACAGAAGCATTCACGAGACCATGATTTCTTCTTCCTACATATCTTTCGATCCTTACTCATTCTCTTGTTGCTGTTCACGATCTGCACAACGTTCTTCGAAGCTGATCGTTCTGCTGCTTCGATTGTTATGAGTGACGATCAACCGCTTCACTTGCTAACGGTGTGTCTTTACAGCTCTCGAGATGACGTCCTCAGACGTCGCAATGGGCCAAGACATGGACCCAGCAACAAAAACCCTCCTTCAATCCCTGGCGAAAGAAGAATTTTCCTTACGACGTCCATTCCTTTCCTTACAAACGTCTGGGGAAACCCATACTGGTGGACTTCTGACCCCGGAGCACAGTCCCGAGAAGTCTCCACATTCTTCGTCATCAGTTCAGTCGCTCGAGCAGAAAGCCGTGAGCGCAACAACAGAAGCAGTCGGCGGACCTCACACTCCTAATACTGCTGACGCAGCTATCACCTCTGCCAATCCCGTTATGCCCGACGATCCCGATACACCAGCGCCCGGGTTGAGAAGATCAAAGCGTAACGCTTCTACACGAGCAACTTCGGCAATGCAAGCCATCACTACTGCTACGCTTCACCCGGCTGAGTGGGCTGAGGAAGAGCAAGGCGTGGAACAGGAACCACCTCCCAAAAAGGCCAAAGTCACGCTGCACGTGCAACCTCGCGCTTCAGAAATCAGTCCTCACGTCGATAATAACCACGATAGTCGCGATGCCGGTATTCAATCTGGCTCTTCATTCAGCACTGGCGACTTTCAACAGGCCCTTGGTATCACGCTACGCAATGGCTCTGCAGGAAGTCAGGTTGGGAGCTCGCAATTCAATCCAACTGTTCCTAGCACAGGGTCTCCACGTAAGCGTGCTGCTTCATCGAAGGCTAAAGTACAGACTGCCGTGAAGGATCAACCACTGGTAGATCTGCGACCGCTCCCATATGGACAGCCGCTGGTGTGGGCCGAACAGCGTCAAGCTTTGTGCGAGACCTTGCCCTACTATCGAGCCTTCCAAAGCGGAGCTTATACAGTCGACGGCTTGGGCTATGGCTTTCTACTGGACAAAGACTGTGGAGAGCGAGCGTATATGGACGAAGAGGTTGTCATCACGAGGGCGGGAGGAGGCTGTAAAGCAAACGTCAATGGCATGATGGAGCAAGCCGACGATCAATGCAGCACTTCGGCAAAGATCACCAGCTTCGTCAAAAACAAGGAGCAATTCGTCCCGGTCGCGCTGATAGTCGGATCTAAGAATTCGAATTGTCCGTCAATAATTCCTCACCGATACTGTGTGATGGACTACTTTCAAGTTACCGACATTTGGGCTGAAAAGAGCAATCGTAAGACTTGCTTCAAGTTCCGCTTCGAGAAGATTGATTTGGACGTCAAGAGCTGGTGGGCTCCTGCTGGATCTCTTTTGCCGGTAAGATCAGGTGCCAAAGCCGTACGCCAGGCTTGTATGCACTGCAACAAATCGAACCCTCAGGTCTTCGAGAATGGCTGGATGTGTTTGAACGACGCCTGCAATCAGTTTTGGAAACTCAACGGGCACGAAGCGCCAGCCGATTTGGCATACAATCCGCTCTTCGTGAAGGAGCGTACTTCATGGCCTAGCCATATCAAGCCGCCGTATCCCCTTAGGCCCGATCTCTTGGTGGCTGACAACAAATCTGATGTCAATTTGGCGGTCTCACTAGCAAGCTGGAAGGGCATGGCTTGTCCGAAATGCGGTAGATGCAACTCTCGGACTCAGTGGGACGCATGGAAATGCCAGACAATCGGATGCGGCTTCATGCATGGCATCAAGCATACCGTAATTGACCCTCACACGGTGCTTCCGGACCATGGGGTGGAATTCACTGGCCATGCACTGCCACAGGACAAGTATCTCGATCCTATCACATTGCGCGAGCCAGAGTGCGTTGGTGATTGGCGAATTCACACCTATGACCTACTTCCTGGGAATCACATCACCCACTTCATGGCAAACGCTACCATCAACAACAAGCCGGGCGGTGCACATGATATATTTCGAGCATTGCAGGGAGCCGACATGGGCTTGCAAAGATTCCCGCTTGCAATGAGTGCTGTGGAAGGTGAGACTTTGACAAAACATTTTGCCGTCAATTATGGAATGCCGTACAAATACATTGTTTCTGTGTCCTCCAAAGGTTTCTCCGAGGCACCCAAGCCTGTGATGGACGCGCTGAATCGTTTGACCTGGGCCGGACGATACTGTGTCACCGATGGATCCTTCAAGGACTTCAATGAGGAGCTTGTCCTGGGGTATTTCGAAAAGCAAGCGATAGGTGTGAGTACTATTACCCTTTGATGTTTTATTGCCGGCGTCAGACACCGTCGCTAACCAATGACAGTTTCACGACGACGGAGAAAAAGATCTTGGACCGACCATCGCAACGCTGTCACTCGGTGGTGATGCCGTCATGGTGATACGCCTGAAAAAGCGCTATTTCCAATTTCCAAAAGGCTTCACATTGGAAACCTACAATCCACTTGCGCCAGTATTCCTGGGCTCCCAACTTTACAAGGAGCGTTCTGAAGTCAACCAGTACTACTTGGCCGGGGACACGGAAGGCTATAAGATCGCAAAGGCAGAGCTGTTTCGCAAACTGAAGAAGGGTCATGTAAAGAACGCGCCCCCAATTCTGACCATGAAACTCAAAATGGGTGACATGTGTGTGATGCATGGGGCGGAGATGCAGAAATATTTTGAGCATTCAATCATCCCCGAAGGCAAGCTGCGATTTGGCCTCACTTGTCGCTATGTGGATCCGGCGCGAATCTCTGAAGAGGAGCACTGGAAAGGCAGCTTTCATATTGATTCTGCGAACCTGTACACAGGCGATGTGGATATCACTGCAGACGACGCCAACTTCTCCTTTGCCGCGAATGGCGTCTCCGAGACGGATGGCGCGGTTCAGCCAGAGAACACTGCCGTCGACGATGCTCTCTCGACCGTGATCACATCATGATCGACTCTCCGCCCCCCACATCTTCAAGCGCCGAACGCTCAGCGATTGGGATAGTCGCTGCGTGAACTTTAAGCGACAGCGAAAACAATGCTGTGACCACCCCGATCACCTGCTTCTTCGACGGTATCCCCGAGTTCGAACGGTCAGTCTAGGAACGCTGCTGTTCTGAACGCTTCGGTCTGGTTCTAGACCCTACACGTTCATATCTCGGATCAGCAAAATCTGCACAGCTTTTGCGATTTATGATGCTTTTTTCTTTTTACGAACAACGATCTTTATGATTCTTACGATCGCTTTTTGCACGCTGTTTGCCTGCACATTGCAATTGTTCCGCCTTTGCTTGATCATCATATCAACACATTTCTTAGGGGGAAATTACATAACGAGGGCTTTTTTAGCTATTTAAAAGCGCGAGATCTGACAATCTGTTTCTGCTTTTACGCACATAACGAAAATTTGGCTACTTTACTTACCTGGCTATTTGATGCCTGTATGTAGCTATCTTCAGCCATATGACTAGATAGCTTCAATTTACTTCATGCTTTCAATTAATTTCAATGCTTGTGCTTCTATCGTAGTGAGTGATATCGATGATTCGATCACCTGAGAGAAAAATTATCAGCAAATTATAAGGAAACTTCAGACTGACTACTAAGAAAAGTAGCACTTCATATCAAGCTTAGCCCTATTTCCCTCTCTCAGACACTTCTTTCCAATCATTCTTGTCGAACATGTCATGTTATTGTTCTTAAATTTGCAAGTGTATCTTATCAGAAATTCAACAAGACTAGTCAGATATATCGATATCATATGAAACGTTTCTGATAGCTTGTATCAAAATAATCAGATGTACACTTGTTCTGCCAGACATTTTATATCTATCTCAATAAAAATTCTACATATTCTTTTCTGATCTTCGACTTTCTTTATTAAACAGATAGATCAATCGACGCTGATGATTATTAGTACACTTGCCAAAATTTCGAGAAGATTACTTGATTAATCTCGTATGTCGAAGAAGAACTAGGTGAGAATTGCATCAAAATAGTCAGATGTCAGTTTTCTTATTAGAAAGTCAGTTGCCGTACTCATTATCAAGCGTGGGTCGTTTTCTGCTCGTTCTCGACTATACCTCATGAACAAAGGGATAACCATTCATAGAGCATCACAGGTACTTCTGAGTAAGGTCGATAAGACTAGTTGAATATTCGAATGTGTCGATGTTGAATATTTGATACTCTGGCAAACGGAACGGTAGGATTGCCACTTGTCTTGCTAGACAATCTGCATTTATACTCCTTGCAAAGAGCACTGCTTGTTTACTCATTTTTCGACTTCATCATTATTAATAAATAGCTCCATACCTACGGTTATCACTCGGCATACCTGCCCTGGACGTGGAAGTCTCGCAGCCCTAACTCGGCTAAATAGACATCTCCTTTCGGCATATCTACGAGGCGGACAAGACATCCAGCGCATCCGCACCAATATGTAGTATAAGAGCGGTCCGGCTCCCTTTGGAGCTGGTATTTTTCCATTCAAATTAACATCCTATACTTACCTGAGTCAAACCCAAAGAGAGAAAATGGCAATGTCACTAGCAGGCAAAACAGCCATCGTGACCGGTGCTGGATCAGGTTTGCTCAGATGCTGCTTTTGTCAATTCACAAGTACTTATATCTAAGAACAGGCATTAACCTCTCTTTCGCCCGCCTCCTCCTCTCTAAGCAATGCAATGTGCTCTTCGCGGACCTGGCTCTCCGCCCAGAAGCCCAAGAGCTCGTCTCGAACCACTCTTCCCCCTCCGTCGCTCCAGCAAAAGCAGTCTTTCGAAAAACAGATGTCAGAGACTGGGACCAATTGGAGAAGATGTTCCAGGTCGCGAGGAAGGAATTTGGCGACGAAGGCGTGGACATCGTCTGTCCCGGCGCAGGTGTTTACGAACCAGTACTACTCACCTCCAGCCTCCTTCCTCCCCCCACTCCACACTCATCCACATAAACCCCGAACCCCTAACACCCGCAGCCCTGGTCCTCCTTCTGGCACCCTCCCCCCAACCCGCCCTCTCTCGACCACCCCTCCAACTCCCGCTACGCCCTCCTCGACATCAACCTCACCCACCCCATCCGCACCACCCAACTCGCCCTCTCCCACTTCCTCTCCCACAGTCCAAAACCCCGCCCACACCAACCCCGACCCCGCAAACACATCCTCCACATCTCCTCCATCGCCGCCCAAGCAACCCCCTTCCTCGCCCCCCCTGTACAACGCCTCCAAACACGCCCTCAGCGGCTTCGTCCGCACCCTCGCGCCCCTCGACACCCTCGGCATCCGCGTCACGGCCGTCGCGCCGGGGGTCATCCGCACGCCGCTGTGGACGGACAACCCGGACAAGCTGCGTCTGGTCTCTGCGGAAGACGCGTGGGTGACGCCCGAGTTCGTGGCGGGAGCGATGGCGGATCTGGTCACTAAAGAGGGGATTGAGGTCGCTGCGACTTCTGGGGGCGTCGGGGAGAGGATTCCGGTAAGGGGAGGGCTGGTGCTGGAGGTTGCGAAGGGGAGGGTGAGGGAGGTGAGGCAGTTTGGGGATGAAGGGCCGAGGGGGGAGGGGAACACGGTTGGCGGGGTGGGAATGGCGGAGGAGGAGATTTTGAGGGGGCTGGAGGGGGGTGGTGGGGAGGGAGGTGGATGATGAGGCGGATGTGTGAGGGAATAGAGCGGGAGGGAGGCTGAGGTGGATGAAAGGGTTCGGAAGGGGTTAGAGGATTTTGCGCGGAGATGGAATGGACGTTTTCTGGGATGGGGGTAAACGAATTCGAATGGATTTAGATCTTCTGTTTCGGATACTATGCTTGCACACCAAGCACCGAACTTTGCTAGCCACGGAAGATATGATTTTAAAATCCCAAGTCCCCTCCAACTTCCAAGGAACTGGCAGGATGTTCTGTCTTTACGGTCCTTTAGGCAAAGGCAAGTATGTATATATAGGACATACATCAAAACCCGCTCTATCTAAAGACCAACACCACCACTTAAGCATTCTCAATCTTCTTCTGCAAGATTCCCTTGAGAGTGACGGCGTCGGCGGCAAATTTCGAGATACCCTCTCTAAGCTTCTCGACCGCCATGACCTCCTCGTTGAAGTCGAAGCGGAACAGCGACTCGTCGTTGATGTATGATTTCTTTGGGATATCGAGGGTGGTGGCATCTTTGGCGTCGAGCTTCTGGGGTACTTTGTCGGTGGAGTTGTAGAGGTCTTCTAGGAGGCCGGGCTGTAGGGCGTATAGGGGTTAGCTTGCCGTTGCTTTGTGTTAAGGCTTGGGAAATAAGGTAACGAACCGCAATGGTTAGGTAGTCACATCCGGCCAGCTCCGTGATCTCTCCGATGTTCCGGAAGCTGGCACCCATGACGATGGTCTTGTAGCCATATTTCTTGTAGTAGTTGAAGATGGACACCACGCTCTTGACCCCTGGGTCCTCGTGGGGAGCAAAGTCCTTCTTCATCGCTACCTTGTACCAATCGAGGATGCGGCCGACAAAGGGGGAGATGAGGAAAGCACCAGCTTCGGCTGCGGCGATGGCTTGGGGAAGGGAGAACATGAGGGTCAAGTTGCAATTGATGCCATGCTCGGACTGTAGGGTATGGGCGGCTTTGATGCCTTCCCAGGTTGAGGCGAGTTTTATGAGGATGCGGGATTTATCGATGCCGATGGATTTGTAGAGCTATGAGATCAGTAATTGGTTCAACGTCTGTTGTTGCTGTTTGCGTACTTCGACGATGTGGAGAGCTTTCTCGATCGAAGCTTTGGTGTCGAACGAGAACCGAGCGTCAACCTCTGTTGAAACCTTTCCGGGGACAATCTTCAAGATCTCCTTTCCGAATTCTACCAGCAGGCGGTCGAGGGTAGCGTCGACCTTTTGGTCCATGTCTTTTCCCTGGAAAAATCAGCTGCCTGATACACCGTCGGATTTCCTTTACTGACATGGTTCTTGCCATACTCGACGGCCACATCCATCAACTTCGCATACTCAGTCTTCTTCGATGCTGCTAGAATGAGGGAGGGGTTCGTTGTGGCATCTTGCGCTTTGTACTTTCCGATGGTCTCAAAGTCTCCGGAGTCGCAGACTACGGCAGTGCCGGTAGCTTTTAATTGTTCGAGTGAGCTCGTCATGCTGTATTATGTTTAATGCGGCGATTGATAATAGGAGATTATAGCTCGTGAGATGTAAGTAAGCTCAACTTATTTGACGTAGGCGTTGTTTCTTTTTTGTTTCCGAGATTTCTTCAGTCACCTGTGTAAGTGTTGGGAAAAAGGCTGCCCCACCATGATGACGGATAACGGCAAAAGCCACCAAGTGGGCGGTGTTGGAGGCAGGAACGGCCCAACCAAATCCCAACCATGATTAGTCAGCAGAGCGGGGTTAAATACTCGCTCGTGAGCAGTTTAGAATTACCACTCCTTTACCAATAGAAATCTGAACAGCCAGTTCAGTACCTTAGCGAAGCAACATAGAAAGTATTTACAGTTATTGTATGGTTAACTACTAACAACCGTAGTTCTACCGGGTTGGTAGTTGTAAACCAGTAAATAGTAAGATATTAATTACGTAATCAAAAGTATAAGCATTAAATGTCACGAACTGCCAATGAACCGTAGTAAACATACTACGTAAAAATCTCGTAAACGCTTCAGTAGAACAAGCGTTAATTTTGAGCGAATAGTAAATAGTCAACTACGTTCTCATAGTTATAAGCATTGAACGCTGCGAACTGTTAATGAACAGTAGCAATATCACTACGTAGAATTGCTGTAAACATTTCAATAGAATAAGCGTTATTTCAGAGCTAACGGTTAAACGACGATTTTATAAGCCTTCAAGACTTCTTGATCGATGGCAGAATCTGAAAAAGCCGGCTCGATTCAGCTAAAAACCAGCTAAGAACCATGTACACAGATAAAAGTCAGCTAAGTCAGGCAAGTCGTCTATCTACATGTTCATCATTCTACTCGTCACCCTACATGCTCACCATCCTACTCACCATCCTACATGCTCGCCTATCTACGTGTTCAGCTATCTACTCGCCATTCTACATGCTCGCCTACCTACATGTTCAGCTATCTACTCGTCATCCTACATGCTCGTCTATCTACATGTTCAGCTATCTACTCGTTCGTCTACTCACCAGTCTACTTCATGATCTACTTCATAGTATGCCTCATACATGCTTCATAGCACATGCTAACTAGCTCAATAGAAAGCATCCTTCATGGCTCGATACCGAACTCTCTATCGAACTCCCTATCGAACTCCCTACCAAACTCCCTACCGAACTTTCTACCAAACTCTCTACCAAACTCTCTACTAAACTCTCTTCATGACTTTCTTCATGACTCTCTTCATGATTCTCTACCGAACATTCTTCATGACTCCCTTCATAATTTTCTACCAAATATTCTTCATGACTCTCTTCATGAGTAGCAATAAATTATCTATTACAAATTCAATCAGTATCTACTAGTGATAACGTGATTTCGAAAATTTGAAATTCGCAATATTTAATTGTGCAGTGCCTTAGAACTCTCGCTTACCGATCTTTTACTGTTGAGGTCTGTTGCAACGCTTAAGTCTGAATTTACGATTAATAAACGGTTAGTTCGTTTGGTCGCTTCTTTCACGAATCGTTTATAGTGTTATTTGATGTCAAATGTTTACGCATAAAAGCTAGAAGCGAGCTCACAACTTTATGTTTAGCAACATGTAGCGCTATCAGAGCAAACGTTGACTCTTAAATTACAGTCTAGTATCGAATCATTAAGAACGCACGATTAAATCATATTACGAAACTACAACAGCTTTACTGTCGTAAAAACTTTCTAGATTGCTTCGCTAAGATAGTTTTCAGCGATCTTCAACTGTCGCTTAAGATTTAATTTGATTTGATTTGATTTGATTTGAATTCATACACTCTTGTGACATCGATTTAAGTTCGACTCATGAGGGAAACTATGCTATGTGTATCGAACGAACAAAATCCTCTGAGAGAGAAAATCGCTCGTCGACTACACGACGACTTCACGTTGTCGAAACAATAAAATTGACACTATGTTATCAGTAATGAACCTATAGCTTCTATTCAGCGCGTGACGCTCGAGTAAACTCTTGATGAGAGTGTCTGTGCTGTTTGATTATGACGCATCGTCTTTGCTCTGCTCTTCATTGACGATATTCTATACAACGATGCTTCGATCTTCGATCTTCGATCGCGAAGTCGATTTCGTTGCACTCGTGGTGCTCGTGATTGTAGTGCCGAAAACTGCGTTCTCTTGCTCAATGATTGTCATTCATTGAGCAGAGAAATATGTGATGAAAGAGAGGCGCGCACGATGAGAAGATAGAGTGTGATTGTATTGAATAATTCTTTCCTTCTCTTGATTTGGCTTGTGTCACGTAGACGTTGAATAGATTGTTAGTATAGGCGTGCGATCGCAATCGTTCGATGTTTGACTCTGATCGATAGAAGAGAATGCGTTCTGATCGCTCTCTTGCGCTCTCGATTTTCCACGTAGGTAGATGTATGACTTGACGTCAAGTAAAGAAGGTGAACTCAAGCCCCCTCAGTATACCAGCGTGACCGACGAGTCACTACTTCTTCGGACACATGTAGTCACGACTCTCAGACTCATCATCTGAAACGACTATTCTACCTGATATCTTTTCATCAATTACTCGATGACACTGTCGATGTGATGAAGACGTTTCAGTATATCGACGCGATCGACGAATCATCACTCCTTCGACCACTTGCAGTCACAACTCTCAAACTCTGCACCTGAGTTGTCTAATCACTAGTAGTATCTTTTCATCTCTTACTGACATCGACATGTCATTAATCTTCCTCGTAGATCGGTTGTGACTGTTAGGGGGGGTGTTGTTGCATGGGTGAAAACTCTGCACGACGACTTTCTTGATCACGCAACGTTCTAACATCGTTCGAACTGCGTCGGATTGAGATCTCTTGACTCTTCTGACTTCTATTCGGACACAGAATAGAATCAAAAGGTTCGTAGTCGGCATCACGTACAGGTGAATCTCGTTGCCAGCCTGTCGCTTAAGGTAAGGGTAACAAAAGCAATTACGCCTAAAGGGTTCGCCGGAAGTCGCTTGAGGGACAGACATGAAGATGATTGAGTGATTAACTGTAATTGTGATAATTTATCTTTGCATATGTGAACTGAAAATGCAAACTGTGAATCTTATTGTCAAAGAACTCTGAACTCAAGCTGACTATCAAAGATAAATTTAAAGAGAAATTTTTGTTATTATGCTCCCCAGTGTCTACCTGTTGATGCTCGATCACTGCTAAATATATACATGCAGATACTTTCTAAATCATGGTACTGATTCCTGCTCGTCAATCTGCTTCAAGCATGCTCTGGATTCCCTTCTCCAAAGCTTTGCAATCAGTCACGAAGCCCCAAGTCCTCGCGCAATTGTACTCAACACATTCACTGGCAAAACTTGGACTCGTCGTTCCGCAGCCATCGCTTAAGAGCACACAATCCCATCCTTTCATGAAACAGTCTTGCAATGACCCTCCCACACATTGATCAGTGTTAACCCCCGTGAAAAGCAGGGTCTTAATGCCTTCTTTCTCCAAAAACTCTTCGCATGGCGTGGTGGCACCCCACATGCCTGACATCCTATTCTTATGGATCCAGATATCAGGCATGCCTTTCAATTTTAGGCCCTCTTTATATGCCGCTTCGAGAGCAGGAGGTAGGGCGGCGTTCCAAGTATCACGCATCAATAACCTTCCACCATCAACTTTCGAGCCATCTTCCAGGATGACCAAGCCCATGTCACTGCCTAGTCCCTTGTAAACGCGTTTTGGTTTTCCATTCTCTGTTAGCTCTTTCATGTCTGCTGCTTTCTCTTTCAGATGAAGTTCCACTGCTGCTTGATTGACTCCGTGGGCATCAATAGCCGGCAATGCTTCTTCAGCAGGCAATACGCCAGCTTCCGCCTTCAGAGAATCTTCAAAGCCAAATGCGCGCCGTGTGCTTGGAGGCATCTTTTCTATATCACTGTCTGTTAGACCCCAGTTTAGCCAAATTATCCGGATACCGGCTTTGCGCGCTGCTGGTATTGCTGTTTCGAGCAAGCATTTTGCTGCCTTATTTCCCGCACCGTCCGCGGGACGTCCCAGCGAGGTGGAGATGAAGAAGTTTTGCATATCGATGATCACCAAAGCTGTTTTGGACGGCGAGATCACTATTGGCGTAGTGGTTGTGGAGAGGGTTATCGAGGAGCTTGGAGACGGAGGAGGAAAATCGGAAGGCGTAGCGCGAGTGAGGTCGAAAGACGCTGGGGAAGAAGTGTAGAGCCAATGGTTAGGATATGTTCCCACAAGCGCACGAGGGGGCTTCGGCTTGAAGTCTTTGTCGAGTATCTTTTGCTCGGTGCTGGTGGTACTCATATTGAGGAATTTCTCAAAGATTACTAGTTAAACCTGCTTTCGCCCTGAACATCATCTCTGGGAGAAACAGCTCCTTTATAGACATTGCAGAATTGAGATAGCATATCATATAATGAATGATACACTCCATGACCAACACGACCCCGCACGATAAGGGGTATTTATCCTGAAGATAGGCAGATCGGCACGATGGTTGACTGGTGTTTCCATCTGTTATCTTACTCCTCAAGAGGAAGATTTATGGATGTCCTGAGATCTGAGCTCCATCATGTCAAACAAGATCAGGCTGGGATGGTGGAAGACGGAAGCGCAAATCAACGACCAAGAGGGAGAAGAGTTTCGAGGGTCCGTGAAGCGAAGAAAGCTTGGACCACACCCCCAGCACGCGAGCAGTGTGAACCCACATTCGACTTTTCCCCAGAAAACGACAAGTCTACTCCGTACCTTGGCCATATTCATAAATCCGAGAGCTCCCAAGTGTACATAAGAAAGTACAAAGTACTGACACTCTCCATCGCCAATATTGTGTGTTTGTCCCCACTTCTGAACCTGGACTGTCTCGATTATATCAATTCCAAATTCCAAAATGGCCATCTCGCAAGCAAAAGTCAAAAGCGTACTCTCAGGAGATACTCTAGTTCTGGTCAGCGTTAATAATCCAAGCCAGGAGAGGACATTGAGCCTCGCTTTCGTGAGCGCACCTCGTTTACGGAGAGAAGGCGACGAGGTTAGTAAAACATTCTCTCTGGTATATAATATGCCGGATCGCATGTGCTACCTTACAAATGGCTGTGACAAGTTAGGGCTGGGCCGTCTGAAATCGATTGATGCTGCAAGAATTCATAATATTGATCGTACTAAGAGCAAGACTCTGACTCTCACTACTACAGCCGTTCGCCTTCCAATCCCGCGAGTACCTCCGCCGTAAATGCGTTGGCAAAGTAGTACAGTTTAAAGTCCTCTATACCATACCTACAGGCGCAAAACGCGACTACGGTACCGTGAAACTCCAGAGTGGTGATCCATTGCCCGAAGGAGCGGTCTCAGAAGGATGGGTGAAACTCAGAGAAGATGCTGCGCGCAAGGACGAATCCGAGGAGTCAAAGGCTCTATTGGAACTGTTGGAACTAAAGGAAGCTAAAGCAAAATCGGATTCGAAAGGTGTATGGGCGTCTGAAGGTGGCAGGATTGAGAACACACATGAAATACCTGATACAAAAGAGTTTGTGGAGCAGTGGAAAGGCCAGGCTTTGGATGCTGTGGTTGAGAGGGTTTTGAGCGGCGACCGTATGGTTGTACGGATCTTTTTATCTCCTACGAAACATGTTCAAACAATAGTTCTGGTTGCAGGCATCCGTGCACCAGCCACAAAGCGAACAAACACTTCAGATGGCAAGGAGCAGCCTGCCGAACCTTTCGGGCCCGAGGCCCAGCAGTTTGTTGAATCGAGAATGTTACAGCGAACTGTGACTGTTGAAGTAGTCGGGTCAAGTCCCCAAGGCCAGCTCATTTGCATCATAAAGCATCCGAATGGCAGCATCGCGAAATTCATACTCGAAAATGGTCTGGCACGATGCACCGATTTCCACTCTACCCTCCTCGGACACGAGATGACTGCACTAAGACAATCCGAGAAGCATGCGAAGGACAATAGCCTTGGCTTATTTAAGGGTATGGTAGCCCATAAGGGAGTAGCAGCAGGCGAAACCGAAGCTACCGTTACAAGAATACAGACGGCAGACACAGTCTACTTGCGAATCAAGGCAGGATCAGAGAAACGAGTCAGTTTAAGCAGCATCCGGCAACCTAAACCTACAGACCCGAAGCAGGCACCCTTCCAGGCGGAGGCTAAGGAGTTTTTGAGAAAGAAGCTTATATCCAAACACGTTAAAGTCACTGTAGATGGCAAGAAAGCAGCGTCAGAGGGTTATGAAGAACGAGAAGTGGTCACGATAACGGTGAATAATAAGAATGTTGGCCTAATGCTGGTAGAAGCTGGCTTCGCCTCGATCATTAGGCATAGACGTGACGATGGTAAGTCTGCTCCTGAGGGTACGATATCAGCTGGCTTATATTGATTCAGACGATCGAAGTCCTTACTATGACGAACTTCTCGCTGCTGAAGAAGCAGCGCAAAACGATGAGAAAGGGATGTGGTCAACAAAGCCTCCGACGCAAAAGGTATATCAAGATTACTCCGAGACACTGCAAAAAGCGAAAGTGCAAGCGTCAGTCCTACAAAGGCAAAAGAAGATTCCAGCAGTTGTCGATTTTGTGAAGTCTGGATCTCGATTTACTGTTCTCATCCCTCGAGAAAATGCTAAACTTACATTTGTTCTTTCCGGTATACGAGCTCCTCGCTCAGCACGCAATCCACAAGAAAAAGCCGAGCCTTTCGGGCAAGAAGCGCACGACTTTGCCAACCGACGCTGCAACCAGAGAGATGTAGAAATTGATGTCGAGAACACCGACAAGACTGGTGGTTTCATTGGCACTCTCTACATTAACCGGGAAAGCTTCGCCAAGGTCCTGGTGGAGGAAGGGCTTGCTAGCGTTCATGCCTACTCAGCCGAGCAGTCAGGGAACGCCAACGAGCTTTTCGCTGCCGAAATGAAAGCCAAAGAAGCTCACAAGGGCATGTGGCACGACTGGGACCCTAGCAAAGAGGAAGATGGCGACGTGCAGGAGGACACGACTACGAACGGTACCAATGGGACAATAAATGGCAATTCAACAGCAGGCCCTGTTAAGAAAGATTACCGCGATGTTATTGTCACCCACATTGACGACTCATGCCACCTAAAGTTTCAACTGATTGGTAGTGGAACCTCTGCACTCACAACCCTAATGTCAGCCTTCCGCACCTTTCACCTCTCACCTTCAAATACAGGAGCACTCCCAACAGCACCCAAAGCGGGAGATAACGTCGCTGCCAAATTTTCTGAAGATGGTGAATGGTATCGAGCTCGCATACGTCGCAATGACCGTGAGGCCAAAAAAGCCGACGTCCTGTTCATCGATTACGGCAACAGTGAGACTGTTCCGTGGACGTCATTACGATCTCTCAGTCAGCCACAATTTTCGACACAGAAACTAGAGGCCCAAGCTGTTGAAGCCCAGCTCTCGTTTCTGCAATTCCCAACAAGCCCCGAATACCTCAGTGATGCAGTCGCATTCTTAAGCCAAGCGACAGCGGGTAAAGAGTTAGTCGCCAGTGTGGATTTCACGGAAAAGGATGGGACACTATGGTGTACAGTGTTTGATCCCGAGAAAGGCGAAGACGAATCAAAGAGCTTCAACGCGGAGGTTGTAGGAGAAGGGTTGGCTATGGTTAGCAGGAAGCTGAAGCCCTGGGAGGCGAGTAGGACGGACCTGGTGAAAGGTTTGAAGGCGAAGGAGGAAGAGGCGAAGGAGGGAAGGAAAGGAATGTGGGAGTATGGTGACTTGACTGAGGATTAGAGCGGCACAAAACCGGTGCCTTTAAGTTACCGAAAAGCGTCTGGGACTCAGCTTGGACAGTTACATTTAGAGCGAGCAGCATGTTCAGCGCCGGTTCTCTTCATGAAAGCGGTCTCTTCGTGGAAGTCAGAAAAACTTGGCTTCGTGGCGATAATTTTAGGAACGAACATATGCTGTAGACTTACCTACTGGCGTAGTGGTACTTCACTTAAACAGTACGAGTACTACCCACTATGATTGATAACCAAAAATGGCCCCACCACTCGGATTTTGCCCCGCCATTGCCTTTCATCGTACCTCCGTGCCTCCCTCTCGACCTCTTCCATCAACACAATTCAAACCAAATATCATCGTTAACTAAGGAACTACAAAAGCAGACGCCTTATAACAGTAGATCCACCAGCGATAATGGTTAAGGCAGGTAAGCACACAATTTCTGGATTATGGCGTTCTCCTGCTGCCGCCGAGTCCGGCAGACCCTCAGAGCAACATTGAGCACATTCTACATGCACTGCCAACTCGATAGCCCTTACCAATTAGCCGTCTTCAGCCGTTATACTGCACCATCTCAGCAAGCTCTTCTCAATCACTCTTCCCACTGCTTCCGAGCCTCCGCCCCCTTCTTCCTCATTCTTCCTCCCGCTCATAGAGAGCATCAGCTGACATGATATCTCTTTTCAGTCGCAGTCGTCCGCGGAGACTCCTCCGTCAGCGGAACCATCACCTTCGAGCAGGCCAATGAGTCCTCTCCAACCACAATCTCCTACGATCTCAAGGGCAATGACCCCTCCGCTGAGCGGGGTATGCATATTCATCAATTCGGAGACAACACCAATGGCTGCACCAGTGCAGGACCGCATTGTAAGCGATTTGAAAATAATTCAAGAGTCGTGACGTCGCTAACCCCTCGTCCTCATCTAGTCAACCCGCACTCCAAAACTCACGGTGCTCCCTCTGACAGCGAACGCCATGCCGGTGATCTCGGAAATTTCAAGACGGATGCCCAGGGCAATTCTAAGGGATCCATGACCGATAAATTGGTCAAGTTGATTGGACCCGAGAGTGTTTTGGGGGTATGTTCCTTTCTTCATTCCTACTATAATTTGTCATGGACATTTTGCATAGTCTTCTGTGGTATGGCTGAGATGAGCATAAGCTGATGAGACCTAGCGTACCATTGTTGTTCATGCTGGCACCGACGACCTTGGCAGGGGTGGCCATGAGCAGAGCAAGTTGACCGGAAACGCTGGGGCCCGACCAGCTTGTGGTGTCATTGGCATCGCGGCTTAAAGTGAAGACAGCGCAAGGACCGAGATTTGAGGCAGTAAAAAGTAGTAAGTGATTGGGGGTTAAAGCAACAGCTTCCAAGCATTGAGGGGACGCTGTACTTAGGGTCAAATTGCGAAGACAGTCGATCAATTGGCAAACATGGAAACTATCGTTTGGCATTATGTGACAGATGTATTCCACATGTGAAAGATCTATGCGCAAACACCAAGTTTACGCTCTCCAACGGTCGTCTTCGACCTCGACCTCGGAGATGCTCATAACCCGGTACTGGTCTTCCAAAGTCTAGCCAGACGGCCTGCATGATGCATGATTTGGCACGTCAGGCAGGTGATCGCGGCAACCAACACCCGGAAATGCTTCCTGCATGGAACAATTATTGGAAGGATTTACGTGGTGTTGAAAATGATAGGCCTGTTGATTGATATCAATCCCGAAAACTTGTAATTGATTGTCCCCTCGGTCGACGCTCACATTGAGATTCCCTAATTGAAGGACATGTCCTCCACGAAGGCCGTCGCAAGAGGGAAAGTCTAAAGTAGACCCTGAGTAGCAGTTGGACACGGAGGAAGGGCCGAGGCCATGGAAGACTGTTATGATAGCGGTGCCGCTGTCACCAGTCTGTGGCAACGACTGATGTCATTTGTTGGGGATGTTCACCAGTGACTGTTAATGTGAGAGCGTGAAGCTGTCGCTTTTAAGGATTCTTTGCTTTTCGCGTCCTGGGAGCTCGAAACAAATTCGTAAGATGAGATGGTCATAAAGTACCGTGAGCGTCTGTTAGTGAGACAGCAATTTGAAAGAGCGGAGCCGATTAAAGCTCACCTTCCTAGTCGATGAAAAGGTAAATTGAACGGTAATTTCAACCGAATAATCTTAAGTTAAAGAAATTCCACTAGCATCAACGGCGCGAGGGACCACAAAGTCCTCTCCTCTCCCTTCTTTCCGCAACATCTTTTTTTCTTGCCGTCTTGTTCGTCTTCTGGCGATTTCAATTCTATCGAGCGTTTTCCAACTTCGCCGGATCAGATTTCAACTCGAACCCGCAAGTATCAGTAAGTCACTCCCCACTCTCGCCTAAGATCGGAGGATCTACAGGAAGAAAAAACCTCAACACCCCCAATCTACAGTCTGCGGCCGCACAAGCGACCAGATAAGCAACAGCGACCCGGTCATGTACAGGTGAACGAAGTCTCTTCGAGAGTACCATGGCTGATTCTTCATCATTCACACTAGGTATTGCAGCTTCGATGCTTTTGTAATACCAACATCACACCCAACCTACCTCTCCCCCCGTCTTCGGTTCTGCAATACTCGTTATCTGTAGCAATCTCGGTCAAGCAGCATGTCATTCTACGAAGCTCAGTCATGGCAGCTTCCCATGAGTCAGGGTTCCTGGGAGCAACCACCACCTCCGTCAAGATCCGGTACGTTCGCAATACACAACTGGTTAGTAGGGAGGGATCATCTCATGGCCAAATAGGCACCAGCTCTGCTATACAGCAGGAAGGCATATCCGCATTTGATATGCAAGTAGAGGGTACGTCGCCAATTTCCCTTCAGATATCAAGGAACCACAGCAAGAATTCAGCTGTATGGTTCTGCCTCTCGGCCATTTCTGGAACTATTTGGACTGGCTCCACTGTCCATCAGGTAGATATCTCTAGATTGTAAATCGACTAATCTTTTTCCAGAGGTTGACCGCGCTCTCGACAATCTGAGTAAGAGTGGAAAAGTGTTCAATGCGCCCTCGAGGCGGGATTCTATGCCGATGATGGGAGGCTCGCGTCCCTATGCCGAGTTCGGTAAGCTTTTTCGGGATTTTCTGTCTGCCATCAGTTCACTCATTCCTTTTAGACCAACGCATGGGTGGTGTTCCTCCACGCCACCACTCCATCAGCGATTATGATCAAATGCGATCGCATTCTGGCTCCAACCTACAGAACTTCTACGCGAACCAGCGTCATCAGCCACGGCCAAGTGAAGCTGAACAAATGATGCAAGTCAAGAGGAAAATGGCTGCCCAGCGTGAACGTGAACTTCGCAACTATCATCAAGAACAAAAGTCTGCTCGCGCCAACAGTCCTGCTTCGATGAACGAAGAGGAGCGCAGAACTCTAATCGCACGTCAACATCGGGCGCTTTACGGCGATGGGTCCGCATCATTCTATGACAGTGCTGGGGCTGGCAACGACAGCTCTACCCCTCGTCCGCCAGTCCAAGGGTCGAATGCGTCAAACTCTGCTGGACCTTCCCCACTTGCATATGATCCTTTTGGTCTAGGTCAGAACCAGGCTCAGGCTACACATGTGGAAAACGCCGGTCAATTCAACGCTGTCGAGCAAAGTCAGCCGAATGCTCCGACAGGACCGTCACCAAAGCCGCAGCAGCCACAGCAACGTTCACGTGCTAACAGCACCTCGTCCCCAGCTTCGAACAATCAGAGCTTTAGCCTTTTCGAAAACACAGCTCAGCAATCAAGCCGGACGTCGACATCCTCTCCTGGAGGATCTCCGCCGCGCCCGGCAAAGGCATCAGTGGCTCCTATCGGCACTGGGGTGATCGGTAGCCGCCCAGCTCAAACCCAGGGTCTCAACAAGCGTTCTACTACCCCTCTGCCGTCGCCACTTAGCTATGGCTTTGCTCCGAAAGAGAATACGATCGCAAACGAACGGTCTACGTCCGCCGCCTCTAATCCTTCTGTTAGCGCGAAAGACTCCACACCCTGGGGTGGAAACTGGGGAGGAAAAAACAATCTCGGCGTTCAGCAATCTGTATGGGGTTAGATTACAAAAGCTGTCACATCTTGGCGGAGTATCGTGGTATTGCATTATGGTGTTGCATGTGAGCTCTAGGATATTCCTGTTCGGTTCGTTGGGCCAAATTCTGCAATAAGTTTCGTTCCTGTGTTCTTTCCCTCGGGCGGATGGCTGGTCTTCTTCGAGTTTGGGAAGGTGTTGTCTTGGGTTTTTAATGGAAGGCGGACACAGCAAGCGGGTAATAACAGGGAAAAGGCGTGAAGCATTCCTCCTTCAAGCGCTTCTCAGTCAGCATCTTGGGGGCTAGGAGTACTTTCAAGTCGGCGCATGGAAGGAACACTGATCAAGGCTCTCGAGTTATGGCGTGTCGGTTCTCTGTAACGTGGTGTCAGGACTTGCGCGCACATACAAAAGAGGTTTGTCTCGCTCATAGGGCTGTAGGGCTTGGCTATACAAGCACCTTCCCTCCTGTCTTAGTGTTAGGCATTACTGGCATCTATCAATCATCATAACAGCTTCACATAAGCTGCCGATATCCTGGTCTTTGGCTTTGCTCCTGCCTTTAGTTACAAGACCATTTGGGAAAATGAGCTGCTTCGGCACCCCGTCGCGTACCTAACTTCCTCTCGTATTACCCGGGCAATTGGTATCTCTATTTTCAGTCTTCTGTTCTGTGTCTATTACACCCCTCCTGAACCCTATGCAACTTGTCCGAGCTGTACAGTCTGCTTCGGTTTGGATTCTCGTTTCATTGCTTTAATACTTCAGGCTTCAGTATCTGCGTTGCTTGTCTTGCGAGTATGGACCATGTAGAGGGAAAAGGCATCAAGGTAAAGATTCTTGGTATCTCAGACCACATCCATAAGCCGCTCGAGAACGCCGATCAAGAGCTCCGAGTTGTCGATTTCCTACCCGGCCAATACGAGAATTCGACAAAGATATTGACAAATCTAGCGATTGCTCTTCACCATATCCGAGAGATACAGAAGCCAGGGCCAATCGTTTTATGATTGACTTCCTATCCATCAACCAAAGGAACGCACATAAGAAAAACCATCAGGTCTGTCTCATGCGTGAGATATATCAGAATGCTAGAAATGTTGTCGTTTGGCTTGGTAATGAAGATGATAATACTGTTACTGCATGTTCATCCCATCAAGCAATCGAGTGAGAACAAGCATCTGACTGAACTGACGCTACATACTACGCATGACCTTACGGATGTAGAAGACCGCTCTGTCACGATGAGTTCAGTAGTAGAGATGGTCAATCGAACCTGGTGGAACAGAACGTGGACTATTCAGGAGGTTGTCCTGGCTCAGAATCCAGTCCTGGTTTGTGGCTTCTATGTTATCGAATGGGACGATTTGGTCCAGGGGTGCACCTTCAGCCGGAAACATCACCTTACATGCTGCGCTCTGGCCACTGGGAACAGTGGGGGGCTGGGGTCGGGGGACTTCATCGAGGGCTTCCGTGAACCCGTCAAGCACCTACAGAATCACAGAATGCTCAGGCACAGTCGATAACGATCGATATCCTGAAGCTTCTTAGCCGCTTTACAGATCGAGCCGTTACGGATCCCAGGGACAAATTATATGGACTTCTGGGTCTCGCACCTGGAGATTGTGCTGATAGTATGAAGGTGAAATATGATATACCCGTTGAGGAGGTACACCAGCGATCAGCTATAAGTATCATAAAAGCTTCGGGGTCCCTGGATGTATTCGCTTGTGTGAACTCTTCAAAGGATCAGATTCAACATTACCAGCTGAGTACCAGACTGGAGGTCTCTGACTGGTACTGCTGTTCCTGCTTCACCGTACCGAAGTACCCGCGTATGTTTGATATACTGTAATGTTTAACCTCAAAGCAATCAGGTCTCTAGGCCTGCCTGTGCGGTTTCTTTCAGGACCCAAAGCGGATCATATCGATATTAATGATATCGAAACAATACCAAACCTACCCTTTCTTCCCTTCTCTCTCTCTCTTCCACCTCTCTACCCTGCAAGATCCATAACTACAGTAGCTCCTTTCGTAGCAGTAGAGAACTTACGTAGGGGGTTCTTGGTATGTGTAGCATCGCTTTAACCCTTTTTTTTTTCTCTATCATTGTTCTCTCGCAAAAGGTCTGCTTTGCCTCTTTTTCTCTCGTCACGCGTATATTGAAGCGAAGTGGGGAAATGGATCGTGTTGGCCGTTTGGAAACGGGGGCGTGAGGGGTGGGCTATGTAGCTCGGATTGGTAGGTTATAGAGTACAATTTGGTAAGAGATATCGCCTCGGTTTAGAAAGATGGATATATATATATATATTACGGAGGGGGAAATGGTCGAAAGCCGTGTTGAACATGTATCTTTTGAGATGAAACGATGATACTGTGTGTGTAGTGAAAGAACGGAAGAACGATATTATCAAAGAGTTCTGCTTAGGAATTTCTTCGCGGAAACAAACCTCTTTGGAATCTTCTGCTTTCGAAAGAGTTTCTTCTACGAAGTTTTTCTTGGACAATTTTCTTTTTCGATAACAAACTAGCTAGATAAACTGCCCTTACAAAAGCCATCGCTGCACAATAACGTCATTCTGTATTTTCTTCTCGCTATCTACTGAATCGCTGTTCGGGTAACATTCTGGAAATCTAAAAGCAAAAACAGTCTTTGTTGACGTCTTCACCACTTGATCAAATCTCCTGCAGTAATAGGAATTCTTCCCTCTAGAGAATGCGATCGATTCAGATGATGTCACTGAAGTTGTCTTGTCAATGAGTCAAGAAGGATATTATCAAAACTTTTGCTTAGAATTTTTCGTCATGAAAAATCTCTTTGAGATCTTTTGCTTCCGAAAGGTTTCTTCTACGAAGTTTTTTCTTGGACAATTTTCTTTTTCGATAACAAAACTAGCTAGATAACTGCCCTTGCAAAACTCATCGCTGCACAATAACGTCATTCTGTATTTCCTTCTCGCTATCTACTGAACCGCTGTTCGCGTAACATTCTGGAAATCTAAAAGCAAAAACACAGTCTTGTTGACGTCCTCACCACTTGATCAAATCTCCTGCAGTAATAGGGATTCTCCCCTCAAGAGGAGGCGGCCGATCCAGATGGCGCCACTGCAGTTGTCTTGCCAAGCCAACTCGGCGACTCCAGATACGGTACCGGGAATATTGGCATCAGGGCGACGCGAGTAGCGTATTTGGCAAAGGGTGCCCATACTGCGTTCTTGTGAAACTCAGCACCGACTTTACCCTCACCGCAGCTGCAAAGAGGTGACTGATCATCGGCCGTTGAAAGCGCCGCTCCGGTTTTCTGATACTCGCAGGTCGCCTGGTGCTGCCAATCCCGGCATCTCTCGGCTAACGCGGGTAGTGCACTCTTCCAGAGCGTAGTTCCTCCTTGGCTAAAATCCAGTTGCGTTTGGTTCGAGTGCTGTAGAACCATGAGAGACGAGATGAGCTCTCGAACCCTTGAACTAGTCAGAGGGACGACGTAAGCGTCCATGACGATGGAGCCTAGGTCTAGGTCGTGACGGAGTGAGTTTGCGAATAGGAGGGTATGGCGGTGTGCGTTTAAGAATAGCTGGAAAGTAATTACGGGTTCGTTGTTTCGGTCCCCGTAGACGAAAAAATCAAATATGGTTAAGAGCGTTACTTTGAAATCGAGTATGGGAGTTGCAGTTCTTCCAACTTTTTGCATGATCTGTTCAGCATCGCTCATGCTAGTGCCGAAAAATTCGCTTAGCCATGTAGTGGAACCGTCTTGCTTGGGGAGGTGGAGCTCGGGTTGGATTTTAATATTAATTCGCGGTATAGCCCATGGGATTGGTGGATGGCCATCTTCTAGCACCATTTGCGTCCAGTAGTCTCCTTCGATGTCCAGAGGTGAGGAGATGGGAACCACAATCTCGACCCAGGACGATTTCCTAGCAGCGCGGAATTTTGCCTTTGAAGCGTTCAAACAGAAAGGGTATAAAAGACGCAAAGTGTATGATCCCCCTATTTGCAGCAATGCGGTGCAGGGTCCACTCTGTGTTAAGGTAACACCAGCTTTATTTGCTAAAGCTTCACTTTCCGGCGATCCTTGAGGCAAGTCGATATGCTTCTTCAGGAAGCTAGCCTGATTCGCAGTATTCAACTCTACGAGTGTCGAGAATGCCGCTGGTGTTTCGGAGCTAGAGATCTCCATCAATCGTATTTGCGTCGACAATGCATTCGAGGTATTCAGGCCTGGGTCATTTCGATACACGTGCAAATTTTCCGTATCGTCCAGCCCTGCTTCATATATCGCCACTGGAGGTTTAAACGTAGGGTCTAGCCGTAGGCTGACCCGTATACCGTCTCTTGGACCATTAAGTAAGCCATGTGCTGGGACAGCACAGCTCACAATCAAGTCACAGTTCCCCAACCAGCCTCGCTCGTCTTCGTCAAAACTAAATGTGTCGGTCCCATGCGCGCGTTTTATCGTACCAAAGAAACAATTGAAGGAATGAAAATGGTTATCGAACTCATACCCGCTTTTGGTTTGGGCGATCGAAAGATGCATAACCGGGCTTTCTACGATGGGCGTTTCCTTCATTGCAAATGTGTCAAATCTCGCCCTTGGAACCACCAAACTAACGTGCACAATAGCGGGAATATCATCCTGCGCAAGGAACCCGGTGTCTTGATTTGGCTTCCTCGGGATCCAATCTAGGCCTTGTAAACGTCTCGGGCCAATTTCCAAAGTATCTCTTGTCGGCAGGTCGAAAAGGTAAAGCTGGGTATGCAAGTCTTGCAGACTGTTTGGTCCCAAATCTAAAGACTTGTCTGTTCCTATGTCGCTCAGGAGCAAATTTATTGTCTTCTTCCAATCGGTGCTATTCTTTCTCCAGGCTACAGCGAGCAGGGCAACAAACCCACGCCGAGTATAACGTGGAATGTCCGTCGAGTATGGCTCATCGTTTATGCGCTGCAACTGTGACATTAAATTGGCAAGATTTTCATGAGCAAACATGTTTTTGTAAAGTTTGAAAAGATAACGAGATAGCTGCGTAGGATCGAGTTTGACCTGCAGTGACCCTCGGTCATTTATTCCCGTTCCTGGTATGGCAGTCGAAGCTAGAGCCTCAGGAGATATCCATGTCACCCGCGTGCGATGTTGCTGCGCACCATGACCCCGGTTCTGCGCAGTATCGTACCCGGCGGCTTCACAACCTACGCCTGCAAAGTACCCAATAGGCGCCAGCCCTAGCAACAACGAAAATGTTGCAACGTCAGAGTAGAGCGTGGCTTGTAATTGTTTATCGACGGTGCTGGAGGCGACTAACAGACTTTCTGTGTAGAGCACCGCGTACGAGTGCTGCGGTAAAAGCGGTGCTGCGGCAGATAGAACGTTTACTAAACCGATATGGTCCCCTAGATTAGATGTATCGATTACATCAAAAGGTCCGTATCCATTTTCAGCAGTCGTTTCTGCGAACCCATTGAGCACCAGTGGATAAGAGCTCCAAGGTTTTACATATGCCCCAGCTGTATATGAATGGTCCTCCATGATTCCAAGTTTCCGCTGCAGCTCACCGCAAAGCGAGAGCGCTTCTCCGCAAAACATGTTGATAACGATACGGTCTTTGCCGAGGTTTTTCTTGAAACTCGAACACCAGTCGCGGAACTGAGTCTTAGCAACTGTAACGACTTGGTCAGCTTTCGCGGCAACACTTGCCCGTTTGTTTCCGCTCTTATTCCCAAATACTTCAGCCACATGGAACCCTAGCAAGGGCTCCGTTCCATAGTGAACGGCGAAAGCCGCTGTGGGCGCCGACGAAACCGCAAACATGGGATTGACCAGCCCTCTGCCCCTATTTCCTAGGGCGTTTAAATCTTTGGCGTTCCCTCCTACTACTCCTGTCTTCCAGAATGTTTTGTAGAGGTGGGCTACAGTTTCCACTGCTTCCGGCCACATAGGGCCGGCGCCACGCAAGCCTTGTGAGAAATTCCGGTTTACTACTTCTCTGCTTCGTTTGGCTATAACCGATCTGACTCCTGCTTCATGTTCATCAGGGTCATTGATCACGGCGTACTGGATCCAAACCTGGCGCAGCTGAACCAACGTATGTCTGTCCAGGAAAGCTATGAATTTTCCATACGGCGACGAGAGCCATAAGTCATATGATTCAGACGCTTGTAACAGTAGCTTTGCCTGGGTTCGAAGGATGTCCATTGAGCTTTGTGGGATGAAGAAATGGTAAAAAAGGTTCCAGACTGCCGTGACCGGATCATGCTGTTGGCTGGTGATCTTGGCCGGATATTCATCTTCGATCAGGCTAAAAAGCACAACATTTCGGGCAAGTACGGCCGGTTCTATGTCGCAACATGTAAAAGCAAGACGGCGTGGCGTATCTAAAATCATGAGGCATTAGCAACGTGGTTCCATGACGGAAGGAGCGAGAAATTAGCTGCAGACCCGCCTATGGCGAAGGGATGAGATCTTGGGACTATAACCCAACCTATGTTGTTTATTTCGTAAGTCGCTGAAAGCTCTAGAGCAAACTCACCGTGTTCACCAAGATTCCACAACGAAAACAATATATTGCGAGGATCCCCACAGGCAAGTAGGAGCAGGTTTGTTGTTTTACCCGCGTGAGCACTGTTCCAGGCTGGACCGTCCCGTAGGAGATTGACAGCTGGCGTGTTGCCCGTTGGATAGAACCAAAATTGTAGAGGTATGGGTGTTGGGAAAGACATATTGCTTTTCCGAACTTGATCTTGCTGGCTTAACGAGGGGTGGTGACGCAGATGCTAGAAGTTCTGGCTGAGGATAATGTGCTGGTGATTAAAACCGATGGAAGAAATTATTGGAAAGCTCTTGATGAATAGCTGTTACATGAAGGAGGCAAGCCTATCTTGCGTTCAGCATAGGTTGTTTGCACTCGCAGCCTAACTTGTGACCACTTACGACACGTGTTCGTGATCTTGTTCAGAGGTGCTCATACGAACAGGGGAAAGATTGGGGCAGCGCCATTGTGTTGGCACTTCGACCGAACGGAGTTAGAACAATATTGATCGCATCCCAGTGAACGAAAAAAGTTGATGAGCCTTATGTTCTGCATTTATTTCAGACGGCTTTTAAGCATTCAAATTCGAAGACATGGCATTGAATAAGACAGTAGCTACTCGGGTTGGTAGGCCAAGCATATTGCAGGATACATAATCTTTGATATAGGAAATAAACCTGCCATACCCCACAGATCAATGCTTTTCAAGATAACTGCGGTTTTTTCCTCGTGTACAGACTCTCTGGGCAACTTGCTACTCCACTAGAGCCCTCTGCCGTTGAAGTCATCGCTGGCAACTGCAAATGATATAAACCTCGTTGTCCTGGGTCGGTTAAGTACGTCAAGCTATGAAACCCTGCGTCATTAGAGACGTGCATCTGTCAACGGCACTGCTGTTCAAGGTATTCTGAGACGAAGTGTCCGAAGGTATGAAGGAAGTAAAGAGAATGTCCGTTTGAAGTTCATGTCATAGGCCTTAATAGCCGCCTTTGGCGCTCCCGCTCTCGGTTAAAGAACGCCCGAAAAGCCTTTATAGCGAGACAGCTTATTCCATTACAAAAACAGCAATGGAAGACGAACACTGGAATGCATCTTAGGATGATTCCTTCCTCATGTCTCTTCCCAGAACACTTGCAGACCTTTGGACGAGGTGATTGAAAGCTAGATGGTATTGGGCTTCTCTGTTATGCATGTGATGCTCAGATGATATCTGCGAGGTTGTCGCTGATTTTTACTGCTCCGCTATCTCTCCAAGACAGGCTGAAACAGATACAATTCCTACCACATTACACAAGTTCCTTCTCCTTATTATGACTTATTAATCGCTTCCATGAAATTCTCAATAATCCCAGTCTGATTGTAATTCCGAACAAGGGCGCGGTCGTCTTCACCTGCGAATAGCCTATCGAAGTCTTCTACCTCCCGGCCTTTGCTTTCCTAAAAGGACGTGGATATAATCGAAATCGAAGTTGCCTAGACGGAAATCGTCAGCGATCTTTCTTAGCTACCCTCTAAAGACTTCCAAATTCTGAGAAGGGCTCTTGCATTCAGAACGGTAAAGATGATGTCAGTCCTCCACCTTATATAATTTATCACCGACGGCGTAACCATAACAAACCCCAAGTCGCAAATCCAATTACTGGCTGTTGAGATGGTGCTCCCCTTTTGCCTAAGCCTCAGCTGTAGGATCTTCGATGGGTACACCAAAAACGTGGCATAGATCCAATCATAAAAGCACCCTCGAAGATGAAAAGCATGACTGCCCCATCAATGCCTGCACTGTACGCAATAACGGTTTAATAAAGGACTTGATAAACTGGGGCTGCTTGGACGGTCACGACGCAGGCCATGATAGTGATCATAGAGAGGAGGAGAGGGCGTCGACCGAGGCGGTCTATGAGAAGCCAGGGGATGAAGGATGCTAAGAAGAACCAAAGTTGGAGGAAGCCTGCCATTAGGGCGGAGAGGTGGTTGCTGAAGCCGACGTTTGAGAATAGACTATTCGAACAATCTGTGCGGGTCTGAGCCCAGCATTCTTGGACTGGTTACTAGTTGGAACTCACATATAAAAGCATTAATGCCTTCCAGCTGCTGAAACTCTTGAATCGCGTACGCAATTAGCAACCGCCGCTTACTGAGAATCTTGTCCGCGTGTAAATGATTGCTCCAAGATCCAGCGTTGATTGAGGCTCCCTTAGCAGCTGTTGCGACAATGTCGGTCTAATTTTCGAATTATCTCGTCATCCAGCTAATGTCCTCTAAATCGCTACAATCTAGCAAGCGACTCGGCTTCCGTGCCATGAGCGACTAACCACCTTGGACTTTCTGGCAGTATTGTGATAATCAAAAGCATTGGAATGACAAAACTACACTGCAAGATGACAGGAACGCGTAGCTGCCAGTAGAACTGAAGGAAGCATAGTCGATCCAGTGAATTATGGTAATGCCGAAATTGAGGGTCGTTAATTAGATGCATACATCAGATCATTACCACCAATTTACTCTCCAACCGTTGCTGATAACCATTGCCTGCTTACACAACCCTCTACTCAGTTTGGGCGAGAATACCGATTGGAAACCCGGCATAGTCGAGTCGATGATCCTCAAACCAAAACCCGCAATGATTTTGGCGACTATTAGATGTGCTCGCGTGTAAGAGGTAGCTTGCAGAAGAGCTCCGATGACAATGACGACAAGACCAATGGCAATGCTTTTTCGATGTCCTGGTCTTTCTCCAACAAAAGAGGTAGTAACGGCTCCTGGGAAACATCCGACTACCTCAAGTTGATAAGAACGCTGTCTGTCAGATGCAGGTGATTTTCAAGACTTACCTTCAAAGATGTCGACTACAGGCCAATGATTTTGCGACCAGGCGTGTTGAAGGTTTTGTTGAATGGCGGTCCATTGACTTGGAACGTGATGCATCGTCAGTACTCTAAGCCGTGAAAAGAGAAGCTAGACTCCTACCCAGTCCGCCCAGTAAGTTGTTGTCATATTCAGTCATAAGAAACTCAATGACGGGAGAACAGTGATAGTGACCGATAAAGCATTGCCTTGTAGTTCAACCATAGAAAAGCTGATAACGTATCTTGGAGATCGCAACGACAGAGGACCGATCAACAGTCGACTAGAGCCGTGTGAAAAGCCCATCATCGATCGATAAGTGCAAATGACCAATGCCACTGACTTTTGCACGATTCTACCTCCGACTCCAAGTAACAGCCACGCTGTTCTGATCCCGCATCTGCAGCAGCAGCTCCACACTACCATCCTTGACAACATTCAGCACCCTGTTCCTTGCCTCATCAAGCGTCTCCCCTATTCTCGTCACAGGCTGCACGCGATGATCTCGAAACAAAGCTGCCATCGTCGCCACGAATTTCACCTGGGCGAACTTCTTACCAGGACAGTTCCGAGCGCCATCCGACCAAGCAAAGGAAGTGCCCTTCTCGGGCACCATCAGCTGTTCTTGCGAAAGTCGATCGCCGAGATTGGCGGGTAGAGATCTCGAATAGTTCTGGGTCCATCTGTTCGGGCGCCAATCAAGAGAATCCTGACCCCAATAACGAGGGTGGTTATGTAAAGCCATGAGGTTGGGGACAACGAGAGTATTTTCAGGGATGTTGATATCATAGTTACCCACTCGAAGGGTCTGTGGTTGACTGCAGGTGTATTTGGGAACATTAGACAGTGGGTTGTACAAACGAAATGTTTCAAACTGTACCGCTTTTGGCCTTAATCCTCTGCTGCAGCAGCTTACTGCTGTTCATGGGCGGGCATGTACCAATACTGCGAGACATCGTTTCAGTTTTGGAAGGGCAGCCTCATATATCCAAATCTCGCTATCTTCGCTGTATAGATAGAGATTCAACTCTTCTGCAATCCACTCCTGGACGTCTGGCCGAGCGACAAAAAGTAGCAGACTATACGCTAAAGTGATTGCAGTGGTATCATGACCAGCAAAATTAAAGACGAAGTTGTTACCGAGGATCTCATCCACGGTCAACGGTTTCGATTCGTCTGCTTCTCTGATGCTCGCGGTATGCTGGTTTATAGCACCATTCCCAGGTTGAGATTGTGCATTGCATGCTCGCACGAGGTTGCTCATCAAGGTCCCTGAACCTGGCTTTCCTTCCATGACTAACTGTTCTCTCCTGCAAGTTGGGCAAGCATGTATACTTAGCTGTGAACCACGTCGATAATTCACTAGGATACAGTATGCAGTGAGAATTGACCATACTAGAGGAGTTAAAGCTAGGGCCATACAGATAGCCATATTATCCATCGGCGAAGGCACTGTAGAATTCGGACGACCTGGTGATGGCTTCGAAAAAGTGTCTCGCTGTTTGTACTAATTTTCCTAATACTCAGATGAGAAGATAAAAGGAAGTAATTCTGTGACGCTGCAGCCACGCGGACTGCTGTAACAAATATATAGAAATGCTCGCTTTCTTATCATAATGTAAGACATTGGAATTCGCTACAAATAGGACAGGGCAGAGATTATATACGCCTCGGTATTGAGGTTCGAATGGAACAAATCATTGTACCAAGCGGTGACTTTGGAGGATTGCATCCTTTATTCATGCGTCTGGTGAAACTTAGTGCGAACCAACGTGCCGCCATATTCCGTCCCATCGATCCGCGTCTAGTCTCGAGGTGATGACTTCCATTAACGTGCGGCTGAGGTACATCCACACTTTTCGCTATGGAAAGCTACCTTTGTATTAGATAGGACCGTCATTGCCAAGGAGGCTGTTGCATCGCCCACTGGAACCCACACCCAGTCGAGCTCGCTTGTGTTGAATGATAAATAGAAGATCGTTTTCGAGGTCTTTTGAAGGCTTAACGTCCAGTCAGCGTGAAATTGCAACTCGTATCTACGGGGCGGTTCCCACGCACATTAAGTTTCCGTGCAGGCTAACACTAGCGCCTTTTCAATTAGGTTAAGCCCGATATGATCTATCACTAGCCATTTTGAGTTAGCCTGCCCGGAAACTCAGTGTGCGTGGGAACCGCCTCGTGGATACGAGTAAGGTTCAGCGCTTACCGCCGTGACGGGTGTTGACGAGACTTCAAAGGCCCGTTCCTTTTCGATGCCGTCCATGTTAATTGAACCACAAGGGCTAGGTGGCACTTGAATCTTTCCTTGTCAGTTTGAAGCCTTCCCCAATCATCCACAACTATAATGTGTCGTTCAAGCTCGTTACAGAGCTTTAAAAAGCCAACTCAAGACTGCCAGGCTGCGAATATACTAGAACAGAATATTTAAGCAGGGTATTCTCTTGGGCTGCTGAGTAAATTGGTCTGACTGAAGATGTGAATTTCGGTGAGTCTCAAGCCATCCCGAGGAACTCGCCGCCGCCAGAACAGAAGAAGGGTAGGTAAGAGGGTTTTTTCCATCTACTGTCTTCCTTCATACTGCCATTTGGTCAGGCCGCTGCCAAAGAGCATAGTATGATAACGAGCGAAACAAGATGCACGCAGGATTTCCAGGAACTGACAAGCTATGTGTTGCAACTCGTCCATGGATCTATCCATCTATGAACCAAACAGGGATCCATGGATGGATGCCCCCGTCGGTGAAGTTCCTCACCCATGGATGGGGTACAAATTTAGGCCTTCATCCACGAATCCGATGCTATTTTCCTTAATCTCGGATCGTACATAGATCTTACATCTTCTACGATTATTAGATTGGACTATTTTTCTTGCCTTTCTCTTCATCTTCTGTTATGCTTGACTGATGATGAAGGTCTTATCCATGGATGATATATCCACTGTTCGGGTGTATTCTATGCCATAGCTCGACGAAATTAAGCTGTGTGGCGAGGTATTAAGGGAAAATGCTCGTCATGGTCTTTTGTAAAGTTAAAGCAAGAAAAGCAACAAAGGCAATACTCGCAACGACGGCCCAGGTGAAGGATAATTGATTGGTGGTTAGCCACGAAATAGAAGACGATGAGAGTTGAGGTGTTTCAATACCCCATGTGAGCGCCCTACACACTCTTGCAGGCTGCAGCAAAAGTTCTTAGACACAGTTTGCGACAACTGTGACGGGTGATGGATCTTCCTTCCCGGAAGTATCTATTACCTCTCCGATCGATACCTTGGTCCACTTCGCCGCCATCCAAGCTGCAACCACACGCAAGGCTTTCTGTAGGTATGCACTATACAGTGCTTTCCAGCACATGTGCCCACCGTTTTCTTGAAAGCAAGCAACAGCGACACCGTGGGTCGGTCATCCTAGCATCATAGTATGCCCACAACATGATTAGCCTATCATGTTATATTCGAATCATAATCGAAAACAAGTCTACCTTCGTGCCGCTTCTCTGAGACTGTCACAATTTTCTTCTTCTTTATTCCCAGCACTCAAGTTATACAGTCCATAATTTTTAAAAGCGCTGGTTAGGTCCCCTATTCCAGAAAGCCATCCTCAGAGATGAGTTCAAGCAGCTCCCACCCCTAGTCCGGCCTGGCGAAGCTCTACGAATCAACATTCATGGTAAGGCTACATGGCCTGCATGACGTTTTGAATAGCAAATTACCTCTACACATTCTGAATGTTGTGAAGGGTGTTGCATATGGCAGCGTAGCCCACGGAATCGCTTTCAGTTCGCTTCCCGAATCGATGTCAGATCAAAGGCTTTTGGCCGCCTCTACACAAACCATGGTTTGGTCTTCCTTACCTGGCTAGCTCTTTTGATCAATACCATCCTTTAGCAAGTGAACGAAGAATCCCTATACGAGAATATTGCGGTCTCTTCTAGGCAGCTCTATCTAAGCCCCAGCCTATTTTCCAAAGCGGACGGAAGAATACTTACGCCAGACTGTTGCAGTAAGTGTGCTTTTCTACACCGGTCTGTGGACCATCAAGCTCTCCTTTTTTGATCTTGTTCAAACGGCTTGGCCAGAACTTGAGGAATCAGGAAACTGTGTGTGGTGGGCCGTTATGGTCATCACTGTTGCGACCTATTTTGCTTCTCTGGGTACCATTGAGTATCATTGTTTCGCCGGCCTATTCTCATATCTTGAGAGCAAGTACCATTATACCTACATATCTTCAAATACCAACTTGATCTAACTTACCAGACTAAGCCTAGACCGGTAGCATTTCAGAAAGAAACACGTTACGGTACAACAAGATCACGAATGTCGTGACTGACATCTTGAGCACGTTTCTTGCGGCGCTAGATAGTGCCTTGAGCGCCAGTCAACAGTTGCACCCAGTCAACATGCTCCGAAAGTTCCAAACCAGTCTCCGGCAGACTCTCCCCCCCCGCCAGTGATCCTCCCCACCACGGTCCTCATCACCGTCTCTCCCATTACTCGCATAGCCATCCTCAGCGCTTCCACCCCTCAACCAGACCAGACACGTTTATACACCCAGAGCTCCATCAAGCACACCGTCTGCCCCCACCTTTCCCCCTCCTCTCCCAGCCGAAACTCGTCTCCCCGAGCGCTAGCGATCCCCAAATACATACATCGACAACCCAGCCATGACAGTCGCACGTCTCACCTCCTCCCTCCCCCCCTTCACAAATCCCAATCCTCCGACCAACCGACGCTTCGAAATACGAGGGATTCCAAGACTGGCGACGAGAGCACTGGCGTTAATTGTTCGGTAGAAGCTTCCTTCTACCATCTAGGTTTATGGAATGTTGCAAGGACAGCAAGCAAACCATCAAACTGAATGAAGTTTTGATGGTTCTCCAAGAGCATATTCTTCCTGTAAGTAGCCGGACGCGTTTCGATGTGATATACAGTAGATCGGGGCCAGAGCCTCTTTTGAAAATGTGGGGTTGGCTCACGACTACGGTATAACTAATCAGCGGAGCAAAGACAAATGTGAAAAAACCAAATGTAAAGATCAAGGAATTGATAATTTTCCATTAACCTCTTCCATCTTTCCCCCATAACTCAATTGTGACAAACGCCTCTCCTAGCTAACAACCCCCCTTCTCCTGATCCCACATTCTCCATTTCCTTCCCAAGCATCCCTCGCTATCCTTTCCCTTCTTCCACGAAACCGATTTAAGGGCAATTTCCCCGTCTCTCTTCACTCTCATCCGCTTCCAAAATCGACATTGGACGAAGCTACTCGGAGGTGGATGATTTGTTCTCTAGGTCTTGTTGTTACTAATCATACCTTTCTGCTCTGCTTTTATGCAAAACCCCTCCCCAAGCCCGCTCCAAGACACCAGCCAACCAACCATCCCCCAATCGTCCCCATCTCCTCTTGGCCGCACCACCATGCCTAGCCCATCCTAACTGCAACCCCATACCTACCCCCAGAGAACACAAAAAAACGCCCTCATGCCTCTCCCTCCCCTTCTGCTCGGCTCGAAGGGTAAAGTACTTTTAGCGATGGCGGGGGGAAGAGTTGTTTGTGTAGTGCTAGGGTTCGATTTGGATGGTTGTGGGTGGGATCGGGGAGGTCTTTTTAAGGAAAGAGGAATAGGGAGATTGTTTAGATAGGGATGGGGGGGTTTGGGGTTTATTGTTTGCTTGCAATGAAGCCCTTGGACATACAAGGATAGGTTGGAAAGACGGCTCTCCTATCGAGGTGTACCATCGCTATAATGAATGAGACGTCACTTTTTCTAACAGGCGATCGAAATGCCAGTGGACTGACCTTCTGCATGTTGACGGCCCTTCAAAATCGTGAATCGCATTCAATTTCTAGTAGTGTCTAAAATAACACGCAGTATAACAAAGGTCATCCACTCCCCATAAAGCCTTTGCCCTTGACGCTTTTCCACTGAAGCCCCCACGCGGCAATGAAAGCTAATGCTCCCCCAACAGCGGGGACGTACTATGTCTGCGTCAGTGCCATGGGCAATAATGACTGAGGGATCAACGTGGCGACTTACAAATGTATCAGTAATGGCGATGTCATAAGCACGCAGGACAATCTGCAAATCTTCGGGCCGCGCAACTTTTCGTACGGCCGCAGCTCCAGCCTTGATGATAAGACCCGAGTCGAGAGCTGGAGCTTTAGCCTTTAGCTCTGAGACGAGATGGGTAGCGAAGATGTTCTGAGCGATGGCGAGGAAGGCCGAGCCTCCGAGGAATTGGAAGAAAACAACGATGGAGGTCGCAGTGGAGACTTTGTGCAATGGTAGGACTACCTGTACGGCAATGAGTGGCTATGGGAATAATCAGCCAATGTATCTCGCGCCAGTTCGAAGCTCAGACCATTTGTAATATGAATCCGATGCCGAGACCAGCAATGATCTGGTACCCAATCCATGTCGCACGGCTTGAGTCGATGGTTAATGTTGTGTATAAGCCTGCGCCTATCGAGGTCAAGGTTGTTCCCACTAGCAAGAAAGGATTATAGTATCCAAGCCTCGTGACTTGAGTTAATCAGTTAGCTTGGTTACGGAAAGCGGAGGACCAGAAAGCTTCTTACCAAGAACGCCGCCAAGGACTGATGCGACGATGTCACCGAGCACCGAGGGCAGGTAGTAGACGCCGCTTCTTGTGGGGCTGGCTCCTAGGATAACCTGGAACCAGAGTGGCAGGTAGTATGTGACCAGCTGAAGACCGCCGAAAGCGAACCAACCGAGTATTGCGCTGCTGAATACCGTACGCTGCATGAATATACTGGGAGGTATACTAGCTTCGTCTTGTTCGTGCTTTTGCCATAGGCAGAAAATCGGAACAAGGACTGCAAAGCCACAGAAGAGCCCGATAATGGTTGCAGACCGCCAAGCGTACTTTTCGCCGCCCCATTGGAGAGCGAGAAGAAGCATGATCACAGCCGGCACGAAGAGGGCAAAACCAGGAAGGTCGAGGTGTTTGAACTTCTCCATCAGTGGCAGTTGAGTGGCTGGCCTGACTTTTGGATGAAAGAAGATGAACAAAAGGCCAAGCGTGACGGCGCCGCATGGAAGATTAATCCAAAAACCTTGCTGTGAATTAGCTATGATCGCCTAGACAACAGCCCGTATACAATATGCGTACACCATCTCCATGATAGATGTTGTGTTAGGACTCCCCCGAGGACCGGGCCTACAATGTTAGCGAGTCCGAACATTGAGCCGATAATTCCCGTGTACACTGCAGATACTGTTTTAGCCGGTGGATTCCCAGTGCAGACGGGAAGAAACAAGGCTCACTGGGACGTAGCCTCAAAGGAAGCGTGTGGGCAATGATCACAAGTGCACCAGAGAAGAGTCCAGCAGCTCCGAGACCGGCAACGGCTCTGCCGATGATCAGGACCACTGATGAGGGCGAGGTAGCGCATATCAGACTCCCCATCTCAAACACAGCGAGGCACCCTAGATAGGTCCATTTCAAAGAAAAATGCTGATAGACTTTGCCGGATAGCGGCTGGCAGGCGCAACTGTTCGAGATTAGGTGGGCACACTCGGGGCACGAGCTTTGCTGGCTAGAATTACATTGTAATGAGGAAAGCACTGCCGTACCACCCAACATCCTTCAAAGAATTGAAGTCGGTCGTGATGGTTGGGATCGCCTTTTTTATGTCAGTTCGGACGAAGAGTGTATGAGAGCTGTTATTGGCTTGCCGTTGCCAGTATTGCTTGGTCCTAAATGCTGTATTTAGTGGATGGACAGAGATGGTTATTGTAGGGCGACGAACCAAGGCTACCAAGAGCACTGATATGCAAAGCCCAGCAATGACCAGGTAAAGCTTGAGACCAGTGAGGTGATTCGCAGTCTCATCTTCATCTTCGTTCTCTGGTTTAAACTCTAGACGTGTCGTAGAAGACCCTCTGTCTTTTTCTTGAGAATCAACGACAGGTGTCAGCGGTATTGACGAGTGGTTTCGGGACTCAAGCCGTCCGATCTCTGAAGAAGAATCCATATACAAATATTCAAGTAGATATGATAGCAATGGCACGCTTGTCAAGGTTATGGAATGTGCGATGGATATCAGATCGACCAGGACAGAAGAAGCGAGACGAGTACGAAAGTGAGACCATCCACTAGGACAAAGAGTTGGAAAACGTTGACCAAGGGCTGTGCCTGGGCTGGTCGGTTGACAGCGTGGGATTGGGGTTGGGGTGTCACGATGGCTCAGCTTGCCTGATGCGGTGTGGGAGATTTGAGAGGATTCAATACGGTTTATGGTACAGTCTATGTCTGCCCTTCTGATACAGTCAGTCTATGATACAGTATTCGGTAATCTGCTCCTTCACTTACCTTACAGTACCTTAGGTTGGGCGCCACGTGGGCGCTGTCTTAGTGGGGTTACGGGAACCTCCACCAACATCTCCGTACCATTACGGATCTCGATCCATCACACTCCTAGGGCTGTTTCTTGCTTGCTTCCTCCGCCTCGTGCATATGAAATTGATGACACTACCTCCAGGACCACGACAGCCATTCATTAACGACCCTTGACCCTGGATAGCGCTTACGTGGGACTGTAAGGTTGCGGCGTGCCTCGTATTTGAAGCTAATGGGTCAGCCGTGCAGAAGAGTACAGGCAGCAGCAGGCAGGGTCGGGAATCCTTACTTAGCCGCAAAGCTCTGAGCGTCCACCTGAGGATACCATGTTGATGACAGCCTTGTGAGAACCCCCGACAAATTACTGCGTTTAGCATATACCTACGTGGTCGTTTGCTCTACATCTGCCATCATACACTCTACCGCACTGTTATACCTAAGCACTCACAGCTCTCCTGATAGTCAAGAACGTGATCACGATGGACTTCATCAGAGCCCAGCGCACCAAGATACCTCAGATCGTAGCCACCAACCTCGCGAACAAAACAGTGCTCATAACAGGCAGTAACGCTGGCTTGGGTTTTGAGGCTGCCCGTGCAGTCTTGCCACACGAGCCAGGGCGTTTGATTCTTGCTGTACGAGACCTCGAAAAAGGAAATGCTGCCCGCGAAAAGCTGGAAAAGTTCAAGTCAGCTTCAACGGTTATCGAAACCCGGAAGCTTGATCAGGCCAGTTTTGGGTCAGTGCGGGCCTTCGTCAAAGGGCTAGATGGCCAGCGTATCGATGTGGCATTACTTAACGCTGGTGAGCATTATGGCTCGCTACTCATGTCCAGTACTAATACTGTCTAGGCGTCTGGAACTCGCACTTCGTCGAAACTGTGGACGGACTCGAATCGGACCTACAAGTCAACACAGTTGCTCCAGCTCTGCTGTCCCTCCTCCTTCTGCCCAATCTCCGCCGTGCGACTGCTTCGACTGCCAATCCTGCTAGCCCCGCCCACTTGACTTTTGTTTCCAGTGGTCTTCACGAGAATGCCAAGTTCCCTGAACGCACCTCGCCCGGCGGCATCCTTGCAGCTTTGAACGACCCCAAGAAATATCAACAGCAAGACCGCTACCCCACCAGCAAAACCATTGGATTACTATGGACACGTGAGCTTGCTCAGCGGGTCTCAAGCTCGGAGGTTGTGATCAACTCCGCGAATCCCGGATTCTGCGCGACAAACCTTTCGCGCCAGATGAAAGGCGCAATGTCATACGCTATCAAAGCGGCCGAGATGTTGTTGGGTAGATCACCAGAGGACGGTGCTCGTTGCCTGGTTGATGCGGCAGTGGTCAAGGGGCAAGATTCGCACCAAAAGTATTTGAGCGAGATGCAGGTCAAGCCGGAATCAAAATTGGTAAGGAGTGCCGAAGGCGAGAAGCTGCAGAAGAAACTCTGGGACGAAATAATCACGCTATTGGAAGAAAAAGGTGGGTTGGAGAAGAGCTCCGTTCCACGAGCGTAGTAGGGTATGGGCGGATCTGGCGGGTTGTAGACAAATTGCCTAAATGCAGGTTCATATCAATCTATATCTTACGAGCCTCGATTCGAAGCTCGCTTTACCTACATCTGCATGGGCGCTGCTCGTCACTGAATTCGGTTATTACCAGGAATTTGATACGAAGAACATCAATTCTAGGTGATATTATCTATGTGTTGCGATGTCGCCGGTTGAGAAAAGCATAAAAAAAACATGGAGATAGCGCCATATGCACAAGAAGAAACTCCTGATGTTCGCCACCACCGATAAATGGCCATCTTCTGATTTCTCGAGGGCCATTGCTGGCTCGACCCTAGCTCTTCGAGTGGCTTCCACTTGGGCGTATATTCCAGGGTACATGGGTCGAAACCATTCATGGAGGAAATCGCTTGGACCCCAGTTACTCCTGGCCACATGTCCCGACTGCAGTCCCATATCAGCGAGTAGTCCATCTGTGTAGAGCGTCGCGTGGGGACCGATATGCACGCCTTTTGTGCCATGTGAGCCAAAGGATGCAATTTGCCAGGCATGGAATTTATCAATGTCTATTGGCACGGTCAGACCATGAAAAGAAGGGAACCGGATTCTCACGTACCTTTCTCGATTGGTTCTCGAGCTGGCAAGGTGATGTTACCAGAGAAGTAGTCCGCAATCCAGTTCGCTGTGACATGAGCCACTGTGGGATTGAGTAGACTGTATGCAAACCCGTTGAACGCAATATTGCGGTGTCCACCTATAGGATTGGGTGTTTTAGGTCCATCGAAATTGGCGGAACCGGGGGGTACAATGAGGCGATACAACCGTATATAAGGGAGATCACAATTGTCAGCTGACTGGTCTTCCGGTCTCAAGAGGCCCAGGGTTTGGCACGTCTTTTTCGATAAGAACGGTAGAGCCTAAGACTAACATCAACATTCGCACCTAAGAGCGGTTTTTCTAGGGGAACTTACAAGTTTGTAGCCTGTTGCCACCAGCAAGTTATCCGCCTTGAGATCGATGTTTTCCCCATTGTTCCGCTGGACAGACACATTATTTCCACGCAATCCGGAGACACTGCCTTCCAGAATGCGTATATCACCACTACGCACGCAGTCGAGGTACCCAGGAGGCTCTACATGAAGAGCTCCGGAGAGGGCTACTGACAAGGGATGTTCAGGAATCGTCAGAGGCAGGTCTTGCTGGCCATTAGATTTGACAAAGTCGTCCGCAACGATCTTGAATATCTGCTTAGTTTGCCACCTCCCAAACTTGGTCTCAGCGATCCACCTGTGGAAGGTATCAGGTGCTTCGACATATGGAAGCCAAGCGTTCTGGCCGGATTGAATTTAGTTTATTTGTTCGAATCGGGGGCCACTAGAAAGGACTTACTACGAAACGTGAGAAGAGCAATTTCTCAAATGCCACTGTCTTGCGTACAATCTTCCGTGGCGAAATCCAGTGCGGCCTTCTGTAAACCAGTGTCACGGCCGGAGCACTACTCTCTTTTGGTGTCCATTGCCCTTTGGCTAGGATGGTTGCAAGGTCTAGTGCAGACTTGCCAGCACCTACGATGATAACCTGTTTGGACGCAGCCAACGTCTCTCGTTTTTGGGCTTCACCTATTTCTGAAGAGTGGACAATATCTCCTGCAAATTCATTTATCATGGACTCCAGAGGATCCAGGCTTGTGTGATACAATCCTACGCAGACTACGAGAAAGCCAAATGACTTGCGAAATTCTGCCCCATTCAAGGTGCCTTTGACCGACCAGGTAGAGCTTTCTGGATCCCAGGATACATCCTGTACTAGTGTGCTGTACTGTATTCTCTCGGTGAGGGAGTATGCGTCAGCATAAGCTTGGAAGTATGAGTTGACATCTTGGGCAGAGGCATGAGCACCTGCAACACGGAGGTGTTTAGGGAATGGAAAGTCCGGTATTTCGTATGTGAGCAAAGGTGAATTCGTTGTCAGACCGTTGTATATACGATTAGACGCCCATACGCCTCCTAGGGCGGAGTTTTTCTCATATATAGTGACAGAGGAAAACGGTTTTTGCGACGAGTGGAGCAAGACCTTTGCCGTCACCAATCCATGAAGTCCTAAGCATGATCAGTCATCCAGGCAACTCTAGAAATTCGTCTTTCGCACCTGCACCGATAACAAGAAGATCTCTGTTTTCAGCCACCTTGACCTTCTCACCATCCACAGATATCATAATGCCGATCGTATGGTCAACGACAGCTTTAATTTGCGGTGTTGTCAGGGACCAGTGGTTCTTAAACTTTTTATCTTGGGGGACGAAATATTGCGAGTGCTAGAACGCTCAAATTTGGGACCTCAACATGGTTTTAATGCCGCTGACCTAGTAGATAAGTCCGATAGAGCGTCACAGAACTCACCGTTATTGTAGAATATTTCAAACGTCTAGGTAGTTGAGAGGGCTGAGTCGGTATAGATAATCTAGATTCGGGCAGGGTAGGGCAAGCTATTGGGATTATGCTCTTGGTAATCCAGGTAAAGCTGCATTCTTACTTCAACAAATGCGATAGAGCGGCGTCCTCTCTTAGTACGGCACGGAATTCGAATTTGCGCCCACCTGCCACGAAATCGTGATGATGGGCTGGAGGGTAAGCAATGAGCAAGCTAGAGCCCAATGAGCAAACTTTCAAGGCTAGTGGTCCTGAACGTCCTGGGCATATCTCGCTACACCGTCAGCTAACTACTGCGGTATTATTATCAGGTCCTGAGGATTCCAGCTCTCTATCCGACGATGACTTGATGAGGATTGGACGGGTGGTGTTCGAAACCCTAGACTCCATCATAGTAACCTATCAGGTACAAGTACTTTTATAGATACGCGAAGATTGCTACTCTGCTTATACCGCCACAGTACGGCACAGGATGCTTCGGTTGCAGAAGCAAGATTTGAGGAATGCTCAGCCGAAGACGTTATAGCTAGCTCTTTGTATAGCAGACCTCCAGTACAATACACAGATCTTCATTGGCGCAGGGGATTCCTCCTGTGATGCCACGAGACGAGGCGTGCTATCCCGTCTATCTTCGGCAGCATGGCGTGACAGGGCTATGAACACTGAGTGGTAAGATCAAGGCTCAGACCTGAGACTGCAATCTAGGCCGCTGGGTTGGCAGGATTACCGTACCCCTCCGCGTTGGACTCATTTGTTTGCAATGCAGCCTTAGAGCTGGGATTCCAATCTGGACCTCCACGTTGACAAAGCCACCGTACGCCGGTGCCTGATTCCCCCGTTGCTGCTGGGCCTCTTCGTATAGTTTGGTCTATATACTTTATGTTACTTACTCTGTCCAAGTTCTCAAATACCCCAGAGTGTCTAACATTTTCAAGCATAAAGATCCAGATTTCTATCCTTGAGCTTCACCGAAAGGCACATTTATAACTAAATATTTCATTATGATTCTCTCAAGCTCGTCATACGTTTTCAGTTTAGTATTCTCGGGGTTCATTGGCTTTACCCAAGGTCCCATTGTCTACCTTCAGAGGGTTGCAAGCTGGCTGAGATCCCCATCTTTACATGGAAGTCTCAGGGTTATCAAGCGAGGTGATGCATTCAGCACTCGGCCCAAACCCACAGTTCAGAACGAGATTACCTGTCCCTATGAATATATCCTCTGGACCTATGGAAAACGACATTTTTCGAAATTCGTTGACACGCTGAAGCCTAATCTGAGTTCAGAAGATCCGATTCTCTATGACCTTGTCTTGGACATCATGGACGCTGTACATTTTGGAGCCATCTTAGTCGATGACGTTGCGGATAATAGCCTCACTCGAAAAGGAAAGCCAGCTGCACATTGCATATACGGGTCCAGTGAAACGATCAATAGGGCATACCTTCGGATTATGGAAGTTGTCAACCGATGTTCAACTCAGAGGCCGGCTTTGGTTCCGTACGTTCTCGCCAATCTAGAGGAAATCCACGAGGGTAAGTATCCTTTTTTTCCGTTCAGATTCGCTTCTGACAACTGGGTTTAGGTCAAGATATCTCTCTTGTCTGGCGGCGAGACGGTTTCGAGAATTTCCCGGACCAAGAATCAGCCCTCAAGGCTTATAGACACTGTGCCTATCTCAAGACTGGTGCACTCTTCAGACTGCTTGGACAGCTAGTATTTGCGAGCCACGAGAAGGACGAGCTCATGAGCAAGGTCGGGTGAGTTTTTGAATTACACACCATACCACGTACAGCACTGACTCCAAACAGATGGTACTGTCAACTACAGAACGACTGCAAGAACATCTACTCCACCGACGTGATAGCATCCAAAGGCACTCTAGCAGAAGACCTCATTAACGGCGAATACACATTCCCCATCATCGTCGCACTCTACGGTTCTTCAACAGCACAGACCATCATCAAAAAAGCAATGGAGCCTTCAACCGAAGTCTCTTCACAAGCCACCACTGAGCGACACCACGCTGCCGTGCGCCTGCTGCAGACCGACCAGGTGAAAAGTGTGTGCATGCAAGAACTCGAATCGCTAAAAGGCCAAGTGTCTCTATTTGCAGCTGCGTGGGGTCGCACGGAGAAAATGACGGTGAAGCCTACGATGGTGGAGTCGGTGACGGTGAAGCCGGCAGTGGTGGAGTTGGTCACGGTGAAAACTACGATGGTGGAGTGAGGCTGTAGGAGCCTAGTCGTGTCTAAGCTTACCGAGCTGCGTCTTCTTGGACATTTTTACCGCCTGGGAAGGGGATTTTCTTAGTATTTCACACCAGTCATCTTCAACGGGATATAACAGGACAAACGGGGTTTTTCCCTTGATGCGAACCACCAAAGAGCGCTGAACCGCAAAGTAGAGCGTTTGGACTACTGTACCTTGGGTAGCTGTAGTCGGAGTTACTGTAGTAAACTAGTGATCACCAAACCCAACTTTTTTCTTTTCTTTTTTTCTTTTTCTTACCACAGTCGTAGCTCTCACGAGTCTCACGAGTCTCACATCCATACCGCAAACCACCACAACCTCCCAAGCAGAGTCAATAATACATACACAGAAGAAAAAACTCCCGACCGACCAAACCCCTGCACCCTATCAGCCTATCTATCCCTTCCTCGCTCGCTTTTCCCACCCAATGCCAAACAAAACCCACGTGTTCCCCATGCATGCATGCATGCATACCTTCTTCCCCCCCCCCGCCTCTTTTCTAAACCACGCGACAACCCCCATGCCTGCATGCCTCTTCGTGTCCCCAGCCCAGCCCAGCACCAGCTGAAAACCCCCGAAATGCGGATTTTGCTAGCGCTTACTACATGCTGTACGGAATACATACGATACTTCTCTCCCACGTTGCATGCATGCAGCTTATGGAGATACTTGACCTAGGTACCTACCCACGTGCCAGCAGCGGAGAATTTTTCCATGGGGATATTACTGTACTCGTATATACTGTTTTGCATATTGCTGGATTTGCTGGTTTTGGAATCACCGGGGGGGGGGGGTAAGGTAAGGTAAGGTAAGGTAGGTGAGAGGCAATGTCCACGAGAAGGGGGGGGGGGGTTTCAGCCGCAAAGTTTTTTTGGGGGAGTGGTATGGTAAGCGGGGTTTTTTTTGGTTTTTTTTAAACGGTCAGCTTTTGGTATTGGGGGTTTTGTTGGGGTTTCGTGCTTAAAGTGGCGGGGGGGTGAGACTTGCTGGGTTTGGGGGGCTGAGTGCGGATGTTGGGGCTGGGGCTGGGCGCTTGGTGTGCGTGTTTGTGTAAGCGTCAGATGAGTGGGAATGTATGTACTGTAGTCAGACGAATGGTTGCTGCGGCTCGGGGGGGGGGGGGGTTTGGAATTTTGCAAGAGGTGTCTTTGTTCCGGTTTTTCAGTCTCCCCTGTCGTTTGTTTGTTTTGTTTCAATCACGCACGCTCTCAATTGTGAAGGGTTGCATCTACGAGCCCATTACAGAATTTTTACAGGAATTTTTCGGTCACTCGTGAGGAGATTCGACGAAACGATGCAGATGCACCTGCCTCTGAACGAGATCGACGGCAAGAACAACCCTCCGCTGTGGTTCCTGTGGATTCAGGATGGCATGAATCTTGCTTGCGGCGTGCTGTGGAGCACGGCCTATGTGCTTTATATCAGGCAGTCGTTCCGGGACAAGTCTTATGGGATGCCCTTGCTTTCTCTGTGAGAGTCACGATCGTTTGTGAAGCACTTTTATCTTTCCGAGCCTAACATTTTCTGAACGCAGCTGCGCGAACATCGCCTGGGAAATCATCTACGGCGTCTTCTACCCGCCGGGTCTGGCCGAGACCATCGCTTTCCTGCCCTGGGTGTTTATCGATCTGATCCTGGGATATGCAACGGTCAAGTTCGGTCCCCGCGAGTGGGCACAAGCACCGCTGGTTGCGAGGAATCTGCCGGTCATCATCGCGATTGGGAGCACCGTGATGCTGGCCGCACATTGGACGTTTGTGATGCTCTTCGACGACGCCAGCATCGCGTGCTTTTGGGCGGGATATGCCTGCCAAGTCATTGTCAGCTGGTCGTCCCTCGCCCAACTGGTTTCCCGAGGAAGCACCAGAGGCCATTCGATGAAGATCTGGTAAGGCCGCTGCGATTCAGTCTATGCACTACTACATCCATACTGATCGGAACCACAGGTGCCTTCGCTGGCTAGGGACGGTATGTGCGACTAGCGTTCTGCAATGGCGATACTACCATTACCCAGCCGACTACGCTTTCGTGGGCACGCCCTTCGCCACGTTCGTGTTTGTTGCGCCTGAGATTGCGGACATGGCATACCCCTTTGTCTTTCAATACTTGAAGAAGCGCGAGGTGGCGAAACAGCGTTAGCAACAGGGCAGGATCTGGCTTGTTTGACACGGAGCGAATCTCTTTCTGTTCTAGACGGTGTGTGTGGGGGGGGAGGATGGAATTGGCACGTTGCATACGAGGGTGTTTGTTTAGATTAGGTACATTGTCCCGCATGTTCATCGTGTCAATATAGAGTAGGATGCTTAGGGTGCTCACAGGTGGTCTCAAAAAGGTTGAGTCAATCTCGAGTAGGATGCCTTAGGGTGCAGGTCTCAAAAAGGTTCACGTTAAGTTCACACTAGTCTTTCTTCATCCCTGTGTACCCACGAAAAGAGTGGAGATTAAAATCCCTCGCAGTGTGTACTTTTACCACGTTAGGAACAGCTCCCGAGCCTCGCCCCGCTGAAAGGACACCCCTCCCCCCTACTTTATTTCAGCGACTTCCCAACTTGATTACGGTATCTATCCCATCTCGTAACCATTGATTACCATATCGGACTACACTACCTGCGTCTTTCCCAAATGATTTCTATTCCTCCGACCAACCCTCTTCTCCAGAGATCGAACACCACCCCCCACCTCCCCAGCGCCCCAACGGCTGGGGAAAAAGCCCAAGCAATGAGCGGTGTGACTGAGACTCCTCCTGTCAGACGAAAAACGCCCCAAACGCCTTGGGAGAATCTATTTGAGTTTCGGGCTCCTGTCAGACTAACGCCAAACAAATCAGAATCTCAACCGACTGCCGATGCCATTCTTTTAGCCTAGCACGCCTACTACATACTGTAATCGTAGAGGAAACTACCTAGGCTGCAGGGCTGTATCCCGTGCGGCAGGGGGGGGGAACCGAAACCCTGCGGGATGCGGCTAGGTAGACTTGCACCATGCACCCGTGTCCGTGGGCTGGCGGCTTACAGTACCTTAGTGGATCTGTACTGTACTTGTTGGCGGATTGATTCGGGAATCTTCACTGTAATTGAATTTCAACTCGGGGTTTTGGCATGGGAGTGATCGATGCTGCCGCTTTTGGGGAATTGGAAGAGGGCTGAGGTGCGGCTGAGTGTTGGAGTATTTGTTGGCACGAAACAAAGTTGGTTGACTAAGTGGACTTTTTTGGAAAGCACGTTTTGGATTTTTCGAAACGGGCAAATTTTGCCGAGTTTGTTGTTTTATGTACACTTTCGGGCATTTCAGAGCGACCTGGGGAGGGGCTAGGAGAATTATCGTATCATTCAGAGCAAGCTCCGGCAGTTGAGAACTTTGAGATTGGGGGCGCATTTTTCTTTTTTTTCATGGATGATGCTGTTATGTACTTGTTACTTGAGTCTAGTTGCGGCATTTCAAACATTTCTAAAAGTGTCAGCACTTGCATGAAGCTATACGAAGATATATGTCTTCGTTTCTGAACCTTTAGGAAGGTGAGCAACAGTTCTGTTGTTGTTGTCGTTGTTGGTGTTGGTGGTGTTGGTGGTGGTGGTGGTTGTTGTTGTTGTTGTTTTCTTTCCGAGTAGCACGTCAGGACGCATTGAACCACCTGTTTTTTTGGATTGATTTCCAAACAGTTGTTTCCCTTTGTCGTGTAAAGATCTCAGAGAAGACCAATTGTACCAGCATAAATCAGATCTGCCCACGCAAGCAAAATTAATTCATTTAATACTAGCTACCAACGAGACCCACTCCTGCTTTTGGACGGGATATGGGTTGATGAACAGCACTTGGTGATTTTCCCATCATGTTCTTTCAATCTTTCTCTCTCTCTATATCAGTTCAACTCTTCCCGTCTCTCATCTCCCATCTCCCATCCCATCACAAAAATAAACCAGACGTGACAAACACCACCAACCCGCAACCCCTCCCTCCCCCAACCCCCGCTCCACTCCCACCATCCAAACCCCCCCCCCTTCGTACCCATCAACATACGAAAAAACCTTCCTACCCATCAACCAACGTCAACCTCCCCCCCCCCCCCCCCAAAACCACAGAAAACAAACAAACAGTCAACTATCCACCTCCCCAAAAATCCCACACCCGATCCATCAACCAATCCTCTACGCCCTGCCACAGGAATCCTCACAAAGGGGAGTAGTACTCCAATTCCATTCCAGTCCCCCTCTTTCCAGCTGCATACTGTACATCATATCTTCATATCGCCCAAAACCCCATCCACAGCGTTTCTTTTTTTCTTTTCGTCGATGGGTTTTTTTTAGGGGTTTGAGCAGTTGCTTGTGGTGTTGACTGCGGAAGGATTTTGCCGGGAGGGGGGGGGGGGGGGGGAGGAAGGGATTGTGGGGGTGCGAGATGGGGGGTGGGAGGGGTGGAAAAGGGGGGAAGGGTAAGTGATTGATGAGATGAAGGAAAGCTGAGTACACCTAAACTCCCCCGAAAAATACCTACAACTACGACCCGGACCCACCACCACCACCACCACCAGCATCACCCACAATCACCCACCACCACCCTTCCTTCCTTCCTTCCTTCCTTCCTTCCTTCCTTCCCCGCCCAATCCACACACATCTCCCACATCTCCCACATCTCCCACATCTCCCACATCTCCCACATCTCCACATCTCCCCCCCAAACCACTTAACCCCCCTTAAAAAAAACCGAAACCGCGGTTTCGCTATAACACAGCACACAAAACTTCCCCTTCTCTATCATCATCATCATCATCCGCAATGATGGCTTTTCGGGTAAGATAGTATAGAAAGGGTTTTTTGGAATGGGTGTGTGTATTTGGGGGGGGGAGACGTTTGAGGGAAAGAAAGAAAGAAAGAAAGAAAGAGGGGGAGGAGGGATGGGGATGGGTTGGGTTGGACGGGGGATTTGGGGGGTTTGGGTTTCACGTAGGTTATTTGATAGCACGCACCTTCAACAGACCCACCCCTTGGCAAAAAACGATCACAAAAGTCTTCTTCATCACTTTCTTTCCATCTCTAAACATACATCCTCCACAACCACCTCCACCACAACCACCACCCCCTCTCACCCCCTCTCACCCCCTCTCACCCCCCAACCCCCTTCAAAAAACACAACTCCTCAAAACAGCTCTACTCGGTTTCTGTTTTCCACGGACGGATAAACGTGTGTGAATACCGTTTTTCGGGATCGGCGGGGTAAAGAGAGTGTGTGAGGGGTTTGAATTACTTTTGATGTGGAGGTGGGTTGGGTTGGGTTGAGGTGGGGTGAGAAGGGAAGGGCGGGGGGGAAATGGGGGGAGGGAGGGAGGGAGGGAGGGAGGGAGTGAGAGGGGGGCATAATTTAAGGTGGCGAGAGGGAAGGGGAGAGTGAAAGCGATGGCATGGCATGGCATGCGGTGGAGGTGAGAGTTAGGGGAATGAAGACTCATTTTTTTCCCTTCTTTTCTTCTTTTTCTGAAAAAAAAAAGCGGGATCAAACGAATCTGAAGAAAAGAGAGAGAAAGAAAGGAAACGAGCGAGCGATAATATGGGGGTTCATGGAAAATCAAGGTTTGAGGTATGGGGGAAGGAAGAAGGGTTGGGGGATGTGAAGGGCCGAAAAGGAGGAAAGGAGAAAAGTGGGAAGGTGGGAAGGTGGGGAGGTGGGAAGGAGGAAAGGTGGGGAAGTAGGGGTTTTGTACTGGATCTATCTAACAAGAGCGTTTTAAAAGTAAGTGTATATATATATATAACGAAGAGTTGATGATGATGATGATGATGATGATAATGATAATGATGACAAAAAGGTAAATAAAATTAAAAAAAACCATGAAAAGTTTTTTCGCGTGTTTGAATATCGACAAAGCAAAGCAACGTAGAAGAGAAAAAAGAGAGTCAACTCTTAAGCCGAGTCTTTCGTTTGCTTTTCTGCCCTTTAGCATACTATACATAGTTTTTGCTAAAAAACAATCGAAAAAAATCAAGCTCTCGTATCACGATTTCGCAGTTTTTTGACATTTGAACCTCATATCTCTCATCGCCCACACCTTCCCCCCTCAACACCTTCCATCCTCCATCTCCATCTCCATCTCTCACCCTCTCACCCTCTCACCCTTACTCCTTCCTCGTCTCCCCTCAAAACATCCAACAAACCAATCTCATACACCCAAGCGCGAAAAAAAACTCACGACACAATCCATGCCACCATGCGCGAGACATCGGAGGAGAGAATTGTGTTATCCCTTTTCGATGAGAAGGGAAGTGAAAGAAGATGATGATGGGCGAGGAAGGAAGTGAGGGAGAATTTTTCTTTTCTTTCTGGGTGTTTTCTGGGTATGAAATGTTAACGGGAAGGGTATCCGGATTGGGGGTTTTCGAGAGGCGGATGGAATTGGCGGAAGGGGAGGGGGGGGGGGGGATTATTGAGCAAAGTGGCTTTAGCTACTTTAATGGCTGCTCAACCCTCTCTCTCTCTCTCCCTCATTCATTCATTCCTAACCCACCTCCGGCCCCACCTCACCACCAACATCCCCCCCCCTCCCCATATACTCTCCACCCCGCCCGTCCCAACGCCGGCTAACTTTCACAAAAAGCACCAGGGTCCGCCCTGCCCCCGGTTCAGCGAAACAAAAAACCCGATCGTGTTTTCTGTGTACGCTAAGCTCTCTGGGAGGTAAATGCCGGATTAGGGTTGCGTTTCCCAGCTGTAGCTCTGGTGGTTTGATATCAGGATAAGGGGGGTAAGCAGCAGTTCGTTCGGGTTGCTTCTTTAGGGGGGTAAAGCCCAAGGCTCGGACCTTTCGTGGTCTAGCAATACCCCTACAGGAGTGGATGTGGGGCGTTGTCGGCATGGCGTGTGTCGCTGAGGAGGCGAGTGCAAGCGGCTGGCCGGTAGTTGATAGCGGAGACGCTGGCGGTGCAGGCGTGGAGGTTGAGGTGGGAAGGTTTCCGTTGGGGTTCGTTGCTTGTTCGTTTGGATGTTGCTTTGGGCTCCTCCCATCACTGTAGTTGGTAGTGGGAAGGGGCTGAATGCAGCTCCCATCCTCTCTGGAGAGAGGATTTCATACCAGCTCCACTGTCGCAAACCCAACAAAACTCTTCCGACCCATCCGCCCATGCCAACGTCCTCGGCGGTCAGAGCTCCATGTGCTGTCCCCACAGGCTAAAGTCGAGGGCAGGAAGAGGAGAAGAAAAGCACACCGCCTGCAAACGCATACGGGACTGGATATGCTGGCGGGACGTTGGAAGATATTGGTTGCATAGGAGAAAATACGGGTCTTTGCTCAGCGTGGGCGAGTGGCGCGTTGAAGGGGGGGGGGTTGCTGAGGATGGCGAAGGAGTTTCGTTTTGCCCTACGCGGACGTGTCAGTGGAAGTTTTGAAAGTCGAAGGTTGAGATAGTATGAAATCAACGATTCCAGGTCCCGCAGCGCAGAGTATGAAGACGCAGCTGTTCTTTCAAGTGGATGGCATTGGAACCTTGCGGCGTTCGTTAAACCCCATCAGTCTCTTATATATCACGGTCTTACAAACTAACAACACCTATCCTTATCTATCCTTCCCCTTCCGTAATAATCTTCATACAAATCAAGTCTCCACTTCCCTGCACCCGCGCTCTCTAGTAGTATGAGTGTTAGCTCTCTCACCTCCACACGCCCTCAAACCTTATACGAGAGTAGGTCGGAGCAATGCGAATAGTATCCCCGAACCCATCGCGCTACCCCCTGATCTCCCTTACCATATCTCCCGTCTGGAAATCCCAGTGTTGGGAAAGGTAAAACGGTGGAGCCGGGGGCGGACCGCGGTAAGGGATGTAAGGTAACATCATAAGCAGTAATGACGGCGAGGTAGGATGGATAATGAAACACCCTTTATTAAGAAATGCGAGAGCGCACAACTAGCCAAACATAAGGGATGATGGTCGGGGACCGAGAATCTGGCCCAAGGACATTGACAGTTGAGAAACAATGATATCCCTGTCCCACGTTAACGACCCCGTACTCTAGAGTCACAAGCCAAAACAGCGACCCTGGTCTGGTCATGGGCAATAGCGAGATGGGATCTGCTTTAAGGTGCTTTTGTATTGTGTTTTAGGCAGCTAGGGTTTGGATGCAGGTGCAGCGGAATCGCGCCCTGGAATGTCCTGGCTGGCGAGGCTGGGGAGAGGGAGGTGGTTTGACGGGATGGAGAAGCGGGAGAGCGGGAGAGCGGGGGAGTTGGGGATGGCAGTGTTGCTTTGTATGGGGGAGGGCTTGTTCTGTGACGATCGGTTGTGGTTTAGGATAGGCCGGGTCTGAGGGGGGTTTGTTGTGTGGATTGTTGTAAATGAATTTAACGTCGTCAGTGCCTGTCATGTCAAACTTGCTGTTGTCTTCGAATCATTTCTTCAGACCAGAAATGTACCTAATCTTTAATCTATCCTCGATTCCATAGACTTGCGTCTATTCTGCTTGTCGTTAGCCTTCAATGTTTCGATGCTTTTTTTCTCAGTCGAAGTTTGGAACCCAGCTTGATGTAATGAATGGTAGTCGTTGATAAGGAAGAATGAGAAACCAAGTTACTGGTTAGCATACCATGCATGCGGTGTTCAACATAAAAAGCTGCGATGAGATGCTGTGGCTAGAGTGTAAATCCATATTATGACGAACACATAACTTCTCGTGAAAACTGAATCACTCTATTCCATAATCTGTTGGAGTGCAGGCTATTTTCAATTGCTTTTCATCCGCATCTGACGTTTCAGTAGAACGCAGCATATCGTTCAAGCCAAAGAAAAGATTTAGACCTGGAAATTGATTAACAAAGCACAGTACAAAACCTCAAAACTCTCAATATCTGCACAACGAGTTGGCAGGACTACAACGCCATGTATGCAGCACTTCAAATCGACTCATCTGTGCCCCGCTCGGAGATGGGAAAGAATACGCCAGTGGGACAGCCTTCACGGCCATGTCCTAATTGAAAGTGTCAATTCGACAGCATAGCTCGAGATCTACATTTCGAGAATCTGTGACGCCTGACAGGAATTTCCTCGACCGGATCACGGTTTTCTGGAGATAGTATCCGATCTTAAGCAGTTCACCTGAGTCGTCATCAGGTCAAACTGCACTCAGCCCAGTCTTAGGCGAAGTCATGGATCTTCAACGTACCTGGTAGTATGTTGTTATTGACTGTGGTCGAGATGATGATGCAAGTACTCGAAGCCCTGAAACTCATTAGTGTGGCGAGAAAGAGTTTTGTCTTTCGAGATTTTGAATTTTACTCTTGTCGCCTTATCGAGACCGCCATAAACGCTTCTTTTGCTAAAAGTTTTCGCGATTCCTTCACATTCGGACCGATGCTATTGATCAGTGGCGTGGTGAAATTGCGCTGCCACTTCTGAACGTGAGAAGAAGGAACCTCCGTACGTGAGCATACAGAGGAATCGATATATGCTAAAATCTGTAAAGACAGTTTTGACACAGACTTGTGTTCAAACAAAATCTTGCTTCTTTTCCAGAAACCGCTCTCGCCGGGTCGACTTCGTTATAAAGTCCTATAACGCGTCGCCATCCATTCTTGGGCCAAGGAACTCTTGAATAATCACGGGGTTCTATTACAGAGGTCAAAGATGGCGTCCCGCAGAATACCGTACCCTATACATAAATCCCCTAGTACTAACCGCAACAAAAGAACTTTCAAAACAACCCATAACCGTCTCCACATCTTCCACCATCGCCCAAAACGTCCCAGGGCTTTTACCCCCATCCTTAACAACAAGGAGACCAAATATAGAAGGCGGCGTCCAAGGCCATGGTGGCAGCAGCGACAACTACCGCAACGACAGTCAGATCCACGAGCATAGAAATCCTGAGTAGTAAAGTCCAGAGAAAGAAACGGCCATAGCGAGAGAGAAAGCTGTCGATGATCGGCTTCCAGCCTGGGAATCTCGGAGCAGGGGCTTGGGGTTTTCAAAGTGGTGTTAGTTGGTCGGCCACTATGTACAATTGCTGAAGCTTCGACGATAAGGATGACTTTCTTTTAGAGAAGATTTGAGCTTCGATGCGCCTGATCATATTCGGACCCATCGTCTTCTTTTATATAGGGGGCAATTACGTTTCTGAGAGTAGCATGTATTGGATTAGCCTCGACTGCTTTACTTCTTCTAGTGATAGGTAGACTTTATTCGCTACCTGTGTATATATTAGCATGAATACCACTCGAGAGTGATTGTCTCTTGTAATTACCGTCGTTACTACCTGTACCTCTGCTGCTTTGATCATATCAGAAAAGAAACGAAACCAATACACCATTGTACTAGCACCGTTAGGAATGAAACCTACTATACATTAAGTACTTTCTGTCACGATATCCAACTTACTGGCCCCCCACCCCAAACCACCTATTGAACCACGCAACCGCCTGTTCCTCCGCCTTCACCCCCTGCTCAACCGCAACCTTATCATCCGGCTTCGCCCTAACCGCAAACCCATGCTTCGCCCCAGGAATTACAACCACCGTATGCGTCTCCTCCCCCCTCCCCTTCCCCTCCAAAATCTTCTTCATCTGCTTCACCTGCTTAATCGGCATCGCCATATCCACATCCCCTACCGCCACGCTCAAAGGCAACGATACCGCCTGCGCATCAGCCGGGATTGCAAGGTTGCTCGGGTGCGCTGTGAAACCGCAGTCGATGAGGCTCTTCCCGTTGGAGGCCTTTTCCGAATCGCTGCACAGCAGAAAGACGTGCTTGCCGCCCCAACAGAAGCCGGCGGCGCCGAGGGGCAGGGAGGCGGCCTCGTTGGTGCGGAGGGCGTGGAAAAATTTGTAGACGCGGGGTTTGGCGATGGAGGGACGGGTGTAGTAAAGGAAGGGGATGAAGCCAGATATCATGTGCAGCAATGGCAAGCTGCACTTGATCTATCAGCATGGGATATACCTGTAAAGAATGGGGTTAGGCTGACCTTTTCCCAACCATCCATCCGTTGCCCGAAAGCGCGTCCATGTCGGTGAACAAGCTGGTATTCATCGCATGGCCGTCCAAGAACTCAGGAAGGTAGACCCGGGAGTTGGTCCTTTTCGCATACTTGTCCGCCAGTATCCTATTGTTGTTAAATTTCCAACCCAGTGCGTCTGATATGATGACTATGATACCCTTGGGAGGTTGTCCGGACGGTGGTTCGGTAATGTACGTTGGGAGGCCGTGCACGATTTCTTCACGGCCAACAGGAGTGCCTTCATGTAAGGCGCCGGTAACACACTCTCTGCAAGCCATCGTGAATCTCGATGATTGATGTAAGACTGGATAAAGAGCAAAAATTTGAGCTGTCCATCATCAAGCAATGGATTCTTTAAGTGAGGTCTGCTCTCTCGGGATGAAGACTCATAAAAACCCCGTCACCCGATGCCGCAGTTACCTTAAGACTATAATCTCGGGGCTTAGGAGTACCCCGGGGGCCCGAATAGGCCGATAAGATTAGGGCCAGCCCTACTTCAATGATAGGTAGCTTAAAGTCATGATTAACAACTTCAGCCATACAGACTTCTCTTACAGAACAACAAAGACAGTGAAAGACTTTATATTGATAAAAATCAGGTTCAAAGCGTTGCATCCTAGTCGTGTCTATATGACGATATTTTTACTTGAGAATACCGCGTGAGTATTCGTACCTAGAAATGCCCAAGAGGCGAAAGGAATAGGTATCTAACTAAGTGGATAGTATACGTTCAAGTCAACGTTCGAGTCAGAAAAGTCTTGGGATGTTCGATGCCTACATGTTGATGCCACTCAATCAAATATTACTTTTCATTTGAAAGACAACAATGTTGGCTGCACTACTACACCATTTAGGGCAATTTCAAAAAGTGATAGCGGTCAATCCTCTGCGCCTCGCCAAAAACCCGCAAACCGGAGGTAAGGCGGTTGTTCAAGATGTCTCTTCCTCCTCGATGGTTACCAAGAGGTTCTCCGGTCCCGTCGACATTTATGTATCAAGGTCAGAGGCTCTTCATTCGTCTGGGTGGGATGTGACGCTATAAGCGCCACCAACAACGACTTGTTTTTTCATCGAGTGTTCGCCCTATGCACAGCCATCCTCCTGTTTGAGTGATGATCATTTTTTCCCTTCCTTTTTTCCTTCATTTTAACGTGCTTATGCAGCCAAAGGCTATGAAGCACAGCATACTATCTACGTATATAGATACACATAGAGTCGTACTGACGATGTATGTAGTATGGAAAAGCTCTCTGCGTGAAAAAGGCTCCTAGAGCTAAAAAACCACACTGTTGTTTATTCTAGTAGTCGCTGTTGTTGGAAATAGGGGAGATGGTAATCTCCGCCTCATAGGGCTGATAGGGCTGGGGCCCGCTAGTAGAGTTTTCACCTGCTCGCTCCTAGATAGACTCCTATCCAGCTTCAACCTACCTACTAAATGTCCCATATGACCTCGTATACCAACAGCTGTAACCTGAACCCACTTTCCATACCCAGTCAGATGAGCTCAAGGAAATCCCGCTGCAAGCAGCCGACTCAAAATCCTAGACAGTATATCCCGTAGACCAGTTGAACATTGTGCAATCACACCGATAAAATGGGCGACGAAGAGCTATGCCCGAGGTTGCGAGCTGGCCGTGCGAGTAACAGATCACGGGCTTCGCGTTATTGTGAACTGTCTATAAGACCAAGTGGTCACATAGACAACTCGAAGATGTGAAAGCTGATCACTTCGATGTGGGCTTTCGAACTAACTGTATGACCACCAAGCTGAGCGAGCTAGGTGAGCTTTGGTCTATGTATGTGGAAGCTGGCCGCTTCGAGGTAGGCTTCCGAATTCCTTGCATGGCTAGGTGGGCTTTGGTCTATGTATGTGGAAGCTGGCCACTTCGATGTGAGCTTCCGTTCGCTGTTTGGCCACATGGTCATCTAGCCACGTGGACTTTTCGACCGGGTATGAGCTCAACGCGCGGGTAAAGCGCTGTTACTACTCTGTCGATGAGATTGTTCTGACAAGCATAGCTTGCAGAAGGTTTGTAGCCAGCACCTCGTACAGGTAAATCTCGTTGCCGGTCTGAGTGATGATGAATGGTGATGCTGTAAGAAGAAATCCACTTTGTTTTCCTTCTGTTCCAAGGACGCTGTGCGCCGAAGAGAAAAGCGATCATGTGAAAGCTCGCCAGCTTTCGAACGGTCTATGACCTTAATGCTGTTCTCATGATAGCATTATCAGGTTCGTCACGTTCCGCTTGACAGTCATTCTGGTTCAGTTGGTCGCTTGCTTGGCTTTCCCTTGCAACCACCAACATTTCAATGATCTACGTTTTCCAAAAATACGGTCTTCATGTACTTGTATTCATCAGGAGTCCACACACTGAGAGAGTCCGCGCATACTCCAGTCTTTAGCCGGCTCCTCTAGGGTGACATTGGGTTTAGCATCATCTCAAGGAAGACTACTTTCTAGCTTTTCATGAATGCAAATTACCTAGCGTAGTCGGACTTCCCGGTATGTCCGAACTCGCGGCCACAACGAATACCTTACCTTGTAGTTGCAGGCTCTGTCTTCGATGACACAATAGCTCAACTGTCAGACCGTTACAGTAGAACCGTAGAGGGTAGCTCAGGAAATGAATGACGTTTCTGCATTAGCGATTCCGTCAGATTGACTAAGTTCATTGTACGATAGTTGCGTTTTGCGAGATTGAACGTTGGTTCACCTTGACCGTTTACTGGTCAAATTACTATGCTAAGGCGATGACGGCTTCAGTCGGTATTTACTGTGTTGCTATGCTGTCGGTTCCAGTTAGCCCGTGGATGAATTTGTATAAAAGGAGAGGTTCCCAACCCATACCAGCTCTTCTCTCCAGACCATCATCCACGCCTTCTCCTCTTCAAAGTCCCTCTTCAAAGATTGCCTTCGAAGTTAGAAATTTGACCATCAAAAATGCTTCCCTTAACCCAACTCGCCCTAGTTGCGTCCATCTTCCTCGGACTCGCTCCTTTGGTACCTGCCGCACCCACAGCAAATGCGCCCGGCCTCGAAAGTCGAGATGACCCTGTTACACCCAACTCGTTCTGCAAGGGCAGAGCGTATCCCAAGGGGGACGGTGTCACTCACCCTGACACTATCCACTGGTCAGTGTATATTCCCGGCCAGTTGGAGGGATCAGCACAGGGCACCGGTGAATGGGGCGGAGGTTTCTTGGACAACTTGCGCGGTCAAGCTGGGTGGATAGTCAATTGGCAAGCGCAGCTCGACGATGCTGGAACTGGCATAAAAGCACAGTTTTTCACTTCCGCATTTGCTACGGAGGTGAACGTGCATGATGCTGCATGGCTTGGATCAGATCCGAACAACCGCATCAACCTCTCTTGCGACTACTCCCCATGAGTTTAGGTAAGCATTCGCTCCCCAAATTTGGCACCCCAAGATACAGGAGTCTGACGAGTCTTCAAGCAATGTTCAAAAGTATGCAGACTTGCCAAACAACAACCATCGGATGTGTTTCGGGCAGGATTGTGAGCTCTCCGTTCGAGGGTGCAGGCCACGGTCATCTTAATCGTCTGGCTTTATTCTTTATTCTTATCTGTCGTTTCAGTGTGTCACTATATTAGGTTGTTAGTAGAAAAGTTGAGTCCAACGAAGGTCAACCGTCTTTCCGCAGTGTCACTGAATCTTTACCCTTCAAAGGTTTCATGAGAATTGCTAGTGATCCATCGCGGAGTTAAGATCTAGCGGCAAGTTTGTTGCAGTCCTTCTATATTCTGCAAGCCCCAGTACCAATTGCAGATCGATAGGAAATTGCTGGACGTAGCAAGCCACTCAATCTTAAATTCTAGCTTGTGCATCTTGCGATCAGCTGCAATCGAATGAAACACTAATCCGTTGCTTTTCCTGCTCGTAAAGGCTTCCAACGTTTATGGACGCCCAGCTAATACCGCTTGAATAGACAGTCATTCAAGACAATGGTCGGATATGAAGAAGAAGTAGTCGAGTGAGACGTGCGAGCAAATGGGCATCCTAATTTCTTAGAGTTGTACTTGATATGAACCCCTGATCACCATCCAAATTTCTCGATCTCAACGCTCACATTCCGTCCCTCACGCAGCCAAGACGAGCACATGTTTGTTACGGCTCGATTCATCCCGTCCGGGCCAGAACAAACCACTCCAATCTTGGCTTGGTCCTGATACCTAGACAGCTCGTGGCCAACAAGCCAATCTCTTGTAATTCTTTCAACTGGAGGATGTCCGCACTCGGCGGTGGGTGGGGGTACTATGACATCGACTCCTTCGGCCTTTAGCTCTTCCAGGTTCCTAACTTCGAGCCATCCGAGATGAGATCGGTGACGTTGTACCCAGATGAAAAGGATTCTTCGCATAAGAGGGCTGGAACCAGAGTGTTCCAGGTCACGTAAGGAAGGATCATTGAGGATGGACCATACCAAGGGCCAGGTAACCGTAATACCACTACCTCCAGCAACTATGATTGAATAATTGCTATCCTTGAGCATCCTGACGGCTGTTTGCGAGCCATAAGGCCCATCAACCCCTACAACAGCTGTGTCATGGCGCCGAGAGTATTTTAGCAGATCGCTAGAGAATCCGCCTTGAGCTCTGACAATCAGCTTGAGATCGCCATATTTGTTACCATCACTAGGCGCCTTAGACGCTATTGTGAATGGATGGGCCTGGATGATATCCTTGTGAGAAAGTGATGGTACTGTTAGAAAGATATGCTCTGTAGCTTTCCAGCCGCTACTGATGCCTTTTCTAGCAAAAGACCGGAAGGTGCGATGCTTTGCTGATAGAGGAACAATCGCCTGTAATACCACTGTTTGCTGATCCTCTTGGACCTCTAGAGAGACCCTCACTTTTTCGCTCTTCGAAAACATTCGATAGACAAGCCTATCGATGAGGAAGACAGCTAAAGCAGCAGCCACATAGGGCCTACTGGTCTGGTGATGGAACCACAATAAGACCAATGCAATGACTTGCAGAATGATATGCGTTCCCAGAAAAATCTCATACCATCTTTGACGAAAGCTTCCAAGTGAGGTAAAATAAAGGGTTTCGTAGGCGAGGAAAGCCCCTATACCTAGTAGGATGATCTTGCCAAGCAGGAACCTAGCCAAGGTGAAGCCAGCAGGTCGCAAAATGGTGTACCAAACTCCAATCATGCCAACAGAATGAAAGAGGGCGAGTAGGCACATCACCTCTCCTAACCGACGGTGGAAGATGTTGAGTGATTCATACGAGTATCCCGTCAGGACCTTGAGGGGCTGGTTCTTTGCAGCGAAAAGGTACAGGAGTGGTAGATTAGCGACAAAGACCAAAGAGGTACGGTCCGCGAAGATAAAGAGCATCGGTAGAGATAATGGTACATTCCATAGCGAATAGAACACCTGCAAAGCAATAAAAGCGAGGACGGCTAGGGTGCTGCTGTTTGACGGCAAAATCTTGTTAATGTAAGGAATGGGCCGTGGTTGGTAAACGAGAAAAGCTCTTATCTGGAATATCACAAGAGAGATCCAAGACCGTGGTATAGCAGCTTTTGACATGCCCAGTAACGGAGTCCGCTCGTTTTCTCGGTTGTCTACGCTCAAGGCCTTCGGAGAACGTGGAGTACCTCTAAGAGTAGTGCTAGATGACGAGGCTCCGCTAACAGGTTCTTCAGGGAGATCTGGTGTTTCTCGGTGATCTGTCGATACCGCTTCTTGACTCTTCGTCCTCATCCCCCCTCGAAAACCCTCACCTCCCTTCCGTCCCCTCGTACCTCTCCCACTCCTCCACCCCCTTAATCTACCTCCCCAATGCAGAACCGTAAAAACCAGTAATAGCGCTAGTAGCACCAATTGGTAGCTCAAGATAAACCTTCTCGAGTGCAAAACCCCTTCAATCAGCTTCCTGAATCCGGGGCTCTCTTCCACCCCGCTAGCGGAGTAACCCACATCTTTGACGTGTGAATTTGAGCGTAGGGAGAATCTGATGGCAGTGTATATTTCTGATTTCGATATGTATATATAGGTATCCATTACTGCTATGCTGTGACAGTCCACCGTGCAGCAATGGATTTGGCGGCGGTTGAATGGACTCGGCGATAATGACGTGTGTAGATTGGTTTGGCAGATAAAGATAAGATTTGCCGAAACCTGTGGCCCGTGCCCACCCTGCTTCGACATCCTCCCCGAACGAGTGGAATGTCGGTTTGTTGGATGAAACCCTGAGGGACGGAGGTATAACCCTAATCGCCCCTGAATCTCTGCGTTCGAGTCTACTGGGGAGCGAATGGAGTAGTAATCACCGTGATAATGTAACCATACCATAAAGTAGGTAAGATGCTTGACTGATACTATAACATGCAGTTGAGTCTCTGAATATGCGATAGCAGTGCTACGCCATTGAATTCCCAATTTCCCATTAGCGCCTTGCCCTGAATGCCCAAAACGCCGACAGCCAATCCCAAAAAGTCTATGTACAAGAAGAGAAAAGAGTATAGCCAATCATTGCCCAGGCATACCAGCCTTCATGTTGGCGTACATACTGGCCGGGTAATTCAGCATGTTCTGGCTCTGGTCCAAACTCCCCAGTTGACCTGCAACCGTGGCGATGAGACTGTCCGCGCCCGTCTTGTCTGCACTGGCTTCCCAGAACATACCGCCTCCCAAGTTCTTCTGCGTGACATAGGTAGTCTTTTGCTTGACCATATCAAGCGTGTCGTAGGAGATCAACTCTTTCGCGGCCGCATCATAGCTGTATGTAGCGCCAGACTCGGAATCCGTCATTACAGTTGCGCCAGCCTTGGGGAGTGCTTTGTAGTCCCAGATGCCGTTCTCCCAGCTGCCGCTCCCAACTCCGGTGAACGGCTTTCCGAGGCCATCGGTGCCCTCGAAAGCACGGCCATAAATCGGCATACCCATCTGGATCTTGGATGCAGTCACGCCGGCGGCTATGTAATCCTGGATGGCCTTGTCCGTTGAGAATGGTGTGGCATTCGGGTTGGAGCTGCTGGGGTAGAGATTGGCTTGATGACCTGTGGCATTGGCAAATGAACCGGTGTAATCGTAGGCCATGAGGTTCCACTGGTCAAGATATTGGTCCATATCCTTGAGATGCATAATACTGTAATGGGCAGGGCCAGCAGGACTTGCAATAGTAAGTAGGAAGTGGTAGTTAAGGTTGTTCTGCGAAGAGTAGGCGTCAAGAGCTTGACGGACGGCCTGCAGAAGCAACACCATGTTTCCAGCCTCCCCGTCGTTGGCAGGGTATTCCCAATCAATATCGATGCCATCGAAGCCCAGGTTTTGTACGAACGCAACCGCACTGCTGGCAAACTTGGCACGGCCATCAGCCGTCGCAGCCATTGGAGCAAAATTTGGCGCATACGTCCATCCGCCAATGCTGAGCAGGGTTTTCATCTGGCGGTTCGCCTTTTTAAGAAGGTAGAGTTGCTTGGTGCAGCCGTAGACATTGGTACCAACATCATTCCAGGAGTCCGTGGGGTAATGCTTGTCGGTGTCTGCGTAGGTATCACTCAAGTATCTGTAAGGTATTCGACATTAGAAATGTGCTTTCCAATTCATGAAAAAAGGTAAGCTATACACTTCACCGGTGTCGGGATGAACGTTTGCGAACGCATATAGAACGTGCGTCAATTTATCCGCTGTCAGATTCTGAGGTTGGAAGTTACGTCCATATATGCCCCTATCAAGTATGTCAGGATGTACTTGACCAAAAACCAAGACTGTAGAGCGGTTTACCAGTTCACGAAGTATGCAGTGGTTTTGTATCCACCAGTGGCTCTTTCGGCCAGCGAATTAGACACATCACGTGGGGCTTCCATGGAGCCAGAGAAGGTAGGAATAGCAAGCGAAAGAGGAGCGAGAGAAAGGAGAAGCAAGAGGTTATCTGTTAGCCCGAACATGACGGCGGTAGATATTGAAACTGTTAAATACTGAATGTGAGATATATGGTCATATGAAGCAGAAGCCTGTTCTGCGCCAAGGATCGGATCAATTCAAGTCGTTGAAACAGAAAAGTCAGAGGACTGGCGGAGAGAAGGTCATATATATGCGAAAGACCCAATTGACCGGTCACAAAGCTATTGCATAGGGTCGCCATGCTTTACGTTGCATTGAAAGCATAGTGAAGGGAAGGTCATTTAGTATATCAGCAGGCATTCCTTTGGCCATTCCAATCATGTTTCGAGTTCATGCCCACCAAATGATGCCCCAAGTAACCACGACGGAGATTAGGACCTGACCTGGTTTTGTCCGAGATGGAATAGTTTATTGTAACGACAATATTTCTGGCGGCAAGATGAAGCTAGGTGTTACAGGGGATGAATGAAAGTTGAAACGTTGCGTCCCTTTGAGATTTGCCCTAATTGCAAAATGGACAAGGGGCAGCAGATGGTAGCCACAAGGAATGTGACGCTTCGAGGATCATACCCCTCCGACCTCCTGACAATCCTTCATCTGAAGCCCTCTTAATGCAGACCCTTATGCATCGCTGCGCACGGCGCATTGCAATCGACAACCGTTAATCTTACCAGTGCACAGGCCGACTTGAGCCAGGGATTGGCCAGAAGGCCTAATCGCTTTCGATATTTCCAGTAGGCATTTCACGACATATCAAAGAATCACCAGGACCAATAGTGCAGGTTGTTCAGTGGTTGGTCCAAGGGTAGATGTCCGAAAGGCACATGAGGACGAAAGACAGAGCGTCTGTAGGCTGTCAGGTCCGTGTGATTTACGCGGGCCGTACCTCACTAGCGCTTGGGGAGCTGCCTGCCTTCCTCATTGAGACAAAGGAGGGAGTATCGAAATCTCGGTCATCGATGGGTGTTAATCTTGCCTGGCGTGACGGCAAATAAAGGGGGTCTTGACGCCGTGAATGTTGGTCACCGTCGACGGACATGGGGCGGAGTAGGGCAAGTCATGGGGGCCCCTTCCGATAAGATACTGACCTCAGGCCCCTCTCATTCCCCCACGGTATGCGACTTGGTGTAACATCTTCGTGAAGTGTGGGTGATACAGGTTGCAACGATAGTATCGGTACGCGTCGAGGTTGTTGTACTGTAGGCTTCAACCACCGGTTCCGTGAACGTCGAAACAAGGAGGTTCACAAGTGTTACCTCGGTGGTTAAGGAGGGGTGCATGACCACCCGCAATCATGAATGGATGGCATTATAAGTGACAAGCAATTCTAGGGAACCTCAAGTCTCATGAGAGGAGAATGAACTGACAAGGATTGTTTCCCTTTTGCGTTTTTGTCACTGTAGTCATGAGAAGATCGATTTTTGCATTTTTGGGTTCCTAGAAGGGCGTCTAGTCCTATCACGTGACCTTCGCTCCGGGTAAACCATGCTTTAATAATAGCATCCTACCAGCTCTCCCATTTCTGCCCTCCGATGGCAATCATGCGATTGAACAATGGATCCCTCAACTGGCAAGCAGTAAGTTTCCACGTCTTTCCACTTCGATCCACGATCTCCAATCCATCCGCGACATTCCTCCCTGTTGCCCATCCGACCACGAGTTTCGCCTTCCATCCCAAACCCCCAACTTTCTTGAGCTCTGTAATGTCCTGGATTGGAACGCTGAACTCAGCGTTCTTCTGCTCAGTAATACCAGAGCCGTCACTGGCAGATCTTGAGAAAGAAACTGTCGGCACCGTTGCCCCACTAGTGATGTAAACCCAGCCTTTGTTACCATTGTGGCGAGCCTTGAAATCGACAGGGCCAGTGGGGGTCTGCTCGCTCGGCTTGGGAAGTACGCCGAGGTGATTCTTGGCGTGCTCAGATCCAACCTTCGCTCTCACTTTATCCACACCAAGCTTTGTTTCTATACTTGTCTTGGCAGTGCCCTTGAAAAATCCAAGGATATGCTCCCCGTGACGATGTTTGGGCTTCTCGGTTGCTGCTTTCTCGGCAGCAGCTATCTCAGCCGGATCCTTATGGATGGCTTCGTGGATTTCTTGATTGGAAGCATCAAGCGTGAGATCGTCTCCATCGAGTTCTTTGGGATGTTCAGGAGGAGGTTGATCGGACGATGGTGGAGGAGGTAGAGGAGCTTTATTCGCTTCACCAATACGCAAAAGGGTGATGGTGAGTTGCGCATTCGTAGGTACACCTTTGAGAATCGAACTGGAAGAAGTTAGCATTGCGCATTGTTCGTCGTTCACTATCTGACTTACTTTCGAAGCTCAAGATATTTCTGCCAATTCGGAACGTAGCGATTCAACAGGTCCAGTCCTCGCCAGATAAGAGGGTCACCGAAGAAACCGAAGCCGACACCGAAGGAGCTCATTTTCATGACCATGGCAGGTGTAGTGAATAACGCCACTGCTACGGCTGGCACAAGGACTCCGGCCAACCTCAAACGGAAAGCATCATTGGGAAAAGGAGGTGTTGGCGATAAAGCGCTGTGAAAACTTAGCGTGGTCCGAGTTCTTGAGTCACAGAGGTATACTTTGCAAAGCGTTCCCATCCATCTGCAATATCTCCAACTACATGCATGGCGGGCCGCATCTTCGACCACATTGCCTCCTCCATTGGCTGTTTCGTTTTATCATGATGGGCGGCTACTGCAGTCTCATCAGATGCCATTTTCTGATCAGCTTCACCACTGGTAGGCATACCACCACCTGTCGAAGCTTTCGCTGTGGCACCTGCGCTAGCCAATTGAGTCGGGTCTGGCACAGACTTGCTCAACATATCATCCGGCTGTTCGCTGTGGTTATTTTTGCCAGTTGCACTACTTAGAGCGATCGATCCTATTCCAGTAACGAAATTGCTAGCCTCCTGCTCCACGGCTTCTCCTTTGTGTTTCTCTGGTGCTCCTGTTGCACTATCATGGCTTCCCAGTACACCGGCTTTGGGAGACTGAATACCGCCAGTACTCGAATTGACCAAGGCAAGGGGTGCGGGAGGAAAAAAAATTGGACGTGATGGTGGGTATGCTATCAGAACTATAAGGGTTGTAAAAAATGTGGGAATCAGAAGATTCAAAAACCATGCCAAGGCATAGGCCTATGCCGCAAGTCAGTCTGACTTTTGCGGAGTGGTATTATCCTTCCATTCTTACCGCGGCAAAAGGTATCGTACGCCTAGGTTCTCGCCATGAGCGCAAACGAGCAATGTGATTCCCAAATCCCATCAAGCCAATGATAACCGTCATGTAAAGTCTTTCAAGATTACTACGCAATTTATCCGGCGAGAAATCGTCCTCGTCCACGATGTTGAGGTCGAGGCCTCCAGGCGGCGGACCCGTCGTCGCCTTGACTCGATACATTTGTTTATCGAAGCGTCTGATGAGCGTCCAGAGCTCCTCGTTCGGAAGTCCTCCAACCATGGTAGGCACATGCTTCGGATTCGCGTCCCATCCTAGATCTTTGACGTCGTCTGAAGCGTTGTGCTGAGCGGCACCCTTGACCTCATGATCTGCAACCGCAAGAGCATGACTATCGGATGCCGCGTTCAGCGCAGATGTGCTTGAGGTAGGTGTATTGAACGTAGAGCTGTTCGTAGTGGAAGGGCGCGTTATGTCGCCGGGAGTGTTCTGGTTCAATTGGTGTTCCTTCAAGTCATCATCAGGAACAGGACCACCGTCCTTGAACACGTATCCAGGCATAGGCATTATAGCTGTGTGTAATTGTATCTCAAGCCTCTATAATGAACGGAAGAAGGATCGTCGTAGAAACTACAACTTGTGCACGGGCAAAGCAAGAAAGCGAGACCAAACATCGACGTCATACTCGTAGGCGGCTCGTACTACTTAGGCTTAGCGATATGTATTCCCTTGGCGCTTTCTTTTGGGCCTACCTCCATTTCACGGGACTCCCAACTGCTCGAAACAATCAGATACGAGTACTCAGTTGAAACTACTCGACAAGGGCATTCTCTAGACGAATAGTATTAGGAGTGACATGAATACCTAGTGCATGATTCAAGGAAGTCTCAGATTCTTCTATTGGTAATGCAGAGAGCAATCTTCACGATCAAGGGTGTACACCGAGTATATAATAACCATGCAGGAAACGCAGACCCGCCTCAGGATCATCCCAGCCCTCCCAGAACAATGTGACAGATAGTACAAATTGAAACCACAACGTAGGAACTCCACCCTTCCTATTTAAAGTCCTGAGCCTTGTACAGTCGCATAGTATGCGAACTGCTTAGGAAAGTCTCACTTCAACTCTTCGAAATAATGCTGGATGTTCTTGAGTTCGGTGCCAAGGAAGTCCTCAACTTGAGATGTAGCTTTTGAAGCCATGTGTTTTTGATTGAGAATCTCGCTCATGTTAGATGAGCCACCTCCATTCCATGCAAGAATCTTAGGGAGAGACGTCAGTAAATCGTGTGTTGCTCATGTACCATGGCACTTAAGCCGTGGTTTTCAGGGATCGACTTACATTCTTAGTGCTAGACGGAACATCACTGAGACTACCCTCAGTTGCAACGGCAAGGAGGTTTTGCTTGAGCTGCTTAGGCGTGATATCCGCAACAGCAAAAGCAGAGTCCTTCGACGGCTGTAGCGAGAGGAAATACGCCAAAAGACCGGCAATATGGGGGGAAGCCATGGAGGTACCGGAGATAGTGTTGACGGCGGTGTCGCTACCAATCCATGTGGACATAATATTCAGACCGGGGGCGAAGATATCATTGCACTTTCCATAGTTGGAGAAGTATGCACGTTCATCGGCGAGGGTTGATGCGCCAACAGTCACGGCCTTCTCAGCTGCGGCAGGCGAATAGCTGCAAGAATCGGCGTTGTCGTTTCCGGCGGCGACAGCGAAGTGGATACCAGCATCAACAGCAGCGTTAACAGCGAGGTCAAGGGTGACGGACTTCCCGCCACCAAGACTCATGTTCGCGGCACTTCCTTTGAAACCCTTCTTACCCTTGCCTTTCTTAGCAAGTGCTACTTGCTCAGAATGTCGAATGGCAGCCCATTCGACCCCTTTAACGACATCTGACATCGTGCCTGATCCGTTGGATTTGAGGACTTTGACAGCATAGATGCTCGCCTTCTTGGCTACACCATACTTCTTTCCCCCAATGGTACCAGAGCAGTGGGTGCCGTGTCCATTGCCATCTAGATCCTCATCGTTGTTAGGGATGGTTTTACCCCAATGTGCTCTACCTTCAAAATCGACATGATCCACGTTTGTGCCGGTATCGATAACATAAACATCAACACCTTCTCCGCCGTCGCCGGAATACAAGTATTTGCTGAAGGTTCCGAGAGAAAGACTGTCACGGTGTGATATTCTTGCTAATCCCCAAGGAGCATTTTTCTCAATCTCGCCATCCGTCATGGTGTGAACCTCAGAGTCTTTCTCAATGTATGCGACCTGATTTGTTCCAAACGTCAGCGCTAGCTTGGGGATAGGTATAGGGCTTGAGAATGGAGTGAGAGATAGTGATCACGTGCAACGTGGCTCCAAAGATAAGGAATGATTGATATTTAGACTTACATCTGGATGCCGGCGAACCCTTTCGATGACGTCCTCATCGAAGTGTCCAGAATACCCAAGAAGACTGCCCGCGATGTTGTAGGTATGTTTCAACCCACTGAAGGTAGACATAGATATTTGGGATCGCTTGGACAAGTCCCTCTTCGCCTTTTCGACTTCGACATGCTGCTCATGGACCCAGTCGTGGTGGGCACATGCAGAGGCATGCGTTACGTCTTTCTTGAATACGACGATGTAAGAGTCGGGGATTTCGAGCGATGTTGATGATGAAAGGACCGGAGCAGCTTCGTTGTGAATGGAGTCAACAAAGATCGGAGACGCCGAAGCCAGTAACGGCCAAAGCGACAGAGCGAGGAGTCCCTTCATGATGGGGGCTCTGTAAGATAGAACAGTAGGATCGGTCACAATCTGAACAGAGTAGATATATCAAAGTATAAGTTGTGTTGGGGGTCGAAGAGGGTTGATGACGACTATGCAGGTTGATGATAAGAGAGAGCTCTTGGAGGTTGGGACTTGGAGCACCTGGAGCGTGATCAGGCAACCAAGCGGGGCGGCTGTGCACTAGCGCCGATAGAAGAGCTGGACCCTGAGGTGGTTGTGGCTGGGATTCGATAGAGAGTACTTGATGCTTGCCAGAGGTACATTGATAACACGCACAACAACTGCATGAATATTGAATGTCATATGGATGAGGCCAGGGTCCTAGGTCATGATTCAGTGTTGTTCGAATGCAGTAAACACGGGTTGGATGCGTTATTTACCCTCAGTACTCGGTTCAGCTTAATGAACAGCCGTCAATGACCCAGGTTGAAAGCACGAGATCTTGGCACAAGACCGCACTGTGACTGTCCGCATGATGGGCACTCACTTCGACTAGGCAGATGATGGAGAAACCGTAAACGGCTGTCACTCCTTTCCCATACTGGTCATGGCATCTTTAGCCCCTCGGCGACGAGCGTCCACCTCGGTGGGCTCGCCTGAAAGCGTGGCTGAACTACACGACTTCCTAGACATTTTATCACAACGAATGCAGGACAGCGACAATGATGGAGAGGTTCAGAAAAAGCTACAAGTTGGACATCGCATTAGACAAACACTGCTTGAAACCTCGAGCGCCAATTATGTCAAAGACACTTTCCGACGCTTTGATGGCTTTGAAATACTAATATCCACTTTACAAGAAATACCAGGACACTACGAAGATCAATATAATGCCAGTGAAGACCATCCAGCACTGCTGGATTTGATGCAAGTTCTTTATGAGATTCTATCCGCAGCCTTGCAGGACCACAAGGGTAATCAAAGATACTTTCGCTATCGAATCAACGGAGGAGGATGGGAGGCCATCAAAAGAACATCCCAAGAACTGCTGCAACCAGGCCCAGCCAATCAGCGCAGCAAGTCCGCAGTGATCGCCGAACGACTGTTTGGGTCTCTGTTATCTTGTGCTCTCAATGACGAGACACTAGTAGGGTTTTTCGGAAGGTTGAATAGGCGAATAGGTGAGGATCTTAATGGCCGCCCAGATACGGATTCTGCTTTGGTCACTCGCCAACTGCTGGAGAAAGATGTTGGTACTCTAGCCTTCTTGCAAAATCCGGAGGCTTTGTCGACTATGCTTGAGCTCTGGAATACATTGGAAAACGCCTCCGACGTAGCAGATAATCCGGGCGACTCCATCTCCTTAAGTGTTCCAACCATTATCGCTTATGTTGCTGGCTTGTCCGCACACAGCCTGATTGCTCTCCATGGTACTGGGCTGTTGAGCACGATACTCAGCTACATGATCACAACTTCTTACAGCGCCAACCATGTCTCTGAGCTTCGCAGTCTTGCTACCCCTCTTTTAAAGTTAGGTGTTACCAATTTGAACGATGCCCACCTTTTGTATCGTAATGCAAACTCTTCACCTCTATTAGCCGACCTTCTTTTGCTGGCTCTAACAATGTCCCATTCCGCTCCATACTTGCACTTTGACCTCTCCTTGCACGGTTATGCTTCAATCGAGTTGCCAAACATAGGTCGTGCCTTCCCACCAGTATCATCCAGTGCTGGCTACACTTTATCGATGTGGTTGTACGTTGTCAGATTCGATCCCAACTCGCACACTACATTATTTGGCGCATTTGACTCAAGTCAGACTTGTTTCGTACTTGTTTACTTTGAGAAAGATACTCGAAATTTAATCTTTCAAACATCAGTGACATCTTCACGGCCTAGTGTTCGTTTCAAATCGACAATCTTTCAAGAGAAACGCTGGTACCATACATCTATAGTGCATCGGCGTTCCAAACCCACGTCTTCTTCCCGGGCCTCGCTTTTTGTAAACGGCGAATTCGTTGAACAAGTCAAATCACACTACCCAATGCTTCCTCCTTCGAACAGTGCGAGCACCGAGACTATAGGCTCTCTGTCCTTAGATCGAACAAGCAACCCGGTCCAGGCATTCCTGGGTACGCCACAAGATCTTGCATCGCGTCTTGGCAGAGGGGTGGTTTTCACGCAATGGCGATTAGCATCGGCTCATCTTTTCGGAGACGCGCTTAGCGACGATCTGATTGCAGTGCATCACCAATTGGGGCCAAGATATAATGGAAACTATCAAGACTCTCTTGGATCCTTTCAGACATATCAGGCGTCTGCTGCATTGAATCTTCGAAATGAAAGTTTACACCCTGGAAAGGAGGAAAAGTCTGATATCCTTACCGCCATTCAACAAAAGGCTAGTCATCTTCTTCCGGAATCGAAGATCCTACTCAACATTTCTTCGACGGCTGTGTTAGATGACAACGAACAAAACAATAACGAGACACAACTCGTTGGGTGTCTATCGAAACCGGCGAGAAATACCTTAAGAAACGTTACACGCGGTGGCCGGAACGCCCTCGCAATCAACGGAGCTATACCTTCTATCAACGAAGCTTTGCTTCACACCTTTGGATTTGCTACAATCACCGGCGATCCTGCTGTCACAGTGCCCCAGTCATTAGATGATGCCGCTTGGTGCATTGGAGGATGCGCAGCCGTGGGCTTGGCGCTTCTTGAGGCAGCGTACAGCGGCGATGCCGTTGTTCGAGCTTTGAAAATACTCTTCGAAAGTGTTCGTGACAATTGGCGCAATAGCGAGGCAATGGAAAGAGAAAATGGGTTTGGCGTCTTGTCAAGCCTATTATCGAGTAAGCTAAGTTTGGGTCATACGAAGGCAATGAACGACAATGAGCTGCCCAACAGCCCAAGTGGCGACAAGCAGAGCCTTTATAAACTCCCGTTGGAGGTTTTGACCCTGATACTTGAATTTGTGGGCTATCGAGAGGACAAACCCGAGGAGTCTGTCATTAATAATCCTCTGGCATACCGTGTTTTACTCGTGGACTCGGACATGTGGCGCAGTGTGGCACCTTCGGTTCAAAGGTTATATTATAAGCAATTTACCATTTTCGGAGTCGGCAGTAAATACCATCGCTTCAATGCGAAACGCCTATCACGAATGCGTTAGTTCCTGCTGGGAAAATCCTTTGAGTGGTGTTTTGCGTTACTGATCATCGGTTAGGTATTGTCAAGAAATGGTTGGAAGCACTCAAGGGAGAAACCTTTACCCCTGATACACTTCAATACTTTATCGGAGCCTTCAAAGCCGTACTCACCATGCATCCTTCAACAGAATCTTTGCGTGCCTTGGCTCTGTATATTACATATGCGATCCACAAGCCAAAGCAGAAATTATCATTCCCCCTACGCCCAACGAAAAGTTTGAAATTGAGATCAGACAATTCCTCACCAGTACAAACACCATTAACGGCATCACCTAGCCCCTTGACCAATGAAAGCAAGATATCCTTAGAGCTCACTCAATTGCAAGTTGCGCTTCATATCCTGGAAATGTATGTGGGTATCCTCTGCGATGGAAATGACACCACAAATATCAAGAAGTTTGCCAGGACAGTAACAAACAAGGTTCGTTCGACTCTGCATTGTAATTGGTCCTGTTAACTTGCTTTAGTGGCTACTTCATCTGCTTGCGGATGAGGAAGTAACGGTAGTCATTCTGGCTACCAAGATTCTATGTCGATTGCTCGTTCTCAATGGATCAAGCTACGTAAAGAAGTTCGCTGAGAAGACAGGAGGATTTGTTATCATGAAACACCGTCTAAGACGCTGGTGGAATATACCAACTGTCTGGCCAATTGTGTTTGCCGTCTTGTTTGGAAAGGACATTGCAACCATAAATCTTGACAGGAATTTTGACTTGTTTGGCCTTTTAGACAGTTTCTCAGCTGGTGGGGATGCTAAAGTTGTATATCCGGAAGTGCTGCCAGTTATTACAGCAATGTTGCAGAATGGCCTCCGAGCAGTCACCAGAGATCAAGAAGATCCTGATTCACCATCAATTAAGAGAACCAATGGCGACACGCTATCGCCAGGAAAGGCTCTTCACGGACCTGCACACCCTCGTCGGCGATCCATGTCGCTAAATACGGAGCTTGCATTACTAGGTGAGTGCTTTGCTCGAGCATCTCATGAAAAATCTTATGCGTACACAGATACGGACAGGCCTCGCGAGCGACGACTTGCCGAATCGACGTCAACACTAAGAATAGTCACTAGATTTCTAGGCGACTTGCAGACCAACTCTCAAGCATTCCGCGACTTCACGATTACTTCGAATTATGTTCAAGAGCTATTTTTGGTACTCTTCCCAGTCATCGTTAGCACTAATATTGTCAGCCCGGAAACGGAGTTGCATTCGCGTGACTCGTCGTTAACGTTTGATGGCAACGATGTGATCATTAGGCCTCTTTCCCACGCCTTGATGAGAGGCACGCCGATTGTGAGAACCTCATCGGTTGAGCAAGCACATGTTCGAAAATCATCAAGAACATTGGCACCAAGGCGTATGTCTTCTTACGTCCTTGTAACGTCAAACATCCCTCAAGCGGGACATTCGTCCTCTAGAATTCAGTCTACGGCGGTGCCAGAAAGAAAGACGTCAAGGCAAACGAACGGTAATAGTTCAATCGTAGAAGAGCTGCTTGAAATCATCATTGGGGTTTTTTCCGACCAGATGTTCTCAAGGAAGGATTTCCCTGGGTTGGGACTATTCATGAAGGTCCCACCGGGTTTCCAAGAACACCAAGCTTACTTCGAGTCTTTCGTTCTCAGCAATACGTTGTCGCACCTTGGTAATACTATTAAATTAGATCAGAAACTTCTTTGGGAACCCCGTGTTTTAACAAATCTAGCTCGACTCGCTACACATGTTGGGGAGGCTATCTATGAAGGATGGTTCATTGATGGGGCAGGAAGCTTGCTAGATTTCCTTGGTAGCATACTGGAGTATCTTCAACGTCCAGATATCACAAGTATGAAAAGCACAAGATTATGCAGTCAACTGATTTCCACCATGAAAGAGGTGCTGTGGCGTGTGGTTCTACTCAGACTATCTGAGCTAGACGATTCAGTTTCACCAAAACAGACAATCTCCTTCCTGGAGAAGCTTGTGTACTGGCAAACGGTATTACTTGCGATAGAAGATACTCATGAAGAGTTCTTAACCTCACTGTGCTATCTACTTTACAACAAGCTGGTCGGTACAGATGAACATGTAAGGATGACTGCAGCGAATTTCTGGCGTATGTTACTCGTGCAGAAGCCGGAAGAGACCATGCATATCCTGCAACAAGCAACAACTGTTGACAGTGGTAAAATCAGCAAAGGATTTGGAAAACTTATGGAGCTTGATAACGAGAGCTTCCTTAGCTGGGTGGATGACCATCGCGAGAGCCTTGATAGTATATTTCTCGTTGGCCTGTCCAAAAAGTGGGAAGATTTTGCCAAAGAAGAGAACCAGAAGACAGAGGCAACGGCCAAAGCTAGGATCAATAAGAGAAAGGAAAAGCTTAGGATTTGGCAATCGGAGGAAATCAATATTGATGACACCCTTCGACGTCACGAGATCAGCTCTGATCACTGGCGGTCGAACATCTACGCTTCAGAGAACCTCAGGCGACAGCGAGCACTTCAAGACCAACAAGACAATCAAACATTTAATAGCTCGACCTGGGCTAGGATGAGTCGAGAGCTCCGCCGCCCCTGTGGTCTCTTCGATGATAAAAAGCCTCAGAAATGGCAACTGGATCAGACGGAAGGGCGAAATCGAATGAGGATGCGTCTTATCCTGGACAAAGACGCTCATTTGCATGACTACCAACCGAAGCGAAAGCAGTCTCAGGGTCCCGCGAAGCACCGGCGTAGTCTCGGCATTCGAAAGAAACCGTCAATGAGGGATGCGCCGGCAAGTCCGCGTCCATCTAATAATCCAAGTAACGCGGAGAATACAGACAATACCTCGCTAGCCAAATCCGCCGCATCTCCAGAGCTCTCAGAAGAAGACTCCGAGCCGGATGACGATTTCGAGATCATCGAGGATCCTCGAGAGCAGACTGAAGACTACGAAGATAAGAACCGCAAAGTCATGCGCAGTATTCACCGCGGTGATCAGGTTGAGCATGTCCACAACGTATCGCGGATAGTGGGACTAGAAGCATGTGAGGGCTTGCTCATACTGGGTAAAGATTACCTTTACCTCATGGACAATCTTTTTCAACGCTCAGACGGTGAGATTGTAAATGTCTGGCAAGCTCCGCAGGAAGAGCGTGACCCGTATCTACAAATGATATCGGGGCGGGAAGCAGGTGAACGGGGCACTATACTTGCGAAAACGGATCGTGAGACGCGGAGCTGGCGTTGGGATGATGTCTTGAGCATTTCGAAACGCCGCTTTCTATTCCGCGATGTAGCAGTTGAGGTCTTCTTCGTTGATGGACGTAGTTATTTGTTGACGAGCAACAACTCCCGTTTACGGGACGAGCTGTGTCAGAAGCTCCTTTTGAAAGCGCCCAATATAAGCGATCGCACAGCATCCCTTAGCCATGAAGAGACGTGGAGGATCGACTCTGTAAGGAATCCCGAAGACCAATCACAGACTCTCGGCTCTCGGTTCACCAACGTCTTTGCCCAGAATCTTGCCAACCCAGCGACCCGTAAGTGGATGAAGGGGGAGATATCAAATTTCCACTACCTCATGCTTGTTAATACAATGGCTGGGCGTACCTTCAATGACTTGACCCAATATCCCGTCTTCCCTTGGGTTATTGCCGACTACACGAGCGAAGCATTGGATCTTTCGGATCCTCGAAGTTTCCGGGATCTGACAAAGCCAATGGGATGTCAACATCCTGAAAGACAAGCTGAGTTTCGAGATCGCTATCGGTCTTTTGCTGAGATGGGTGATCATAACTCGCCGCCTTTCCATTATGGCACTCATTACTCATCTGCAATGATTGTAACCTCTTACCTCATTCGACTGCAGCCTTTTGTACAATCTTATCTGCTTCTTCAGGGAGGCAATTTCGATCACCCAGATAGGCTGTTCTACTCGATTGAGAAAGCCTGGTCATCTGCTTCACGTGAGAACATGACGGACGTGAGGGAACTGATACCCGAGTTCTACTATCTCCCAGAATTCCTGTTGAATTCCAATGGATATGACTTTGGGTCGCGGCAAGGCAACGGTGGCTCAATTGATACAGTAATACTCCCACCTTGGGCAAAGGCAGATCCTAGGATTTTCATCGCCAAGAACCGAGAGGCACTCGAAAGCGAGCATGTGAGTAAATACTTGCATCAGTGGATCGATTTAGTATTTGGGCACAAGCAGCGCGGAGAAGCAGCCTTGGAGGCCACAAATGTCTTCCATCACCTGTCTTACCATGGGGCCAAGGATCTTGACACCATTGACGATCCTGTGGAGAGACTGGCAACAATAGGCATAATTCACAACTTTGGGCAAACGCCACACCAAGTGTTTCAGCGGCCCCATCCGCAGCGCGAAGAGGCGAGGCACAAGGTAAAGAGGCTAGATACTGCTGCTGAAAACCTGACTCGCCTTCCATTCCCTTTGATGGGTTAGTACTCGATGAGGACCCCAAATGCTCAATCTGACACTGACATATTTGCAGAGAATCACGATCGCATATCTTCACTATCGTACTCATGGAAGCACGATCGTGTATTGTCCTCAAACCCTTTCCGGTTGAACATGGGTCCGGTGTATGACAAATATATGGAGTGGGGATACATTGATGGCAGTGTCAGGTTCTACTCCGCCGAATCAAGAAAGGTAGGTCGCCGCATGTGCAGCCGAGCAACTCAGCGCTGACTGGACACAGCTTATCGGACTGTTCGAGCACGTGCATCAAGGACAACTCTCCTCTGCTCTCTTTGCCGACTCCAAAACCCTTGTCACAGCAGGTGCAGACTGTACCATCTCCGTCTGGACAGTCGTATCAACCTCGAAGTCGGTAGACTTGCAGCCTAAAGTCTGCCTGTTCGGGCATAGAACCTCTGTCAACACACTAGCCGTATCAAAGTCCTTCAGTGCTCTACTGTCCGCTTCCGCTGACGGTCAAGTACTTCTATGGGATCTCAACCGCCTAGAATTCGTGCGAGTATTGACTGGCGGAAAGCCTGTCGAAGTATGAGAAACACATTTTTCGAATATAGGAATATCACTAACGCCTCCCAGTGCGCCCGCATCAATGACATCAACGGCACAATCATGCTGTGCCGCGCCTCTCACATCTCCCTCTTCACCCTCAACGGCGACCCCGTCCTCTCGCAAAACATCTGCGTCGAAGGCGAGGACCTTATCTCCTCGTGCGCGTTCTACGAAGGCAACGGGAACGAGTATTTGGAGCGCGATCTCATCTTCACCGGTCATAAGAGGGGCGTTGTTAATGTAAGCTTTATATCGCCCCTTCGCTCCCCAATCCCCAACTCCCCAATCCTCCTCCGAACATTGTCTATTTCGCAAATCTCGTTCTAACTATTATCGATTAAATAGATCTGGAACAAAACAATCCGCGCCGGCGCCTTCGTCCTCGAGCACGTCAAGCGCATGAACCATCTCGACCAGGCCGGGTTTAATATTGCGGGCGCTATGACGGCTGTACTGCCCATGGCGCAGGTGGTGTATACGGGCGATGAAGATGGGCGTGTCGTAAGTATCTTGTAACTTTAGTATTGGTGTAGAGGATGCAGGAGAGCTAACGGATTGCAGTACGAGTGGGATTGTATCCAACGACAATGATTCGGTATCCGTGGGGTTTGTGAGTGATGAGGGGGCATTGATGAGTATATCATGAAAAAGTTCTGCCACGTCTCTTATGATTCGAATTAGGGGGTTACATTACCAAGGAAGGGTGGAAGTTATGATGACGTTTCTCATTGATAGCATTCTTTACAGCACATGCATGGCGGGTTCTTGTAACGTTAGCATGGAATTGAATCTAAAACTTCGACCAGAATCCCCAAGGACACCCTCCAGCAACCACCCCCACCCCTTACCACCTAACCTCTAGCCCTTTCCATTTGCATTCCCATACCTATCCATCACACACCCCTCCCCTCCCCTTCCCTCGACTCATCCTTCCACCTCTTCCCATCCCCGTCCCCATCCCCCACCTCACCTCTCCACGCCGTACCTAAACACACACAATCTCCCAACCCCTACAACCGCAAAAAAACCCCTCTTCTCTCCCTCTCTCTCCCCAACCCAAAAGGACTGGTTTCAAACATGTTTCTAGCCGTGGTGTGTGTTTTTTGGGGGGGGGGCATCGACAGTACTTGAGCTGTACGAAAAAAGGGTTGTTGGTAAAAATTGCAGAGCCAGCTCGACCTCCGCTGTGTAATGTATATGCCGCTGGGAAGAGATGGTCTAGAGTGACATGGCAAGGTTCCCGTTTTCGGGAGGTGATGGCTCGAGCGAGCGAGCGAGTCGTGCGTGCTTGCTTAAGTATAATCTCGAGATTCCTTTGATAGATTTACGACACCTAATCCATTACCCTTTTAGCGGATACGAACGAGGCAGGATGTAACAGTAAGATATGCGACAACCCGGGAGGTCACTCCCACCGTTTATCAAGAAGCGTTGATATGTACAGGGTATCACATCTAAACTCAAACCCCACCCCACACCTCCACCAAATTCTCAAAATTCTTCTTTCCCATCGCCTTCCTCCCCACCCCCTTCCCCAGCGCCCTGTCCAGCAACGCATCCCTCTCCTTCCTGCATTCACACTTCTCCAACGCCTCGAAAAACGCCTTCGGCGTGCTCCAGTGCTTCTGGATCTCCAGCGCCTTGTCACCGGTGATGAGACGCGTGCACATGAGCATTTTGAGAAAGATGTCGCGGAGGGTGAGGCCGTCGGATTTGGAGGCGAGGGAGGCGAAGGAGGCGTAGGTGATGGTGTGGGGGGTGGTAGGATGGGTGGTGCGGAGGTGGGTGAGAAGGGGGAGGTAGGTTCGGGGGTGGATGTGGGCGCTGGGGATTAGGTGGAGGGGGCTGGGCTATGGAGGGGTTAGTGGAATTAGAGAAGAGGAGGAGGGGAAGAGTACCTCGTACAAGTTCTTCAACATAGTGGTCATGCGTGCGAGGTAGCGGATCGTGTCATCAATCTTTGAGGAGCGCTTTACGAAGTATCCATCAACAACCTGTGTTGATGCTATGGCCGATTCCATCATCTCATGGTATTTCGTTGCATGTTCTTGGCTTAGAGTCTTGTCTTCGACCAGGTATATTACGTTTTTCACGCCCGATTTGCGAAGCCGAAACTTCTGTTCATGGAAACGCCCGTCTTTCACGCTACCGATCAAATCTTCGAGCGTTTTCCGCTCGACAATCCAGTCCAGCGCGACTTCATCGCCTTCCTCGCCATAGCGAGCAAGTAGATTCGGATCCTTACACTTGGCGACCCAGAAAAAGTCTCCAAGCTCGAGGGAGCGCAGAAGAGGTTTCACTCCTTTCTTGACAAGCTCATTCTCTAGATAGTCGCGATTCTCTTTAGAAAACACCTCACGGGTGTCGACGACTAGTTGCACAGTGAATGTTCCAGGCTGCAAGCGGATAGGTTCGAAAGCGGGAGCAACGTAATGTTGTTCCAGAGGACGCGGCTCGTCCTCTGGTACTTCAGATGGTCTCTCGAAGGGCCGGACACAGGGTCTTGGCAAACGAGGTATGTTGTCTTGAAGCGAAGCACGGATTGCTCTTGCAAGCTCTGGATCGTTGTCCAGTTCATGATCTGGCGCTGGGCTAGATAGCAGCTCACGGAACTCGCTCCTGGAAGCTGCAGTCCGCTCTTGAGAGGATGCGAAGGTGCCAAATTTGTCGGCGGCTGCTCCTCCTAGCCGCTGACCGCCAATGGCAGTCTCTCTTTGCATGCTTTGTTTGACCGGTTCAACTGCTCGCGGATGGCTCATAGAGTTTTCAGGACCCTCGTGGTCGTGGAGATTTCCCCCTAGATCTACCACATTACTCCAAGCTCTTTCATTGACAGCAGTACTTGGCTGTTTGCTCTGGTTCACATCTGCATCACTCTCTTGTGCTGCTATCTTCATCCTCTTCGCAACCTCCCAACCCTCGTCAGTCAAGGCATACGTTCGCGTAGGTCTTCCTCTCTCATCCACGAGATCTTTATCGACCAATGTCTTCATTGAGTTCCATGCTGTATAGTATCCAGAGGAATCACGGGCAGTGGTGAAAGATGATTCGCAGTACTCCTGAGCTGTATGCATGAGTTGGGCTTTCGTATAGCATGCGTTGGCGGCTATTGAAGATAGCGCCATGATCAATGCATAAGGTCCAGAGCGGAAGGCTGGCACATATGGTTTGGGTTTGGCCTTTCGAGGTTTCTTTGCAGGTGTAAGATCCAGCAAATCCTCTCCACTTAGACGCTTGCGAGCTACGTCGCATTAGCTAGCTGAAGGGTCAAGTTGAGAAGAAAGCGATTACATTTCCGGTTTGGCTTTGGCATTGGCAAGCCATTCTGCTCACAATGCGCTTTGAGCCTTTCTGTCAAACGGTCGCATAGCTTGGGCCCGAAGCCGTGCAATTGCTGAGCTTCGGAGGGATGGCCAAGAGGTAACGGACATGCTTGTAGAGACTCCAATGCCCTCTTGTATCTGCAGTGCCCTTAGCGCCCATCCTCGCCTCATTATAATGCAGTAACCCACACGGTCGCGCCCTTGGAGCTCCTCTCTCTAGCCACATCATACCATTCTTTTATCCACCCAAGCAGCATTGGATTGGCGCATTCTTCTGGCATGATGACGCTCGTCTTCCATTACGTAGTGGACATCAATGAGAGATCCAGAAGTAAACGGACTAGAAGGAGCTTTAGGCAACATATATGTCGAGATGTATAATTACCTACGGAGTAGAGAGTAAGGTAATTGAAGTGTACCGGGGGTAGGACGACGCTTACCTCAGGCTAGTCGCGCAATCACGTGACCTCTTCCTGTAAATCACTCCATGTTGAACGAAACTTCCCTCTTTTGGGCGCGAATGCTCAGATATGGTGGGATTGTTCGGAAAGGAATCTACGCCGTTCTCTTCTTGTTTTACTTTCTATCGATTATTGATTTTGTACGTATTAAGTCTCTTCAAGGGAGTTGATGATGAGAGTATTAGAGAGTACAACAAATTCCTACTACGTCGAGTCAAATTCGAGACTGGAAGCTATTCTAACACTCATCTGCCCTGATTTAGCTTATTGCAACCTTGATGGCATTCAAGAATGCGAATCAGTTCATTATGTAGTGTATTGTAGCAAGATCATTGGCCTAGGACAAATTGTCTCTTTCGCCGAAACGGAGAGCAGGAGTCGAACTCATGGCTCGACTAGAATATTCTAACGGTTATTGAATACACCGTAATTTTGTAATAAATAATTGTGTAGGCAAGAGCATGCCCGGTGGCTCAAGCACAGAAAATTAGCGACCCCACAATAACTTCTACACCATAGGCACACTCAACAGCAAATTGGTCCCACCTTGTTCCATTGCCCACCACATCACGCTTTTTCAGACTGCCTACAGCTGTGCTTGAGCTATTGGAGTAATAGGCGAGTATCCTTGTCAGAGTTAGGGCTTGAGGATATCGAGGAGATCGAGGATGCCATAGCTACCAGTCTTGCTGGCCGAGACTCTTAACTACGCGTACCTACGAGTATCTCGTTGAAGCACCAGCTATTAGGGTTCTGATCTTATTCTTGGCTCGAAACATATATTTACTATCAAGACATCATGTCAACCAATTCAAAAGTCGCCCCAAAACGACAGGGCCAGAGGATGCCCAGATTAGACAGTTTCAAAAACCCGCAACCGCGTCCACCTCCTCAAGCGAAGAGTGCTCAGCGCAAGAATGTACCGATAACATGTACAAATTCGCAATGCACCAACCCAAACGTGGTCGAAGAAGACCTGGTGTTGGTCTGCGTCTCGTGTGGTAGCGTCGTGCAAGAGTCTCGTATAGTCTCCGAAGTTACCTTTGGCGAAAACCCTACTGGTGGAGCGACGCTTCAAGGCAGCCATGTGGCTGCCGACCAGAGCTATGCTAGAGCTCCTCCAGGTCAGAGACTCAAGATGTCCGGAGGTATGGACAGTAGGGAGATTACCGAAGCGAATGGTACATACCTCATGCGATACCTGGCATGGAATTTGCTGACATATCGACCACAGGAAGACGCTACATTAGTCAATTGTGCGCGGCATTGAATATCCCAGCTGTCCAGGATAGGGGAGTGGGATTGTTCAAGCTCGCTGCGGGAATTAACTTCATTCAGGGTCGCCGCACCAAAGCGGTGGCTGCCGTCTGTTTGTACATTGCCTGTCGATTACAACCAGGAGGCACCAAACACATGCTCATTGATTTCTCTGATGTCTTGACGGTGAGTTCTGCCACTATCTTGCAAGATTTTGATCCATAACCCTGATGCGTTGGGAAGCTCAATGTCTTCAAACTCGGCCAAATTTACACCGGGTTGCTGAAAGCACTCGATTTTCACCAGCATCCTCAACATGTTCAGCTTATAAATCCCGAGGAACTTATTGAGCGTTTTTCGAAAGAATTGGAATTTGGCGACAGCCAAATGCGAGTCCAGACCGAGGCGGTCCGTATCGTCCAACGTATGAGTCGAGACTGGATGACGACCGGGCGTAGACCTGCTGGTATCTGCGGCGGTGCTCTCATCTTAGCTGCTCGAATGAACAATTTTCGCCGTACGGCACGAGAGATGTCTTACGTGGTTAAGGTAGCGGAAGCTACGATCTTAAAGCGGCTCGACGAGTTCAAGGTCACCGAAAGCAGTGGCTTGACAGTTGAAGAATTTAGAACAATCGATCTGGAACACGCTTGCGATCCCCCAGCATTCTATGAGCAGAAAAAAGGCAAGAAAAGACATAGCCGCAAGCGTAAAGCTACTGAGCTTGACGACGAGGAGCCATCCGATCACGATTCCGAGCGCGCAGCCTCAGCTGTACCACCAAACATGAGCGGGCAGTTGGTAACCCCAGCCAACACCCAGTCACAAGCACAGAATGACGCTCAGAGTATGCCGCCGCCGCCGGTCCCTATAGATCCGGCTCTACTCGAAAAATCTGCGCAACGTTTATCCGAGCTGCAACCGTCCTTTGATCGCGCTTCTACCTCTCCATCTCCATCTCCATCAACAACAAACGACAACCCCGAGCCGAAACGCAAGCGTGGTCGACCATCAGGTAAAACTGCAAAGCCAGCTCCACCTTCACGTAGTGAGCTCGAGCACGAAGCCGCCATCGAATCAGAGATCACCCAATTTGTGGACGATCCTTCCAACATCGCTTGTGCTTCTGCACTCCATACAGCTCTTGATAGCGCCGCACCACCCCCATCTCCTCCTGCCACCCAACAGAGCTCCACTTCAAAAGAAAGGACGCCCACCCCACAGGAGCCAACCCTCCTCGAGCCTCCTCCGCGGGAGCCATCCTCTACAAGACCGACACAAACAACCCCGACCCCGACCGCCACCCAACCCTTAACCACCACCACCGAATCCGTCCTCGGCACCATCCCCGACTCCGAAATCATCCCAGACGCGGAATTCGCCTCCGACCCCGAAGTAACAAACTGCCTCCTCTCCCCCGCCGAAATCACCATCAAAGAACGCATCTGGGTCCACGAAAACCGCGACTACCTACGCGCTCAGTCCGCTAAACTTCTAAAACAGCAACTCGCAGAGCAAAACGGCACCGCGCGCCAGATCGTCCGGCGCAAGCGACGTCGAGGCCGTATGGGTGATATGCGCAACTATGGCATTAATGGTGAAGGCGGCGAAGGCGAGGGAGAAGGGAGTGTGGGCCCGAGAACGCCGGCGGAAGCGACGTCGATGATGATGAAGCGGAGGGGCTATTCGAAGAAGATTAATTACAAGGTGATTGATGACCTGTACGTGCCTAGTCGGAGCGGGAGCGCGAGTCTTGCTGGGACTCCTAGGAGTGCGGGTAAACCCGCTCTCAGCTCGCCTAGTGCAGAGCCTGCGACCATAGCGGAGGGAGATGCGGCGGAGGCGGAGGGCGAGGGCGCGGCAGCGGCAGCAGAAGGTGGTGTGGCAGACGAAGCAGAGAACCCGGATGATTACTACGAGGATGAAAATGAGGAGGAGACGCTCGAGGATATCGTGCAGGAGCTGCAAGAAGAGGGGGAGCTGGAGGATGAGTATGAGGGGGAGGAATATGAGTAGAGAGCATGTTTCTGTTGATGATGATGAAAATTCGGCGGTGGAAGTTAAGGGATCGGAAATGTGGGTGGAAGTGTGGCTGTGGAAGTTAGGGGGGTTGGGTAAAGTCGATGGAAGTGTGGTTCTTGTGTGGGTGCAAGACGGTTCATAAGCCTGGATGTGGCAGTGGAATAGAGTGGTGCTGTGTCGCTATTTCAGATACATTATTGCAAACGGTGATTACGATTCGTTTTCCTCGCTCGGTAAGGTATTATCATATCTAGCTTAAGCAGCCCCACGCCATCCTCCCTCACCCCTTCCCCGTGCCCCGCCTCTTCCACCTCACCACCCCCGCCCGCCCCGGCCCCTATTCACTCCTTGACACATCCCCCCAACATACACTCACCCATCACTGCCACTACTCCTGAACGTAGCGCAAAGCTCCACATACCTATGCGTCAGATCCAGCACCGGCTGGGGCAAACTAGTCGCCTGCACGATACTCCTGACCTTGACTGCGCCCTCGTTCTCAATCAGTTTCCGGACAGTGCGCAGGAGGGATGGTGAGAACTGATATCCATTAAAATGGAGCAAAAATCAGCCATGCATGCTTATGTTTTTATAAAGGGGGAAAAGGGGGTAAAGGGACGAACCTCAGAATACCACCGATACTGCCACGCGATCAACCGAATCATCGCCTGCAACCCCTCGGAATACATGCCCTTGCTCTCCCACATCCTCAATACCCCGACCATCGCCTTGGGACTAAACCTGACTCGCAAACAGCTCTGATACGCCTCCACCGCCTCAGGGAAATGATGCAAGCGCTCCGCTAGCTCGCCCAGGATCTCCCACTCCTCGGCGCTTTTGTTGTACGAGGAGGCGCCTTCGGAGGACGGGTCTTGCTTGGAGCGGGCCATGTCGGTGCGCCAGATGGTGTAGATGCGCAGGTCTTCGTAGAGGACCATGAAGAGGTTGTCGAGCCAGCGCTCGCAGAGGCGTTTGTTGTGGATGTGGGTGTAGCGGGTGTGGGAGGGATTGGGCTGGTGGGAAGGAGGGATGTAAGCTTTGGGGGTGGAGATGGACGTTGGGAAGGAGAGCTTACGTCTTCGCTGCCGGATTTGACGACTTCGGATGTTACAGTGTGTTCGGGTTTCTCGATTGAGTCGTCGACTGATGGTTTTATGGGGGTGCTGGTGTCCCCGTTGGTATCTTCTTCGGCGATTAAGGTTGCTGATGGGGATGACGGCTCGTTCTGAGTTTCTTCTGCTGGGTCACCGTTTGTGTTTGAATTTAGGGCTTTGCCGTTTACACCAGGGCTAGGGGTACCTCGTAACGCTGTCGTGCTTGCGTTGTGGCTCGCTGCAGTTTGCTGGCTGGTACCCGTTTGCTTCTCACTCCTATACTCTTCTTCCATAACGAAAACTTGACTTCTTATTCTGAGTAATTGATCCCAACCGATCTTTGAAGTAATCTCCGTGAGCAAACTGTAAGCCTTGAGAAACGTACCCCTGTAACTCGCCGCATGCAGCTTCCGTAACGAAGGATGAACCAACTCCCCATCGTAAGTCTCTGAAGGTTCGTTTATCTCATCTAGCATACTCTCCGGCAGAACAGGAAGAAGCACACGAGCTGGCTCCGGCATCCTAGGCGAGTCCTTGTCTTGATATGTAAACATCGGGCAGGAGTTCAATGTTAGCAAAGCAAGATCCCATTGCTCGAGACCCACATAAATCTCGGCAAGCTTTGCCCAGGTACCGAACTCGCTAGGCGCGGCAGTCACACTACGCTTTGCACATTCCAAGGCCCAGTCCAAGCGGCCTTTACTTTGGCAAAAAGTCGCCTGACAGTCCAGGAGGGAGTAATCCATCGGTAATTCTTCAATGGCGTCCCGAAGTAGTTTGACAGCCTGTACCTCTTCATCAGCAGCTATTAGTACGCGAGCGAGTAGCGAAGAAATTTCAGTGTCTCGAGTGCGGAGCTTTTCGAAAAGATTTATTCCAGATGCGTATCGACCAGTGGTATGTATGTAATCGAGAAGTCCGGTCGTAAGGTGATTAGAGACCAGATTCGGTACCTGGATCTCGGGTTCTGAGCCCAGTTGCCACCCTATGCAAGCGTTAGTCATCAAATATGTACAGAACCTAGATTCCCAGACCTTTAAAAAAGAGTCGCTCAGCAGCGTCGAGGAATTTGTGCTCCACTTCCGTGCTTGTGACAGGATCAAACCTGCGAACCCCTATGATCTTCTTGATGCTGCTTCCAGTTCCGTCATCCGCATATGCGTATGCCCTTAATACGCCGCAAAGAAATGTTTCCAGCCAAAGACTCTCAGATGCCACTCGTTTGTCTCCTCGTTCATCAATACAGTAACTCTCCACTCCTCCGGGAATTTTGACATCGACACGCATATCCAGCCGCGAGAACGCATTGTAGCAGCTACTGAACATCAACCCTGATGACCACTAACGCGAGACCCAGCACGTACCAATATAATCCAGAGACGATTTTATGCGATTTATCGTTAGGCGTGTATATAAGGGTGTTTACGTACGCAGCCAAACTCGCGGAGGAAGATGCGTCTACGCCGGTAACATGATGATAAACGCCAATCTAATCGGCTGTATCAGCATTATCTATTGCACCATGTTGCGCCCCTTGAGGCATACCTGTCGGCCACCAGACTTGACCGATTGCTTTATTAGATGCACAAGATCAGGGGGCCCTAATTCGCGTAGAGATTGTAAAGCATCATTGCGACTTTCGATGGCCGATTCTATTTCCTCTTCGACAATCCTATGGTGAGCACGATCAGCCTCATCGCTTCGCTGTGATCATGATCTATACTGCAAATTTGCTAGTAGACTTGCAACAGGTACAAGATCTCCTGCAAAGCGCTGTAATAGGTTTTGTTGCAATGCACCAATCGATGTCAATTGACCTTATGGTTGGAATGCCCTTTTGGCGTACTACGCAGATTGTTTCTGGTGTAACGGACGGTTGGGGTAAACGAGACCTGCAAATCTAGCTTGGCTGCTTGCACAGTTCCCCGGCCGGGCTTGAAAGAACTATATGAGAAAAGATCACTCACTTACTCAGGAATAGCTGGCGCAACCATTGCACTGTCAAGCAACGCCCTTCCAGCGGCTCGTCCCAAAAGCTCCGGAATCTATCTCTCCGCTAAAGCCGAGTGGTGTTCACAACTGCTGACCAAGGCTGCCAACTTTGACAACGATACTTGCGATGATTGCTGGTGGGACCTTAGATTCACATAGTCTAAGCTAGAACACGCGAATTTGGAGAAAGCCGCAGGGCTGAAATTTTGGCGTTAAATTAAAGTTGGCGGGCGACTACCTTACTGTAAAGACGCGACAGTCCCGTCTTCCCTTATCTAACATCTTCCTGTTTGGGGAATTGGTGAACACTTCCCAGGATCTCTGTTGCCGAGCGTTGTAATCCGAGACTGCTTTCAAATTGAATCCGACTGAAAGGTTGGTCAACACAATCAATACCACATATAAGACCAGATTCATGCCTCTGAATCAAATGTTCATGGTCTTTTCAAGATCCACTTCTCCCCACATATAGGCGAGCATGGTAGGTCTACATCCGTTCAAAGTATTCCTTACTGTTCACAATTCTCTAATATCACTCTAGACCAGTTTCCTTGCGCTTAATATTGAGCCTGAGGAGGATAGCGATAATGAGGTTGATGATAGCAAAGAGATTCAAGTATTTCGGTCTAGGTCTATCCCTGGAGATGAGTTACTTGAAACCTAATCGTCAAACAGATTGAAGAAGCCTTGAAGCTTTATCAAAATGCGCTGAAACTACACTCTCAAGGACCTGACTTCTACGATGAAGCGGAGATTGCCTACCAGACTTTATTTCAATCCGAGATCTTTACCTATTTGGAATCTTTATCAGAGTCTCGCCGTTTTCAAGTCTATGGCGCTTCTGACGTCCTTGAGACCGGCTCCGAACATCCTTCACCAAGCGAATCTGTAGCACCCACGGCAGGTGTGGATGGAGCTCCTAGTACGCTGCCTCAAATCTTGTATCTCTCATACAAAAACCATGGCCAATTTATTTTGGACCGATTGAGATACCAAATATTTCGATCTCAGCAGATACATGGCTCAGGTGAGCTTCAGAGCCCTGAAGATGTAGAGGCTATCTCGAAGGTCATATCGTCTAGCCTTGGCTTTTTCACTGAAGCCCTTGATAGAGACGATACGGATTTAGAACTATGGCGGCAAGTGTCTAAGCTAAGCGGCTTTTTGGGCAGTAGGCGAATTGAAAGATTTTGCTTGGAGGCTGTGCTCGATGACGATGGAGGAAGTCCATATGAGTGGAGAGAGCCATTGGGATTGGAAGAGAGCTTTGCCATGGAGCAACTAAAGGTCCTGGTTCAAAATTTACAGGACCATGTCTCGGATGATCAGACATCGGTTCACTCGGACAAACAACCCAATATCAGCAAGTTGTTGAAAAGGTTCTTGGATCCTTGCCCTTATCTTCCCGTGTCATTACTTAATCCATCTACAAAAACCCTTGGATACACAGTGCTTAATTCAGTTACGATCAACTGGGAGATATTAGTACCATTACCAACTTGGGCCAGCTGTGGAAAGGCCATTCTATCGGAGTTGGGCAAGATAGCACAAGGTGTAGTAGATCCAGAGCCTGGCGCGAATTATAACGTAGTACTTCCGGCCAAGCTTTCAACAGATGCTGAGCGTATGACGATCAGACCCCGAACGGACGTAAGCGTCCTCATTAGTAGTCGGTCTATGGGATACTCAAAGACGACCCGGATGCGAAATGATGAAGAATTGAAAATTTCCCAGGGTAGCGCTATTCTAGAATATACTAACGAGGAGCTGTTGTCGCCAGAGAATCAGGATTTCAACAGGGTCCTGACTGGCACAACACCAAGCTTATCCATGGCCCATGAAGGGCACGCTCTTGGACAGGGTCCTTCAAGCTCCAGCACCCATGAGCGAAAAGGCCTTGACGGCGTATACGACATTATTCTGGATAACGAAAACAAAGATGACCAAACCGGTAAGCAAAACAAGACTTCCAGCAGCGGCAATACAATTTCTCTTCCAACACGCAAGAGATCTTCTGAAGTCGCTGGAATGCAAGAGCCTGTTGATGTTGGACGTTCCAGAAGCAAACGGATAAAAGCTAGGGTATCAATCGCGGAGCCAAGTAATCAGGAATTGCCACAAGAGGATTTGACCCAATATTACGAAGAGCAGCTTCGCAACTACACACAAGCTGATCACTGGATGTTTGAGCGTGCAGGGGCCTTCCTCTTAAAACTTAATGCTCAATCCCTTGGTTCTTTGGCTGAACTCAAAAGAACCATTTCAATGGCGCGCTCAAATGACGTATCGTATCACCTCAATTCCTCAGATAGATCGAGTGATGTCGTGGCTCGAGATTTGAGGGGTCTTATCTGCTCGTGGGATATGACTGCAAGCAACCTCTTCCTGCAGAGAGCTTCCCTCGATGAGTCAATAGGAGGCGCTGATGGCGAAAGAGACTCTAGTCTCACTGTTTTCCTTGAGCACTCTAAACGAGGTCTCCAGCATCCATCGCACAAGCCATTGTTGTCAAGTGACAATGGATTAGAGGAGTTCTCGAATAACGTGAACAGCACTTGGACTCACCTCGATCAGGTTTCTCTCATGTGGATCGAGAAGCTCTTGAGTGCAAAGCCTGAGAATCACAAGCGTGATGGAGGATCTGACAATAGTGGCTCAGCTTATACAACCTTTTTATGGCCCGACACGCTCAAGGAGACTGTTGTGCAAATTCTGGTGAAACAAGATGAATTCATTTATACGGCTTTGTTTAACCGGGTCCAGGACATAGAGGAGCACCTCTTGAGCTCAGAGAACGGGACTTCGACTTCAAGTATCGAAATAGTTGATAGTACTGTGATCAGTGTCATACAGAGTATATTTGAGCTTCACCTGGACATATACGGACGTATCACAAACCCTAGCAGCGAAGTTGACCTTGCCACGCGAACATTGCAGCTAGACCGTCTTTGCAGATGGGCTGAACTAGCTAGCTTTGCTTACAGAAAGAGGCCAATGTCAGATCCTTGTACCACGCTCCCAGATCTTCTTTCAATTCGATTCATGTGGTCTTCTGTCGTATACACAAATCTGGTTGATCCGTCTTCTCGTGATCATGTCCTGTTATGTTTTCAAGATCTTAGACGAGTTCTTGAAGGTCTCGACTCTCCAGTCATTGAACTGCCTAACAATGCGATAATACCAGAAATATCAGTTGAGGCTGTGGAGAAAGAGATTTCTTGGCTGACAACAATGGATTTCTTTCTAAATATCTTCAGCCCGGGCAAAAATGACCCTCTGGCAGTTATAGAGAGCTTGGAGCCAATGCTGGAAAGGTCTCTCAAGCAACAGAAAGCGAAGCTGCGTGGTCGTTTGATGTCATCCGAAAACAGCACAGAAAGCGGTCTGAGCAACCGAGATACTACCTCAAGTAATCGAGACTATAGTCCATCTCCTAAGAATACATCTGAGGAAAAATTGGATCAGATGCTGCAATTTCTTGACAAAGCAAGCGTTAATCTGAAGTTATTTCTTTGGCGAAAGCTGGGTCGGGCGTATGAAGCAATTCAATATACACCGCGGACGGTTTCTTGTGATCTTCGGTGTATTGAGTTGATCACGGACTACTTGCTCTCTGCCGCATATGCGGATAGTACTGCGGAAACCCGCAGAGTTAGTCTTCCCCGTTGGCTACGGATCCTGGATGATCTGATAGTGAGAGTGCTGACGTTTGCTCTGAACGACTCGGTAGCGTTTGATTGTGTGGACGAGGACCACCTTCAAGGGTCTGTAGAAGCGCTAGCTACGATCCAGAGGATTCTTCACGTCTTCGCCTTGTGGGAGGACTCGGTCCGTATTTCCCAAACGTTGCCGCCAGCTCAGGTCAACGCTCCTGCTGTGACCGCTTACGGCTTGTCGAAGCAGAGGTTTCGTAACATGCTCGTTCGAACCTGGACCCTGCAATACGTGCTACTGAAGGAAGCAGTAGCACAAGCCCCAAAGCTGTTCGAAACGCCCAATGACGACCTGGCGGATTACCTTAAGATAGTACACCACGCTTTTGGTCTACGATATTACTGCAAAGAATCAAACAAGATCTTCCTAAGGTTAAAGAAAGCCGAACTTTTGCGACTACAACCCCAGGCCGGTTGGGAAACAGACGTAGGCCAGGTGCTGTTCGACTTGTACGGTTTGAAGGTTTGCCCGACCTACATGGGATCTCAAGACCATGGATGTCCTCCGGAGCCGTTTGGCCGTCAGACTGTCATTGAGATCATGGATGTTGTCATGGTACAAGCAAACAGAATGAATGTTAAAGACCTGTTGAAGAGTGAGCTGAAATTCACTATCGAAAAGATGCACAACGCCCTGAAAGGTCGAAGGGAAACGATACTTATGAAATTCAATAGACATATCTTCAATAAGTACCTGAGATCGCCTGTCAATCCTGTGTTTCTCTATCGTGCCTTACGGGGTATCGGAGATCTTTCTGGTACTTTAGTCAATAATGAGGATTCGATTATTGCAGAGAAAGGGTGGTACTTCTTACAGGGTCATATTGCACTGGCAAAATACCGCTCACAGAAACGTACTAGCCAAGGTCCGGTCGACGATCTAGACAATGCAAGTGCTTTCTTCCGGCAGGATCTCGAGTTCAGCATGGAGAAATGGGAAACCTGGTACAGGCTCGGTCAAGTTTATGACGCTAAGATCGAAGAGGATACTACTTGGAACGCAGAAAAACTCAATAACCACATTGAAGATCTGAACATGCTTCAACGAAATGCAATACATTGCTATGCAATGGCGATCGCAGTCGCGAAGCGGTCTGCAGATGCATCTTTTGAGACTATAAGCAAGATCTCAGAGCTCTATGCGGATTTCGGCACACGAATCTACTCGTCCTCGAGAGAACCGTTTTCCATGGGTGCTTTCAGCCTAGAGAATTTTGCTAAGCATTTCAACGGATCGAAAATGGGCATGTACAAGAATCGTCCTTTTCGGGACCTGCGGCTCTACCCTGCTTGGAAGTTTGCGTCTGAATTGTTTCGACGAGCTCTTGTTCACAAGCCACAAGACTGGGTGTAAGTTGGGCTTTTCAGACACTGGCATGCCCTTCCATTTCCTGCTAATAAGATCTAGGCTGTGGTACCTGCAGGGTAAATGTTTGTGGAAGATGCATGATTGCGATGATCATATCCGCGGCAATGCACAGCGCATCAGCTACCATTTACCACTTGATTCTTTCAAAAAAGCGATTGACGTCCTACCAGAGCGACGGGATAGCAGACATCCAGAGAAAGACCCTACACTCGAGCCACACTATAAGCTCGTTTCGATAGTGCATAAGCTGGTACAGACAAGGCGGCTTCAGGTATGATCCACAATCGCTCTTGGAGACAGTGCTGACTCGAACTTACAGCCAGACGATGGCTGCCGATATTTGGCAGCCACAACCTACGCTCGCAAGGTTCCAGCTGTTCAAGACCTAGAGGACTGGGAAGGTTACATGATACAGGTGCTGAAAACACTGAGATCTGCAGATAAAGCCAATTGGCATCACCGGATGGTTGCAAGGGTAGGTTATGTCTTAAATTGTAGCAAAATGATCACGGCAAGTTGACATAGTAGGCTGCCCATATTCTCTACGACGACTCGCCGGACGAACTCCAGTCAGCTTTAGGTGCAAAGCACGAGCTCACGCAGCAGATTTTTACCAAGACCATGGGCATCCAGGTTTGGAAGCCTGAGAACGAGCGCCCAGGAAGGCACTTCGTTTACACCAGTCGATACGTCAGCTTCTTTGTCCGACTCTCCTTTCAATTGAACGATAGAGCTAGTTTGGAAGTGCTGGCGAAGCGTATACGAAAGAGGTCGGGCGATTTCTTCCATCACGCCCAGATATGGTCAGAAGTTTGTAAGACATACCTAGAGGTACTCCAATTCCGCTCTCCTAACCTTTCCGGACCAAATGCTAACAGTTCCCACCAGCTCCTTCGTCGCGCTAGCTCCGTCCCCGAAGAATACCACGAAACCATTTTCAAACTTCTCCCACACGATCACTTCGCCCTCAACGCCGACCGCCTCGAATCCTGGGCTCACTCATCATCCACAACCTCTCCAACCCTTGGCCTCCTCAGAGAAATAGTAGAACTCAAACGCCTCAATGGCACCCTCATCAAACCTGCACCCATTGAAGACCTAATCAGTGACACCTACGCCCACCTCTACCATAGCACTGTCCCTGACCTCATCGCTAAATCTAACGACGAAGAAAGTAAGGCGCGCATGCGTGTAAATCACCTACTCATGAATACCGACGGCCCTTCCATCGACACCCCCTCGCCAGACAACCGCCCCGGCGATCCCGCCCCAAAACAAAGAACAAAAGGCGTCAGCAAACGGGAAATCCTCAAAAGAGCCGAAGCACTCCTCCTCAAAACCTCTGCTCCTCCTCCCACCACCAAAACCCCATCAATCTCCCAACCCTCCGCCCAACAACCCGAACAAGACCTCCCCCGCAGCCTCGCGACCCTAGCCGTCAAAGAAGACCTGGCGGGCCGCGATGTCGCCAGCAGCGTCCCAGGTAGCCTCCACGACAGCGCGGATGACGAGAGCGAGCTAAGTGAGATTGAAGAAGTGCTCGAAGCGCCCAAGCCCCTTTTTCCGGGCCTGGTCGGCTCGGCGGCGAGGGCGGAGGAGATTGAGGATAGTGAGCGAGAGGGTGAGAGAGAAGGAAAGGAAGAGGAGGGGGAGGATGGGGAGGAGGGGGAGGGGGAAGGGGAGGGGGAGGGTGAGGGTGAGGGTGGCGAAGAGGGTGGAGAGTGATGGGGTGCATATCACCGGCGATTATGGGGATCTGGTCTTATGGCGCTATTTTGCTGAGATTGGATGGTTTGCTTCAATCGTGCGGATGGTGTATAGTATCAGTAGATTCGACCCCGGCGCTAGTATAGCATCTTTAACAATCCTTGTATCGACGATAGAGGTTGGCTTTGTTGTACAAATACTCTCCTTAGGTTCACGTTGTCCTTCAGCCTTTAGATACTGGAGAGAAAAACCCAACGGGTATTGTGCTCGTCTACTGTCTACTGTCTCCTCGGATTACTTTCAAAACCTCGAAATCGGCATCGAGGATCTTTCAAGATAGTACGGGATCATCGGCAACGACAATGGAAAGAAACGATGGATTTACCTGCATCGTAACCTAAAGTCATCGAACGAAACATTCAAATCTCTCCTTTCCTTTCCGGTTCTTTCTCTTGCTCGAACGAACTGTCCTGGCCCCTATCAACGAACCAAAACCATTCGTATTCGAGTAGACACGATCACCCCACTTTCACGTTTGTAGCAACGGATTCAACGAGTTTAAACCTGGTCACGAGCAGAAACAACCGTACCGCATGTTTCAGACGTAGTTCGCATGAAAATATAGCTACAGAGTGCCATAGGTACCCTTTCTACTGTACAAGGTAGATCTCTAGAAACCCGCCCACCCCAAAGCAAACACCTTCATCCCATAGCTCCTAAAACCATACGCATAATCTTACACAACCACCCCCATCCTCCCCATCCCCACTCCCTCCATCCTCTCCAGAGCAGCCATCCCCCAAACATCCCTCCCTTGCCCTCTCCACATATGACTATAGACTCCTACATCCTCATCCACCAGCAGTGCCAAATCCTCGTCTTCCGGCGGTAAACGGATGCCGTTGCCTGGTTTGGGGTATGGTAAAGGGTCATAGTCGGAGGGGAGTTCGTAGTAGGTTTCGTCTTCTTCAGCTGTGACGGGGGGGTTTGTTGTTCGTGAGGGGAAGTCCGGGTGTAATGGTGCAGTTAACGTGTTTGGCTGTGGGGGTAGAAGTATGGATGCGGTGGATGTTTTTTGGGGGTCGAATATGGGAAGGGTGGGGTACAATGTGCTGGCGTGGAGGAGGAGGGAGATGAGGTGGGCGGCCGGGAGGCTTTGGAAGTAACGACGTTTCTGTTGGTTCGAGAGAGTTAGGCGTCATTGTTCCTTTAAATGTTAGTTTGCAAAGCGACACACCTCCACAAGACTCATCCCCTGCGCACTAGCTATTCCCTCCAAGTGCACCCTCTCCTCCCTCAGTACCTCGCAGTCTGCACAATACCATTCCTGTTCCTCAATCCGCACCACATCCCAGGGTATTGGTGGGTCATGACAGTATTGGTGCCAAGGCGTATTACACCCGTCACAAAACACAATCACATTACTCGCCGGACTGTGGCCCCTCCCGCAATTCTTACACACGCTTGCCTCGCCAGGCTTCCTATACCTTCTTTTCCCTTTCTCTTTCTTCGCACTCCCCACCTTCTCCATTGACTTTGGTTTAACCGTAGGCGTCACCTCGGTATCCGTACCTAGGTCAATAACAGTCCGAGGCACCGGAGTAAAAGTAGCAACTTTGGAAATCTTCCGTCCCGACCTTGATTGCGTCGGTAAAGGCATATACGTCTCGCTCGCATCCGTATCATCCTTGTCTCCTTCTTCGACGTCCTCTCTCTTCCTCTTGATTCCCCTGTGAAGGCCCCGGCCCATTGATGTTCCAGCTCTGCTACCCCTAGGTCTCCCCCCACCGAAACCTCGTCCTCTCCCAATATTTATTCCCTTCCCTCTCCCTCTGCCTCTCGCAGTGCTACTTGGCGTAGGCCCATCACCAGGGCCTGTGAGTGTAGTCACAGCTGTTTCCAGCTTGAACTTTGGTGGCCTGCCGCCTCCATGTCTGCCACCTCTACCTCTCCGCCCTCCGGTCTTTGCTCTTTTGATTTGGGGTACAGTAGCAGGAGTGCTTATATCTTGCGCCGTGACCATCTGGTTGAGCACAGACTCTCGAGCTGCTTCCCAGCCGAGACCCACTTCCACAGGAGCCTCGTTTACAATCGGGGGAGGTAGATTAACGGCTGGAGCCGAAAAATTAGGAACAGGTGTAAAAGTCACATTGGGCGTGGTAGGTAGGAATGGCGGAGCAGCTGCTACCAGTATGCCAGACTGAAGGACCTGGCTTGGGGCAACGGAGCGGGGCCTAATGCTGTTTTTGGGAGGATGTTGGGGAGTCAGGTTACGCTGTGGGGAGAATCGGATCTCCTTTTTGGGTTGCTCGAGGCTGTGGAGGTGTGGGTTAGCAGGTTTTAGTTTTGGGTAAGAAGGCCTGTTCCAATCGGATTCATCCGTGGTGGAGCCCATTGGAAGAGGTGCTGCCATCGATATGGTTTAGGTAGTGGGAAGGTGCATCTGCTTGTGCCTTGTAGATGGCCCTGACGGTTGGCTTGGTAAATAGCCCTACAGCGCGGTAATGCGGAAAAGCCCTTAGCTCCGCGGTCCTGTTAGTTGGCGCCAAAATCATCAATTTCGGGTGCTAGCACCACATATACCTCACTTCTGTTCCTTATCTAGATCTATATACAATCAAGCTACAACCCCTTCGGCCTTCAATTTAGCAATATATGTCTCACTCATACCCAAGATATCTCCAAGAACCTCATCAGTATGCTGTCCTAGCAGTGGTGGCGGCATTCTTATGCTGGGTTCTGAGTACGAGTACTTGACAGGCGTGTTAACGAGCTTCATAGGACCGCAGGTTGGGTGCTCGACTTCTTTCACCATATCACGGGCCAACACTACGGACGTCAGTCACTGGCGATCTCAGATATATCCATGGTTATGACCTACCATGGGGGTGATTCAATGTTCCTTGAATGTCATTCACTGCAGCATAAGGCATACCGCTCTCGTCAAGGAGCTCCAGCCATTCAGCCGTTGTTCTCTTCCGCGTTACTTCCTCAATCAGGACTTCAAGAGTCACTCGATTCTTAACTCTCGAGTTATTCGTGAAAAATCTCTTGTCTGACTTCCATTCCGGCTTTCCAAGCTTGTCACAGAGAATGCCAAACAATCGATCATTACCACCTCCTAGCAGAATATCCCCGTCTCTAGTTTTAAAGCCTTGGTATGGGACAATAGACGCTGAAACATGTCAGCAACAAGTATGATCCTCAAGAAGCGCAATGGACACACGATGCGCGGTTCCCCATCGGCCCGAATCAGGCTGTCCGCTTATCAAAGCCGAGCTTGCCATATTCGCCAAAGTTGCTACCTGGCAGTCACTCAGAGCCACGTCGATGTGCTGCCCCTTGCCTGTCCTCGCTCGCCCCAGAAGTGCTGCCATTATGGAATTGGAGGTGTACAGTCCTGTAGTCAAGTCTGTCACAGCAACTCCCACTTTCACTGGTGGACCATCTCTCGATCCCGTAATGTGCATCAATCCCATCTCCGCCTCAACCATGACATCGTAGCCGGCCCTTTTCCGGTATGGACCCGTCTGCCCGTAACCAGTGATGCTAGCGTAGATAATTCCTGTATTGATCTGGTTAACACTCTGGAAGTCCATTTTGTATTTCTTGAGAGTGTCCGGGAGGTAATTCTCCACTAAGACATCACAATCTTTGACGAGCTTATGCAGGATTTCAATTCCATCAGGTTGGGCAAAAGAAAGTCCCAATGACTTCTTGTTCCGGTTGACCTGAGGAAAGAGCCGTTCAGAAATTGCTCTAATTCCCCATTACGTCAATGCTCACCGACAAGAAGTAGGCACTCTCTCCGGGACTATCTGTATGATCTCCTCGTATATGTTTTGCGTATGGCGGTCCCCATGCTCTTGTATCGTCGCCTCTTATGGGATGCTCTATCTTGATGACTTCTGCGCTGCAAAATTCTGTGTATCAGCTTGGAGAAATTCTTGACTTGGCGCCCACCTCTTGGGAGGTGCATACTGGGTTTGTGGCTGCCTACCCCAGGTCTCCAAGTATTTGTGTACAATAAGGCTGTACAAGAGGTTAGTCTGGAATCGCAAATAGACCGATTGAGCTTAAGGTACTCCAGCCAAAACCCTAGTCATGTCCAGCACCCGAATGCCGGCCAGGGGCAAAGTTGGTGACTCCGTAGCCGCCGTGGCGAAACTTTGGTATCTTGGGAATCTCGAACCATTGAGGATATTAATCTGCCTCTGATGCTTTGCAAGGCACCGAAAAAATCTGGACATACTCATTTCACCTTTCGAAGCATGTGGTGATTAAAGGTAAGAACTGAAAGCAGGCGGGGGAAGGATCATGAAGCCCCGCAGCCGAGGTTCCGAAATATACATAATTACGTAGATATATGTTCCTCGACAATCCACACTCTACATTTTCCATCCGAGTTCATTGCTTATCGACGGTGATACATCTTTGAATCATGTTCACCGGTATTGTCGAGGCTATTGGTAGTAAGCACCTACATCAGCTCACAACATCAACCAAGACCTCCAGCTAAGCTGACCCAGCCAGCTGTCTCCGCCCTCGAGAAGCAAGATGACACTGCCAGCGGTGGCGGTGGAACTTCGCTGACCATTTCTGAATGTGCCGACATCCTCACAGATGCTCATCTTGGTGATAGCATCAGCATCAATGGTAGTCCAGGACTGCTTTCCCCCCGCCCTCAACGCCATAGTATGAAGCCAACTGCTGACCCTTGCGATAAGGAACCTGCCTCACCATAACCTCCTTCACCCCTGACAACTTCAAGGTCGGGGTCTCCCGTGAAACCCTTCGCCGCACCAATCTCGGCTCCCTTGCCCGCAGCTCCTATGTCAACCTCGAGCGCGCCGTCTCCGCCTCGACTCGCATGGGCGGCCACTTCGTTCAAGGCCACGTCGACACCATCGCCAAAATCCTCTCCGTAACCCCCGATGGCAACTCTCTGGTTTTCCGGTTGCAGCCCCGCGAAAAAGAGGTGCTGAGATACATAGTGGAGAAAGGATACGTGACGCTTGATGGGGCGAGTCTGACAATTACGAAGGTGGAGGATGGTGAGGGGTGGTGGGAGGTTATGCTGATTGCATATACGCAAGAGAGGGTTGTGATGGCGGGGAAGAAGACGGGGGAGGATGTGAATGTGGAGGTGGATATGGTGGGGAAGTATGTTGAAAAGAGCGTGAAGGGGTATTTTGAAGGGGAGGGAGTAAGTGACATGGGGGTGCTGGAGAAGATGGTGGGGAGGATTGTGGAAGAGAAGATGAGAAGGACGTAGATGGTTCGAGATAACTTAGACAATGCTGCGAGTGGCTAATACGTTGATGAACGCCAGTACGTAGGCTCTTGACAAAACACTTCCAACAGCTTGCAAGTTTGGCTGCAGAAGGAAGAAGTTATTCTAGTGCTGCACCTCAATCCTATAGAACGTTCCCCAACTCAGGTAGCGCCTTTTTTTGTCCAATTATGCGTGACAGAACCTGATATATGGCAAATCTTAAATGTGCGCACATACAATTGCAGCATACATCAACATCGTCCGCTTCTTGGACAAATCATCTCAACATTGGTTCCAGAAAGATAGGCGGAAACAAACACACATGATTAACCCTCAATCTATTGTTGCCATACCAGCGGTGGTCATGCCCGTAAGTGCCCAGATTGCCTTGCAGGCACAGCGATTCTAGCTGTCCTTGATCTTTACCTCGAAGGGAGCTTGGCAGGGAGCGTAGACCGCAACTGATAGCGCAGCTTCTTTGCTTCCTTGGCCACGCCTGGTTAAGCTGTCAGTGTCAAAGTTCGCTTCCGAGACTTATCTACTATGTAGTAATTGGGTTGTCGGACACGTCATCAGTCAGGGTCTTGGCGATCATGTCTGTGTTTACTGTCACGCATTGCAAGCAAGCAAAACAACATGAAGATAAAAATATTGGAGGCTATACGATAAGACCTCCAGCAGTGTTTTCAGGAGTTGGATGAGTTCTCCGAAAATTACGGATTTTGAGTCTAAAAGAAGAATGTTACAATACAATGGAATGGATCGAGGCATGCCGCCCGCCTTGCAGCATCAGGCTGTCGAACAGATGCAAGGCGAATTCCTCGCCGAGAGACCTTGAAGACGAGAGGGTGAGCTCAGCGGGTGACGACCATTCCATCCGTCAGTCATCGCCGGCGGAGGCACCGATCTCATGGACGAGGAGGAGGCTAAAGTCGAATCCCGTCGTCGCCGGAGAGGGTGAGGTATTTCACGAGATCGGCTCGCATCATGTTGTCCTCCAGGTCGAGGAAGGTTTCTGCGATGTCTGGCCGGTGCGAGAACTTCTCAAGAACGTAGCTCTCGGCGCTGTGCTTTGTCACGACCTCGTAGTGGTGCTTCTGGTTTAGCTTCACCCAGGTCTAGATAGCTTTTCGCTCTGCCTCCTCCAGACCTGCGGCGCTGGTCTTCGCGGTTTGCCAGATTTTCCTAGGAAATTCTGGGGGGTTCAAAGCTGAGGACCTATTGGTAGGCAGATCTGTGAGGGCTTCTGCGGGCTGGCTGCAGAGAGAGGCATTGAATTTGGCGAGGTTTGCAATTTATAATGAGCAAGCGATTGATCTTGAGATCTAGGGGAGCTTGCCACGACATAATTGTAGCTTAGTGAAACAGGTGAAACGACTTGACACACGCATAGAAATTATACAGAGTCGTGGCAGACGTTCAGTATCATAATTCCGACAGGAAACACTTAATTGACTAAGGAACGAGCGTATGATCTTTAAAGGCAGAGCGTTATGAAGGCTCCTTTGATTGAGAAGAAGCGCTCGATTATTAATCAAAAGAAACTGAGCCCGTTGAAGCAGGGAAGCACATGAGCACATTGCTGATAACTCCCGAGTCCCACGAGCTTGGTTGCAAGAGAGCTAAGATTGATAAGGTTCAGGACTCGAGAGAGGCGAAGCTCCTTTAACACGTTATGATTGATCTTTAGCTTCGAAGTGTGTGCCTATTGCGGTAATCATCGCAAAAATAAGCGTAAGGTTGTTCTTGATCTATACTTTGAGATTAAATAGATTTAAGATTCTTATTTGAAAAGATTAAGAATAATTTTGAGTGCGCTTCTGAGAGCTTTTTTCTCCTTGCGCCTTTATGCTTTCAGCGTCTTTTCTCTTAACTGCAGCGCTTCTTTCGTCCGCCCGACGTTATCATAAGAAACGGCGAGGTCAGCCATAGATGTGAGAGTATCAGGATGTTCTTCATTCAATGTACGTCTCTGTACTTCCAGTCTCTTTTCTCTCAACTGCAGCGCTTCTTTCCTTCGTTCGACGTCATCATAAGAAAAAGCGAGGCTAGTCATAGAATTAAGAGTATAAGGATGTTCTTCACCCAATATACGCCTTCGTGCTTTCAGCGTCTTTTCTCTCAACTGCAGCGCTTCTTTCCTTCGTTCGACGTCATCATAAGAAAAAGCGAGGCTAGTCATAAAATTAAGAGTATCAGGATGTTCTTCACCCAATATACGCCTTCGTGCTTTCAGCGTCTTTTCTCTTAAATCCAGCGCTTCTTTCTTCCGTCCGACGTCATTATAAGAAGTAACGAGGTTTGCCGGAGACGTGAAGGTATCAGAGTGTTGTTTGCTCAGCTTGCGTGCTTCCAGCATCGTTTCATGAGAGTCTGCCGATGAATCAATTCTTATTGACGAAGGACTAGTCCCCTTCGATTCCTGGGAAAGTGAAGTCCCCTTAGGCTCGTGAACAAGCGAGTGGTACTGCAATATACGTGGTGTATCATCGCCTGAAACTGACGGTGAGAGCGCTGCAGTGGTGTAAGAGTGTGACGTTGAAGAGCTTCGTTGCGATGCAGGGGACGAAGGAGGTAGTGAACTATAGTCGGGATTATTTGGTGGCGGATCGGTTGAGGTATACGGGGATTTGGGATGGGGCGACGTTGCAGAAGAGTGAAGTGGTGAGGGCGACCGAGGGTGGAGAGAGGAGAAGGAGGAGGAGGAGGAGGAGGAAGAAGGTGCCGACTTTTGAGAAGCTGTGAGCTGGGGTGAGGCCATGAGGGAAGAATGGAGAGGAAGAGAATACTGCTGAGCAGCAACGGGCTTCAGGAAATCGTGAGACCGAGGGCGTAAAGAATTCGAAGCCGCTGCAAGTAATTGCTGTTTACAACACCGATTGTAAAAAGCGGACGGTACATAGTCATTACCAAAGCTTTGCACTAGAGAGGAACTTGATGGTCTTTCTTCCGGTGCAAAAGACAGCATTATAGATACCAAGGACATAGCAGTTGTGGCCATCTGTCCAAGCGCTGCAGGTGGATCAACCTCTGCCAGAAGCCATGAGCTGATCGCGTCAGGGTTATCTTTGAAGTTCAATCTCCTGGAGCCAGTCTTCTTGAAGAATGTCTTCAATTCTGCTATCGATGATCCTCTCAAGGCTGATATGATCTCATAGAAGACACATCCCATGGACCAGACATCAGATGCCTCATCTCTGCGAAAACCATCATCAACCTCCGGAGAGCAATAGCGTGGTGTGTTACTGGCCAAACTCGTTGAGTCGCTAATGGTGTCGGCGCTCAAGCCAAAGTCGGTCAGAAGCAGTGTATTGATATGAATGAGAATATTTTGTGGCTTTATATCCTTATGCCGTATACCATTCTCATGCAAGTAGGCAAGCGCAACGCTTAGACATCCAAAGGATGTCTGCAGCAAGTCCTTCCGGTCCGTAGGTATAGGTGCAGCGTCGAGGAATGTGCCTAAATTCATATCCGCGACAGGTTCGGAAAGCATAGCTATGACTCTCGTATCGGTGTAGCTACCTATCAGAGAGACACAGTGGTGATGGTCCACGGCTTTGAGCATCTTGATCTCCTTGGCGAATAGGCGGAGGCCTTCGGGACTGCGAGTAATAACCTTCCGAGCATAATTCTTGCGAAATGAAGGACACCAGACATGATCCACGAAACCTGTTCCACCGGACCCGAGATCTTTCAGCTTGTCCAAGTATTCATCGTCGTCGCGCGTGAAATTGAGATGAACATCTTCGGCCCAACGTGAGCTGCAGACGTGCTGTTGAGCTTGTGTAAATGCTCTTGGCGATGAAGAATTCTGGAAGAAACTCCGCGCCAACGAAGATTGAGGGAATGGGAACCATAGATCGTTAAAGCCCTTCGCATGGAGAAATGGCAAGCGGTCAAGCTCTTGTATAGTGCGAAGGATATAGTATAGCTTTGGTGTCTCTCCTGCATCTGCTTTACCACTGAATCGGAGCAGACGACTTATCTGCTGGAAATCGATATCCTCTAGGGGATGCTTCTTTATATTGCGCGCCGGTGGGAAGTAAGCATCAAGTCTATCTTCATACACGGCGTTCTCGTGCTTCACGATCTGCTCTTGACATCGCAAGAAGTCGTTGATGATATCGTTGTATTCGAAAGTCTAGTTCAGTTTTCGGGTTTTAGCGAATTTGGCGGGGAAAACCCACAAATCAGCCTCAAATTTGGTGCAAATAGAGCAAATACCTAGATATCATCCCCACATCCCCAAAACATCCCAAAGCTTCATTTTTGAAGCTATACAAATCTCAGCCTCACACGGGGGCAATCCTGTCCTATCTACCATGCCTCAAGCTCTTATCCAGGATCTTAGAGACGAGATTCAGTTTCACCTAGCCCGTGGCGATAGCACAACGTTCATACACAAAGTCACTCATGTTATCAGACAGCAGATCAATCGTATGCGTAAAAAACATCTTCATTTCAGCGATGTGACATCTGCATTTGATATGATTGATAGATCAAGACTTTTGAGTGAGTATCATGCTCAGAAGCTTCTTGACTTTCTCAGTCAACGATTCATCATCTATCAGAATGACATGATCTGATTTCTGTACGACGAGTTTGTATCAGCAGAATGCTCAAAGAAGCTAGATACAGCAGAAAGATCACTCAAAGAGTCGCTGCTGAGCGCGATGAGAAGCTTCGCAATGAATGAGAACAACAACTTATGAGCTGAACATTTGATCAGCTAATCTTTCTCGATGAAAGCGTTGCTTGTGAGTGATCAGATAAATTCAACTTTCTTTTCTTCTTTACTCTTTTTAATCATGCTAATGCTTGCTCGTTAGCTGATCAAAAGTATGATTAAGTCTTAATTAATTTATCTTTGCACGTCACTTAAAGTTTAAAATGATCAAAGAGATGAATCATTTTATCAGCATTTTTTATTGATGAATACATTACATGAAAGATGCATTACAACTTCATAACAAAAAAGATCTTTCTGAACTTCATGTGATCACAGATGCTTTCTATATGCAATTCTGAAAAGATAGAATCACATTCAATGATGATCATGAATAATGCTAGAATTTATCAATCAGCAGAGCTTGATGAGTTATGTGAAAGCTTTAAGATGCATCTTGTCAAATTGTCACTTTACTCGCTTGACTATAATCTCATAGAAAACTCATTTTCAGTGTTGAAAGTTTAAATTAAAAGAAATGATCAGCTTGTTCAATAATATGATGAATTTAATAAGAAATTTGATGAATTTTTAAAAGTAGCAGTCAGATCACAAAGAGAGCGAGTTAATGATTCTGAAGCACTTTTTCATCTGATTGACATAGTTCATATATTCAAATGATATCTAGATATAGATAGACTCATCATAGTCAAGCTCATTATGCTTCTTCACTATCTCTGAATAATCATCTAAAGTCTTCTTCATCTTCTTCATTTTCTTCATTTTCTTCAAACTTTTATCTTCAATTGATATTTGCAAGACTGAAATCTTGACTTGAGACTTTAAAGCAGATCTTCAAGCTTAAGAATTATATAAATGACTTCATGTTTGCATTGTCAAAGTACAAGCTTGTTGAGCTGATGTAAAAGATGTAAAGTGTGCTGTTGATGTATCTTTAATCATTGATTCAAATGATAATTTGTCATTTGAATCAGAATCTCTAAAGTGAGCATACTTCATTGACAGTTTGTAAAGAGTGACAGAGACAGATTTTAGCGCTTTTAGTGATCAATATCTTAAATATTTATTTAATCTCATGTTTCAGATTTGCGTCAATTTTAGCTGAGACATATTCATAAAAGCGCTAAAATCTCTAGAATTTCTATGAGCGCAGTAGGCATCTTTATTGTTTGATTCAACAAACACGATTCTGACTCTTGTAGCATTGATAGTTGCAACGTTGAATAATTAATAATTAATTTGACTATTTAAATAATAGCTATTTACACAGTTTAATATATGCGCTGAGAAAGTCAATGAGAAAGTTAATGAGAAAGTTAATGAAAGAGTTAATGAGTAAACTAATGAGGTAGAGAGTCATGTAGAATGTTTGATAGAGAGTCATGTAGAATGTTCAGTAGAATCATATTTAATGCTCAATAGAGAACAAATTTGATTCTTGAATGATGAGTAGAATGATGAGTAAAGTGATGAGTAGAATGATCAGTAGAATGATCAGTAAAGTGATCAGTAAAATGATCAATAAATAGCTCAGTAGAATGATCAGTAGAGTGATTAGTAGAATGATCAGTAGATAGCTCGATCGAAAGCTCAGTAGATAGCTCAGTGAAAAGCTCAGTAGAAAGCATTGTTTGAAGCACTGTTTGACGTGTTTTATGCGCTTGATTGACGCGTTTTATAGAGCGTTTGATAGAGCGTTTGATAAAGCAAGTAGATGAGCGAGTAGATGAGCGAGTAAATGAGTGAGTAAATGAGCGAGTAGATGAGCGAGTAGATGAGCGAGTAAAGTGAGCGAGTAAATGAGCGAGTAGATGAGTGAGTAAATGAGCGAGTAGATGAGCGAGTAAAGTGAGCGAGTAAATGAGCGAGTAAATGAGCGAGTAGAATGATGAGCATGTAGATAAATATTTTAGCTGAATTAGCTGTATTAACTGAGTTAGTTGAATTTAGTTCAGCGCATATGAACAAATGCAAATTATATCGACAAAAGCGAGATTCAATGCAGTGACATATGAACAAATGCAGATTTTATTGACAAAAGCAGAACTTAATTCAGCGAGATCAGCTAAAATTTCGATTTTATTCAACTTTAAGCAACAAATGTCACTTTAGCTAAACTTTAAAATTTAGTTCACTTTACAAACTATCAATGTTGCTGACATCATGAATCAGCTGTATGTCAATGTCAGCAGATATGTTTAAGCTCTTTCAATGATTCTCATCATGCTCTTTTCAGCTTTGTATTGTTTGTAGATCATAATATCAAGCATTCAGCTCATCAAAAACGTGTCAAAAAAACGTGCTTAAGTGTTATTAACTTCAAAGACATGTCAGAAGATATAATCACAAAGATCATCGTTCTGAACAGAACTGCTAGAAAAAACAAACAATGTATATCAATGTTAATTGAGCATAGAAGAAGTTTCAATCTTCTTAAGTGTCAGAAACTGAGTTAAACTAAAGATACTATCAATATAAAAGACTGATATTATTATTACTTTGATAAAATCTAGATACAAGACAATACATTAAATAATGTACAAGATGAAAGACAAAAAGTGAAAGAAAAGAATGAAAGCTTAACTTTTATTGTGATAATCTGATCTATCAGATGAATAGATGAGATCTATAAGAGTGATATGACAATGTGATATTCTAAGCAGACACAGAATGAGTATATATTATGATAGAGCTAATTATTAAGAAGCTCTCGATAACTCGAGAGAATCAATCAACTATAGAGAGTTTGTCAAGCATTGTCAAGTCAAGCACGACATAACTCATGACATATTAAGTCGAAGATATGACGTAGTCTAAACGATGTCTTGACAAAGTCATAGAATTTCAGAGCTAACTCAGATCTGATCTTTGACTCAGTCTCTGACTCTAGCTTCTGATCTTATCTTTATAAGTCAATTCATCATGACATCTATATACATGAATCAAGCAGAATCAAAACTAGACAATAATTCTATGACTTAAGATTGCAAAGATTCATGCATATGATTGAGATGATCAAAACAGAATCATTGAGACTAAATTAAGATGATGATGATTAAATTAATAATTTGATTCATTGAATTGCAAAACAGATTCAATGAATCAAGATTATTTAAAACATCAACAATTTATGTTTTAAATTGAATTAATGATTTGACATCATGACAGTAACTCTTCTCTTTAAGACTGAGTTTCTGCAAGACAATGAGAAGAAACAAGATGAAATAAGAAAGAATCAAAGACAAAGACTGAAACGAGATGAGAATTGATGTAAATGCATTTTAATATAATGAAGCACAGATAAAACTAGAATAAATCTGAGTCACATTTAAGTCAGATCTGAGCAAGATATCTGAAGAGTAAGATGAGATGAGACGCATTTTAACATGATGATGCACAGAAAATTGAAACACATCTGAATTACATTTGAGTCAAATTTAAATGAGATGTCTGAGTCAAATCTAAACAAGATCTGAGTCAGATTTAAGTAAGAAAAAGACGAAATGCAGTTTAATGTGATGATGCACAGATGAGACTAGAATAGATCTGAATCACATCTGAGTTAAATTTGAGCAAGATGTCTGAAAAGCAAGATGAGATGAGATGCATTTTAACGTGATGATGCACAGATAAGATTAAAATACATTTAAGTCACATTTAAATCAGATTTAAACAAAATATCTGAGTTAAATTTAAACAAGATCTGAGTCAGATCTAAATTGAGTTGAAATGATGAAGATTGAACTAAAAGTTCTTGACATTGACATTGAGATATCACACATGACAGTACATGTGATTCTTTGATGACAGAGTTGATGAAATAATATTCATTGAGTGCTTGATCACAATTATTCAGAAGATGAAAAGACTTTCAAGTAAAGAAGTGATCTTCTCAATTGATGTAATACTTGAGCAAAGATGAATTATAGCATCTATCATGCTTGAAGTTTAGTATGCTGTTTACATATCAGAATCTTTTATCATTCTTGATGATAATGAGTTCTTGAGATTTCTGACGTTGATTTGAAAGAAGATCACTTGCGATATGACTCAGAAGAATGACATGAAAGATTGAATGAATCTTCATGAATGCTGAAAGATTTAACTCAATGATCAGAGAATTGTTCTCAAAGACACGCTTGATCTTGAAGAGATCAACATTATGATCATCTAACTTAACAGTAAGATGAGCGATGCTGAGATTGCAAGCATTTAATCAGACTTCATCTTCGATAAAGTATTTAAAACAAGAATGATGAAAGAGATTGACATTGAATTTGTAGATGATCTGAGCTATAAGCATCTCATCATGTAGATGCTCAGTTAGTTTCTTCATCTTCTTGATGAACTTTTTGACATTAATTAACTTATCTTGAGCTTGAAATGTAAGATTCTTGAGCAGAGACTCAGAAAACTTAAAATCTAGACGTGAGTTTTGACTTAAATTGATCAAGAAGAGTGATGCTAAAGTGATTGATGATGATGTGTTATTAATAGATCTGTCATTGAGTTCAAGTTACTCAACTCAACTCAAGTTGAGTTTCAGAGTTGAGTTGAGTTAAGAAAAATCAACTCAACTCAATCGAATTGAGTCAGACTCTCAACTCAACTCAATCAACTTAATGAGTTGACTCAAACTCAACAACATGTTTAGACATTTTACTTATTTGAAATAAGTACTAGTAGAATGAAATTATGAAATTTTAAAATGTGTGTGTATGAATAATCTTTATTTACATGTCGAAAAGAAATCTATATGTATGTAGAGAAATGTCTTCAACTTCTCTATCGTTGACTTAGATCTCAGTCACTGTCTCTAACTAAACTGCTTGAAAAATGCGTAAGCAATTTTATGAAAACAGTAGATTGCAAAATGAATTGCAAAATGAATTGCAAAACTATCTATGTAAGCTTTCTATTGATGTTTTTTTGTCTTCTTTGCTCAGACAATGCATTCAATTTAGCTTTATTCTTAAATGATGATCTTTTTTTGAAATTAGTCATTTCAAAGCTACGTTTACATGTTGAAACAGAACTCAGCTTCAAAGAAGAAGTCATCTTGCGCTGTTCTTTTTTCACTGCTAAAGATGATGACTTAGATTCTTCGTTCAATTTAAAGATTGCAACGAATTTCATCAAATTTCTTTGATTCACAATCTTTTATAATGACTGATCATCTTTCTTCAATCTGTTTCTCTCAGTCAAGTGTGATGTAACTCGATCAAAATAAGCAGATGCTGAAAATCGAGCATTTGAAAGTGAAGTTGTCGTAGATCTTGCTGTATTGAGTAACGTAGATAACATGAGTTCTTCGAAGTTTGAGAATCTAGATTGCGAAGATGTTATAAAAAGATCAACATCAATTGAATCATTATTCTTCAGTTCTGATATTGTTAATTAAATGTTTGATGATGAAAAATATAACATTACTTATCATGCTCATCATCATCAACATCATCATCTGATGCATCGCTGATATACTCTAAATCTTCATTAATGTCGATGATGAAGACTAAATCTTTGTTCTTTTCTTGTTTCTGTGCATCGAAAGCTCTTTTCTTCTCGATAAGCTCATGAGACTTAAACTCTGATTTCAACTTCAGAGCATTCACATGCTTAATCATCATGATATTCAATATGATGTTGACAACAAGAGAGCTGCGACGATAAGATAATACATCTCGTCTCAAATTGAAAGTTCATTCAACATCTGTCAAGATAGTTGAAATTGCTAAAATATCTTGAGTCATTCTGCTTAGATTAACAAAGTCTCTGAGATAATTTCTTCAGAACTTAATGAAATCAATGTCTTAAACAAAGTTTAAAGCTTATTAGAATTTGATATTTCAAAATATATAACTGCAAAATCGATTGCAAAATTGATTGCAAAGAAATTATGAAACAACATTAATTGTGCAACGAACGAAATAAAGAGAAGAAAAACTTACTTTGTTTCAGATATCGTTTTGCTTCGTTAGTTGAAACAAGTAATGATGAATTGTGATGTCTGAAATTTCGTCTAACGACTATATCTGCGATGAAAGATGATTGTTGCAAGATTCTTTCTTAAAGTTGATCTTGCAATGTAGTTAAGTCGAGAGCATAGTGTCTAGCATAATAATCTATAAACTTTCGTTTGTATTTTTGTTTATAGTCGCTGTCTTGTCATGTAGATTGATCGTATAGATCTAGTTTCTGATGAGAATCTATAATATTTTCGAGATTGTACATTAACTTTCGATCGTGACTAACATTCGCATAATATTCAAATAATTTGATTCGAGCTTGCGTTAAGACTTTCAAAAGCGAATGCTTTCAAGAACGCTGCTTTCTCTTCAAAGCTGTCATGTGATCTTTGATATGAAAGAACAAAACATCATAAACGATGTAAATTAAATTAATGCTGAATTCGCGATTACGTTCAAGTAAATCAGTAAATATCGCGAATGCTTTGAGTAATTCTACAAGATATTGAACATGTTTTCATTTTTCACTATTGAGAGATAGCTTTTGAAGAGTTATATTTTCGTTTTCGTGAGTAGAAATATAACTCTTGATGAAGTCTTGAAGACGAAGTGCTCTCAAAAGCATAAGACAGATGAAATTTCAGCGAGTTTTAATGTCTTGTATCATCTTGAGACGAAGTTCGAAATTGCATTGAGTCTTGTGAAAATTCTTTATTCTCTGAGAACTTGCGTTCATATAAACAGCAAGCTTTCGAATCTAATTAAAGATTATTATAATGTCATGAATAAGAGTTTACTCTGTATTTCTGATCGCGATTGCAAAATCGATTGCAAAATCAATTGTAAAAATAATTGCAGAGTAAAGTAACATGATAAATAAAAATTATTAATTATCTTGAACAGTGTTCGAAATAGACTCTCTTGTACAAACATGCTTTGAAGACTAATCTTGAATATTCAATATTTCTTCTCATTCTCGTTCTCTGAACTTAACATCAGCGATTTTAGTAACTGTTTAACAGCTAACTGAATTACGTGTGCTAAACATGATAAATGTGAAGTAGCTGAGAACGTTTGCAAAGTCTCGTCTAATGTCGTCATCATGACGTCGTTATTGCTGATGTTGTTCATGATTATAGTCATAACTCGATCTTGAATATCAAGTTCTTGCAATATTCATTCAGTAATACTGCTTAGATTGCTATCAGTATGCTTGTCTTCAATCTGTTCAAAGCTCAACAAGACTTTATAATATTCTCAGAACTCAATGTAGTAAAATCTCATGATGACTAGAAAAGATAATCTATTAGAACTAGTTCATTCATCTAGACTAATGAAGATTTTAGAATTCGTTGATAAATTCTTGAGTATGTTGACTTGAACAACAGTCGCTTGATTCTTGAGAAAGATCGTAAGTTTAATTCTGTGTGACAGAGTAATGCTCAATCATGTCATTTCAAATGTTCATCGAAATTGAAGATTGTCAATAGTGACATGAGAGATATTCAAAGCAATGAAAGTCTTTTGAAGTTGTAATGCAAAGACTTCTGAAGTATATTCTTGATGAAAAGCGTAATGCTGTAATTTGTTAATCTTTTGCAATCTGTTTTGCAATCTGTTTTGCAATCTCTTTTGCAATGTGCAATTAAGAAGCAACTTATCGAAGCTTTAACTTTAACAAAGTTACGAATGTCTTGAACTTTCGTGATCTTAGTTGCTAAGTTTGTGCATCTATCACAATCTTTGCTATTCAGATGATGTTTCATGATGCTGTTATCAATGCTTCTATTGTTAAAATGCTCGTAGACATGCAAATACAAACGACAAATGAGTTTGAGTCTTTCGCTTTCAATTAAAGCTGTCTGATAGAAGTTATTTCATATTTCATCTCTTCATGACTGTGAAATTCACTTTGAATGACGATAGTCTGATACTTTTCATTCTACTTGCATCGTATATTGAGTTTGCTTTCATCAATTCTGAAATATATGTTGATATTCTTGCTCATGATCATATAGCATATATCATTCATCGTGTAACGACTGCAGTTCGAAGAGCACGATAGAAGCAACGTTAGAAGAAGAGAATCGAGCACTATCATGCTCGCTGTCGTTAAGATTCTCTGAAGATATATTTATAGAACTGAATAAACTGTTCATACTTGCTTGCAATTTCAATGTTCTCATTCGAGAGAATCACATAATAAGCAAGTTAAATGAGAAAGAGACTGCAAAAAGAATTGCAAAAAGAGTTGCAAAGAAAGTTGCAAAAAGAATTGAAAACAAGTTTGATTTTTCAAGCATCGTTAAGCTTAAAGTTTGAAGATCAATGCAAATCTTAATTGTGCGTCACTGTTGACATGTGACTGATTAATTCTTATCTTTTAAATTAACTGTTAATTATTCTAAAAACTAGCACATTTTAATAGATTTCAAACATCATGATTGACTAAGAAGCTTATTACAAATACAAGAAAATAATTATACAGAGATGAACTGAAGTACGAAATAATCGTTGCACAAAATTATGCGAAAAGAATGTTTAATTCTTCTGTTCACTTCTGCTATTTAATTATTACATGAGAGTATAATGTGATGCTGCATGCAATAAATAATTCTATCTATCAGCTTGTGACTGCAAAACTAGCTAGATCGTTGATTTAAAAACACTCGATTTCTAAGATATGAGTATTAAGAGAATCAAAAAGATTACTTGACTTCTTAATTTTGAATATTACTTTTCAGATTTCACGTGTCAATTTGTGTGAAATATTTGATGTTCATTCATACTAGTTGTAGTCAAAATTTGTCGATCAATTCTCAGTCTAATCTGATAGCACAATTCACTTGCATGACTTGTTCTTAATCGTCTTTCTTCTCAATCATACTACACGTCATAGAGTTTTCTCAGATGTGATGAATGATTCTCGAAAGTGCTTGAATGTCAATTTGCAATCTCAAGAGATATGACAATTTCTGAAGAAGACTCGACGATACTGATCGCTCTCTGCTTTTTTATATGTCACAATGTTAGTATAAATATTGAAATACAAGTTGCGAAATTGATTGCAAAATTGATTGCAAAATTGATTACGACATCAAGATCAAAATCAAGAGCAAAGTTCAAATAGTAAAAGAAATAATAATCATGTTGTAAACAAAATTACAAAAAGAACTGTCAAAAACTTACACAATAAGATGACACGCTACGTCTTTTCAGAAATTCTGAAACTGTCGAAGAATCTTCACTGTCAATGCTTCTCTGATGACATTCGAGTCATTCATCATCTTTTTGTTCATCATCATCTTGAGCTTTTCGCTCAGAAGCAAGTCATTCATCTGATATTGTTCTTTCATCTGAACATCATTGATGTCAGAGAGCTTCTTTCATTGAGAACTCTTCACACTTATATCAAAACAAGTGCTTAGTATTGAAGAATCTTGATTGAGACTTGCGACATTGAGACGTGTTCTTACATGATTCACTGTATTTTCTTTCGCAATTCTATAAATTTATTAATATTTGATTGCAAAAAAGATTGCAAAAAATATCGTTGATTTCATTTGCTATTCACATACGCAGTCAACAAGAACTCACGATCATCATTCAATGCTTGTAGATAGACATTCGATTTTTTGAATTGCTTGATTCAGTAGAAATGAATATTTCTATCTCTGTTTTTCGCATCTTCAATTTTCTTCTCATCGTCTATCATATTTTGCACACAAGTTCTAGTTTTTTTTGAATGTGCATTGTTGAAATAATCTTCAATAGTTTTGCGCTTGTGAGTAGACATCATTGCAAATGCAGAACAGTAGTTAACTTGTAAAAGCAATGATGTAGCGATCTAGATAATGAGGTGAAATAGTGAAGATCAATTGCAATGATGAGATATGAAATTTAAACTTCGATATCTTGATTTAAGATTTTAAGATTTAGATCATCATCATTTCAACACTAATTAAGTTGTGTAATCATCAACTTTTTTCTTCTTTTATCTTCAAACAACAACAACATACTGCAATCATGATTGCAACAGCTCAGTAAGTTATGTATCAGTCTCACGAGTTTATAGAAGATTGCAAAACTGATTGCAATACAGAAACAATGAGCTTAATTCTAACAACAAAACGCTACTCAGCATCTTTGATTTTGCAACTAACGAGATTTTGAAATCGATTTTGAATTCAAATGAATTCTTCAACTTGCACAAATCTATGTACATATTTCATTTCTTATTACTCTTGAATTGATCACAAAACTGATTGCAAAGTAGAAATAATATTGCAGCGAATTTTAAATTCAAGCTTACAAGATCAAATCTTGATCATGAGTCAAACAATAGATCGCGATTGTCAAGCAGCTCAGAATCGTCATTGTCAAGCTCATCGTCATCATTCTCATCATCATCATTCTCATCGTCATTCAGTAAAAAACCTTATAACAAGCAATTTGTCGAAAAGATGTCTTGAAAACAGTCAATAGTGAAGTCGAGAACTGATGACAGAAAGATGAAGCTCATCAGAGTAAGTTTTGAGTCTTACTAGATTGCAAAAATGATTGCAAAAGTAATTTCAAAGACGCTGATTATATGATAGAATGTTTGACTCATTGAGTCAGTCTGTGTTATCAATGTCATCATAAAAAGTGATCTTATCAAGCTCAAGAAAATGCGAAAATATTGCAAAGAAACTGTGATACTTCGTGAAATTCGTTGATATCAAAGAACAATTGACTTACTTATTTCAAAGCTGTCGTTTCAGCGTGTGATTCACGAAGTATGTCATGAATTGATTGAAGTCAATCTTCGCTTTTAATCAAAAGCTATAGAGACATTGCAGAAGATGACAGAAGCGTGACTTGTTGCGATGTATGAAGATTAGTTTCACGATCAATTTTGCAATCAATTTTGCAATCAATTTTGCAATCAATTTTGCAATCGATTTTGCGATTCAAATACTGATTACTTAACAGACATCAATCTTTGCGCAATTCACGCAAAGCGTGTAATCATTCAAGCGAAGAATATGAGGTTAATTTTTCGTCTCACGAGCGAAAAGTTTACATTTGAAGCTTGTTCAAATTACATGACGAAGTAGATAGTCATGTTACTATGCAATCAGAATGCAACGCTGTCGCAAGATAAATAGATAGTAAATACAATTTTTGCACTGTCACACTGTTAGTGATACTATTGCTTTCGCGCATAATTCAAGTTAATTCTTATCGCTTTTGTCAAGAACTTTAGTTTTTTTTCCCTTGAATGTAAAGTCAATTGATTAACTACTTGTATGCATGAGATTTCAGCGCAAACGAGATTTTCACGCACGCTAACTAAAACTATCTATATTGATGTCATTTTAGCACGTCAAAGTTGATACTATTTGTTGCTAATCTTTCTAGATTAGAGTGCGCGAAAATTCAGTTTGCGCGAAAATCTCGTGCATACAAGTAATTATTCTATTTTTAGAAATCAAGTTCGAATTCAGTTTGCATGAAAACTCTGTGCATATGAGTAAGTATACTATTTTTAGAAATTGAGTTCAAGCAACTCAACTTGATTTCAAGTTGAGCTCGAATTGAGAAAAATCAACTCAATCTCAACTCGAACTCAGAATTGAGTTGAGTTGACTTTCTTCAACTCAACTCAATTCTAACTTTACAACAGACCTAGTTATTGATGATGAATTTGACTTCAGAAAGTCATTTAGCTCAGTCATTCTGCATGTAGTTGACGAAGACTTGAAGATAATGCTTCATGATAGCATTGACTTTCTTGATTTGATCATCGATTTCAGAGTGATACATCGTTGATAACTTAGCATCTATCTTCAACATTTTACACATATGCTTTCAAACATCGAAGATGAATTGTGTATCTCGATCAGACATGAAGAACTCAAGTAAATCATGATGTTTTCAAACATGAGCATAGAAGCAGTTGATAACTTCTTCAACTTTCATAGAAGTGATGAGAATTAAATGTCTCATTTTGATAAAATGATCGATAAAGACTAGAACATATTTATATGTGATACTCATGAAAATACTGAGCGATAAAGAATCTACATAGTTCATGAAGACATCACATCAACGACGTTCAAAGACTGAAAGAGAATGCAATCATTCTTAAGTTCGTTGTCTAAAAAGTTTGAAACATGTGCATATGTGACAGTTTCATACAAAGCATTGAACATACTTATAAATGTTTGATCATCAATAAACTCAACTGATCAGTTCATAGTTTTTTGCTCTTTTTGAATGATCATTGATGACATTATCATGAGTGAGCTGAATGATACAAAGACGTAGTTTATCTGAGTTGAGCATGTACTTTCTTTCTTGAAAGTACAGATGATTCTTGTGTTCTTCACATTCAATTAGAGAGATCTTGTTGTGATGTCATGCTTCATTACAAAGCATTTCGATTATCTGAATCGCAAATTTGTCATTGATTTCAACTTGCTTTCACAATGTTTGAGTGAAGATGTCAGCAGAATCTTCATTAAGATTCAGAATGTCTTGATCTAGCTGAGACTTGATGTTTTCAACGTCGAATTCTTCAATTTCTAGATTCATGAGAACTAAAATTGTCACGAACTGAGAATTGAATGAAATCAGAATGAAATTCTAATAACTAGATTTTAAATACAAGACGTTGCACGAAGAAGAAAGAAAAGAAAGAGATCATTCAGAGATTCTTATATCTCATGAACGCTGAGTATCATTCATATCGAAGAACTCTCATAACATCACTGATAATCTCACGTCTATCATCATTTATAATATTGTTCAACATCATCTAAGTGATCTAACATCTCTTTTTCCAACATCTTTCGAGTAACACATGCTAAAATCGTGACAATAGATTTCTCTTTTTGAAGTCGAAGCTTCTGCGAGACTTTTAATTCTCTGACTCATATTCAGAGTCGCTGCTTTCTTGCACGTAAGCGATTCATGAATTCT